>Ga0233425_10000709_pt1 | contig 82890 bp, 77 predicted proteins | sample Watercolumn_Towu_2_FD_181712 | JGI IMG/M metagenome (GOLD analysis project Ga0233425, IMG submission 181712) | Freshwater microbial communities from Lake Towuti, South Sulawesi, Indonesia - Watercolumn_Towuti2014_140_MG | ecosystem: Environmental > Aquatic > Freshwater > Lake | place...
TGACCTTGAGAAAAGAATATTGTTAGGTGTACAAGAAATCAATGAGCAACCCGTGGTACACCGATGGCGCAAATTTGAATCTTTAACAAATTAATTGTCTATATTTTAATGAAACGATATACTAGTAAAGTGAAATTTTGTTGCAAAGCCGCTTTGACCATCGTAATTCCAGTCATATTTGTCTTCAGTAAACCGATGGGTGATTGCCTTCCCCATATCCAGAGCTATATCAAACTCCTTCGCCCAGATGGAAAAATTTTTGTTCACAATCTGGGTGGGCTTGCTGGCATCTCCCGCACCATGTAATAATTCAATATCCAATAATAACCTATCACCCGCTACTGCTTTTTTGCGCCACTCAGAAGACTCCGTGCTAATAGGCAAGTATCGCACGGTTATTCTGTCTTGCGGAACTTTTGCGAAGCTAAATACACAATTTTGAAAAATGTCAAGCAATGCGTTTTTCTGAACGGCTGAAGCTTTTTTGTCATCAATATAAAATACAATCCAATTTTTATCCGGGGTTGCCGTTAAATCCGTTATGCCTATTACCGTTTGGCCGTCTAGGCTGTACTGTCCATAACTACCTTTTTGAATATGAAAAACGCCTGCAATTTTGCATGTTTTGTTGTGAGTCGGTTCGCTGCCAAAAAGACACGGACACCCGGGATTACAGGTACACCCTTCGAAATATTCACCCTCAATAGACCACTTTGGACCGGCAAAAACAGCATTAAAATGACTACAAACCATAATAGCAACAACAAATCCCAACCATACACATTTCATCTTTCTAACCATTCGTCTTCTCCTTATAAATTTTCTGATTTTATTTCCGAATAAGGGGAACAAATCGGACGGGAATAATGGACTCTTTCACAACCTTTGAAGAGGCGTCTTTGGTAACCAGCATCAGGTCCTGCACTTCATAAACGCCACCAACGGGAATAACCAATTGGGCGCCAGGTTTGAGCTGATCGACAAGAGGTTGCGGAATATGCTCGGCGGCAGCAGTGACGATAATTGCATCAAAAGGCGCATGCTCCGGCCACCCTTTATAACCATCGCCGATCCTGACTTCCACATTATTATAACCCATAGTTTTCAACCGCTTAGAAGCCTCCCTGCCCAGTCCTTCTATAATTTCCATCGTATACACTTGTTTTACCAGTTTGGAGAGGATGGCCGCCTGATAACCCGAACCTGTCCCAACTTCCAACACAACATTGTCCTTTTCCAGCTTCAACAATTCCGTCATAAAGGCCACGATATACGGCTGGGAGATCGTCTGGCCAAAGCCTATCGGTATTGGCTGGTCATAATAACTATACGAACGATTTTCTTCGGGAATAAACAGGTGGCGAGGAACAGTCCCCATAGCCTCCAACACCCCTTTATCAGTTATACCACGATAGGCAATCTGTTCTTCCACCATCCGCTTCCGCTGGCGAGTAAAGGTATCTTCGTCTATCACCGTGTTCAGACCACCCATAGCAATTACCATATCTCTTTTAAATACCAGCCGAACGATACAAGAGATTACAATAATCAAACACGAGGCAGTAAATATAAGAACGCTTAATTTCATCAACCTGCTTTTCATGGCATAACAACGATAGAAACATCTCCTCTCTCACGTACTTCACCGACAACATCGTACGTCAGAGCCCGTTTTTCTTTGAGTTTTGTACAGAGTATCTCCGCTTTCCCTTTAGGAATCGAGATAAGCAGACCACCAGAGGTCTGGGCATCAAACAAGACGTCCACTAATTCCTCTCGTACCTTAGGGTTAATCCTGATTGCATTTTTTAAATATTTTTTACTGAGCTTTGATACCCCCGGCATCAATCCCATCTTGACATAGCGTTCACAGCCATCAAATACCGGTATGCGTCCGGCAAAAAAGGACAGCGTCACCTTGCTGGCCTCTGCCAACTCGTAAGCGTGACCCATAAGCCCAAAACCGGTGATATCTGTGCATGCGCTGACGCCTGCTTCCAGCATCGCCTCAGAGGCTGTCTTGTTCAACAAAACCATGCTCCTGGTCGCCAGATTTATGTGTTCCTCAAGAACCTTATCCGCCTTAATGGCCGAAATAATCAATCCGGTACCAAGAGGCTTTGTCAACACAAGCTCATCACCTGCCCGCGCACCTGCATTGGTCACAATCCTGCCGGGATGGATTATCCCAGTAACGGACAATCCATATTTGACCTCGCTATCCTGCAAGGTATGGCCACCCACGACAACAGCCCCTGCCTCATTGACCTTTTCAGCGCTGCCCTTAAGAATTTCAACCACGATATCCCTATCCAGAGATTTTATCGGATAGCAGAGGATATTCATTGCCGTGAGGGGCTTGCCGCCCATGGCATATACGTCACTCAGGGCATTGGCTGCGGCAATCTGTCCGTAGTCATACGGGTTGTTCACCACCGGAGTAAAGAAATCCAGAGTCGACACCGTGGCCATATCGTCGCTAATCTTATAAATGCCCGCATCGGCAAAGGTCTTGGGACCGACTAGTACGCGCTCATTTGGGTATTCAGGCAAATGGTTGACTACGTATGCCATGTCTTCAACGGGGACCTTGCCCGCTCACCCGCCGCAGGCGGCATAATCAATCAATCGCTTTTTTCCCCACACCACAGATATCACCCCCTTTTCAAAGAGTTAATTCAGATGTTACATCGCCTTTCCCGTGAAATCATTCTCTGGTATCAAAATCCGTCTTATCTGCGTTCATCTGTGTCCTATTGTAGAATTCAGTACAACGCTATTGAAACCACGATGTCGATGCCTCTTTGGGATTAAATTTGGCATGACACTCGTCACAGCTATTTACCACCTTGAAAAAGGCAGCCGTGGCCTTGTCCTTATTCCTCTCCTGGCAGGCGCCGATCAATTCCAGGGCGCTCATATGAAACTTGACATCAAGGTTTACAAACTCGACAGGCAACGCATCTTTATTTGCCCCAGTGAAGACAACAGGACTCGCCTCTTTCAGTTTTTTCGTATCCTGTTTAATGGACTCCCAGTCTTGCTGATTAATGGATGTCGATAAATGTTTTAAAAGCACCTTGATGTCTTTCATGTGCACGATGAAGCCCTGCTCATTCTTGATAAAATCATGTTTCTCCTCCGGCAGCTTTATTTCAACCTGCTGCTTTTCGGCAGAAACAACCTCCCTTTCCGGCATTCCTGCTTCCTTTTTACCACAACCGAACATGCACACCAACGAGATTGTTGCAATTATAAATTTTTTCATGTAAAAATACCCAAATCAACATAATCAAAAATAAAATATTAAGAATTTATTCAAACAAATACAAAGTCGAATACTAAACGTTTTTCTTTAAAAAATCAATAGAAATGGCTATCTATAAAACCCCCAGAGATTTCCCAATTCTTTCAAAACGTTCTATCGCCCATACAAGGTCATCTTCGCTGTGTGCAGCCGAAAGCATTATGCGGATACGCGCCTTGCCTATAGGCGCCGTAGGATAACCAATAGCCTGTGCAAATATGCCCTCCCCAAACAATTTCTGGCTAAAATCCTTAGCTACCTTTGCATCGCCTATCATCACAGGGGTAATTGGCGTTTTTGTATTGCCGAGGTCAAATCCAACCTGCTTCATCTTTTCCTGAAAAAATTCGGTATTCTGCCAGAGTTGTTTGACAAGCGTGTCCGATGCTGTAAGAGTGTCTACAGCTGCAATACAAGCCGCTACATCAGCCGCTGTTACAGCGCTTGAAAAAAGGAAAGGACGCCCCTTTTGTGCCAGATAGTCGGTTAATCCCTTGCTTCCGGCAATATAGCCGCCCACAACACCGAACGCCTTTGATAAGGTGCCCACCTCTATATCAACCTTCCCATGTAGATTGAAGTGATCCACAATGCCCCTGCCACCCCGTCCCAATACCCCTTCTCCGTGTGCATCATCCACCATTGTAATGGCCCCAAAAATTTCGGCAATCTCCACGATCTCTGGTAATGGCGCAATATCACCCTCCATGCTGAAGACACCATCGGTAATGATAAGCAACCGTCTGGCTTTGTCTGTACCTGAAGATGGATTTTTCACCCCCCCATCCCCCTCTTGCGAAAGGGGGGATTGAGGGGAGGTATTTTTCATCTCTTTTACGGGTCTCTGGCTCATGCGAAGTTCATCTGAGATTTTTGCCAGGAGGTCTTTGGGGTTACAGTGCCCGTAACGGACAATCTTCGCCTTCGAAAGACGACACCCATCAATAATGCTTGCGTGGTTGAGTTCATCTGAGAAGACGACGTCCCCTTCACCGACGATTGCAGGAATAACCGCAAGATTCGCACAGAATCCCGACTGAAAGGTTAGCGTGCTTTCCGCTCCTTTAAAGAGCGCAAGTTTGCGCTCCAGCTCTTTGTGCAGTGTTGTTGTTCCCGCAATAGTCCTTACCGCCGCAGGACCAACCCCATACGTTTCAACTGCCTTTCGTGCCGAAGACTTTAGTTGTGGATCGTTGGCAAATCCGAGATAATTGTTCGAACAGAGATTGAATGCCTTCTTCCCGTCTACCGTAATCCATGCGCCCTGCGGTCCTTCAATCGTGCGGATGTTAATCAATAGTCCCGATTCTTTTAACTTGCTGAGTTCTTCGGTAATAAAATCGAGTTTGTCCATAAACAATATAACTCTTTAATTTTAGCCACGAATTATCACAAATTTATACAAATACAAACAAAATACTTTAAGGAGAGAAGAATTGGGGAATCTTCATAAAAAAATAATAAAACTCAATGTAAAGGCACGGAGCACCGTGCCCCTCCTATCAGAATCCTTCTTAATGGTCTTATATTTATTTCTTTTGTTCGTGTCTATTCGTGTAAATTCGTGGCAAAACAACCTCTCTAAACATTTAAAATAACCTTCCCGCACTTTCCATCCTTCATAAGTTTCATGCCCTTTTCATAGTCCTTTAATGGGAACCGGTGGGTAATGACAGGCGTCGGGTCTACAAGTCCTGTGGATAAGAAACGCGAGGTCTTGTGCCATGTCGAAAATATCTTACGGCCGGTAATTCCATAAATGCGGATTTTCTTGAAAATAACCTCCTTGTTCAAGTCAATATTTACACGCCTTTCATAAATACCCAGAATGGAAATCCTCCCTCCGGGCGTAATGACCTTTAAGCCTTGATTCAGCGCCTGATTATTACCGGAAAATTCCAGGACAACGTCTGCTCCGTTATTTTTCGTGGCTTCCATGACAATTTGTGCAACATCCTGCCTTCTGGGATTGACGGCGATATGTGCCCCCATTTTTTTGCTGATAGCCAGCCGGTAGTTGTTGGGATCGGAGACGATGATCAACGAGGCGCCGCATGCCCTGGCAATGCCTGTGGCGAAAAGCCCGATCGGTCCTGCCCCCAGGATTAAAACTGTCTTTGCAGAGATATCTTCTGCAAGCACAGTATCAACGGCATTTCCGAATGGTTCCTGGATGGTTGCCCATTCATCGGGAATTTCCGGGTCATTTTTCCACAGGACGTGTTCAGGTAAAACGAGAAATTCTCCAAATGTGCCATCGTGATCAAGACCTAATAATTTGAAATTCCTGCATACCTCTGAATATCCGTTATTGCACTGATAACAATATCCGCAAGTTATGTGGCTTTCAGCGGAAACACGATCACCGACCTTGACATGAGTCACTTCCTCGCCAATCTTTGCAACGTTCCCCACAAATTCATGACCAATGATGCGGGGCGGTGTGAAGCGATGCTGCGCCCAGCGTGTCCAGTCAAAGATGTGCACGTCCGTTCCGCAGATAGAAGCAACCTTGACCTTAATAAGCACGTCCCTGAGGCCTATTTTGGGAACGGGAACTTCTTTGTATTCCATTCCCTTTGCATGTTTTGTTTTTATAATAGCCTTCATCTAAAAAATCCTTACCACAGAGGACACCGAGAAAAACATTTTTATATTTCTTATGTTTCCTTGATTTTTTCGCTGTAGTTTCAACATCTAATTTAAATTTCTTCTAATACCTTCTTCACAATCTCCTCTACTCTGGGCTTCACTTCTACTACGAGCTTTTCAAACTCATTTTCACCAAGTTCCTTTTCAAGATTTTTGAGTTTTGATTCGGTTGCTAAAAGATCTGGGTCTTCTATCTGAGTAAATATATCTTTCGCTAGCAAGTAAAACGACAGCGCCTCTTCGTATTTTTTCTTATTCCTTAAAACATCGCCTAGATTGTTAAGCGATGTGCCTTCATTTCCTTTGTCACCAATCTCCTGGGCAATTTTCAAAGCTTTTGAATAGTATTCAATGGCCTTTTCTATTTCATTAATATCCCGACAAACATTACCAAGACCTCCAAGCCATGCACCTTCACCATGTCTATCTCCAATTTCCTTAGTTATTTTTAATGCCTTTTCATAACACACAGCGGCCTTTGCTGTTTCCTTCTGAGCACGATAAGCATTACCAAGGTTACCAAGCCACGTAGCTTCACCTTGTTTGTCCTCGATTTCTTGTGCAATCACCAGCGCTTTTTTATAATATTCAATAGCCTTTTTTACATCTGATAAGGATTTATAAGCAATGCCAATATTCCCTAAAAACCCACCTTCTCCGCGTTTATCACCAATTTCCTGGACAATTTTTAATGCCTTTTCATAATATCCAAAGGCATTACTATATTCTCCTATATTTTTGTACGCATTACCAAGATTTCCAAGCCATGCTCCTTCGCTTTTTTTATCTCCAATTTCTAGAGCGATATTATATGCTATTTCATAGCACTCAATGGCCTTTCTTACTTCTCCTAAAATACTATACGAATTACCAATGTTTCCAACCCATACGCCTTCATTTCTTTTATCACCAATTTCACAGGCAACCTTCTTTGCTTTTTCATAGTACTCTATAGCTTTCCTATACTCTGCTAGGTCATCATAAGCATTGCCAATATTCCCACATCTTGTACCTTCACTTCTTTTGTCACCAATTTCTTCGGCAACCTTTAACGCTTTTTCATAATATACAATGGCTTCTTTTGGTTTACCAAGAACGATATGAGCACGACCAATATTTCCTAAAGATGCACCTATAGTTTGTTTATCACCGATCCTTTCTGAAATTTCCAATGCTTTCTTATAGTACTCAAGAGCTTTTCTCTCTTCGCACAAAGCACTGTAAGCGATGCCAATACTTCCAAGAACATAACTGTGAATCTGTATATTGCTCAGTATCGGTCTGCCCTTGAGGTGATCGTTTGGTAACAATTGTTTACAAAGGTCAATGAGCATCCTATAGTATCCACATTTTTCTAAATCTTCATTTAGCTTGTAATCAAAAATAATTTTAGCTGCCTTGTCATATTCTTTGGCCATGCAGGCATGATAGAACGCCTCTATTAAGAAATGTAAATCTTCTTTGTTTGTACATTTTTTTGGTAGGGGAAAGGAGAGGTAGTAATGATAAGCAAGTCCATGACGTTTCACTTTATCAAATATCTTGAAGTACATATAATTTTGTATCAAAGAATTTTCCCAGTAATTTTCTCCTGTTTTTTGCAATAACGATTTCCTGATCAGGTTTAATGCTATCTTTTTAATAAAAACATCAGTCCAGCCAGGATCATTCGCAATGGTGGCTATTGCCCTTATTGGTACTGGTTCTCTAAACAACGATAGATACTGGAGCATCCTACGTTCTTCCGTATTTAACCTTTCTGTATAAACCTTATCCAGAATTCTTTCTGCCACTTCGCCTTTTTCTCCAAGCCACAGAGTATTATCAGCCAAAATGTTCGAAAGCGTTTCCGTTCCTTCTTTGAGAAGCTGCACCAAAAGAATAAGGGCGAGAGGGTGACCGCCAGAAAGTTCTATAACTTTTCTGAGTTCATTATCATGCTCAGTTAAACCGCTTTTCCTTAAAAGCTGGATGGCTGCGAACTCATCAATGCCACCAATGGGATAGCATTTCGGTCTGATTCCGCGTTCACTTGCAGGGTATTCCCAACTTGTAATTAAAACCCGACTTCTTCCGGCACTCTCAGTTGCTTTTTCGATCAGTTCCGAAAAACCAAATTTCTGAGGTACATTCGTTTGAGGGTCAAGGAGTACCTCGAAATTGTCAAGGACTAAAAAGTAAGGTGCTGCATTTAGCTCTCGGAAGAGTAAATCAAGCTGGTCTCCAATCTTATATTGCCCAAGATCTTTAATCGGCTTGCCTACGACTTCGAAAAAACTGCCTACTACATCACTGATATCGATCGTTTCATCCACTTTCCGCCAGTATATACCTGCATATGTCTCCCCTTTTTCCAATCTATCCAAGTACATACTTGCCAGAGTAGATTTTCCAGTACCTCTGAAACCTGTGATAACTAACGCTGGACTATCTTTGAAAAACTCGTCAATTTCATCCAATTCTTGCTGTCTACCAAATATATTTGCCGGATCAGTGGTGGGTCTGATACCTTGTGTGTAGAGCCATGACTTGCCGTGAACGTCTGAACCATCAGGACGAATAAAAGTACAATCTTTACAAACAATTTGTGTAATGTTTTCACCAATAGCAGCCTGTCCAGGGACATTTCCGATCTTAAAATTCCCACCTACCTGTATTTTAGGAACCGAAGACTCACCCAGTGTCATTTTAATATCCTTTACTTAGAACAGGAATGAGAGACCTATGCCAACTAATTTTGCTATTTTTGTTGCTGTTTCATAAAGTTCTGAAATATCCTTTATCGTCTTTCCCGCTTCTTTAATAGTATTAACACTGCTTTCAAACCTCTCTTTAATTTTTGTTAGAACAGGCTTTTCCTTATTAGCTTCTTTGATGGCAGCGCTTATATCACCGTTAATAATACTTTGGTCTTCAGAGGAAAGACCAAGCTTAGCTATCCTCTCTTGGAAGTCAAGAAGGCTCTTCCTGAGTTCTTCAAGATCGATTTGCCCTATAGATTGGGTTTGTATAATCTTTTTCCCTATTGCAACCTGACCGCTAATATTGCCAATGGTCACATTTCCACCAGCATTTATTCCAGCACTGCTAGCACTCTTTTTATCAGATTTGCGATCAGCCTCCATTTCCAATTACCTCCTTATTGTTCTTTCATAATAGTTTTGTCGTTTGCATGTATAGTTGAAAACCGTTTTGTTCAATAATTCATATTTAAAACTTTTCTGTTTTCCCGTAGAGACAGGTTTGAAAACCCGTCTCTACTGCTGTTTTGCCCGGTCTGCATCGGTCTTCTCTGAAGGCCAGTAATAGGCATCGGGGGTATTGCGGGCGCCAAAGATGGCCGTTCCGATGCGCACCATGTTTGCGCCTTCCTCGATTGCTATCTGGTAATCTCCCGACATGCCCATAGAGAGGTATTTCATCTGTACATTATCGATGCCTTCTTTGATAATGTTGTTGTTTATTTCTTTTAGCGCCTTAAAACACTTCCGAATCTTGACCTCGTCCTTCGTAAACAAACCAATAGTCATGAGTCCATGTATCTTCAATGTATCGTATTTGGCTGTCTGCTTGACCAAGTCAATCGCCTCTTCGGGCGAGACACCATACTTGCTTTCCTCATGAGAGGTGTTGACCTGGATCAGGATATCCATGAAACGGCCTTCATGCTGGAGCCGCTGATCTAATTTTTCTACCAGAGATAAACGATCCACAGAGTGGATCATGTCTGCGAATTTCAAAACGTCTTTGACCTTGTTCGTCTGAAGATGTCCGATGAAATGCCATTCTGCATCCTCGTCTTTTAATACTTCGTATTTTTTCAGCGCTTCCTGAATCTTATTTTCGCCAATAATACGGCCGCCTGCCCTAACGGCCTCGCGTATTCGTTCAGTATCCACTGTCTTGGTAGCCATAACCAGGACAATGTCTTCCGGCCTTTTACCCGCCTTTACGGCAGCATTAGCAATGTTTTGTTTTACCTGCTCTAAATTTTCTTTAATTGACATGTCGTCTCCTAAACTCCGAATTATTTTTACCAAAAATTACCACGGCGGGCACAGAGAAATAATCGTAACAATTTTTTTCTGGCTTCTAGCTTCTTACTTCCGGCTTCTTGCATCTTGCTTCTCACTTCTCCTCCTCCAACAATTCCTTATACAAATGTTCTGTTTTCGATACCGTTTCTCTGATATCAAAACACACCTTCAATCGTTGATATCCACATTCAGCCATTTTAAGGGCAAGAGAGGTATCTTTTAAGAGCCGAATAATGCCTCCGGCTAATTGAACGGGGTCTCCGGGAGGCACAAGTATTCCTGTTTCTCCATCAAGGACAACCTCAGGCACTCCACCCACGTTCGTTGCAACGATTGGACATTTCATAGCCATTGCCTCCAATAACACGACGCCAAATCCTTCATTAATGGAAGGCAGAACGAACAGGTCGCTACATGAGATGATTTCCGGGACATCGCTGCGCATTCCCAGAAATAATACCTGTTTTTCCAATCCGAGGGTTTTTACCTGTCCTGAAAGTTCTCCTCTCAGTACCCCATCTCCAAGGAAAACCAACCGTATATTCGGTATCTCTGTAATTACCTGAGCAAAGGCCGTAATCAAATAACTTTGGCCTTTTACAGGCACAAGTCTCCCTGCCGTTACAATCAAAATGCAATCATTCGCAATTCCCAGTTCCTCTCGTTTCTGTATCCGATCGACCTTTCTCTTTTCTAAACTTTCGATGTCGATCCCATTGTAAATATAATCAAACTGAGGCCTTTGTCCAATCCCAGCCTTTATGTAAGGCCCGATACCGCTTTTTGTCAACGTAATGATTTTGTCCGTAAACCGTGCGGAAAACCGTTCGAGCCATATAAAAAACCGGGTTTTAATCTTCCCAAAATACCCTTCAAAAATATCACCGTGGGGAGAATAAATAATGCATTTTACGTTTGCCAGCCGTGCCGCCAAACGGCCAATAAAACCACCCTTCGATGTGTGACAGTGAACAATATCATATCTGCCCTTGAGAATCAAAAAATAAAGTTTCAAAAGTGCATATATGTCTAAAAACGGGTGGATATCTCGAATAAGGGAAGGAATAACCACTACGCTGAAACCTATATCTTTTGCGAATGAAATCATATCGTCTTCAGGCGCTTGCGACAATCCTGTCGCGATATGATGTTCAAACTGTAAAGTATCGCAGCGCCGCAACACTTCAAGAAGGACGGCCGGTGCGCCGCCTCTTTCAAGACGTGTAATTACGTGCAATACCCTGATCTTTTCTGCCGATTTATAATTGCTCATTCTCCCTTCGTGTTCCCGGAAGGTGAACCAAATTTCACGAATATGGGATTTGAGAGGATGCGCGAAGGCCCATCGATATCCAGCCGGTAATAAATCTTTTCGCCCGGTTTGACGTATTTGTCTTCATAGGCCATCTCGGTATTTCCGGCAGATTCAAACCGATGTATTACCTCGCCACTTCGAATAATGTCTACTTTATATTTTACGTCCTTCGCTGTTTCCGGAAGGGACACCTGGATCTTTAGCTGCGGGTTTTTGTCTGTTTTTAATTCCTCTCCCATGTACGCCTTAGCGGGTTGGGTAGTATCTTCGATTATGAATTTATCCAGGGTTAGGGGCGAGGCCTTTTCAGTATACAAATGAAGGGCATAGACACGGCCTGCCTTAAGCGCCTCGATAACGGTCTTCTCGTTCTTTTCCTTTAACAAAAATACGGTTTGTGAATCCTTGATAGAAAATGTGTCTTCATCCCCAAAATCCACTTCTCCGATAGCCCAGGCGGGTCGTTCACGTTCTCCTTTGCAATATTGATTGAGGATTCGATCCCATATCCCTCCCGGTGGCGCCATGAACTTAATCCCTTCTGCAAATACTGCAAAACCTGTATAATTCTGTGCTGAAAGCAGGTCTTCGTGATAGGGCTTTGTAATTAGTTTAACCCCGTTTGCTTCCTTATTCACATCTTCCACTTCAGGATGCGCCCAGAAGGTTACGCCGCCGTGCGAGTTGACGTAGTCAATGACCGTCTGATACGGCGCTATCCCGCGATCGCCATGATATTGGTCATACCGGGGCGATGCGAATGGAAAATTGTTTATCGTAAAAATTATACCCAGCAAAAGGCAAATGACGCTTGCAGTTTTTAGCAGTGCGGTAATACTGCCTTCCTTAGCTGCCGGGAATAAAAGCCAGCCAAAAACAAAAAAGCAGAGAGGCCAGAAACTTACCAGGGTATCAAATGCAAACCCCCTGGAATAACCCTTCCCAATCGAAGGCAGATTTTTATAATCTGAGACGTTATTCAATCCCATTACCAGGATGTGCTTGTGCCCGTCCATCATCTCCAGATCCTTTGTAAAGTAGCTTCCCTTCCACCAATAAAACGGAATTGCCTCCGCCCCGTGCATAATTAACATATCAGGATATTTTTGATTTAACCCGGAGATCGTATTGATATAGTTCTCCTCACCATAACTATGAATGGAGCCCTTTTCAACGACCTTCCTGATAAACTTTCTGAGCGGTGGTATACCATATTCCCATCGCATGGTATCGTGGTCGGTAAAGATGGCAATTTCCACCCCGGCATCATGGGCAATCCCGGACATCTCTTCGGGAGGCAATTTCCCACCGCTAATGGTGGAATCGAGATGAATTACACCGGTAAACAGCTTGTATTCTTCGCAAAATGCTTTGCCTATAAACCCAGGAAGGAATATACATACCAGACATACCAGTAATATTTTGACTTTTCCATTCATGTTATAATCGTGAGCAATCGTATCAAATTAATGTACCATATAAAAATTTCAAATCCCTATTCTGAAACTTTGAAATTCCTAAACACTAAGTTTTATTTTTTACCCACCCCTTAGTCCCCTCCTTGGAGGGAATTTAGGGGTGGGTCCCCTCCCAGGAGAGGACTTCTCAAATTCCCACTTTACTTTTTCCTTATCCCCTTCATCCCCTGACTTTTCGCCTTTTTCTCTTTTAGCTGATAGGCATCTTCCAGACTTGTCAAGGCTTCTTTAAGATCGGGAGATAGCTCCAGTGCCCGCTTATATTCAGCAATTGCTTCATCAATCTTCCCCTCCTTTTGATATATCTCCCCCAGTTCGTGATGGGCTGCAGACACCTTTGGATTAATCCCGATTATTTTTTTCATATCTGCTATGGCATCATCTAACCTACCGCTTTGTACATAAAGGACACCTCGATTATACAGCGTTGAAAGATCGTTTGGAGTCAGCCGTAAAGCTTCATTGTATTCGTCTATAGCTTCCGAGGTCATCCCTTTTTCTGAATAGACTACGCCCAGGTTAAAATATGCGCCTGCGTGATTTTTGTTCAAAGACAGTGTTTTTTTAAATGCAGAAACGGCTTCATCGTAATTCTTTTTTTTTGTGAAGGCAACTCCCAAATTATTGTAAGCCTCTCCAAAATTCGGACTGATTTCAATCGCTTTCTTGTAAGTGGAAATCGCATCGTCAATCATCCCCTTGTCAACGTAAACAGCGCCGAGATTATTATATACTTCTTTAAAGTCTTCTTTATTTTGCAAGGCTTCTTTATATGCGGAAATCGCTTCATCACTCTTCCCCTGCAATGCCAGGGACACACCCCTATTGTTGCAAAGCATGGCGAGTCTGTTTTTTGTGTCTTTGTTGTCAGGGTCTATCGATAATATCCTTCTGTAAGTAAGAATTGCGTGGTCCTGTGACCCATTTGATTCATACGCTGAGGCCAGGTCCAAAAGCATGGGTATATCTTTGAAGTTGACTTTGGAAGCTTTCTCAAAAGATTGAATGGACTCGGTCGTCTGTCCCTTTTTCCTATAAAGGTATGCAATACTTTTGTGACTTTCTGCAAGATTCGGATTGATCTCTAGAGCCTTCTTATATGAAGAAATAGCGTCATCGATCATTCCCTTGCCAGCATAAGCGTTCCCCAGATTGTGAAAAATTCCCGCATCGTTCGGATTAATGGCTGCGGCTTTCTTATATGAGTCAATGGCATCATCAAAAAGGTTCTTTTTATTGAAAATGTTGCCGAGGTTATAATAAGCCTCAGAGTCATTAGGGTTGATGTCAAGCGCCTTACGAAACTCCCGAAGCGCCTCGTCAAACAGGGCATTTCTGTAATACAGAATACCCAGATTAAAATGTGCATTAAGATTGGAAGGCTCTTCCAGAATTATTTTTTGATACTTCTTTATAATTTCACTGTCGAGGGTATCAATAGATTCTGCAGGCGAAGGAATTGAAATTTTCAGGCATAAGAAGAAAGCAATACCGAAAATGCCCGAATAGATATATTTTATGAAGTTCCTGCGCATAGTGCGGTTCCGGAAAATATTTACAATATTTTTCTCAATAAAGTGCGCCTTTCAAACTCAGAGGCCTTTTCCTTGTTTATGAGTTCCTTTATTTGATGAGGATTTTTAACACCCTTAAATACACAGCTAAAACGTTCGGTGTTTATGGTGAGATTGCCGATTTTAAATCGTTTTTGCATCGACCCTTGCTTTATCGTAATATTATTGACGTCACAATAACTCATTTCCCTGAATTTTCCTGAAAAAGGGCCTTTTCTAATCAAAATTCCCTGATTTGTGATTACATATCTTGTCGTAACGACTGAAAGAATAATATAGATGATAAGAAGCCCGCTAATCGACAATATACTTAATCCTGTAATAGTATGCATTCCAAATGCGGAAAAAGCCAAAAAGGCAGAAAACGCTAAAATGGCAAAGGTTAACCAATATTGTCGAATACTGGGTTTGAATGATTGAAGAATTTTTGTTTCTATTGGTTTAGTAAAAATAGTTTCCTTATTCACGATTTTTTAAAGGTTATTGAGATTTAGCCTTTACCATGAAATCCAGCCAAACGTGCGGCTTCAACGACTTCTTTTACATTCGATCCGAGTCAATACCCTGTCTGAATTTTCCCAAAAAAACTCGGGGTATTTTAAGCTGAATTATAGGTAAGGAGGTTAATCATGTCAAGGCAAATGCGGGACAATCATCCGTCCCGGAACATTTTAAATAGAGAAAATTTATTTCTATTTTTCAATGGCTATAAAGTGGACAGCCTGGTTTTATATAGTGAAAGGCCCAGCTACCGAAATAGGCAAAACACAAGAGCGTTGCCCAGAAGGACTTTAGAAAATCCGTATATCTGTTATCTTTCGTGTAAAATTCAAGCCCTTTTGCAGCCAGGGTAATAAATGCCGGACTCAGCAGGATATCGTTAGTTCCTGGAGGATAATTAGCGCCTATGTAATTGATGAGTATGCCAATTACGGCGCTGATAAACAGAGAGAGATATGTATTCTGCTTAACAATGATAATACTGGAAATAACGAGCGCATGTGATACTATGGATATTATTACATAATAGGAACTTCTATAAAATTCATACGAAGTAAGAAAGTAAGGAATAAGAAATATAAATAATAGAGCATCATTATCCTGCTTCTTATTGTATGCAAGCAAGAATAACGAAGCGGGGGCAATAAGCTTAAGTACGTCGTTGTCGCTCCAATAACCTATATCGCCAAAAAAAATACAAGCAACGCCGATAAAGGTGCCTAGATATAAAAGCAATGTCATTCTGTACTGCAATCTCACGATCCACCAGACTAAAACAAAAACAATTAAAGATTTCAGTATGGCGAAACATTCTTTAAGCCAAAATACCTCTTCGTAGACATAAATCAGACTTTCGAGACTGTCGAGTATTAGTTCCATGATATTAACTCAAATACCTATATTTTTTCCGTGTCAACCGCAGGGGTAATGACAATTTTAATCATGCTGCATATTTCGGTTGCTGCTGTGGTAATGTAATTATGAATTTACTCCCAACATTCACGGTACTTTCGACTTTAACGAATCCATGATGAAGGTTGACAATATGCTTAACAATGGAAAGTCCCAGTCCGGTTCCACCCATTTCACGTGAGCGGGCAGGGTCAACACGATAGAACCTTTCAAAAATACGCGGGATATGTTCTTGCGGAATGCCAATACCTGTGTCTGATATTTCAAACTGAACAGATCCATTGACGGGATTAATCTTCAGACCTATCCGGCCGCCTTTAGGGGTATATTTTATTGCATTATCGAGTAAATTAGTCAGCAACTGGCGCAAAAGATATTCATCTGTTTCAATCATGGGTATTTGCTGGGGCATATCCAGTTCAAAGGTCTGGTCTCTTCCTGCACAACTTTCTTTATAATGAGAAAAAATATCTTCCATGCAAAGATGTATGTCCACGGTATGAAGTTCTATCTTTAAATCGTTGGAGTCCAATTTAGACAATTCCAGAATATCCTTGATCAGGTTATCAAGTCTCTGAGTATGTTTCATGATAATACCGAGAAATTCTCGTGTAGACGCACTATCCGTATCGTTAGTTTCGAGCAGCGTTTCCACATATCCCTTGATAGAAGCAAGTGGGGTTCTCAACTCATGCGATACGTTGGCGACGAATTCCCTGCGCGTATTTTCAAGTTTCCGCAATTCCGTAATATCATGAAATACCAGGAGAATTCCGTGCGTATTTTTATCAATCTGAATAGGCGAAAGGTGCATTTGTAATAATTTCTTTTCAGGAGAAAGAATTTCAATTTCAGAGGTCGTAGCCGCCTGAGTTTTATCTCCCATTTCCGCTGACGACCGTATTACTTCTCTTACCAGGCCACACAACCTCTCATTTCGTATCTTTTCCCATAGAAAATCTTTGTTCAATATAATCTTCGAGATGCCAAACATGGTTTTTGCCGCATTGTTGATAAGAATAATTCTTTCCTGAAGGTCTGTTGTTATAATCGCATCATTCATGCTGGCCATGATGGCGTCGAGTTTATTTTTATCATCCAGAATGGTTTGCATACTGGATTGAAGCTCAATTCCCATAGTATTAATCGCATTTGCCAGGTCTCCTATCTCGCCGGAAGAGTCGACCTCGACTTTTCTGGCAAAGTTTCCGCGTGCAAAACTCTGCGCAATCTGAGTAATGTTCAGGAGCGGTGATGTATTTATTTTAATAATGACAAAACCTATGGCTAAGGTTATCGCAAACGTAATGAGTATATATAAAATCAAATGATTAATTGGCAATGCATCGTATTCAATATGTTTGCTTAACAAATTCATTTGATATCCTTCTATGACCTTGCTTACAAAATATCCTGCCAGGCTCAGAAATCCACATAAAAGGACGACATAACTTATAAAAATTTTCCAAAATAATTTATTTTTGAACATCACTGGCTATTCCTTAAATTTATAGCCGATCCCACGTATCGTAACTATACGATTCGCATAGGCCCTCAACTTTTTCCTCAATGAAGCAATATGCACGTCCACAGTCCGGTCAATGACAAACGTCTCAGACCCGGAAACTGCGTCGAGCAGTTGATCCCTTGTAAAAACGCGTCCCTGCCTGCTGGCAAGCTGGTGAAGGAGCTTGAATTCTGTAAGGGTCAGTTGAACGGGTTCATTCTTTATAGCCACTTCATGTTTATACAAATCGATTGTAAGGCTGTCTATTTTAATATAATCTTTTGCCGTCGAAGTGTTTTTTGCCCGTCTGAGCACCGCCTGCACACGTGCAACGAGTTCTTTTGGGCTAAAGGGCTTTGTCACGTAATCGTCGGCGCCCAATTTCAAACCTACGGTTATATCGACTTCTTCACCCTTTGCTGTCAACATTACAATGGCGATGGTGGCCAGTTCCGGGTCAGATTTTAATTTTTTACATACCTCCAGACCATCAATTCCGGGCAACATAAGGTCCAATAGAATAAGCTCCGGCCTTTCTTTTCTGGAAAGGAACAATGCATCTTCACCATTATAGGCGGATATTACTTTATAACCTTCTTTTTCGAGATGGTACCGGATTAATTTTACAAGGTCTTGTTCGTCGTCTACGACAAGGATTTTTTCGTTTGGCATACTATTAGTTTATTTTATTTCTATAATATTGTAAACATATTGTTTTTAAATAATTAAGTCTTTTTTATATGAAGCAATTTCAATCCCTTCACTCTTTCGAAATGCGCTTTATTTAAAGTTAGAAGACTCAGGTTATGGGAAAGGGCAATTGCCGCCAATAAAGATGTCGGACGGCAAGACCCGTTGATTTTTGCTCCTTAAATTTTTGATATTCGCGAAACAAAGCATGAGTCTATAATTTACTCTGTATCGTTTCTTTCAGGCAATCTTCGAATATGGATAAGGCAATAGCTGCGTCGTCTTTCGTGAGAATCAGTGGCGGACAAAAGCGGATGGCGCTGCGTCCACAACCCAAAAGCAAAAGTCCTTTTGAAAATGCCTTCTGGATAATGCAATCCCGCTCTTCCGGGGCATATTCTTTTGTCTCTTTATCTTTTACAATTTCGGCAGCAAGCATAAGCCCCAGCCCCCTGACGTCTCCAATGATGGGATATGTGCGTTCTAATTTCTTTAATTCGTTTATCATGTAAGCGCCTTGTTTGGCCGCATTCTCAATGAGACCATCTTCAAGGAGCTTTATGGTTGCTAGCGCTGCCTGACAGCTAACGGGGTTGCCTCCAAAAGTGCTTGCATGGCTGCCGGGCTGCCAGTCCATAATTTTCTCTGATGCAACCGTGGCGGACAGGGGAAGGCCTGATGCTATACCTTTGGCAAGAGTAATAATATCCGGGATTATATCAAAATGCTCGGAGGCAAACATCCTGCCTGTACGACCCATGCCCGACTGTGCTTCATCGGCAACATAAAGAATACCATAATCGCGTGTCAACTGATAGAGCGCCTTGTGAAACTCTTTTGGGGGCACAACATATCCGCCCTCCCCCTGAATAATCTCGACAAAAATTGCCGCTACATCTTCCGGAGGCACCTTCGTCTTGAATAGTTCTTCATGTATCCAGGTCACGCAGGCCATATTGCAATTCTCCGGAGTAAGACCGTAATGGCACCTGTAGCAATATGCGTAGGGAATGTGAATCACTTCAGGAATCAGAGGGAGAAAATGTTTGCGCTGGTTTAATTTGCTCGCTGTCAGAGAAAGCGCCCCCATGGTTCTGCCGTGAAAGGCATTGTAAAATGCAATGACAATGCCCCGTTTCGTGTGGTAGCGGGCAAGTTTAAACGCTGCCTCTATAGATTCTGCACCAGAATTTCCAAAGAAAACCCGTTTGGTAAAAGAGCCGGGACAAATTGCAGAGAGTTTTTCGGCCAGATGAATCTGCAACGGATTATAAAAATCCGCACCGGACATGTGAATAAGGGTATTTGCCTGATTAGCAATAGAAGATATTATCGCATCGGGATTGTGCCCGGTATTGCAAACAGCAACACCTGCCGTAAAATCGAGAAAAACATTATCATCAACATCCGTAACAGCCATACCTTTTGCGCTCTTTACCACCAATGGGTAGCTCTTTGTCGAAGACGGGGAAACAAATTTCTTTTCCTTTTCCAGGTATTGAGCAGCGTTAGGGCCGGGGAGTTGAGTTCGTATACAGGGATAATTTTTCATTAGTTCTTCTTTTGACAATAGTATTTATATACCAAATCAGCGAATGCTTCCAGGGCGTATGCGCCTTTCCCAAGGTCTGCAAGGCACCTTCTGAATTCACGTAAATTTTTAAAATTATCTGATATATACTGGGCAACAAACGTTTCAGCGGATATAAAGTTTAATTCCGGCCCTTTATCATCCGGACTCTGGTAAATTTTATAAGCCACAATATCGGTAATCATTTTTAAATTAACGTCTTTTACCCTCGAAATCATGGTCTTAACGATTTCAAAGCTCAGGAGTTGCTTATCCTGATAGTAATTAAACACCGTATCAGCAAATTGATTAATGGATTTCATTCCTTTATCAAGTTGAGACAATTGGTTTTTGAAGGAATCCATGTCTTTAAATTTTTCTGACACGTATTGTGCCACAGATTCGGCGGCCGCCAAAAAGTTTGATTCAGGCCCCATATCTTCCGGGCTTTCCGACATCTTATATGCCACAATGTCGGCAATAGTTTTCAGTGAAATGTCTTCCCTGCTGTGAATTTTACTTTTTATTAGTTCTTTATCGATTGGCATTTTGAACCCTCCGTGATCCCGTGAATAAAAAACTCTATACTTGCACTTGACAACGACATATTTTATAAATATATTTATTTAAGAGCAACTACTATAATCAGCAACACAATCCTAAATGATTATAAGAATTTACCAGAATTTGATGAAAACTTCATTAACGTTTATTCTTCCTAAAGAGTATATCTATGGAAACAAAAGTAAAAAACAGATTTCTCAACTCGATTACGCTGCCAAATTACGAATTCACCATTAAGTCGGGTGCGTTTAAAAAAGAAGGTGAAGAATTTACTATTTGGTTTCTCGAAGGCATTCTTGAAAAAAACCCAAATTATATTGATTGCCTTATGTATTTAGGCAATGCGTATACCACGCATGGAATGTATGAAAAAGGCCTTCAGATTGACCAAAAATTATGCAGCCTCAGACCAAAAGACCCCATAATCCATTATAACCTTGCATGCAGCTATGCATTGCTCAAAAATACTGATTCCGCATTTGATGCCCTGGAAAAGGCCATTATGTTAGGCTATAAAGACTTTCATCATCTGGAAAGGGATAAAGATCTGGCATATCTCAGAGAAGACGTTCGATATAGAAAATTGGTCGAAAAAATCAAACGACATTAATTTCGTATCTTTGAAGCAAGATTTCTTTTATACACAATTTTGATTCCCTCCAATGTCAAATAAGGGATTACTGCGGTAATTTGGGGGATTTTCGGCGTCAGCAACTGCACATCCCCCCCCGTTGCTATTATCGCCGGCTGACATTCCAGTTCATCACAAAGCATATTTATAAGCTTGCTTACCATACCAACTGTGCCCCAGTAAATGCCGGAATTTATTGCATCCTTTGTATTTTTCCCAAGGGCACTTTTTGGTTTCTCAATAGTTATTTCTGGTAAAAGAGATGTAAAATGATGGAGCGCCTTTGAAGATATGCCCATACCTGGCGCAATAATGCCGCCCATAAAAGCGCCGTCGTTGTTTATCACATCAATAGTTATTGCAGTACCCGCATCAACGACTATCGTCCATATCTTTGTCCTTTCAAATGCTGCAAGCGCATTCACCAGTCGGTCCACACCCACCCTGTCCGGCTGGTCGGTCAGAACCGGCATAGGAATCGGAATATCCTTTCCAATAAATTGGGGATTTACAAAGAAATGTTTTTGGATATATTCAACGACAAAAACTTCTACTTTTGGATTAACAGACGATATGACAACTGCCTGTGGTTTGATAAGGACAACCGGATTTAAAGTTTTTTCTAAATTTTCCGGAAGTGGAAAGTCACTTTTTACTGAATGGGAGGAATGCAGGACATCGTCTTCAAATATCCCGATATGGATATTTGTATTGCCGATGTCGATTGCTAGCCACATAGGAGTTCGCTCTTTTGGGACTGGATCTCATTTAAAGCGCTCATAATCATATTTATAAGATTGCCGATGTTTTTACCGGTAACCATAGAGACAGGACAAACGGATTTGGAAATTTTTTCTTCCAGTGTTTGAATGCACTTGTTACTGCCTGCTGTGTCCAAAAGATCGGTTTTATTTGCAATGATAATTTCCTTTTTTTCAGCAAGTTTCGGGTTATATTGTGTTAATTCATTCCGAACGATACTATACGCATCCGAGGGGTTCATCCTTGCAAAAGGTGAGACATCCAAAAGATGCACTAATAATTTCGTCCTTTCAATATGACGCAGAAATTCATCACCGAGTCCTATTCCACTATGCGCACCTTCAATAAGACCCGGGATGTCTGCAACAACAAATCGCCGGCAATTCTCAACCTCTACAATTCCTAATTGAGGTTGCAGTGTGGTGAAAGGATAGTCTGCAATTTTGGGTCTTGCAGCAGATATGCGGGAGAGCAACGTCGATTTCCCCGCATTGGGCATTCCAATAAGACCAACATCTGCAAGCAACTTCAACTCAAGGGTCAGCCAGCGCTCTTCACCGGGTTTGCCTTTTTCTGCCTGGCGTGGCACCTGATTGGTGGAACTTGCGAAGTGTTTATTCCCTCTTCCTCCTCTTCCTCCCCGTGCAATGATAATGCTTTCTCCAACGGTACTCATGTCTTTCAAGACACGACCACTTTCTTTATCTTTAACTACTGTGCCTCTGGGTAAATCGATACAGAGGTCTTTGCCGTCCTTTCCTCTTTTCGTAGAACCTTTCCCATGAGCTCCGCTTTCTGCAATATGTTTAACCCGGGAAGTAATGTCCAGCAACGTATCAATTTTATCACTGACATGAAATATAACATCTCCACCCATACCTCCGTTCCCACCGTCAGGTCCTCCGTGGGGGACGTACTTCTCCCTTCGGAAACTTACACAGCCGTTTCCTCCATCCCCCCCTTTTACAAATATGACTGCTTCATCAACAAACATGGACTGAAAAATACAAAGGGTGCATTCTATAAGCACCCTTTACACAAAATCTCCTGTAGTAGAATATGTATGCATTCACCGCTGCATACCGAAAAAAGCTGCTATAAAACCAAAAACATTAATTGGGCGTTGAATAGACGCTTACACGGCGTCTTGTCTCGAATTTTACCACGCCATCTACCTTGGAAAAAAGCGTATCGTCCCTGCCAATGCCAACATTCAATCCAGGCTTGAATTTTGTTCCACATTGACGGACTATAATAGAACCAGCCGTTACAACTTGTCCGCCGTATCTCTTTACGCCCCGCATTTGGGGATTACTGTCTCTTCCATTCTTTGAAGAACCTTGGCCTTTTTTATGTGCCATATTACTACCCTCCGTTTTGAAAAAATATATTGAAAATTACCAAACCCGCAATAGAAACCGACCCCTAATCCAATCGAATTTCTTTAATTTTTATCCTGGTATATTTTTCACGATGCCCTCTTCTGGTCATTGATTCCTTTCTCCTGCGAAACTTTATTGTCATTGATTTTACACCCTTTTTCATACCTTCCACTTCTGCAATAACTTTTGCGTTTTTATTCGCTGTGGCACCGAAGGTTGTATCCCCTTTTTCATCAGAACAAACTAAAACATCGTCAAATTCCAAAGTTTCTCCGACCTCGGCATCGGCTTTTAGATCGATGAGATGGCGTTCACCAGCCCTGACCTTGTACTGTTTTCCCCGATCTTTTATTATTGCGTACATCTATTATTTTCTCCTTTCAATTTTCAGATTTAATACAAATAAATTCAATAACATATTATACCACAACAGGTTCGTCTTTGTTATTAAAAAAACGAATCTCTATTTTACCGTATTCGTGATTTGTTGTACTGAAGATATTAATCTTCTTATTATAAGACTCCTCGATTTCAATCATTTGCCTTCTTTTTTGATTTTGCAGGTAATTGGTAACCTCTGGATTTGCGAGAATTTCGATTTTAGCAATCTGCGGCAAATGAATAGCAAATTTTATATCTCTCATGGCGTTTAAACAAAGACTTTCAACCGTCTTGCTGTAACCAGTGCCCCGGCAAAGTTTGCATTCCTCAAAAAGAACGTCACGAAGACTTGAACGAATCCTTTGCCTGGTGAGTTCTATGGTGCCAAATTTTGACATCTTGAGCATCTTCGTTCGAGCCTTATCCCGTTTTAATGCATCTGTGAGGACCTTCTCAATAGCGTGGATGTGCGATTCCTCCCGCATGTCAATAAAGTCAATTACAATTACACCCCCTATATCCCGCAACCGTATTTGCCGTGTAATTTCCTTTGCAGCTTTAAGATTGGTCTTAAAGGCCGTTTCTTCAGGATCGCTCTCCTCTTTGAATTTACCGCTGTTAACGTCGATCGCAACAAGCGCCTCGGTTTGTTCAATTACAATCGATCCTCCGCGCGGCAAAGGAATTTTTTTACAGTTTATTCCTTCAATTTCTTTTTCAATATCATATTTGTGGAATAATGGCTTATTTTCGTTGTAAAGGGTTAAAATTTTTTCATATTTGGGCATAATGATACGAAGAAAATCGCGCGTTCTTTCGTAAACAGGTTCTGAATCAACGACGATTTCCCGTATGTCAGCAGAAAAAATATCCCTGATAGCGCGGATAACAAGGTCGCTCTCCTGATAGATGGTCGAAGGGGCGCTGACATCCCTTGCCCTTTTTTCGATATTTTTCCACAGCCTTAATAAATAATGGAAATCCTTGTGGATTTCCTTTTTCGTCTGCAACGCCCCTGCCGTTCGTATGATGAAACCTATATTTTGAGGAGGACTCAAGCCTTCCAGGATAGTCTTTAATCGCTGCCGTTCCTCTTCGTCTGTGATTTTCTTGGAAACCCCGAGACGGGGCACATCAGGCATTAAAACCAAATACCTTCCGGGCAGACTGATATAGGACGTCAAACTAGGCCCCTTTGCGCCGATACTCTCCTTCGTTACCTGAACCAGCACTTCCTGCCCCTGACGTAAAATATCCCGTATCTTATGGGATTCCCGATGATGTTTAGTATGGGTATCCGTTTCTGACGAAGAACTCCCGTTACCACGATGAGGTAAAACATCCGATACGTGGAGAAACCCATTTTTTTTGAGTCCGATATCAACAAATGCCGCTTCAATACTGGGCTCAATGTTCACGACCCTTCCTTTGTAAATATTTCCGGCAATCTGTCCCCGCGAACTCCTTTCAATGTAAAGTTCTTCTAAAACATTATTTTCTAAAATGGCAATACGGCATTCTTCAGTTTCAACTGCATTAATAAGCATCCTTTTATCCATGATTTTTCCCTCAGTCAGGCAGAAGAAAACAAGTTAACCTTTGTTCTTATAATTTCAAAGAGCTCTTTTTTTTCGTTTCCACATAAGGCATGGAGCACCTCTTCGGGTCGCGCCATGCCTTCAGATATCATTTTAATTGACAACATCAAACCGTTAGGCCTTACCGTAATTTCCTGAATAGATGGTCGAATATCAAAAGGTTTTTGATATCCATCTTTCGTACGATTAACTACTATAGCAGATTGTTGGAGAAATTCACTAATCTTTAAGGTTTTTAAAAACCCCGTTTCCTTAAAAATAATCTCGTACGTTACACCACGAACGGGACTCTTTGAAGAAAGTGGTATGGCTTCTACCGACAGAATTTGAATTCCTTTTGGTAATTGTCTGCCCAAGCTTTCAACCAAAGACTCGGAAGGCACTGATTGAAGCAATTCAACTTCCAAAACTTCATCCTTACCGGCTATTCCAACACTCAGGGCTAACGGGAGAGACAACCTGGGGTGAGGGTTAAAACCTTTGGACATTGCAATAGGTATGTTAGCCCTTCTAATAGCCCTTTCAAAGACCTTCATCAAATCATGATGCGAGATAAAGCGGATATCGCCTAATTTAGCAAACCGAATACGTATTTTCAGAATATCGTCAATTCACCTTTTTAAAACTTCAAATATAATAAATTAAAATACTTATGATGAATTCTAATAACGCTATTTCATCCTGTCAAGGATATTTTGGTTATTAAAAAGCCTCGGGCAATATTTCTATAGCAATATTCCTTAAGTAATTAATTGTTTTCTCCGGATCATCAAATTGACACACCGTATCCGCCACTTCTTTCGCTTTCTCGTAAGTAACAGACCGGACTATTTTTTTGATTTCCGGTATGATCGTCGCCGGCGACACACTGAACTCGGTAAGACCTAACCCGATGAGCGGCACGGCATATTCAACTTCACTTCCCATTTCCCCGCATATCCCAACGGGAATGTTGTTATCCTCCGCCGCTTTTATTGCAATTTTTAAAAGCCTTAAAATTGCGGGATGCACGGGGCAATAGAGGTAGGCTACACGCTCATTATTTCTATCAACCGCCAGAGAATACTGAATAAGGTCGTTAGTGCCAATACTAAAAAAATCACATTCTTTTGCCAGCATGTCGGCAATCATAACAGAGGAAGGAACTTCAATCATGACCCCCATATTGATGTTTTTGCTGAATGGAATTTTCTCCTTATCCAATTCTTCCATAGTCTCCCAGACCATTTGCTTTGCACGCCGCAACTCTTGAAGCGAGGAGATAAGGGGGAATAGGATTTTAACATTTCCCAGGGCTGAAGCCCTTAAAATTGCCCTGAGCTGTATCTTAAATATAGATGGATTTTCAAAACAATAACGGATGGAACGACAACCCAAAAAGGGGTTGCCTTCTTTTCTGTCATCTCCATACGTAAATTTGTCGGCGCCTAAATCAAGTGTTCTAATAATGATAGGCTTATCCTTTAATTCCCGCACAACGGTGGTATACGCCTCTAAATGTTCCTCTTCGGTCGGCGGTCTGGGCGAACCTAAGTAAAGAAACTCTGTTCTATAAAGTCCAATTCCCTCTGCGCCGTATTTTACGTTAACACTAATGTCTTTGGGAAACTCGATATTTCCATAAATGCCTATGTGTCTGCCATCCCTCATTGTGGATGGCTGGTCCTTTAGTTCTGTAGCTAATTTCTCCTCAAATACATGAATACTTTTGGCCTTGCTCTGATACGTTGCCAATGTTTCGGCGTCAGGCCGAACAATAACGATACCGTGATTGCCGTCAACAATTACGGTATCACCGCCAAAGACGTCTGTTGTAATTGTACCAAGTCCCACCACGGCGGGTATACCCAGGGCACGGGCAACAATGGCAGTATGCGACGTCCTCCCGCCTACATCAGTAGCAAAACCTTTAACTTTTTCAGTATCAAGCGATGCTGTTTGCGAAGGGGTAAGGTCGTGCGCTACCAACACCACTTCCTGGGCAAGGTTCTTAAGCTCTTCCCGTTTTTCACCCAATAAATTCCTTAAAAGCCTTTTTTCGACATCAAAGATATCGCTTACTCTTTCCGCCAGATACGTATCGTTAACGTCCTGAAATTTTCTGATATAAACACGCAACGCCAGAGACACGGCAAATTCTGGCGTAAAATTGACCTTCTTTATTTTTTCAATAACTTCAATTTTCAGGCGCGCATCCTGTAAAATCATCCTGTGGGTGCCAAAGATTGAGCCGATTTCAGAACCTAAGTCTTCGGATACCTTCTTCTCCAAATCGTCAATTTCTTTTTTTGAATCTTCAATGGCCTTTTCAAGCCTAACAATCTCACTCTCGACCTCTTCTTTTCTTATAATATGGCGCGGGATACGGTAGCCCTCGCTTTCAAACATAAAAGCCTCGCGGATAACAACACCAGGAGAAACTGCGATCCCCTTTCTGACTTCCATGAATTCTTCTTCAAACTTGCTTTTTACCAGCCCTTCAAGGGCATCCAGCGCCTCTGCGGCATCAACCCCTTTTGCGCTGATTATTATTTCCGTGCCATTTTCTGCTCCGAGTGTTAAAAGATCAATAACACTCTTTCCCTCCACCTCTTTGTTCTTTGTTTTTACGTGAATTTCCGAACTATATTTATTGGCAATTTCCGCAAATTTGGTGGCAGGCCTGGCATGCATTCCATTGGAATTAGAGATTTTTACTTTTCGTTCTAATACTTTAGAATTTACAACAAACATATCCATAAGAAACCATCTCACTACATCTTTTTAAATTTTATACAGAATCCCACACCTCTTTAAAACAATACGAGACACGGGAAGTTTATTTTTACATGAATAAACACTTTTACTGGCTAAGTAAATAAAATCCCCTTTCAAGCCCTTCCTAAAAGGGAAAATGGAGGCATTTTGGATTAAACGTGGATACCGTCAACCTCTTTTAATATCTCAATCATTCCGGCTTTACCATTAGCCTCACGCATAAAGCGGCGGAAATCATTATCTCTGATAACGGTTGATATTCTTTCAAGTGCGGCAAGATGTAAACCTGCAGAATCATTCGGGGAAAGCAAAAGAAAGAAGAGATGCACCGACTCTCCATCCAGGGCATTAAAATCAACTCCTTGCGTTGATCGTGCAATCGTTCCAATAATCTTTTTAGCACAGTCATGTTTTGTATGTGGAACAGCCACACCCTTCCCTATACCCGTGCTACCCAATTCCTCTCGTTTCATAAGAGATTTGATGACGTTTTCAACATCCTTGCTATTAATCTTCTGCACATCTTTCAGTGCGCACACCATTTCTTTAATTACGGACTCTTTATCGGTAGCTTTGAGTTCAGTAATAATGGCGTCCTCTACAATAAAATCGGTCAATTTCATACTACAAAATTCCTCCAATAGAATTGCTTTCCCATTATGCTTCCTGTCCACTTTCAGGACCCTCCATTTCAGTAGTTGCAGGCCTTTTTCTTCGGACAATCCTTGATTGTATCTTTCCTTTGTGTTTTTTTAGTTGCGCTTCGATCTTATCCACTACCAGGTCAATCGCACGATACATGTCAGGGTTCGCCGCCTCCGCAACTAACGTAGGTCCTCTCGAAATGGAAACAATCATTTCAACGATATGACTATTGTCACCTCCTATGTCCAGAGTAATCTGTATCTGCAGTATCCATTCAAAAAATTTTTTTATTTTTTCGGCCTTTTGCAAGGCATAATTTTTAATTGCTTCCGTTATATCCAAATGCCTGGCAACTATGGTAATATTTTCCAAGGGCAACATCCTTTCTTAAATATAAAATATTCGTAATGTTCTAAAATGTATAATTTTACTTATTATAAAATTACCAGTCAAGGAAATTAAAATTACCCGTCTAACTATTGTATTCTGCATTTGCCAGAACAAGTAAATGAACATATCTTGCGCCGGCTTCTTTCAGTTTTTTCGAGCACTCCGATGCGGTTACCCCGGTAGTTAAGACATCGTCTACCAATAAAATCTTTTTCCCTTGAAATGATCGCGGACATTTAACAAAAAAAGCGTTGTGGATATTTGCCTGCCGTTGACTTTTCGATAGATGTGTCTGCGACTCCGTATTTCTAATACGACAGAGGTTGTTTGTGGACATAGGTTTCGAAAAATATCTTTGAATTCCCAAAGACAGGAGTTCGGATTGATTGAACCCTCGATGTATTTTTTTAAACCAATGAAGCGGCACCGGCACGACAACATCTATATCTGGAACAATCTCTTTCAGTTTTTTATGTGTTATCACAAAATTATTCAATATGCGAAACAAGAATTTCTGCCTGGCATATTTAAACTTGTGTATCAGTGTCTTCATAACACCATCGTAATGAGCAACGGCTGTCATAGTGTCGAAGTGGAGATACTTTCCTTTGCACACAGTACAACCTTCTTTCGCCGCCAATGCACTATAGGGTCCTATGGCCGACCCGCAGCGAATACAGTGAAATTCATTAACATAGGGAATCTGTCTATTACAATCCCCACAAATATAGAGTTCGTGAGAATCGTTCAAATTCCGTTTGCAGTGGAGGCAGGATCGGGGATACAAGAGGTCTAATAAGGCATGTGCATAGTCACTTATAGCCATATCACATATTCATCATATCAAAAAACAATAATCCCACAGAACCAAAAATAACGGTAGGCAACCAGGCTGCCAGTATGGGGTGAAGCATTCCCGTAGTCCCCAGGTTTGAGCAGACAAAAGTCAGTGAATAGAAAATACCGCAAACAAGGACACACAACCCCACACGTAAAAACAAATTTTTACTCAGTCGTTCAAATCCGACCACGAGAGGGATACCCAGCAAAAGCAACACAAAGTGAGTAAGGGTATACGAAATTCTGGAATGGAACAACAAACTATTCCTTGGATTATCGGGTTCGTTTTTACAGAGTTCCTTTAATTGCTCAAAATTTAACAAACTAGGGTCTAACTTTATTTTCCCCAGTTCCATAGGAGTTATCGCAGATTCAAACTCCAGACTGTCGATTTGTTGTACAGGCGCAATCCATCTCCCGCGTTCGTCATAAACATGCTTCACCGCCTTTGTAAGTAACCATGTATCGTTACCCAGCCATCTTCCTTCGTCTGCACTCAGGGTAAATTTCTTTTTTTTATTTTCATACCGGGCAAGAATAAATACTGACTGCATACGTTGCGTTTTTTTGTCATATTTCCAAACACGAAGCAAGGCGTTGTTTCCCTTGTCATCCAAAAGGAGATTTTTTTGGATATTATCGCTGAACGAGGTTTGCCGTAACGTCTCCAGCTTTTCAGCAAACCGTGGTATGAGCCACTCCTGATCTCCAAACGAGGCAAAGGACATAACTACCGTAACAATAAAGACAGGAAGCAGAATTCTGTACAACGAAATACCGGCAACCTGCATGGCGAGTATTTCCCGATTCCTGGATAGTCTTACCAGCACGATACCCATTGCTATCAAGGTAACGGCAGGGAAAAATTGGAAAATAATCACAGGGAAGAGATACGCATAATACCGTATCCCAGTGCCAAAGGCATCTCCCCCCATATCCACGAATTCCCCCAGTTTTTGAAGGAGATCGACAACGATGTATATTCCCGAAATAATGAGCAGACACATGAAAAACGTGGGAATAAAAGCCTTCAGTAGGTAGTTGTCTAATCGTGAAAACATAATTCTTTATATAATTGCAAAACTGTCTTTTTCAACAGGGGATGAACCACATCGGGATCGATCTCAACCAATGGTTCTAAAACAAATAACCGTGTATGCATCAATGGGTGAGGAATTTTAAGTTCATCTCTGTTTATGATTTTATCACCATACAGCAATATATCAATATCAATCGTTCGGGGACCCCATTTTACCGTCCTGACCCTGCCCATAATGGTTTCGATACCCTGGAAGTGTTTGAGCAGTCGAAGGGGAGATATTGCAGTCTTAATACAAAGAACGGCATTCAAAAACATCGGCTGTGGAGGTCCGCCTGCTGGCGCTGTTTCGTAAAATCGCGAAAGTTTTACTGGCTTCACTCCCTTGATGGTAATAATCCGGTCATACGCATAAAATAAATTTCTTTCCCGATTACCTATATTCGACCCCAGACCAACATAAACGTTCGCCATAATAATTTTAGCCTTAAACTGCACAAAAATTCATGGAACGTGCGCAGCTTCCGCATTCCGGACACTCATCTATGCGGCAATCAGGGGTAATTTCCTCATGTAAAGATTTCTGCCTTTCGTGCATAAGAAAAGGTTTTACCACACCGCAACTGATATGATCCCAGGGAAAGACCTCATCGTCATCTCTCTGGCGGTGCGCATAAAATGTCCAATCAACACCGGCCTTCCGAAACGCATCCAGCCACTTTTGGAAGTGAAAATGTTCTTCCCATGCATCAAACTTGCATCCATCCTGCCACGCCTGATAAATAACCCTTCCAAGCCTTCTGTCTCCCCGCGCAAAAATGCCCTCCAGGATACTGCGTTCCGCATTGTGAAATTTTATGCGAATGCTTTTTCTCCGAACCCTGTCAAACAACCTGTTCTTGATCTCTTTTATCCTCTGGAGAGTTATCATGGGGTGCCACTGGAAAGGGGTATGCGCCTTGGGCACAAAGGGCGCTATACTGATATTAACCTGCCCGAAAGAGCCATTTATACCCTTTTTCAGGTCGGAGACATTATAGGCAAGCCGTGCAATGGCGTCAATATCGTCATCTGTTTCCGTAGGAAGCCCGACCATAAAATAAAGTTTTACCAAATTCCAACCCTGTTTAAATGCCTCTTCAATACCTTTGTAAAGATCTTCATCGGTAATATTTTTATTAATAATCTTTCTCAGGTTGGGAGTTGCCGCCTCAGGCGCCAGGGTAAGACCGGACTTGCGGACCGTGTTAAGCATGGAAGGTAAAAGGACAAGCTGCTCATTCACCCGCAAGGAAGGGAAAGAAATATTTACGTGTCTAGGAACAAAAACCCGGTTCATCTGTTCCATCAGACGTTTTAAGAACGGATAATCGCTGATAGAAAGGGACGCTAGGGAAATCTCGTTATGCCCGGTATTTGCATAAGAAAGCTCTGCCAGCTTCAAGATGTTTTCTACCGTACGAGGCCGGGTTGGGCGCTTGCTCATGCCCGCCTGACAAAACCTGCATCCCTGCGTACAGCCGCGCATGACCTCGATGGTAATGCGGTCATGAATGGTTTTTACGTACGGCACAATGGGTTTGGTTGGATAATACGTCTTGTTTAAATCCTTTACCGAGGCTGTCCTTATAAGCAGTGGCAGACCAGATATTTTTGGATGTATTTCACGTATTGTGTTATCCTGATAATAAGAGACCTCATAGAGCGATGGGGCATAGGCATTTCTCAGCGTTTGTGTTACAGAAACGATCTTCTCCTTACGGGAAAGTTTTCTGCGCTTCATGTCCTTACATAACTCAATGAGTTGCGGCAGGCTCTCTTCCCCATCACCGATAAGAAAAATATCGATAAAATCTGCAACTGCCTCCGGAGAGATAGCACACGGCCCGCCTGCAATGATGAGCGGGTCTGTTTCATCACGTTCAGAGGCCATGATAGGAATCTCTGCGAGATTCAACATATTTAAAACATTGGTATAAGACAACTCATACTGAAGCGAAAAACCCACCAGATCGAATTCTTTTAAAGGCGTGTAAGTCTCAAGCGTAAATAGGGGAACTTGGTGTTTCCTCATGAGGGACTCCATGTCATCCAGAGGGGCAAATACCCTCTCGCAGACCGTGTCTGCCCGCTCGTTGAGGAGTCCGTAAAGAATCTGGATCCCCAGGTGAGACATACCAATACTATAGGTATCGGGAAATGCCAGCGCGACTTTTACGTCGATTCCGGCGTGATCCTTAACAACGGAGTTCCACTCGCCCCCGATGTACTGTCCCGGCATTTCTACCTGCGGCAATATGTTATTTGTCACAAAATTTTTTAATGTATTCATTTTCAACTATACGAAAACACATTACTGCTGCAAAAGTTTAAATCGCAATAGTGTGCTCCAACTTCTATTAAGTACTTTCGCCATTTGCAGAATATGAGAGAGAAACCCTTCTCCCTTACTTGTCATCCCTCTTTAAGAATGCCTTCAAATGCACTTATATTAACAACCATTAGTTTGGGAAAATCCAAATTTTTCAAAACATCAAAATGTTTGTCGTTTGTAACCAATACATGTGAATTTGAATTAACGGCACAATCAACAAACTTATTGTCATCGGCATCATTTTCAATTAAATTCCAATTATAATAAATTGTCGCTTGATGAACATTGGGCAGCAACAAAAGTGTCCTGATAACGTTTTTTGCTAGACGTGAATTATATTTTGAAGAAATTATTTCTTCATATTCCATTAATACTTCATTTGTAACAAACAAGTCAAATTCGTCATTTAAAAGTTTTTCAAAAATCCAATGGTACTTGGATTTTGAAGATATTGAAACGAGCAGAATATTGGTATCAATAACGACTTTTAATTTATTTTTCATTTAACCATAGGTCCATATCTCTGTTTGACAATTTTTTTTCATTCCATATTTCATCGGCCTCTTTAACAGCTATCTTTGAATAATATTTTGCAAGTAAAGTCTTCAGATCGTTCAAATCGTCTTCTGCCATATCAGTAGAATAAAGTTTTAATATTTCCTTTTGCAAATTAGTTAAAGGCTCCTTTATCATTTGAATTCTCCTTTCGTCTAGCCAGATATTTTTATAAGCTTTAACAGGCTTTCTGTCACAAAATTTTTCAAATCATTCATAGTGGTTTTATCATAATAAGAATTTAAATATTAAGCAAGTCCCGTTTCATTTTGAATTGATATCAGTAGGGGCGGGTGAACTGTTATAAATTACAAATACCTCACCCTAACCTGAACGAGTCGGAAGAGTTCTTTGATGAGAATTTACGATTTTGGATTTACGAATTACGATTTTTTAAATCTCAAATCGTAATTCGTAAATCTTTGCTAAAATTGTCAAAATATTTTTTATAAGATACTGCATTGGGGCACTATCATCAATCGGGCAATCACCCTCTACCGTTTGTTTCTAATGGCGCTCCGAGGCAAGATCGATCTTTGAGCGCATTTTGATGTTAAAGATGATGGAGAGGGCAATAAAGGAAGTTAGCATGGATGAACCGCCATAACTGATAAAAGGAAGCGTAATCCCCACGATGGGCGCAACTCCAAGGGTCATACCAACATTGACTACAATTTGTGTTGCAAACATAGTGACAAGCCCGATCACTACGAGCCGCCCGTACGGCTCCCGCGTGCTCCTCGCGATACCAATACCGCACGTAATGAAAACGACGTAGAGAAACAGGATAAAGCATGCCCGTAAAAACCCCCACTCTTCAGAAATAACGGCAAAGATAAAATCTGTATGACGTTCCGGCAGGAATTTCATCCGATTCTGTATGCCGTTTCCCCATCCGGCCCCAAATACCCCTCCCGAACCAACGGCGATAAGGGATTGAAGCCTGTGGTAACCAGCCCCCCAATCCGTAGCCTTCTCCGGCCAGAGAAACCCGATAATCCTCATCTTTTGGTAGGATTTTAACATAAACATCCAGACGAAAGGCGATATGGCCAGACCTGCACCGATGAGCATAAACAGGTGATGCAGCCGGATACCGGCAGTATATAAAATGGAAAGTAAGATGGGAATCAGAACCAGCGCCGTACCAAGGTCTGGCTGCTTCACAATAAGCGCCATTGGTATGAATGTTAACAGGAGAGAAACCCCGATGTCAAATAATCCGATCCCATACTTCTTGTACCTGAAAAACCGTGCAAGGGTTAGAACCAGAGTAATTTTCATGAATTCTGAGGGCTGAACCGAAAAAGAACCAATGGAAAACCACCGCTGTGAACCTTTCACAGCGCCTCCCGTACCCAATACGAGAATCAAAAGAAAGAGTACGCATGCGTAAATGATATATGCATAGTAGGAAAATGAAAGATAGTCAAAATAAAGGAGAATAAAAAAGAGGGTAAGTCCCATCGCAATCCAGACGAGCTGTTTAAATAAAAATTTTTCAGACGATGCACTCCAGATAAAAAGCACCCCTATCGCCAGAATGATGCATATTATCGGAAACATCAGCCAATCAAAATTTTTTGGACTTACACTACGGATCATAGTTTTAGTATCTTAAAAACCTGTAATTTAACGTTAATGAGAAATTCCCGTGAATATCTCACGAATTACCGACTTACCCACCCCTTAATCCCATAAGCGTTAACTTAAGAAAGAACTATAGCTTTTTAGAGCAAAATATCGAATGCAGAACAAGGAATATTGAATTTCGAAGGAAAAAAACTTAATAATTCGACATTTTCTGTTCGATATTCGATATTTAATTGCATTTAAATTGAATTAACTTCTTAAGTTAACGCTTATGCCCTTAATCGTTCGACTGAGCTCACGACGAAGTCTCCTCCCAAGAGGGGATTATACCTCTATAATTCGGATACATGACGCGGCTTGCCAATATGGTAACCCTGAGCATAATCCACACCATATTCCCACAACAGGCGCAGAGTCTCTTCATTTTCCACAAACTCGGCAATGGTTTTTTTCCCCAGTCCGCGAGACACTTCCACCATTGCCTTAACCAGATGTTGATCCACGGTATCGTGCGGAAGATTTCTGACAAAACTGCCGTCAATTTTCAAATAGTCTACAGGCAAAAGTTTGAGGTAATTAAACGAAGAAAATCCAATACCGAAATCATCAAGGGCAAAACGGAAACCCAGCGACTTGAGTTCGGCAATAAAAAGCTGTGCAGCAGCCATATTTTCAATAAGGGCGGTTTCGGTGATTTCAAAGACAAGGGATGCGGGGTCAATGCCCGTCTCGGTCAATTCATTTCTGATCAATGGTAATAATTTCTTATCTGCAAACGACCTGCCCGATAAGTTGACTTCAAGATATGCGGGTTTGTTATCCTGCTTAAGCTTTTGAATAAGGCGGATAGCCCTGCTCACCACCCATCGGTCTATATCATGAATAAGTCCAAATCGCTCAGCGATGTCAAGAAAACTGGACGGAGTAACCGTCTCACCTTTTTCATTTATCATCCGCAACAACGCCTCATGCCCGATAATAAGGTTTTGGCCAATATCAATAATAGGCTGTAAAAACAATACGAAGTTGTCTCTGTTCAACGCCTCGTGGATGCTTTTTTCCCAGACCAACCGCGATTCAATCTGTGTCTTTTGTTCAGGCGTATAAACACAAACACGGTTGCGCCCTTCTTCCTTCGCCCGGTACATCGCAAGATCGGCATAGGAAAGGAGTGTTTCCACCGTATCGCCATGACCGGGGAACATGGCAATGCCGATACTCACGGTAATGCCAGGGGGATAATTTTTCTCAACAGAAGTATGATATTGCACCAATTCACGTATCTGATTTGCAACCGATTCCGCAAGGTTTACATCGGCATGGGGCAGGATAATGGCAAATTCGTCACCACCCAGCCTTGCCAGTATGTCGGTCTCGCGCAGCCGTTCTCTCAACAGATCGGCAATAGCAACGAGGAGTTTATCACCCGCCTGATGGCCAAGCGAGTCATTAATATATTTAAAATTATCGATGTCCAGAAACAGCACCGCCCCCTTAATTCCAAATCGCCGTGTTTGCGCAAGCCAACTATCCAGATCCTCGTGGAAACGGCGGCGATTGAGGAGATTGGTAAGCGGATCGCGGTTCGCCATAAACATAATCTGCGTCTCAAAACGTTTACGCTCTGAAATATCGCGTCCTATGGTAGACAGATTCCTCACGGTTCCATCTGGATTTTTATGAACAATGATTACCTGTGAAAACGGTATTTCACGACCGTCACGGCTAAAAAATGCAGTTTCTCCAGTCCAGGCGCCTTCACGGATTGCATCGGGTATCCCTTCATTCAGGATGAGGTCGCTTGCCCATTTAGGATGGTAATCAGAGATTCTTAGATTCGAGAGATCTTCGTTCTCACCAATACCAATTATTTCTCGCCCTGCCTTGTTCATGTAAAGTATGCATCCATCTATAGTGATGGTTACAACTAAATCCGTGGTCGTCTCCGTTATTTCAGATAATCTGGCCCTGGTCTCTTCAATATGCTTTCGCTCAATGCCCAGCGCAATTACATCCGACACAGATGCAAGCGCTTTCAAGGTAAACTCGGTAAGTGGCTGGCGGGCAAACATCGCCATAACTCCCACGAGACGGTCTTCAATCATCAGCGGGTAACCGGCAAAGGCTACCATTCCTGTTTTCATTGCCCATTCCTGGTCATGTATTCTGGTATCTCCAATGACCCTGTTAGTCAGATGCGGTTTGCGTTCTTCAGCAATAAGACCGATCTTGTACATGCCAACGGGCACACGGCTATGTGGGCCATCGATGTGAGTATATATTCCTGCACTGCTCTGTAACTCTAACACGTTTTCTTCTTTATTAAGAGTCCAGATTCGAGCAAACGCCACATTAAGGTTTCGGACCAAGGCATCAGCGCACAATTGCAGGATTTCTCGCAAAGTACCCTTCTGTATAAGAGCAAAACCAACGTCAGCGTCCAAAGTTGCCAGTCGTGATCGCTCCATCACCGCCTTCTCTGCGATCTTGCGTTTAATAACCTCGCCCAGTTGAACCACCACAGATGAAACAAAATTGACGAGCCGTTCGTCTCTTTCGAGCGTCTCGAGCATATAAAATACAAGAACGGCAACTATTTCAGTATCGGAAAAGACGGGAAAAGCAACGCCTGCCTTTAATCCAGCCTCTTTGGCAATCGCCGCTCTCGGATAATTTGAATCAATGGTAACATCCTGTACCCACACGGGCTTTTTTGTAGACCACGCACGTCCGGGAAGACCTACACCATGAGGAAATGTAAACGTACCGCTCAATTCGCTGAATTCTTCCAGGCTTTCGACTCTGCTATAAAAGGCATGATCTCGCACTAAGCATTTACCCTCAGGATCAGGTATCCACGCCTCGCCGTAAATCCAGCCGGTTGTGCTGCACACCTTCTCCAGTGTTATGACCAGAGCATCGCGTAAATCCTTGGATTCGCTGATTGACAAAATCAATGTCTTCAACAAAACAACTTCTTCTTCCGCTCGTTTGCGCTCAGTGATGTCCTGAACCGTTCCAACCATTTGAACAGCCCTGCCCTTACTATCAGATATAACCACCGCCTTTTCATGAACTGTGCGTACTGATGCGTCTTTAAGAATAATACGATGATCGATGTCTAAAGGTTTTTTATGATATAATGCATTGTCAAAGGTTTTTTTTGCAAACTCCCTGTCATCGGGATGGATGTGGTTGAGAAATGTTTCAAAAGGAGAGACAAAGCTTTCTTGAGTCAGACCAAAGATACGGTATACCTCATAAGACCAGGATACTTCGTTTTTAATCACATCCCATTCCCAGTTTCCAATTTTTGCAATTCGCTGCGCCTCGGCAAGGCGCGCCTCGCTCTTTGCAAGCGCCGTCGTCCTGGCGTTAATATGGTCGGTCATGTAATTAAACGATTCACACAGTACGCCAATTTCATCCTGCGTCTGAACCGGAACAACAACGTCGAAATTGCCGCCGGCAATTTTCTTTGCAGCATCGGATATTTCCCGAAGAGGCATCACCATTTTCTTCATGAAACCGGCAAAGAGCAAGACAATCATCGCAATAACAACTGCCGCAGTTATTAAAGCGCTTATGAGCACATGTTTTATAGGAGAAAGCACCTCACTCTTGTCAATTTCCACAAGGAGTACCCATTTCATTGACGGAATGTACATGGATGCGCCAACCACCTCCACACCGCGGTAGTCCTTGTAAAACCCCGCGATTTCTTCGCTTGATGTCAGGCATAAGTTGACGGGCAGTGTATCAACTGTCTGCTTCAATACCGCATCCTCAACAAATATGGATTTCGTAATCATGAGCTTGTCTCTATTTACCAGATACATCTCAAGCGTCTTCCAAGCCCCTTTCCCTTTACCCCATGAGATTGCCCCCAGGTCTTTAATATATTCTCCTAACAAGAGCCTATTAATTTCTGAAAGCAGGATACAGTTGACAAGTACACCGATAGGTCTGTCCGTCTCTTTCTCAAAAATAGGGGTTGAGATCCTAATCTCGGGTAACCCCATATGCCCGTTCCGGCTTTCTGTAATGGTAGCAGACTTTTGTCCCTTTACAAAACACTCCTCTTTTGAAAGTTCTTTTCCAATTTTCGCTTTGTCTGTAGAGGCTACAACCCGTCCTTCCAAAGAAAGGATATAGACGGCATTTATTGTTTTATCAAGGACAATCTTATTCTTGATAAGGTGTTTATTCAGTTTGCCAAAAGCAGATGTATTGCCATGGATTGCTTTTTGCAACTGGGTTCTGATAAAACCGTCGCTGGCAAAATCCTGGGCGCGCATCTTGGTCTTTTCCAGAAATTGATAGACCTGCCCCTCATAAGCCTCGGCAATAACCGCCAAGGTATCGAGGACGCGGTTCTTCAAATATACCTTGTTTTTGGAGTAAATCAGAACGAACGTAACAAGGATAGGAATAAGTGTAGCGACCATCCCTATAAAAGCCTTCTCTTTAAGCGATAATTTGAATTGCATAGGAATTTTCACATTAATTATCATTATAGAAAAATTTGTAGGGTATTGCAAATAATCATAGTGTTACCTGTAAGGGAAAGTATCGCAATGGACGTGCCGAGGCTATATGACTGGTGGATAATTGCCGTAATTACAATTGCTGTATGAAGATAGTAACGGACTAATTATCGCTTCAGTTGTAAAAAGCCATCATTGAAACCAAAATTATGTAATTTTTACATTGTATATTTGTAAACATTACAAAAACATCGCGTTATCATTAATTCGTGTAGTCGTCTAAGGTCTCGTTTTCCTCCGGAAATAAGTGCGACATGAGTTCTTTGGCAATTGGTCCTGCAATCTCCGCTCCGTGACCCGGTGTATGTTCCACGAGAATGGCAAAACAGTATTGCGGACTGTCATACGGGGCGTAACCGACAAACCAGGCATGGTTGTCCTTCTGACGCCCTGTCTCAGCGGTGCCTGTTTTACCGGCAACCTTGTAAGCCTCTAATCCCGCATTCTTGGCCGTGCCTCGAATTACCACGTCCTGAAGCGACATGCGTAAAATATCCAGCGTAGCGGGCTGTATGGGAATTTTTTGTTTCTTTTCCGGTTTAAACAGACGAACAACTTCTCCCTGGCCATTGGTAAGTTTTAATAATAAATGGGGCTGGACTAACGTACCGCCATTTGCCACCGCGGCATACACCTGGCACAACTGAAGCGGCGTGGTAAGCAATGCACCCTGTCCGATGGCGACGTTCATGGTGGTTGCCGTGTTCATCACTTTGGGCACGTTTCCGCTTCTTTCGTGCGGAAGATCGATGCCTGTCTTCTCACCGATGCCAAAATTCTTTGCCCACGTGTATAACGAATCTCCACCTAGAATCTTTGCCGTTTCAAAGAAGAAGACATTACACGAATAGGGTATGGCATCATGTATGGTAATCAGTCCGTGTCCGTATTCCGACCAGCATTTAAAAATGATATTTTTGTAATTAGTATAGCCGTGACACTCATACGTGGTCTGGGTATTTATACGATTTGTGCTCAGGGCGGCAGTTGCCGTGACAATCTTAAAAATAGAGCCTGGAGGCAATGCGCCTTGCACAGCTCTATTGAGGAAGGGTTTGGAAGGATGTTTGATAAGCTTTTTAAAATCTTCATTCACGTTATTAGGATTAAAGCGCGGGTAGCTGGCCATGGCAAGTATTTCACCCGTCCATGGATCCATAACGATAAGTGTCCCCAGGTTTGTACCCAGCGATTTTTCTGCATAAGCCTGAATTTGACTATCAAGGGTCAAATAGAGGTCGTTACCAGAAACCGGAGGTCTTTCCAATATAACTTTTTCAACCTGGGTATTTTTGCAGGTGATTTCCTCAAACCGTTTGCCGCGCTCACCATGTAATTCGTCTTCATATTGCAACTCAACCCCAGACCTTCCTATGTAATCGTTTTCGGCATAACCATCGTAGAGCAACGGCGTAGTGTCCGTGCCGGTAATACGGGAACTCAGAATAAAATTATTCCACTTGTCACTATATGCCTCCCATTCTTCCTCATTCAGCTTGTTCATATATCCCAAGATGTGCGACGCCAGTCCCTGTTCGGGATAAATCCTTTTTGGTCTGGGTGTAACGCGTATGCCGGGATAACTGTTCTGATTAATTTCTATTTGAATAACCTTTTCCCAGGCAACATCAGAAGCTATAGGATAATAGTCGGCTTCCTCCTTGATACGAGTTATCCGTCCCGATTTTTGCTCCACGTTTTGTTTGAGCCTTTCCACTTTTTCAACGACTTGTTTTGCATGGCTCAGCAGCTTGTTCTGTGGAATTCCCAATAATTGGGACAATTTTTTTACCCATGCATCCTGATTTTCGTGGCATTCACCACACGTCTTTTTTGTATTTTTGTGCGCCTTCATTCCGACAATGCGTGAAACTGCATTGTTATCACGAACGTAGCAATACAGAAGATTTTTGTATTGGACAGTAATGTCAAAGGTGTGTTGATCCACTGCCAGGATCTTTCCCTTTCTGTCGAAGATAGTCCCTCGTGTAGCCTCAAGTGGATACGTAGCAATACGGCGATTTTGGGAAATACCTTTATACTTATTGCTCTCGACGATTTGAAGCTGAAAGAGGCGAACGACGATACCGATAAAAAATACAATGAAAATAATGAGTGTGATTTTAAAACGGTAAGGATACATTTATCGTGGGAAAACCTCCTGTACCGGCTGTAATTTACTGAATATCCAGAACAGCACGGGAACAATCATCGCCGTATATAACGAGCAGGTAAAAATTGTCCAGATGGTTGCAGAAAGACCGAGCGAATGAAAAGAAAGTGTAGCATGCACCGCATACAGTATGTTGTAGATACATGAAAAGATGAACGTGACCAGCACTTGAGTAACTAAATGCCCCCGAAACAATATCCCTCTGATTGACCAGACGAAAAAGCCCGTGGCGACAAAAAAAACGGAATTTATCCCAAAACTTCCTTCCGAAAACAAATCTTTTGACATACCCACAAACCAGTTCGCGATGGTGTTCCGTTTGATATCTGCCAGGAAGGAATAAAATATCACCAACGGAAAATACAAATCAGGCGCCGCCGACCCGATGTTAATCCAGTTCATCAGAGTCGACTGAAAGAGTGAGATGCCTAAAAGGATACAAAAAAATGTGAACCAGCGCATATTTATTATTTGTACTACTTTGTTAAAACCAGCACATGCTCGATCTTTGAAATATTTACCCTTGGCAATACCTTGACCGATTGAAAGAGGTCGCCTCCCTTTACTTCAGTTTCTACAACAGTGGCAATAGGTAAAGAAGATGGAAAAAATCCACCAATATCAGAAGAAACAATATCGTCACCCTTTTTCAGTTTTGCCCATCTCGGTACATATTTTAATTGACAAAGCCCCGTGGCATTCCCCTCTACGATTACCTGTTCACGCGTTTGAAGAACTCTGCCGGGTATGCGGGAGGCCGGGTCTGTAATTAACTGGACAACACAACTTCCTCCGCTGACCAAAACAACTTTCCCAATAAGCGCATTGTTCGACACTACGATGTCGTTCGGTTTTACGCCATGGTTAGAACCCGCATTGACTGTAATGCTCTTCCTGAAAGCCAATGAATCGTATCCGATAATGTCCGCCGGCACCGGCTTTGTCTTACTCTTATTTTCAGCCTGGAATTTCGAAATGGTGTACAGTTTACTCTGCAGCTTGTATATCGTATCCTGCTGCTCTAGTATCTTATTTTTGAACCGGGAAACTTGTTCTTCCAGTTGTTTTTTTACGTGAGCATTACGCCAGCCGGAAAACACCTTATCCAAAAAATTATTGGCCGAATTACTGCAGAAACAGGTTGCCCATTGTAAGGGTCTCACAGGGACAACGCAGGTCATTTTAACACGGTTGGAAAGCTTCGGCGGCAAAAACAAAAAACTAAGGGATATTGCTAAAAGGATGATTATCGTTGCAATGGGGGTTTTTATGAGATCACTAAAACTAGGAGTGGATGTCCTCATCCTGTAAAACAGTTTTGTATAAATCAAGATTTTCGAGGAGATAGCCCGTTCCTCGCGCAACGGCTGTTAAAGGGTCATTGCCTACCTGTACCGGCAACCCCGTTTCCTGAGCCAAGAGCTTGTCCAACCCTCTAATCAAAGCGCCTCCGCCTACCAGCACCAATCCGTTTGTAATTAAGTCTGATGCCAATTCGGGAGCCGTCTTTTCGAGGGTAGATTTCACAGCGCCTACAATTTTATCGAACGGCTCTTTGAGCGCCTCCCGAATTTCTTCTGAGGTAATGGTGGTCGCCCTTGGCAATCCTGCAATAGCATCGCGCCCTCTAATCTCAAGCGTCAATTCCTCCTCTAAAGGATAAGCAGAACCAATCTCAATCTTAATTTGTTCCGCCGTTCGATGTCCGATGTCCAGATTATAGGTCTTCCGTATGTATTGGACAATGGTTTCGTCAAACTCATCTCCGGCAATTCTGATGCTTTCGTGGGTGAATATATCACCGAGTGAAATAACCGCCACTTCTGTAGTTCCACCTCCGATATCAACGATCATACTGGCAACCGGCTCGCCTACGGGAAGACCCACGCCTATCGCTGCCGCTTTTGGTTCAGAAATAAGATACACTTCTCTGGCGCCTGCGCGTTCTGCGGAATTGACTACTGCCCGCCTTTCCACGGCAGTAATACCCGACGGAATAGCAATCAATACCCTCGGTCGAACTCCCCACTTACGTTTATGGACCTTCGTGATGAAATACTTGAGCATGGCTTCCGTAATATCAAAATCTGCTATAACACCGTTTTTGAGCGGACGTATGACGGAAATACTGCTCGGAGCCTTCTCCAGCATGGACTTGGCAACATTTCCAACGGCATTCCCGTTTAAAAGGACTTTATTTGTTCCAGGCCTTACGGCAACAACTGAAGGTTCTGACAGCACAATTCCATGGCCTGGTATGCAAACAAGTGTGTTTGCAGTGCCGAGGTCAATCCCCATGTCAGTCGAAACGAAACCCAGTACAAAATCTAATGGATGCATTATCTTTCTTACTCCGAAAATAGCCTTAATCCTCCATCAAGAAAGGGTGATTAAGTGGATTTTATGTCCTGTTTTTTTTCTATGGAGAAGTTTCCCGTATGCCGTCTAATTTTTCACAAGTAGTGTTGTTTTTTATAGTTAGTGTATAGTGAAACAAATTATATGTTTAATACTTATAAAATGTCAAGAGGAAAGTCCTTTCTCTTTGTCCTTCGCGAGACGAAGCCTCAGACCGATGCTTGTCCTCGTGCAAACTGGGAAGTGACGTGTGTCGAATGACGGGTGACGAGTGATGGGTAAAACGTTACCCGACACCGTTCGGCTGAGCTCACGACGAAGCCTGCCACACGCCACTTGCCTTATCTTCACTGCTTTGGTTGCGGCTATGCGACATTATGAATTGATATTTTTATCTGTGTAATCTGTGGTTTCTGTTGTTATATTTAAAAACAGCGATAAAAAACATGATCCCTGCTGCCGTTGTACAAAGGATCGAAAACCAGTCGCCGCACATAGTATAGAAAGGATTGTATTTTTTGATTAATTTTATGCGGTCGATAAGTGTACCGCTAATCTCCCGATAGTTCCCTTTGGCGTCTGACAACTTCGCATAGATAGCGCCATCTGGGCCAACAAATGACGATATGCCCGTATTGGCAGCCCGTGCCATACAGAAGCGGTTTTCAACCGCACGAAACACCATAATGGCGAGATGCTGATCAAGCTCAGCGCTATTTCGAAACCAGCCGTCGTTCGTTATATTGAGCATGAAATCTGCCCCGTCTTTCTTAAATTTTCTGATCAGAGACGGAACAGTGTCCTCGTAACAAATAGACGAACCAAAAACGAGATTTCCATGTTGTGAGGTTTTCAACAGAAACAACGTCCTGCGCTGACCGTGGGTCAACCCGATTTCATAAGGCACCAACTTAGCCAGAAACGGGAAATACTTTTTAAGAGGAGTAAATTCCCCAAACGGTACAAGGTGAATCTTATCATAGCGATCTACCAATTCCCCCTCCGAATTATAGTAATAAGCGCTATTGAAATAAATTTGTTCCTCTCCAACCAGGGTCAACGCAATACCGCCCAGAAGTAAGTTTGTATTTAAGTCCTGTGATAATTGGATGGGTGTGAGTTGCGAGAGGACGTCAATCTTTCTGCCTGTGAGTTCGGGATCGACATTAAGCAATCCGGGTATCATGGTCTCAGGCCACACGAGCAGGTCAACCGGTTTTCCTTTGATACCCATTGACAGGTCAGTATATTTTTTGAGGATACTGATTTCGTCCTCTTCGTTTGATTCAAATTTTACCTCCTGGGGTATATTCCCCTGTACCATGCATAGCGCGGGACCTTCTTGCGGTTTATAATGGCTGAGCCAGGAAACACCATAAGACAGGATGGCTGCCAAAAGTACGAAAGGTAAAATACAGGTCAGACCGAAGAATGCAAATTTTCGACCAGAAAAACGATGCAAGGACGAGGAATTACTTGCACCGCTATGCGATGCAATAGAGAGTAGCATATCTGCAATTCCTGCATTTATCATAATAATGATTAAAGAAACACCATAGACACCCGTAATGTCAGAGACCTGTATTATCGGCAAAAACTGATATTGGGTGTGTCCCATGAAGAACCAGGGAAAGCCTGAAAGGAAAAAGGATCGGAAGTACTCCAGCGCAACCCAAGTAAAAGGCGCAACGACAACGAGTGGCAATTTTAGTCTGAAGATAATAAATCGGGAACAAAACGTAAACCAGAGAAAATAGACAGCACAATACAAACTCAGCAATATCCAGGCAATATAAGTAACATGACGCATCCACGAAAGCTGAATAAATATAAATACCGCCCCGATAAACAGTGCGCTAAGGTAAACGTATTTCTGTTCGGTTGCTATAAGGATGAACCACGGAATAAAGGCAATCCAGGCCAGAAAGCCCAGGTCCGCAGGAGGAAAGGAGAGACACAGGAGGAGAATCGTCAGAAAAGAAAAACCTGAAAGTTTTATCAAATTTGTATTGTTCAAGGTTTTAAGAAATTATCAAGAATGAGTTTTTTGGGAATTAAAGTGCATAACATAAAACGCTGGAATTTACCCTCATAAGTATATTATCATCTTGTAGTCAAAAAATAAAACTGAGAATTTAAGGTATTTACCAACGATCACAACCATTAAAAATCCGACTTATGCTTTTAGGAGTACATTGTTCAATCAAGGGTGGCCTGCAGAATGCCTTTCACGAAGCAAAATCTCTGGGCATAGACACGTTTCAGGTCTTTACCAAAAATCAAAAGCAATGGAAAGAGAAAATTATTGACACAGAGGAAAAGTCGGGGTTCCTGAATACTTATAAAACTTCCCGTGTCAAAATGATTTTTTCCCATGCCTCGTATCTTATTAACCTGGCAAGCAATGACGATTCTCTATGGGTGCGCTCAACAAAGGCTTTGATTGATGAGGTTCAAAGGTGTCACGACCTTGGACTCAACTTTACCATTCTACACCCAGGTTCTGCAAAAGAGCTCGGCAAACAGAAAGGTATAAAAAAGACCATTCAGGCGCTGAAAACCACACTCCGTGCAACCAAAAACTCAACCGTAAAAATTTTATTGGAAAATACTGCCGGACAAGGCACAAGCATTGGTTACCGCTTCGAACACCTGAAACAAATTATGGACGGAGTTGATTCCTCAAGAATTGGTATGTGTTTCGACACCTGCCACGCCTTTGCCGCCGGATACGATATAAGGACAAAAAGCGGATTTGAAGGAACTATGGAAGGATTGGACAACATTATTGGTTTAAAAAATCTTCATGCCATTCATCTGAACGATTCAAAGGGAGAATTAGGCAGCCATCTCGACCGGCACGAACATATTGGAAAAGGCAAACTGGGCTTAGAACCTTTCAGGCAAATCATGAACAGATTCACCCACATACCAAAAGTAATCGAGACGCCCAAGAAGAATAACATGGATGCAGTCAATCTCGAAGTGCTCAGAGGGTTAATACACTAATTAATCGCCTGTGGTTTTCATTAATATCCATCATGTAGTCAGTCGTTTTTTTCATAATTCCTCATTTTTGAGTCGGGATTTCCAGCCGTGAGGTTCTCGACCCATATGCATAACAGCTACAATGAGTAAAACCTCTTCTCTGATCTGATAAATTACTCCGTAGGGAAACCTGTTGGTTCTACAACGACGAGTACGTTTTGAAAGCTTAGCCCATGCTTCAGGATACTGAATAATTCGTTCAATTGTTTTCTTTACTTCCGCAGCAAATTCATAACCAAGTCCTTCACTTTGCATGTTGTAATAAGAAATAGCATCCAGAAATTCAGCTTTTGCAGGGGCAAGAAATTTAATTTCTGTCATTTTCTGTGTTTTTCAATTTCTTCAAAAACTACCTTTGCTGGAGTTGCGCCTATTTCGCCTTTTTCAAATGCATCAATACGGCTTTCAACTTCTTTAGCCCACAAGTCATCTATGGTTTTTCGAGAAGGGAACTCAAAACTAGTCAAAAGATTTTCTATAAGTTCAGCACGCTCCGTGGGCGGCAATTTCAAAGCTTCTTCAAGAACCTGTTTCTTAAGCTTGGACATGTATACCTCCATTTAATTAAAAGGTCTATGCTATTTTGTAACCTTTACCGTTAGTGATTTTTTCAGCTTACCTGATTTAAATGTAACCTTTGCCTTCCCTGTTTTCTGATTATTTGCAGTTATTGTGAAAACTGCCTGGCCATTTGAGTCTACTGCGGTACTTGTTGACGAAATTGTTATGCGCTTCTGACCGGCTTTATTAATGCTTGTCGTAACGATTTTTCCTTCTGAAGGACAGTCATCATCACCTGTCAACGCTACAGTTATATTTTTACTTTTCCCTCTTTTCAAAGTAAGCGTTTTCTCTGATACTGAAATATTTTTTGCATTACAACTCAAGACATGTACCGTGTATTCTGCCGACACGCCATTTTCAACAGTTATTGTGGTCTCCCCAACCGACACTGCGGTTATTACGCCATCCTCAGTCACCGATGCAATGGATGAATCAGCAGAACTATAAGATGTACCCGCCGCATGAGACGTTATATCACGGGTTACACCGTCCGGATACGTACCTTCAACATAAAGCATGACTTCCGAACCGCGTTCGGTATACAGATGTCCTGATGGTGTAATACTGATTGACTCCGGTTTATCATTTGTTTCTACACTAATTTCAACACTGTCTTCCTCACTTCCTCCTTCCTCATCTATTGTCCACGCTACAATTAGCATCGAACCAATATATTCTTCATCAATTTGAAATTGAAATTCATATGGCGCTGAATCGTCTACACCAATCGAACCATCCTGTGATAAGAAATAAATACCATTTTTTGGTTGTCCATCATAAGTTATTTCTACAGTTGCGGTATCTCCGGGAGAAAATACCTCTCCTTCCTCCGGTGAATTAATGATCAGCTTGCTGGTACTTGTCCCCTCTTCCTCCACAATTCTTTTGCTATACATACTTTGAGAAGAATTGGTCTCCTGATCTATTCTAACTGTCCCCACTTTGGGAATTGTATAATCCTCAGGAGGTGAAAATCCATTTTTATCAAATTTGTCAATTGAAGAATTGAGCAATTCAGCGACTTTTTCCTGCACTTGAGAATCATCCGTCTCAGTTGTATGATCTTCCACTTCTATTGTGTCGTAGGCGCTACTACCGCCTTTTTGACTTTTCAGAGAAACAACAAAATCAGAACTCTTTTTACTCCCAAATAATCCAGCTTCGATATTTAAAGAATTATATAAAGAATCGTCTCTAGATTCAGCATTAGCCCCTTCAAAATACCATGTTGAGCGATCAAGTGTGCAATCCCAATACCACAGACCCATCCCATTTAAAACAACGGTGGTATATTCAGATAACTTTCTGCCGCCATACGCAAATAAGTCGGTTAAAAGAGAGGGGCTTTCCCCTTGAGGATTACATTGAATGGCATATACAGGAGGAGCTTTTTGGATATTTCGCCAACCTTTTCTGTAGCTCTTCATTGCAGAAGAACCCACCTGAAGGTCTTCTACTGCCCCCTCAGTTAAAGATCTTTTTATACCTCCAAAATTTTTGAATATTGTATAATACGGGCCATTAAAAAACGCCGTCCTTTCTGAGCTTGTCATCTCATTATAGACAAAATGCAGTGTAAAATTGGCCAATTCTGACCCTGAATGGGGAGTTCCTATCGTTATAAGGCGATTTATATTATTTTTATAGACGCTCGATCCAATATAAAGTCCTGTAAGAATCCCTCCCATGCTGTGGGCAACCACATCTGCTTTTTTCACAACAATAGGACTCTCAAGACCCTCTATTCCCCGATTTTTCATTGTGTTAATTGTCCCAGATATCATTCCACCTACGGTTACCACATTATCAGCAAAATGACGACTATTAGGATACTCGAAAGTATCTACCCATTCAGAGTAATGATCCTCTAAATAGTCCTCCATACTCTCTAAACTTTTTGCATTAGCCCAGATTCCATGAACAAGCACAACGGGTGGTTTAAAAAGATAAAAATCAGGTACAGAAACATCTTCCCCTTTTATCGTAATTTGGAAATCCAATTTCCGTTTACCCGTTTTTAAATCCTCATCTTGGCCTTCTCTAACAAAGTTCTCAGGGGCTTTCCAGATTTGCGTAAAAACGCCATCCTTAAATTCTTTTTTTCCCAGAACTCCATCGGATGCCGGAATCGATATTTTTATATCTTTTTCTGAAATATCATCACACAAATCGCTTATTTGAATAACCACCTGGGACTCACCATCCGCAGCAGCCCCAGATACTTCACGAGAGGTGTCTTCTTCGTCTAAAAAAGTTACTTTTGCATTGCAGCCTTTTGAATCTGACTGGAGGATTGTCCCGTCAAACCCTACGGCCACAAAGGTCGAGTTGCCATAGGTGACTCCATAGAAATCGTGGCTAGTACCCGAAGACCTGTACACCCATGTCACTCCGTCTGGCGAGGTAATGATTTTACCCCACCTCCCCACAGCCACAAAAGTCGAGTTGCCATAGGTGACTCCATAAAGCATGTCATCTGTATCATAAGACCTGCTAGTCCATGTCATCCCGTCTGGCGAGGTAATGATTAATCCATACCACCACCCCACGGCTACAAAGGTCGAGTTGCCATAGGTGACCGACTGGAGATTGTCATAAAAACTATCCTTGGCAGCCGTCCACGACACTCCGTCTACCGAGGTAAAGATTCCATCACCAATATAACCATAACCTAATTGCTCCCCAAGTCCTACGGTTACAAAGGTCGAGTTGCCGTAGGCGACTCCACTAAGTTCATTAGCAATTTCCGAAGCCCTTTCCGTCCATAGCACTCCGTCTACTGAGGTAAAAATTGTTCCACTATCCGCCACTGCCACAAAGGTCGAGTTGCCATAGGTAACTCCGGAAAGATTACTGTTCGTACCTGATGAACGGCTCGTCCACGTCACACCGTCTGAAGAGGTAAGAATTGTTCCTTCATCCCCCACAACCACAAAGGTTGAGTTACCGTAAGTGACTCCCCGGAGAGTATTAGTAGTACCCGAATCCCTTTTCTTCCATGTCACTCCGTCCTTTGCTGCAAACAGGCACTGGGAAGGAAAGCTAGCCGTCATGCAAAACAATAACACCATGAAATAAAAAACCACTTTTACATGCTGTAATTTCGTTGAATTGTCTTCGCTTAAAAAAACATAAATTCTCCTCCTATTCCAAGGTATTTTAGCCTTTTTTGGTCTGAAAATAATTCTTTATCCTTAAAAGTTGAAACATTAATATAAAAACAATCATCGCCTTCAAGCATCCTTAAACTTTATGACATCTGAAATCTCTATGTATTCAAGAATATTAATATCAAAAGTGGACCAATATCCAAATAAATATAACATTGATACTATAAATCCATAACCAGCGGAAAAATAAATAAACTTCAACCATTTGTTTTCTAATTCCATTTTTTCCAAGTCAAAAATCCTTAATCTTTAAACAGTAGAATATAAGAGGAAAAACCAATTGACTCCCATATTGTATTTTACCTTCATAAATGCTGAATAAATTCTGTAGAACTCTTATGAATTAATGGCTTAATGTAATTTATAAAATGCTTAAGTCAAGCAAAAAATCAATGAACAAGAAACCCGAAAAATCCTAAAACAAAGTTGATACCCTATTGTTACTTAAACTTCAAATATTTTATTGACAATTAAAACAACTGTTTTATACAATTGTTTCAAATGGATATTTTAAATTCTACTACGTCTGATCTCAAAACGCGGCAGAGGGTGCTGGAGGCGGCGGTTGAGGTCTTCGCAGAGCACGGCTTCAGGAAAACCACCGTCCGGGACATCTGCAAACGGGCAAACGCAAATATCGCCGCGATCAACTACCATTTCCGCGATAAAGAGGGGCTTTATACAGCCGTCCTGCAATATGCCCATCAGTGCGCCTGCGAAAAGTATCCACCGCAGCTTGGGCTTCATGGTGATGCAACCCTCGAACAGCGGTTGCGGGCATTTGTTCGCTCGCTCCTTCTTCGCATCTTCGATGAAGGCCGCCATGCCTGGCACGGCAAACTGATGTCGCGGGAAATGTTTGAACCGACCCGCGCCCTTGATGCGCTTGTAGAAAACAATATACGCCCCCTTGCGCAACAACTGGAATCAATTGTGAGCGGATTACTCGGCGCCCGGACAAGCAGCGAACCGGTTCGTCTCTGCACCATGAGCATTGTATCCCAATGCGTTTTTTACCATCATGCAAGGCCCGTGGTAAACCGTTTGTATCCTAACCAGAAATATACCCTTAAGGACGTCGATCGGCTGGCCGACCACATAACCAGCTTTTCTATCGGAGCAATCAAAGAATTCAAAAAACACCCGATGGTAAAAAAATGAATTTCATTGCTTTAAAAATGCTTGTCGGAGATCGAGCCAAATATCTGGGAATTGTCATGGGACTAACGTTTGCCTCGCTGCTCATTACCCAGCAGTCCGCCATTTTCCTGGGTTTGATGACACGCACGTTTGGATTCCTCACCGATACGACGCTTCCCGATATCTGGGTGATGGACCCGAAGGTGCAGTACATTGACGACCTTAAACCACTGAAGGAAACGGAGGTGCTCAGGGTCCGGAGCGTGGAAGGCGTCGCATGGGCAGTCCCTATGTACAAAGGGCTGCTGAAGGCCCGGCTTCCCAACGGGACTTTCCAGACGTGTAACGTTGTCGGGCTTGACGATGAGACCCTGATCGGCGGCCCTCCTCAGATGTTGCAAGGGCAATTGTCCGACCTGCGCCGCAGCGATGCCATTATCGTTGACAGTTTTAGTATCAGGGACAAACTCGCCAGGGTCATGCCTGACGGAAGACGTGAACCCTTAAAAATTGGCGATACCATGGAACTGAATGACCATCGCGCCGTAGTTGTGGGAATTTGCAAGGTAACGAGGACGTTCCAGTCGCAACCGGTCATTTACACCACATACTCGCGGGCAACCGTCTTTGCTCCACGCGAACGCAAGCTGATGACCTTTGTGCTGGTCAATGCCAAACCGGGACAGGATTCGCATGTTTTATGTCAACGTATTCGGCAGGGAACCGGTCTTGCAGCTTACACAAGGGACGAATTTAAAAAAATCACCGTCCGCTATTTTATGAAATATACCGGTATCCCTATCAACTTCGGCGTTACGGTAGTGCTTGGCTTTATTGTCGGCATTGCTATTGCCGGACAGACATTTCACAACTTCACACTGGACAACCTGCGCTATTTTGGAACGCTCAAGGCAATGGGCGCTACAGACTGGACGCTCTTACGAATGATTTTACTTCAGGCAGCAATGGTTGGCAGCATCGGGTATGGAATTGGAGTTGGCGCAGCCTCCGCTTTCGGCACTCTGTCGGGAAACACCGAACTCTCCTTCCGATTCCCCTGGCAGCTCCTTGCCGTCAGCGCAACAGCCGTCACGCTGATCTGCGCTGCCTCGGCCGCCCTCAGCATGTGGAAGGTGATACGACTGGAGCCTGCAATTGTTTTTAAGAGCTAACATGAATAATATTGCAGTACAGTGCAAGGGTGTGGCAAAAACTTACGGCAGCGGCGACACACAGGTACGCGCCCTGCGCGGCATTGACCTGGAAGTAAAAACCGGCGAGTTAATGATGCTGGTCGGTCCGTCCGGCAGCGGCAAAACCACGCTAATATCCATCATTGCCGGTGTGCTGGAAAGAGACGAAGGCGAATGCATGGTATTTGGACATGATTTTAAAAACATGAACCACCGAGAAAAGGCGCTGTTTCGCGGACAAAACATCGGATTTGTTTTTCAGATGTTCAATTTAATACCAACGCTTTCGGCGGCGGAAAATATTGCGGCGCCATTGCTGATCAACGGGGTAAAACGGCACGATGCCCTGGAGAGGGCGCGTGAAGTGCTCAGCCGGGTTGGCATGGGAGATCGTACCCGTTCACTCCCCAGTGAATTATCGGGAGGGCAACAGCAACGAGTCGCTATTGCCAGGGCGATAGTGCACAACCCGAAGTTTATCGTCTGCGATGAGCCTACCAGCGCGCTCGACCACGAAACAGGCCATAAGGTGATGGAACTGTTACACGATGTGGTGGTAGGTGTTGACCGGGCGCTGGTCGTCGTTACTCACGACTCACGCATATTCGAATTCGCGCATCGTATTGCCAGGATGGATGACGGCCACATCATCAGTATATCGGCCTCGCAGGATTTTAGATTAAATCAAAATGAACATTAAAGAGGTTTCCCATGATTAGAAAATATTTACTTCCCGTCCTGGCCATTCTTGGGCTTGGATTTGCGGTGCTGACGGTTGTCAGCGGCAGCAAAACCATCCCTCCGGCCATGCCGTTTGTTGACCCGACTTCACCTCCCTTCAGATCGTCAGTGGCAGGCACCGGCATTGTGGAGGCAAATACCGAAAATATTGCCATTGGAACGCTCGTCCCCGGTGTTATTTCCGATATTTACGTTTCTGTCGGCGGCAAGGTAAAGTCCGGCGATATGCTGTTTAGACTCGATGACCGCGACCTGAAGGCACAACTGGCAGTAAGGCAGGCTGCGCTGCGTGTAACCAATGCAAATGTGAAAGTTGCAAAGGAGTCTCTGTCGGACTTGAAAAACCAACTGGCGCTGGCTGAGCGCATTACAGACAGGCGCGCGATCAGCGTTGAGGAACTTGACCGCCGGCGATTCGCCGTACAAATTGCCAGGGCAAAACTGGCGCAGGCAAAGGCAGACGTTGTTTCTGCAAAGGCGCAAATAAATGAGACCTCAATTAATCTGGACCGCATCCTTGTTCGCGCGCCCGTGGATGGTGAAGTGTTGCAATTGAAAATACATCCGGGCGAATATGCGCCTGCCGGTATCACACAAACGCCGCTCGTGCTCCTTGGCAATGTCGAACCCCTGAACGTCCGCGTTGATGTAGACGAAAACGACGCCTGGCGGGTGCATTCGGGCGCGCCGGCAGTTGCCTTTCTGCGTGGAAACCGGGAAATTATGGCAGATTTGGAATTTGTGCGCTTTGAGCCGTACGTTATCCCTAAAAAATCACTCACCGGCGACAGCATCGAACGGGTGGACACGCGCGTTCTACAGGTCATTTACAGCATCAAACAAACCAGTCTTACGGTATTTGCCGGACAACAGATGGATGTCTATATAGACGCAACGGACACCGCTCAAAACAAATGAAAACCCCTATACGATTTAACTACAAGTATCCCGTTTCGGCACCACGATACAGAATAGCACGTATCGTGCTTTTCATGCCGTGTTTGTTGTTATTCCTGAATGGCTGCGCAGTAGGCCCAGACTATTGTCCGCCAAAGGCATCAGTACCGGAATCCTGGAGCGAGTCACAAAAGAACGCAATGTTCAACCATGCCGACCCCATCGTCCAGTGGTGGAAGACATTCAACGACCCGGTACTTGATTCACTCATTACCCGTGCAGTGGAATCGAACCTTGATCTGCTCATAGCCGAGGCGCGCATTCGGGAGGCGCGATTCCAGAGCGGTGTAGTTTCGTCTGAGTTGTGGCCGTCGGTAGAGACGTCCGCATCATACTCACGCAGCCGTCGCAGTCAGGGCATCTCCGTAATTCCACCCAAAGCACGACTGAAGCGCAACCTGTACGAGGCAGGCTTCGACGCCAGCTGGGAGATCGACCTGTTCGGCGGCAAGCGTCACGCAATTGAAGCGGCGCGCGCAGACATCGATGCGGCAGTAGAAAACCGGCGTGATGTACTGGTTACTCTGCTGGCGGAAGTAGCCCGCAACTATATCGAAGTGCGGGGATTCCAGAGGAGACTGGCGATCGTCCGCAGCAACGTCGGGGTTCAGCAGGAGACAGTGGAAATCACCCGTACCCGCTTCAAGGCGGGATTATCAAGCGAGCTGGACGCGGTCCAGGCTGAAGCGTTGCTTGCAACCACGCAATCACAAATACCCACGCTGGAAAGTTCGATGAAACAGGCAATTCATAGAATCGGCATTCTGCTGGGACAAAAACCTGATGCGTTGCAGGCGGGGTTAACGAAGGGATCTCCGATCCCATCCGCGCCTGCCATGGTGCCGGTTGGTTTGCCATCCGATCTCCTGCGTCGCAGACCCGACGTGCGCCGTGCAGAACGGGAGTTGGCCGCTGCAACTGCCAGGATTGGCGTAGCGACTGCCAACTTTTTCCCGAAATTTTCGCTGACCGGAGATTTTGGATTTCAAACGGAAGACCTGAATATCTTTTCTCTAACCCGCAGCCGTTATTGGTCGTTCGGACCGACAATACGCTGGCCGATCTTTCAGGCAGGCCGCATCCGTGCCAATGTAAAGGTGCAAAATGCGCGTCAGGAACAGGTATTGGTCAACTACGAAAAGGCCGTACTCACCGCCCTCGAAGATGTGGAAAATGCGCTGGTAATATTTGCAGGAGAGCAGGTACGTTACAAAAACCTTACAGATGCTGTGAATGCCAGCCGTCATGCCGTGGAACTTGCCAATGAGTTATTCAGCAAGGGGTTGGCAAATTTCCTCAGCGTGCTGGATGCCGAGCGCTCCCTCTACACATCGGAAGACAGCCTCATCCAGAGCGAACGCACCGTATCACTGAACCTCGTCACTCTTTACAAGGCGCTCGGCGGAGGCTGGGAAGCAGAACCATCATAAAATAAAAATCCACTCTTTTTTAATTAAGCAGCATAGAGTATCTTAATAAAAATATTTTGACACTTATAGCAAAAACATGTGTAAGGAAAGAGAATGGGTGAAGGTAGAGAAATAGGAAAATAACTTCTTCAAATAGATCACCCCTGGTGAGGCAGTTATGTTACCTATGTTAGACTGATTTGTATTCCTCTGGCTCCATCGGAGCCAACTGTTTGTAGCATTGAATACGAATTAATGTATTTAGCTCCGCAGGAGCGACCTGTTTATTCTATCCATTCAAACAAATATTTTTCATCGTATTTAATTTCATATTTCTTCAGAAAGTCAATGTATTCTTCCTTAAAAGTTTTCTTTCTGTGATGCTCCTCCTGGTTCAGAATGTATTTGATCACAGTGTCAATGTGGCTTCTGGAATAAGAGAAAGCACCAAACCCTTCCTGCCAATTGAATTTGCCGGACATCCAGTTACTATCATTGATGAAATTTGACGAACCGGCTTTTATGTCTCTTGCCAAATCAGAAATGGCGATAGATGGCTTTAACCCAACCAACAAATGTGTATGGTCGGGCATGCAAAAAACCGACAGCATTTTTTGTTCACGATTCTGCACAATGCCTGTAATATATTTATGTAATTCTTCTCGAGATTGCTTTGGAATAAGATTCAGCCTTCCTTTTACCGCAAAAACAATCTGAATGTAAATTTGCGAATAGGAGCTTTCTTTAATATTTGAATTTTAATTCTACTACTACTACAAACAGACCGCCCCTAATGGGGCTATTCTTATTAATCCTTTGGATTTCTATAAACAGATTAACCACACGGAGCTTCTGTCGACGGCGGCGTTGTTATCGGCCATGTTCCGGCACTGCAGAGGTAGATTCAAGAGTCGAATAAATCTTGCGTAATGATCTAAATCAGTACATACTTATATGGGGTCATTTAATCAAGCAGGATGACGTCGACCAATTGTCCCACGCCGAGTTTTTCTGCATCTTCGCGGACTATAAGTAAGCAGTTTGCCCGTGTGGTGGACAGCAGGTCGGCAGAGCCATGCCATTCTACCGGAGAAACATACCATTGGTTGTTGTGCATGCGGAGAAGGGCGGGACGGTACTCACGGCGCTTCCTTTTGACGAGTATTTCTACCTCAAGAAATGACTTTACGGTTGTCCTGTGGGTGGTGGCAAATCCCATCATCTTACGAATGGCTGGATAAATGAAAAGTTCAAAGGTGACGAAGGATGCCACAGGATTCCCCGGCAATGCAAAGATAAAGGTTCTATCCTTTTTGCCAAAAATAACGGGCTTTCCCGGTCTCAGCGCCACCTTTTCAAAATAGATCTGAGTTCCTAAATCCTTCATCACATCGCCTACGAGGTCGTATTCGCCCATAGAAACGCCGCCGGAGAGGATCAGAATATCCTTTTGCAAACCTCTCTGCATCATTCGGGAGATTTCCTCTTTGGTATCCTTAACAGTACCCAACAGTTCAACATCTGCCTTCAAGTTCCTTGCCTGTGCAGTAAGTGAGTAACCGTTACTATTTCTAATCTGCGCGGCGGAAGGCTTGGATTCGACATCCACCAATTCGGTACCGGTGGAAATAACACCCACCGTTGGCGTGGAAAACACTTCAACGCATGCATTACCCACAGTGGCGAGGATACCGATTTCCTGGGGTCGAATGGGCATGCCTTTGCGAAGCACCGTCTGCCCGACCTTCATATCCTCACCCATTTTCGAAATATTTCTTCCCCTGTCGATTGCCCTGAGAATTTTTACCCGATTATGTTCTGAAATGTCTTCTGTTTCCTCAAATTTAACCACAGCATCAGCCCCTTCGGGAACGGCAGCGCCAGTCATGATCTTGGATGCCTGTCCACGTTGCACCTTTTTTGTGGGCATGTAACCTGCTGCAATATCCTCAATCACAGTCAATTCAACGGGGGCACAAACAGTATCTTCAGCAATCACGGCATAACCGTCCATTGCCGAACGGTCAAATGGGGGCATATTAATGTCTGATTGGACATCCTGTGCAAGACACAATCCCAGGGCACTCTCAAAAGGCACTGTTTTGGCTGGCAGTGGCTCCGTTACCTCTGTAACTATTTTTACGGCAGTATCGACAGAAATCATATTTGATTATGTTAAATGAACAGAAATAATAAGTCAAGCATGTTACCCAAAAAGATTGATACCGTTGCTTTGGAAAAAACTTGACAGGATGAAATCTAGTGGATATAAGGACACTATTCCTAACCCGAACGAGTCGGAAGAATAACACATGGAAATTGTTTAGAGTTTCCGGTTTCCAGTTTGAACTCTAAACACGAAACGGGAGGCTCTAATACTTTTACAAGGAGTGATCATTGCACTATTTTACACAGGCAATTTGCTGGCTGTGTCCATTCTTTTTTATGCTGGTACTCAGCTGCACCCCGCTGCAGGTTAAAGAAGGTGTCTTTTCACCTTCGCATGGAAACTATACGGTAGACCTCCCGGAAAAAGATTGGGAGCCGGTCAGGACAGGTAAAGAGGATATTGCACTATGGCATAAACAGCATCATGCCATGATTGCCATTATTTCCAGTGATATAGAAAACAAGGCATTTTCGCTGGAGATGTTAAACGGTCAGCTTTTTATTGGGATGAAAAACAAGAAAATATTATTGAAAGAATCCGCGCTCGTGGATAACCAGGAGGCAATGCACACTATTCTGATATGTGAAATAGACAATCATACGTTCAAGGTCGAATCCTACGTCATCAAAATTGAGAACAGGGTATATGACCTGTTATACTGGGCGCCTTTCGATTCATTTGATAATGCCAGGGAGGATTTTGTGAATGTAATAAACTCATTTAAAACATCCACACCATGAGAAACACAGAATCGATAAAGGGAAAATTTTTATCATGAAAATAGGGGAGCAAGCAAAGAATGCGATTTATATTTTTACCTTGTTCATTTTAACGATACTATTTTTCGAGCAAATGATTTTTCACAATAAGATATTGCTTTTACGCGATCTTTACTGTGACTTCATACCATGGCGTACTTTTGCCCGTGAATCTATCAGAAGCGGAATAATGCCACTCTGGAATCCCTATTCTTCATTAGGACAGCCTTTTATCGCCTTTCCACAAACCGCCGTATTTTATCCGCTCAATCTCATGTTTTATGTACTTCCCGTTGTTACTGCACTGCGATGGTTCATAGTACTTCACATTTTCCTGGCCGGTGTATTTATGTATATCTTGATGAGACACTGGAACGTAGTCAGGATTGCTGCATTCGTCACGGCGATCATATTTATGTTTAATGGCGTACTCATTAGCAGGTTAGAGTTTTTAAGCTTTGTAAGTACTATTATTTGGGTTCCATTACTATTTTACCTACTTGATAATGCTCTCAAGAAAAGATTGGTGTGGTGGAGTATTTTAACCGGCGTTGTCATGTCAATTCAATTGCTGGCAGGACATGCACAAACATTTTATTACGCCTATCTTTCGCTCGGATTATACTGGTTCGTCAGGGCTATATTAGATGCTTTTGCCACAAAAGACATCAAAAATATCCTCAAACTATCTTCTCTTTTTCCTTTAGCCACGACAGTCGCCATTTCCTTAAGCATGATACAGCTTTTGCCTACCATGGAATTGACCAACATATCCTTCAGGGCTGAAAATTTTAACCCCCAAATACATGAAGCTTCTTTACATCCATTTCACTTGTTTACCTTCCTTATACCATATCTATTTGGAATACCTGGCTATACTAACGTTTACTGGGGGATAAGCCAAATTGAATTCTGGGCAGGTAGTTTTTATGTAGGAATATTTACGTTAATATTAATTCTATTATCTACAATTTTCGTCTTTTGTAAAAAGCATGAGTTGTTAAATACAGCTACATCTCTTAAAGATGCCCTAAACAATTTCAGGATACTAACTGTCTTTTTTTGTGCCCTCACCCTGATGTTAATAATCCTGGCATCAGGTATGTACACACCCATTTATAATATTTTCTACACGTACTTTCCTTTTTTCAATAAATTCAGATGGCCATCAAGAATTATGGAACTTGCTGTATTCTCGTTATCAATTATTGCCGGTATTGGAGCACACTATATCTTTAATATAAGGAATCTTCCTGGCAAAAAGACTGATAGATGTTTATATTTAGTGTTAAAGATACTCATCGTTACAGATGCTCTTTTCATTGCTTTTTTCCTGCTCGGCTATTTCGTGCCGACAAAGATGTTTCCTCTCATAAAAGGATATATAAATACGGTACATTTCATGGAAATACCTACATCTCTAGAAACAAGATTCTCCCAGATAGTGAGAGGGGTTTTGTGCATGCTGCTTTTTTTAAATGCGGGGATAATTTTATTTTTTTTGGGCGCTATCAAAAAGATCAACTATAAAGTTATAAAGTTTCTAATACCTCTCATACTCGTTATAGACCTTTTCTTTATGTTTAAAGGTCTCAACTATTATTCCAGCGCAGATGTTTATGAAACAAAACCAGACATAATAAAATTTTTGGAACCAGCCAAAGGCCTATTTCGCGTAGGGTCTGTATACGATGAACCTCAACAGTATATGTACGGATTTAGAGATGAATCGGTTTTTTTGTGGACAAAGGCTGTCCTGGCAGGCGAAGCCAGCCTTCCGAACCATATCTTCAAGCTCGTGGGAGGAGGCGAGCTGAAGATAAGGTATTATATAGATTTCATGGATTTTCTATCCAAAAATGTTTATTCCTCGGCAATAGGAAATAATTTTTTAAAATTGTTCAATACAAAATATATAATTAAAGGCGGCAATACGTTTGACATTCTCTTCCGTAATGGAGATAGAAATATAATCATTACGAAAATAGACAAATTCTTACCCCGTACTTTTGTTGTTGGAAAAGTAACGGCACTAAACAATAAAACCGAAATGTTTGAAAAATTATTTAGTGAAAATTTCGATCCTTTCCGGGAAATTATTATAGAAGATCAAAAAAAAGAGATTGGGAATTTGTCATTTGAAAATAATGAAATACGCTATGAGATAAAGGAAATTGATTACTCTCCAAATAAAATAAAGGTTCTCACAGAACTTAATCATAATGGATTTTTGGTTCTCAGCGATACCTTTTATCCGGGATGGAAGGCCTTTGTTGACGGTAAAGAAACAACCATTTACAAAACTGACTACATTCTTAGGCCCGTATTCCTTGAGAAAGGCACTCATAACGTCGAATTTATTTATGACCCAATTTCATTCAAGATAGGATATATAATTACACTGTCAACAGCATTCATTCTCATTATTGTTGGAATTTTAAAATATCGTAATTATACTGTAAAAAAGGTATCGAATAGCAAGGTTTGTTAATGAACATACTATTATCCATTGATATCGCTGCCAAGAAGTTTATCCTTTCCCTGGGACAGGCAACTTTACTGGCAATTAAGGGATTCTGGGGAATTTTTATCCCGCCCTTCAATTTGAAACTCATATCACGGGAGGTTGACAACTTTGGCGCTGGCTCACTCCTGCTCGTTGACATCATCGCGCTATTTACGGGAATGGTCATGGCCCTTCAGACGATCTATGGATTGAGTATATACGGCGCTGAGATGTATGTCGGCAGCGTGGTTTCACTATCCCTTGTGAGGGAACTGGGACCTGTCCTGACATCCATTATGGTAGGTGCGAGGGTGGGGTCTGGGATCGCTGCAGAGATTGGCTCCATGCAGGTAACCGAACAAATTGATGCCATGCGGGCGCTGGGGGCAAGTCCTGTCAAAAAACTGGTATCTCCCAAAATGCTTGCGGCGATGATCACCTTGCCACTGCTTACGGTTACTGCTGATATTGTTGGAATTTTTGGAGGCATGATTATTGCTCTCTTTGAACTTGAGATAGACCGCATATTCTATATTAATTCTGTCTTAACAACCATTAAGATATCAGACTTATTAAGTGGAATTGGGAAGACGGTATTTTTTGGTTTGCTCATTTCTGCAATTGGTTGTTATTTTGGATTAAAAACCACAGGAGGCACGACGGGAGTTGGGCGTTCTACGACAATCACCGTTGTAACTATTTCAATTGCAATCCTGATTTCAGATTTCTTTCTGACAAAGCTGTTTTTGATTGTGTTTTAATGTCTAAGATAATTATTGAATTTAAAGACGTATATAAATCCTTCAATGGAATTTTAGTCCATAACGGTATAAATTTATCCATATTAGAGGGTGAAATTATATCACTCCTCGGCGGGAGCGGATCGGGAAAGAGTGTGCTCCTGAAAGAATTAATTGGACTCATGAAACCCGACAAGGGTGACATTCTAGTGTTGAATAATAACGTGACACAGATGAATGAAGAAGCATTGATTGCGTTACGGGAACATATAGGAATGTTGTTTCAGGGGGCAGCATTGTTCGATTCACTTACGGTGTTCGAAAATATTGCATACCCGTTGCGGGAACATCTGAAGTTGACAGAAAAAGAGATTCAAAAGCGGGTAGCTGACAAACTGCACCTTGTGGGTTTGAGCGGTATCGAAAAGAAGATGCCGGACGAATTGAGCGGTGGGATGAAGAAACGGGTCGGACTGGCAAGGGCGATTGCTACCGAACCCAAAATTATTCTGTATGACGAACCCACGACGGGATTGGACCCGATGACTGCCCAGCGCATCAATGATTTGATTATCGAATTACAGAAAAAATTGGGAATAACCACTATCGTCGTAACACACGACTTGCACTGCGTAAAAACTGTTTCAGACCGGATCGCCATGCTCCATGAAGGAAAAATTGTTGCAGTTGGAACTTGGGATGAGCTGGTAACCTCGAAAATTTCGGTAGTACAAGATTTTATCAGCGGCAATATTTGCGTGTAAAAGGGGCTTTTTATGACAAAAGAACAAATAGCTGAATTAAGGGCGGGCATCTTCACCCTGATAACTCTGGTAGGATTTGGCGCTATGGTATTTATTCTCGGTACCCAGAAAGGATATTTTGAACCCCAAATTACGTTAAAAACAAAATTCTTGAATGTGTATGGACTGCAGGCAGGCGCCCCGGTGCGTTATATGGGTGTGGCAATAGGGCAGGTAAAAAGCATCGTTTTACCCAGTGAATTGCCGTGCGTAGAAATTGATGTACTACTCCAGGTAAATAAATCAGTTCAGAAGAATATAACCCGCGATTCCGTTGCTACAATCAAATGGTTGAGCTACGTAACGGGGGATTCTTATGTGGAAATTACATCCGGGGAATGCCGCGAATCCGTTGTGGCGGATGGAGACTCAATAAAAAGCGCTGAGCCAGTCAATTATATGGCAGTTCTTGAGAGCGGAATCAGTCTCATTGAATCCTTCTCAAAAATTTTTAAAACGCTGGACGAGAGCGGTTTTGTAGAATCATTAAGTAATGTTTCGGCATCACTCAACGAAAGCGTGAATGCCTTCCAAAAAGGAGAAGGGTTGCTCCACTCCCTCATTTATGATCACAAAGGAAAACTACTTTTGGAGAATCTGGTTGACACCTCCGAATCTCTCAAGCGAATTAGCGCAGGAATTGAGGAAGGGGAGGGAACTCTTGGCGCCATGATATCAGACCCAACCCTGTACGATAATTTAAAGAGGCTTCTGGGAGGCGCAGAACGCAGTTTTCTCTTACGAAGTATGATTCGGAAAAGCATTGAGAAGGGGAAAGAAGAAAAATGAAATCTTTAAAATATCCAAAACTAATTGTCAATCTTATATCACAGAAAACGAAAGACCACAAGCCTGCAGAATGGCTCAAATATTGTTTTTTTAAAGGATATAGTTTTCCTCCTAAACGTATTATATTAGAATTAACATACAGATGTAACCTAAGATGTAAAATGTGTACTCAGTATGGCAACCATACAAGTGACACGTCTTACAAAGATACGTCTGCTCAAAAACAAGAGCTAGATATAAAGGAATATAAGCAGATAATTGATGAAGCAATTTCTATGGACATAAATAGTTGTTACATTACCGGAGGTGAACCTTTTTTATACAAAAAAATACTCGAATTAATTAGCTATATTAAACAAAAAGGGATGTATCTTAGCATAAATACAAATGGATTTTTCTTAGAAGAATACGCTCATGATCTAGTTACGAACAATGTAAACGAAATTATAGTTTCTATCGATGGACCGGCTGAGATTCACAATGCGATAAGAAAAGATGAAAAATCTTTCGAGAAAGCAGTTAAAGGTCTAAAGGCAGTATCAAAGTATAAATCGGGCATATACCCGAAAATTATTGTTAATTGCGTCTTACAGGAAACAAATTTTCAATATATTGAGAAATTAATACCGATGGCAATTGAGGCAAAAGCGACAACCTTAAATTTCCAACATTTAATGTTTCTAAACAAGGAATCAGCCAAAATACATCAGGAAGTATATCTGGAAAAGATGGGAGAGCAGGCCACAGAAATACCGATTATGGCATCTATTCGTGCCAATATGGAAGTTTCAAAACTGCTAGAAGTCATTTGTTCAATTGAAAGTAAGAATTACCCTATGCAAATTGGATTTAGCCCTTATTTAACACACAACCAAACCAAGGAGTATTATGAGGATAAAACATACAATTACACAAAAGACCTTTTTTGCTCTGTCCCATGGAGAGAAATCAGAATTGATCCATTCGGGAACGTTTCACCTTGCAATGGATATCTAGCTGGTAACGTGAAAAATAAACCCATTGCCCAGATTTGGAACGAAAAAAGGATGAGACATTTTCGAATTGCTTTAGAATCTATTGGTGGAAAATTTCCTGGTTGTGTCAGATGTTGCGCCCTATTTCGTAATGCTTCGTAAAACAAATATGTCGACAGAAATTGAGGAAAACCTTGTCTTATCCTACCTATCTTATCAAAAGGGGGCGTATTTTAAGAAACAATGGCATTCCCAAGCATTTTTAACCATTTATTTAGTAGCAACGACGATATTCCCTATGGAGAATAAATTATTAACGTCAGTGTTTTTGAATAATTTTAGATAGAGTATTTGTGAAAAAGTGACAATACATTTTTTGAGTGTCGCGGGTATTATTTTACCAAGTATACCCGTGTTTAAGTTCATAAATATATATTTGCAAACAAAATCAACCAAAAATTCTCTGGTACCTCCAAGTGAATGTACATAGTTTATCGTAAAACCTGCCTGTCCTTCGACCAATTCTATTAAACCCTGTTGAGTAAATCTATAAAAATCCTTTGGGTCATTGTGAAGCCAGTAATTTTGCGGGGCAGATAAAACAAGAACGCATCCTGGTTTTAATATTCTATAGATTTCTTTCAGTACTTCCAATGGCTGTTTTACATGTTCGAGTATTTCAAGACAAAGAACCGTATCGAAGGTGTCTTTTTTGAATGGTAACTGGTGTGCATTAGCAAAGATATCAACGGCATCTTTTTTATGTAACGACTGAGGTATATCTATTCCTGTATAGGAAACAGTATGTGGAGAAAAAATGTCCAGATACGGTTTCTCACCACACCCTATGTCCAGCAACCGCCCTTTCACGTAAGGCACTGTTTTAAGTATTTCGCGCAGGAGCAACTCATTAGCCAGCACCGAATTGGTTGCCTTCCAGGAAATCTTGTACTTGTCATAAGTTTTGTTTATTAAGGCACAAAAATCATTCTTTTCAAAAGGCATGTTAATTTTTAATTTCCTGCTTCAAGATAAGAGATTGAAGTATTTTGTAGTATCCTGACATCCGTGCTTTGATCAAGGGGATATTTTCCCAAGCCGTTAAACCCGTAAACGACTGTAATAAATCCTTAATTGAAGAGAAAGAAAAACATCTCAGGAAAAGCAACCCGAATTCGGCCCAGACAAATGCCATGCAGTTTTTGCACGACTTGCCCATGTTCTTCTTGAAAAAATAGTAATGGTTGATAATCTTCATAATTTCAACAGTTTCAAGATTGCCTCTTGCAGATGGCGACCTTTTATGAATCAATTCCGCAAATGGCGTATAAAGAAATTTATATTTCTTAGATACCCGATAGGTAAAATCATCGTCTTCCTGGTAAGAATATCCGTAAAACCATTCATCAAAAGTAAATTCCCGAAAAACCTCTTTTTTGACACTCATATTACATGTGGGCATGACTTCAACTGATACAATACCGGCTTTTGAGTCTGGATAAGCAGGAAATCCGGACGGTTGCATACGTCCCTTTCCTTCTTCGTGAGGCAATAAAAAAAGATTACAGAACAACCTGTTCAAAAAGCATAAAAAGGGAACTTTCTTTTGCGTGGGTTTCCCGTCATTTGGTTTTTTCATATAACCCATGACGCCGGCAATATTTTCAGGATTTTCGCGATAGGTTTCCAGGATATGATAAATATAGTATTTATCCAGCACCACGTCATCGTCTAAAAATATAATAACATCACCCAGTGCAAGTCTTACAGCTTTGTTCCATGCGGCTGTTTTTCTGATCTTACCAGATATGACCTCTTGTCTATGATACGTTAGTTTTATACCTGTAGTCGCAAGTGCTTTCTTAACCATTTCCATACTCTCACTGGTATCGCTGGCATCTACCAGTATTATCTCATCTGGTTTAACCGTTTGAACAAGTATTGAATCAATACATTCTTTAAGGTCTTGGAAACGATTTTTGGTTGAGATAAGAAGTGAAACTGTGTGTTGTTCCTGCTTTTCCAAATTCATTCTGCTGACATCCCAAAATATTTCAATTTAAACCAGTATATAAGAGCATATACATTTACCCTTATTCTTAAGTAATAATAAAATCTTTTATCTCTTTTACGAAAGCAATAGAATAGCTTTTTGCTATACATTAACAAATCACATAAATACATAAACAAGTGATGATATGTTATGGTATTATTGTTTATGGAATAATCAATTAATGTTTTTGTGATTCCTTCCCCTTTTACATGATCGGAAAAATACTCTCTTTTGAGTCTGTCGGGAGAAATAATGTGCTCTACAACTGCGATTGGATTATAAAGAACCTTCCAACCCATACGATAAATCCTTATACACATTTCTGTCTCGCCGCCAGCAATAAGGTTTTTACCACATCGGTCCAGTTTTGGATTAAAAAAACCAGCAGAGATGATAACTTTTTTTCTAAAGGATATGTTTGCGCCATACGGAAATGAATCTTTTTCGGTAAGTTCTTTAATCTGATTGACTCCCAGATCAAAACCGCTGAAATATCCATTAAATATCGAGGTCAACCACTGGGGCAGTCTGATATCTTTCGGAAAAGAAGGGATAATTTTACCGCCGACACATCCCACTTTGGGATCTTCATAACTGCTTAGCAGCCTCTGAAGCCAATCAAACTGCGGAACAGCATCGTCATCCAGAAACGCAACAATATCTGCCAGTGCGTGGTGCACACCGCAATTGCGGGCAAAATTCAGACCCTGCCGCCCTTCGAAAAGATATTTTATATTTAAACCAACATATTTTTTGATGCTGCTTTCTATGACTACTTTTGTATCATCACTTGAGTTATTATCTACAAAAAGTATTTCGTAGTTATGAGGCGGAAGGCTTTGTTCATTTAGCGCTTCCAGTGCCGGTGTTAATTTTTCAGCACGATTAAATGTAGGAATAATAACGCTAATCAACATTTTCAAAATTACACATTAATACCCTGCATGTGTTCTTGCAGGTCTTAATGGCTTTCCTTTGTTGAAAGGCTTTTCTGCTTTTCCACAACTCTTCGGGTTTTTGGCAGAAAACATTTCCCAGAGAATCCATATTGAAGCACAATCTCGTTTCGCCGTACGGATCTATGCTGAAATTATTAATCCCTACCATGCACTTTATTTTAAGCGTTTCCGCGGGATTTTGGAAATACTGTTTCATCCACAGGAGAGATTCAAAAGAGTTGCCAATGGCATATCCTTTTCTCTTGTACTCAATAATTTCGTCTATAACAGAAAGCATACCACGAATATCGTTTGGCCAAAGGGGGTGGTTTGCGTACCAGGTATTTTCGCTTTGGAAGCGATGGTTGTAATCAAAAGGACGAAAAGATAAATTATCGTACAATGCCTGAAATGTTATACCCTCTAAATGTTTCTCTGTAGCAAATTTTATTAAGTCAATAATCTCATGTTGGTTTTGCCGCATGAGAATGGTTTCAATACACACAAACATATTTTTCTTATGAACATTAAGGAGGTCAATTGCTAATAACGCCTTTTCATAACTGCCTTTTACCCCTCTGGTAAAATCATGAACTGCCGATGTAATGCCATTCAGGCTAACAGATATCCCCTGTAATCTGGATGCCTGTATTTTTTCCACCAGTGTTCTGTCGATATGATACCCATTTGTTATAGCTGTTACATAGACATCCTGGTCACGAGCAAAGGAAATAATCTCAAATATATCGTTCCGTAAAAACAACTCACCTCCGCTAATACAAACGCGATAATTTCCCAACCATCGTTTTAGTGAGCAAATAATTTCTTTCCATGTAGAGGCATCCAGTTCCTTTCTGACTGTTTGAGACGACCATTTGCTGCATGTCCTGCAGCGTAACGAGCATCTATCCGTTACATCAAAGGTAATCACCGAAGGTTTTATAAAGTTTGCCCGATTTATATGATAAGCTATGTACGAGAGTGTTTTGTCAAACATTTCTATTTCACTACCTTATTGGAATGATGAAGTATTTTTGCTGGACATTGAATTAGACCGCTATAGGCAGGTAAATAAGGCGCTCTTTTGTTTGAAAAAGATGTTATCACAAATTGAGCAGCATTCGGCCATGCCTCATAATCGATCTGACCATCCATACTCCCTACGTAAATACTCACGATGTAAGCATTGTGAATAAGGGGGAGAGACTCAAAAAAACATCGAACCGTACCGCTACCCTCAATAAAATCAATGGTATTTTCAGTATATCCGGAACTTGCACAAATGAGCCAAATACCATCCGTTGTCTGTATGATAAACCTGAAATCGGGACTGTCAATTCTTTTAGCAGCATAATAATTTACCGTAACAACCATGCTGCTTCCCGTTTCAAAGGCATCGACCCTCTTCCCGGCAGCATCAGAAATAGACACACTCGTTATCCTTACCTCTCCTGTTCCCCATCGTTTCTCATGTATCTTTGGCTCGTGAAGGCTTGCAGCTTTATTCATTTCATTGTAATAATATGAGATAACATCTGATGTTTGCCCGATTTTTCGGATACAGCCCCTATCCAAAAAAATAACCCTTTTACAAAGCGCTTGAACCCGGTAAATATCATGAGAAACAAAAACAATTGTAACCTGCCCTTTTGAAAGGATTTCATGTAACCTCTCGTAACATTTTTTCCGAAAATTCATATCTCCGACAGCCAGCACCTCGTCAATAAGCAGAACGTCAGGGTCTACATGTATAGCCACTGCAAAACCAAGCCTCGCATACATTCCTGATGAATAATGTTTAATAGGGGTATCAATAAATTTTTCAAGTTCGGCAAAGGCAACAATGCTGTTAAATTTTTCATGAATCTCTTTTCTCTTCAACCCCATAATGGAGCCGTAAAGATATATATTTTCACGCCCGGTTAATTCGTGATGGAAACCCGCACCGAGTTCTATTAAGGCTGAAATCTTTCCAACGGCGATTATTTTTCCAGCAGTAGGTTCGATAGTATGCGCCAGGAGCTTTAAGATGGTGCTTTTGCCTGCCCCATTTGGACCGACAATCCCCAGTGCTTCTCCTTGCTTTAGTTCGAAGCTAACGTCCTTTAATGCATAGAAATCGCCGTCGTTTTGGTTTTGGAAGGAATCGTTTTGAGTATTTATAATACGGTTTATTATTTTAGGCAAAAAGTCCCGGAATCCATTGAAATTCATATAACCCAGGGTATATTTTTTTGATACGTTTTCGAATTTGATTACAGTCTTAGACATGTTTATATTGCATCGGCGAATTTCATTTCTACCTTTTTAAAAAAACAGTACGCCAAACCAAAGCTAATTAAGGATATAATAACGGCCATACCCAAATATTTAATGTCGGGAGGATTTCTGTACAAAATAACCTGTCGATAAGAATCCATAATACCGGCCATAGGATTGAGCATATACATTGATAAATATTTTGCAGGAACTATATTTGTTGGATACACCACGGGCGTGACAAACATCCAGAGTTGTAAACCAAGAGGAACGATATAACGAACGTCTCTGAAAAACACAATGACGGCAGACCCGAAAAAAGCAATTCCAAGGGTAAATAGAATTTGGATACAAACAATGAACGGAACGAAAAAAACATACCAGCTTAATTGAATATGGTAGTAAAACATCATGAAAACAAAAAGAATGCCCGCAACCAGAAAATCAAGAAGACACGCCGATATGGACGCTATAGGGAAGATTTCTCTGGGGAAGTATATCTTGGTAATGAGATTGCCGTTGTTGATAAGACTGGGAATTGCAAAGGTCAGCGATGACGCAAAAAATGACCATGGTAATAATGAACAATATGAAAAAATTGGATATGGAGTATCGCCAGTCTGGACGTGTAAAAACTTCGAGAAAACCGCTGTAAATATCAACATTAATGATAAAGGTTGGATAATTGCCCAGGTTGCACCTAAAAGCGACTGCTTGTATCGTGATTTGATGTCCCTTAAGGTAATATTGATAAGCAGCTCATGATACGAAAGTATTTTTTTAAGATGCGATAACATAGCGATACTTATCTTAACCTTCTGATAAAGACGCGAACTTCACCATCGGCTTCTTCGATGCCCAGCAGTTCATTTCCCGTGGTGTTGCACCAGGAAACGATATCTTTTTTAATCCCTTCGTCTGTGGCAATAACCTCAAGCACCTTGCCAATCCCGATCTCATTGATTTTATTTGCCGTTTTAAAAATAGGCATAGGACACATGAGGCCGTAACAGTCTAACGTTTCGTCCGCTTTCATAGAAATTTTACTATACACATCCTAAAAATATTTACAGATATTAACTTTCTAGTTTAAAAACTTCTGGGGATATAATCTTTATTCCTTTATACTCTTTGACTTTCAGGATATGAGGGTCTCTGCTTATAATATAATCTGCTGCAACTGCTACTGCACATTCTAAAAACTTGTTATCACTGGGGTCTTCTTTAATTATTTCTAATTTTATACCTGTTTCTACCAAACTCCCAACTTCTAATATTTGATCCAAAAAATCATCTATCTCAGTTTGGCTAAACTTAAATTTTGGATAATTCACTACTCGTTTAAGCTCATCAAATATCTCGATAGTGAGAAACAAATCCAGGTCTCCTTTGATACACTTGTGGAAAATTTTACGCGATGCACCTTTCCATCCAAAGGCCGATATAAGCACATTGGTATCAAGGACTACTTTCGTGCCCATTTAATTGCCTCATCTACAACATCCTCTTCCAACCCTTCTTTTTTGAATCGTTTCTCTATCTTCTTAGATAAACTCTCAAATCGCTCAGAGAGAGAAGGTTTCTGAATCTTTTTAATCACTAAATAATCCTTCCCGCTAAACAAAAAAAGTTCGTCATCGAACTTTAAACCTAAGGTTCTCTTTATCTCCTCAAGGAGGATGGAATCACCGGTTTTGTCTAACTTTAAAAGTTTATTCACTTTTTTATTATCTCCTCTTGTAAATACTTTTATTTGTTGTTTTGTTCGTTCTATTTTTCAACACACTTTATAAAACTCCCAATTTTAATGCCCGTGATGTTCGTCGTGAGCGTGTGGTTTCTTTTTCTCAAGACCCTTTCCCGTTGTTTTCTTGAGGTAGTCATCAATGGCTGCCTCGATGGCCTCTTCTGCAAGCACAGAGCAATGCATCTTTGCCGGGGGGAGTCCGCCCAGCGCCTCTGCTACCGCCTTGTTGGTAAGCTGTAAGGCTTCATCAATGGTCTTCCCCTTAATCATCTCGGTAGAAATACTGCTGGTAGCTATCGCAGCGCCACAACCGAAGGTCTTGAATTTCACATCTACAATGACGTTATTCTCGACCTTAATGGACATCTTCATAATATCGCCGCATGCGGGGTTTCCTACCTCCCCAACACCGCTCGCATCAGGGAATTCTCCTACATTACGGGGATTTGCAAAATGATCCATGACCTTTGGACTGTACTGCATATAAAACTCCTTTATCTTAAAATATTCCCTTTAACCCTATTTTTAATCCTTTTAAAGAGGCCGATTCGAGTATATCAACTTTGTACGTCTTATAAAGCCGGTGGACTCCACCTTCCAGGATATAAACTTCCACCTCTTTTTCTTCAGGAATCACTATCCAATATTCTTTTACATTAAATTTCGCATAAAGTTTCTTTTTTTGCACCATGTCTCTATAGACGCTATTCTCCGAGATTATTTCCACCACAAGATCAGGCGCTCCTTGGATATTCTTTTCCCCTATAATATCCAATCTATCCTTTGATATGAATAATATGTCCGGCTGGACTACGTTCTCGTTATCAAGATAAACATCGCACGGGGCATAAAATACCTCACCAAGGTTGTTCCCTGATACGAATTTTTCAAGTATAAATTCGATTTTTCTTGAAACTCTTTGGTGTTTTGGAACAGGCAAAGGTGTCATAATTAATTCTCCATTGATAAGTTCATATCTCTTATCATCTGAGATCTTAATGTAATCCTCGTACGTATATTTTTTCTTTTCTACCGCAATGGGCACCATAATACACCTCCTATCCCATCAATTATCCAGATTTCATTTCTTTTGGTTATACAGGGGAGACATCTGCCTTAAGCGTTCAACAATGGGTGGTAATTTTTCTAAAACGTATTTAACATCTGACTCAGAATTGTCAATCCCTAAGCTGAAAAGAACTGTCCCCTGAGCAAGCGCAGCATCGACACCCGCAGCCATGATGACATGAGAAGCCTTGAGCGACCGCGAGGTACACGCAGAGCCACTTGAAATGGCAATTCCCTGCATGTCCAGAAATAGCAAAACCGATTCACCTTCAATATACTCTATGCACAAACTGAGATTACCTGGCAGACGATTCGTTGGATGTCCGTTGAGATACACATGATTTATACTCCTCATGATACCGTCTTTTAGTTGATTTCTCAAGTTCTGTATCTTGTTCATTCGCTGCAACATTTCTAATTTTGCCAGTTCAGCCGCCTTGCCCATGCCAACAATTCCAACAATATTTTCAGTACCTGCCCTGCGGCCACCCTCCTGTACACCGCCTTCCATAAAAGGAAGTATCCTTACCCCTTCCCTTAAATACAATGCACCAATCCCTGACGGACCGTTAAATTGATTGGCCGACATACTCAAGACGTCGATGTGGGAATCCAAAACATCAATAGGTATACTCCCCGTTGCCGCAACCGCATCTGTATGGAAAATAATACCTTTCTCCTTTGTAATAGTTCCAATCTCCTTTATTGGCTCTATCGTCCCAATCTCTCCATTGGCATACATAATAGAAACCATCGTGGTCGTAGGCGTAATGGCCTTTTTAATATCGTCGGGGTTCACAATTCCACTTTTATCAACAGGTAAGTAGGTAACTACATAGCCGGATTTTTCCAATGATTTTAACGGATTTAGCACAGAAAAATGTTCAATTTGTGTGGTAATAATATGGTTTCCCTTTTTTTTGTGGGATGCCAAAATGCCTTTTATGGCAAAATTGTTGGCCTCGGTACCGCTTGAGGTAAATGTGATTTCATTGGGTTTGGCATGAATCAGATTGGCTACTTGTGTCCGCGCCGCTTGTATGGCATCGCTCGTAATCCTTCCAAATTGATGCAGGTTAGAGGGGTTGCCAAATCCCTCCTTTAAAAATGGTATCATAGCCTCCACCACTTTAGGATGTACAGGTGTACCCGATGCGTTGTCCATATATACTTTTTCCATAGGAAATTTCCCCTTTTATTTATTTTACCTTTTCCAATTTTGCGTATGCTAACATGAGATGTTTTGTTCCGCTGATATTAAAACTGACCCTGACACTGGTCTTTTCTTTGCTGCCGCAAACCTCCAATACCCTTCCAATACCAAAAACGGGATGTCTAACCACTTCCCCACTCGAAAAGGAAAGGGAATCATCTTCTGATGATGAACTCGACAAATCGTGAGTATCTATATCATCAAAATCAAATTTGATTGCCGTATCATGAACTATTTTATCATTACTAAAAACATACTTACGATTTGTTTTATCGATTTTATCTATAATTTCTTCCGGAATCTCATTTAAAAACCTGGAGGCAATAGATGGATTCATCTGGCCGTAACGCGTCCTCCGCCTTGCATGCGAGAGGAAGAGTTCTTTCATTGCCCGTGTAATACCCACGTAACAGAGTCTCCGCTCCTCTTCGAGTTCCTCATCCAAGTCTTTGGATTCTGCATGAGGCAACAGTCCCTCCTCCATACCCGTAATAAAAACAACAGGAAACTCCAATCCCTTGGCAGTATGCAGGGTCATAAGGGTCACAGCATCAACGTCGTCTTCCAATTCGTCCGCATCAGAAACCAATGCCACTTCCTCCAGAAATCCCTGTAACGCACCTTCAGAATAATTTAGGTCATATTCGTGTGCGGCATTCACCAGTTCTTCAACGTTGGCAATGCGGTCTTTCGATTCCTTTTCATCGGATTCGCGGAGAAACTCTATATATTTTGTTTCTCCAATCACCTGCCTGACAATATCTTCAACGGGTGATTTTGGCAATTTTTGTAAATGTGCAATGAGTTCGGAAAATTTTTTTAGTAACAGAGAGGTCTTACCTTTAATATCGGGTATTACATCCGCATTCCGTACGGCATTAAACAAGCTTGTACCTTGGGCTGCAGCCCAGTCTTCAAGTTTCTTAATGGTAGTATTTCCTATGCCGCGTGCGGGTGTGTTGATTATGCGTTCCAGCGCAATCTCGTCGTGGGGATTGACACAGAGTCTGAGGTATGACAAAATATCCTTAATTTCCTTCCTTTGATAGAATTCCACGCCTCCGATAATTAGGTAAGGAATTCCATGATTTCTCAAAGAAATTTCCAGTACCCGAGACTGGGCATTGGTACGGTAAAATAATGCAATATCCGAATATTTCGTACCCTTACCGGCAAGCTCCTTTATCAATCTTGCGATCTCGTCCGCTTCTCCGTGTTCATCTTCGCAGGAGATTACCTTGATCTTCTCGCCCAAAATGTTTTCCGTCCAGAGATTCTTTTGTTTTCGATATCTGTTCTGCTGAATCACGCTGGAAGCTGCATGAAGGATGTGTTTTGTAGAGCGGTAATTTTGTTCTAACAGCACCACCCGCGCATCGGGGTAGTCCTTTTCAAAATCCATAATATTTCGGATATCCGCCCCGCGCCAGCCATAAATCGACTGATCGGGATCACCCGTCACACAGATATTTCGATATTTGCCTGCCAGAAGCCGCGTAATGGTATACTGGGTATAATTGGTATCCTGATACTCATCAACAAGAATAAACCTGAATTTGTCCTGATACATCTCAAGAACATCAGGATGTTTCTTAAAGAGTTCTACGGTCTTAATCAAGAGGTCATCAAAATCTAAGGCATTATTTGCCTTAAGAAGGGACTCATATTTTGCATAAATTTGGGCAACAGTGCGGTTGTAATAACCAGAAGCTGTGGAAGCGAGGGCTTCCGGCCCGATAAGTTTATTTTTGGCATTGCTAATAGAACCGGCAATAGTACGGGGTTTCCATTGTGCAGTATCCAGTTCAATCTCGGCCATAATCGATTTCACCCGGTTTAGTTGGTCGATCGTATCGTAGATGCTAAAATCCCGCGAATACCCCAATCTATCGATGTTACTTCTCAGAATTCGGGAACACATCTTGTGAAAGGTGGAAACCCAAAGTCCTTTATGCGATGAAAACTGTTTTACGCGATCAACCATTTCATCGGATGCCTTGTTGGTAAAGGTAATGGCCAGGATGTTATAAGGATTTACACCCTGAGACATCAAATAGCCTATGCGCCGTGTTATTACACGGGTTTTCCCGCTGCCAGCCCCCGCCACCACTAAAAGAGGTCCCTCAATATGGGTAATAGCCTCGCGCTGCTTGTCTGTAATATCATGTAATAAAATTGTCATGGAAGTTTTTTTGCAATCAGGCTCGCAACAGCCTTTTTGTTATTCAAAACAAGTTCTCGGTAATAAATAATTTTAAAGTCTTTGAATAAATCCAAAAGTTCATTGGGTTTTAGTAAGTAATCCTTGTTTTTAGGGCCTTCAAGCCCCCGTTCCCAATTCTCAATAGTGTATGTTTCGTAGATAATCATTCCCCCGGATTTTAGCGCATCCTTCATTTGGGAAACTATATCGCGTTGAAGATAATAAAAACATGCAATCACATCGTAGGTATCTTTAGGCAATTTATAAGTCTCCAAATCGGCAACAAAGGCATGTATTTTAACATTATTCTCTGTTGCCAGATCCATGGCTTTTTTGATAGCTACTTCGGAAATATCACACCCGTCTACACTAAACCCATTTTTTGCCAGGAATACGGCATTGCGCCCCTCTCCCATTGCAATATCCAGCGCCTTTCCCCTCGGGAGGAGATCAATATTCTCCCTTAAAAACTCAACCGGTTCTTTACCAAAGATATAAGCCTCCGTTTCGTACCTTTTATCCCAAAATGTCCTGTCCTTCTCCCCCGCAAACGATAAGGACAAAAGATAATTCAATGAAATATAAAAAATTATTATATACAAAAAACTACAATAATAATGAATATATTTTTTATAATTGCGCATAGGATTTTCATTTATGCGTATTACAGAGTGGCATAAAATCCCCCTAAAAAAAGGGGGTTCGGGGGTTGTAATTCTCCATTCCTCAGAAAAAACACAACCCCCTCGTTCCCCCTTTATTAAGGGGGACTATCTTAAGACTTTTTCTTGTAAATAGCCTTTGCTCCAATATCTCTTCTATAGTGTGCCCCATTAAATGATACCTTTTGAATTGCCTCATAGACATTCTTTTGAGCCTCCCGTAAATCTTTCCCCACTGTCGTGACACCCAAAACACGTCCACCGTTGGTTACAATCTTCCCATCTTTAGTAGAAGTCCCGGCATGAAAAACCTGGACATTATCCAAGCCCTTTAGCGCTTCAAGTCCAGAAATTGGCAATCCCTTTTCATAGTTATCGGGATAACCATTAGAAGCCATAACAACACAAATCGAGGCACAATCATGCCATTCAATTTCTGCATCCTCTAAATTACTTTTTGCCGCTGCTAAAAGAAGAGGAACTATATCACTCTTCATCCTCATGAGAATGACCTGTGTTTCCGGGTCACCAAATCTGGCATTAAATTCAAGCACCTTCGGGCCGGCGCTGGTAATCATCAATCCGGCATAAATGACGCCTCGATAAGGACGATTTTCCTTTTTCATGGCATGGACAATGGGCACTAGGATATTTTCCTCTATCGAAAATTGCATATCATCTGTAATTAACGGCACCGGGGAGTATGCCCCCATACCACCCGTATTGGGTCCCTTGTCTCCATCGTAAACTGCTTTGTGGTCCTGTGCAGATGCGAGAGGAACGATCGTCTTCCCATCCGTAATTGCAAGAATCGAGACTTCCTCTCCTGAGAGAAATTCTTCAATGACTATCTTATTTCCCGCATATCCAAAAACCTTTTCTTTCATAATATCATCTATGTGTTTATCTGCCTCTTCCAGTGATTTACACACGAATACACCTTTACCCTTGGCCAATCCATCGGCCTTTATAACCAGCGGGAAACCACACGTAGAAATATGTTTCTTTGCCTGTCTCAAATCATCAAAGGTTTTAAAGTCAGCCGTGGGAATACCGTGTTTTCTCATGAGTGTCTTTGCAAACACCTTGCTTCCTTCGATGACCGACGCCCGTTTGTTAGGGCCGAATATATGCAACTGCCCATCCTTAAACCTATCGACAATACCGGCCGCCAGCGCATCTTCGGGACCGACAACGGTTAAGTCGATTTTTTGTTTCAGTGCAAAATTATAAAGACCGTCTATATTTTCCGCCTCAATATCCATGCATTCGGCAATTTCTGCAATTCCCGGATTTCCCGGCGCGCAGAATATTTTCTTTACCATGGGCGATTGCGCAATCTTCCATGCCAGTGCGTGTTCCCTCCCCCCGCTTCCTACAATCAATATTTTCATTTAAATTTCCACCTTAATTGCTCAAAACATCAGAATCGGACATATTCATTTTTAATATTTCATAATTTCGGCGTTTGAATCATTGTACCAGAACCATTGGGGGAAAAGGAAAGTTTTTTTGTCCTTGACTGTTAATGAAGGACTGATATACTGATTTAGTAATGTTCACAAGCGAACAAACACAAACAGGTATGAATACACACAATAACGCGGGGTAGAGCAGTCTGGTAGCTCGTCGGGCTCATAACCCGGAGGCCGTGGGTTCAAATCCCACCCCCGCTACCAACTTTACAACAATTATACAGCATCATTCATTTCACAATTATCTTGCGAAATTAGTCCTTTTTCATTAAGTATATATTTACCACCACAATATTTACAGACTGAATTTTTGTCATGAAATTTTAATGTCGTTCCACATTTACACGCCCAACCTATCTGCCTCGCCGGAACCCCAGCAACTACAGCGTGATCAGATATATCAGACTTTACCACAGCGCCAGCTCCCACCATAGCATATTGCCCGATTGTAACACCGCAAACTACTGTAGCATTTGCACCAATGGTAGCTCCTCTTTTGACATGGGTAGATACAAACTCTCGCTTCCTTTCTATAAAAGCTCTTGGATTATAAATATTGGTAAATACACAGGAAGGCCCGCAAAAAACCTCGTCCTCCAGCTTTACTCCCTTAAATATAGACACATTATTCTGAATTTTACACCCGTTTCCAATTTCTACATCAGGTCCTATCATTACATTTTGACCAATTACACAATTTTTTCCCACCGTAGAGTTTCTTAAGATATGCGAAAAATGCCATATCTTTGTGCCTTCTCCCATTTTCACATCCTCGTCCACAACGGCGCTATCGTGCACATAAAAATTTGGAGCAGGTGGAGAAGCGCATGGGACGGCATTGTCAAAAGATGAAGCATTAAGCCATTTCTCAGCCTCTTCAAGAATTTTCAATACCTTCAGCCCTTCGATACCGCTTGTCTTAGGTATACATCTTCTCTGGATACACTCTACAAAATGTTTCAATTCCTCTTTTAGGGGTTCTTTTTTATCGAAAGGAACAATCTGGCCATCAGCTTTCTGCACCACAGGAATTTTCCCATCCTTCCACATTATTTTGTGAGAATAGAGAAATAGTTTTTCATTACTTACATCATCAAAAACAGCCATAGCTTTTGAGCCAACAACGATTAACTTTTGTTCTTTGTAGGGATGTAACCAACTAACAAAAATATGTCCTTTTATACCATTTTTAAACTCCAGTGTAGTTATTGTTATATCATAGATATCCTTATTTAAATAATTCCCTCCCGTTGCCGTAACCTTTATTGGCTCTTCTTCAAGGAGCATAAGAATGGCTGATATATCGTGAGGAGCAAAGCTCCAGAGAATATTTTCTTCAGTCCTCAGTTTTCCTATATTCAACCTGTTAGAGTAAATATATTGAATCTTGCCCAGTTCGCCGGATAATATAAGTTCTTTAAGTTTTATAATTGCGGGGTGATATTGCAGGATATGTCCTACCATTAAAATTTTGTTTGTATTCTCTGCAAGTTTTACAAGTTCTTCCCCCTGTTTAACAGTAATTGCAAGAGGTTTCTCTACAAACACATCTTTGCCGGCAAGCAGGGACTGTTTCGCTATTTCATAATGAGTAACGGCAGGCGTTGCAACAACCACCGCAGTTATCCCGGCATTGCAAAGAATTTCTTCTCTTGAAGTTGTATAGCTAACTTTGGCATACTTTTTACTGTAATCCGAAATAACCTCTTCTTCACTGTCACATACACTATGAAGCACACCTATTTCATAAAGATTACGGAAAATGTTCTTCCCCCAATAACCAAGCCCAATAAGACCTATAAATTTCTCATCAAGCTGCATTCGTATCTCCTCCATTTTCATAATGTTGCTCACTTGCTTTATACAAATTAAATTTCAAATGTGAGACCGAATTTGGTATAAATAAAATTTATTACGCTAATCAGGAACTGGTTCAATAATGAGATGTTTTTAGCATATTCACCCGGCTGTTGCAACAATTTCTTCACTATCTCTCTCTTGAGCATATAAAATCTGCTGAATGAGCATAGTTTTATGAGAATTTTTTATATTTGTTATGAAAATTTGAGTCTTCAAAGGGCATCAACAACCCATATAAAAGAAGTTACCGAGCATTTGAGAAAAACCGGAAATGATGTCATTTTATTTGCGCCAAACATCGGCAAATATAAAAACGAAACTACCGTTCACACCGTCTACATCCCAACACTTAAAATCAGATTTATCAAAGAATATATTTATTACGTGTGTCTTTTCTTTTATTTATTTGCATATCAAATAAAACTAAAGCCCGATGTCTTTTTCGTACGGGAGATGGGGTTATCGATCGTCCCTGCCTTGATTGGATTAATTTTTCAGACACCCCACATATTGGAGATAAACGGCATCCCGTCCGTTGATTTACAAAGTACAGGCGTCCATAACATCAAACCTAAAATATTTGGATTTTTCCAGTACATAAATTTTATATTAGCAACCAAGGTAATTTCTGTCAGTGAGAATATAAAAAAAGAATTATTGCGCATTCATAGGAACACCAGGAAAATTGTTGTGATAGAAAACGGCGTTAACGTAGACCTTTTCTATCCTAAAGATAAGAAAGAAATGCGCAACTTGCTGAAATTGGATTACGAATGTTATTATTTAATATTTGTTGGCAGTTTTTACCCTCACCATGGTGTATATGATATCATTCAGATAGTAAACCGTATCGTACAAAGATTCCCAAAGGTAAAACTCCTTATGCTAGGAAAAGGATATTTGTTGGAAGATGCTATTAAGCTGACAAAAAAATTGGGATTAACATCACATGTTAATTTTATTGGCGAAGTTGAGTATAAGGATATACCAAATTATACCAATGCTGCTGATGCAGGAATATACATTCTAACTGGTATCAGTAAAATATATGGAAAATCTCTTAAATTGTATGAATATATGGCTTGTGGAAAGCCAGTAATTACCGGTGAATCGTGCGGAAATTTTGTTCGAGATAATGATGTAGGCATTGTTATATCAGAAGAGAACCACGACCACGCTGCAAACACTATTGTTCACCTACTGAATGATGTAACTTTAATGAACCGCATGGGAGAAAATGGCAGAAAACTGGTTATAAATTCCTTTACGTGGGAAATCACGGCAAAAAAGATATTGGACGTATGCAGAACGATATGATAATTTACAACGTGTGTCAAAATACTTTGTCAATAAACGAGGCAATATAAATTGGAGAATACGTATGAAGCTGTTTACCATTACAGAAAGAAAGCATCTGCTGGAAGAAGAGATACATCGAATTGTAAAAATTATAAAAAAAGATTATGAGCCCGATAGAATAATTCTCTTCGGTTCGCTGGTAGAAGGAAAAGTACACGAATGGAGTGACATTGACCTCCTGATAGTAAAGAGAACATCGAAGCGGCCCATAGAAAGATGTTTGGAGGTATGCAAATTAATTAAACCAAAAATTGGAATAGATTTATTTATTTATACACCAGAAGAGTATGAGACATTTATCAACGAACGGTTCTCGTTTCTAACTAATATCCTTAAAATGGGAAAGATACTCTATGAAAAGAGAGTCTAGGGAATGGATAAAAATTGCCGAGGAAGACCTTCGATCGGCAGAATGTCTTTTTACATTCTCTCTCTATAGGATGGTATGCTATCATGCGCAACAAGCTGTCGAGAAGATTCTCAAGGCAACTTTGACGGAGCATGAAGCTGAAGTTTCTCGTATCCATAATATTCTGGATTTATGTAACGCCATAGAAAAAATAGGGCATAAAGCCCCCCTTGTTGCCGAGGAGGCAATTTTTCTCAACAGCATTTACAGGGCAAGGTATCCTTCCGACTTAGGGTTGCTGCCGTCTGGTGAACCGACAAGGGAGGATGCCGATAATGCCCTGTCTATTGCAAAGAATGTAAAGCACTGGCTTAAGAATATTGAAAGAGAACATCGTTGATAAAAGAGGCACAAGCAAATATCGCAAATATGAAAAAGCAAATTGACCGAATATCGAATGAAGTAACGCTGATTAAGAAGATGTTATAGTAACGGCAATAAATAACTTGACATAATATAATTGAAAATGCTATTCTTTGTTACATGAAACCACGAACAATAACAAACAAAAACATTACCCGTGAAGTTTTATTAATGATGGCAGATAAAA
>Ga0233425_10000710_pt1 | contig 82733 bp, 72 predicted proteins | sample Watercolumn_Towu_2_FD_181712 | JGI IMG/M metagenome (GOLD analysis project Ga0233425, IMG submission 181712) | Freshwater microbial communities from Lake Towuti, South Sulawesi, Indonesia - Watercolumn_Towuti2014_140_MG | ecosystem: Environmental > Aquatic > Freshwater > Lake | place...
ATCTCCTTTGCACGGAGTCCCGATTCCTCGCCGTGAACACCCAGACCAACAGCGCCAATGCGGGCTACAATCTGATCACCAAGTATCCGCGTGCAGACTTCATCTGCATCGACGAGCCGGAGATCCGTCTGGCCTGTCACGATCGGGTGAGCGACCTGCGGGAGCTTATCGCCGGCACCGCGCGCAGGCTGAGCAGCCGGCGGACCATCATCACCCGCGGCCATCACGGCTCGATGACCTACGCGGCCGAGGAGGGGTTTTTCGAGGTGCCGGTCTTTTCGAGCAAGGTTGTGGACCGCGTGGGGGCCGGTGACGCATATCTCTCAGTCGCCGCTCCCTGCGTCGCGGTCGGGATGCCCATGGACTTGGTCGGGTTCATCGGTAACGCGGTTGGTGCCTTGGCAGTCCGCATCGTAGGCAACCGGTCAGCCGTAGAGCCGGTCCCGCTCTACAAGTTCATTACGGCGCTGCTGAAATAATAATCACGTGTGCAAGGACTGCGATCTCATCACAATGTCTAGGTTTATCGGAGATTCTGCTACGGCTCATTGGGATACCCGAGCTCCTGTGCCTCCTCGTCCTCCTAGCCGCCATGTCGAGATTGCTCACCTTACCCGCTAGCTATGCATTGTGGATGGCATCGTGAAGAGCCGCCGTGCATAGACGCGTGTTGGCCAGTCTTTCCCTGGGCTTCTCCATCAGCGCGATCTGTCTCTGGTACGCGTTCCGCAGCGTTGATCTGTCGGCGATGGCAGGAGGGATCAGTCGGGTCGGCGTCTTTTGGGTGCTGGCGAGCGTCCTTGCCGCGATGTTCAGCCTCGTGGTCCGTGCGGTGCGTTGGCGTCTCCTTCTGATCGGCGAGAGCCGAGTCGGCGCATGGTCCCTGCTGTCGGCGACATTCATCGGGTTCATGGCCAATGGCCTCCTGCCGGCCCGGCTCGGCGAAGTAGTCCGAGCCTGGGTGCTGACGCGCCGTGAGCAGACCCCCATGCCCACTGCCCTGGCCAGCATCGTGGTCGAGCGGATATTCGACGTGATCGCGGCGTTGGCGTTACTGGGCGTCGGGTTGGCCATCGTGCCCGATCTGGGCGCGGGGGCCGCAAGCCTACTGAAGCGGTCCGGTTTGATTGTTCTGACGATCGTCATGGTTGGAATCGTGGGTCTCATGGTCGTGCTGTGGTATCGTACAAAGCTACTCAATGCCACGGAACAACGCATGGTCGAGAACCATCATCCATGGGCCGTGCGAGGCTTTGAACTGCTGCATCGGTTTCTGGAAGGACTCTGCGTCCTCCGAAGCGGCTGGCAATGGGCGCTGGTCTTGGCCCTGTCCATCCTCGTGTGGATCACCGCGATCGGTTCCTTTCAGGTGTTAGCGGATGGGTTTGGTCTCGGGCTGACTCTGGTCCAGACAACCCTGGTGTTCGTCATCGTACTCTTCGGGGTCGCGATCCCGTCCGCGCCAGGGTTTGTGGGCACATTCCATGGCTTTTGTGTCGCTGGGTTATCGCTGGTGGCCGGCATCGAACCCACCAAGGCAGCAGCCTATGCCACGCTCCTCCACGGCAGCCAGTGGCTGACAACCATCGTGATCGGTCTGGGGTGTTTCCTGATGGATCGGTCTCTGACTTGGTCAGGGATGACCAGCGTAGCCAGGCATGGGTGAAAACGTCGGATGCTGAAAGGCATGGTGTTGGCAGTTGTAACCTTCGCACTGTTTTTCACGGTTCACGTCGTGCTGTTTCGGATACGGGTTCCACAGAAACGCTTCATCACTAACGCACGGATCGCCTCGGCGCTCGGGCTGGGTATGATCATGGTCCATCGGGCCACGCCGCCAGATCTCGGAATCCTGCCTTCCGTTTACACAGCCGCGGGATGGGCTATTGATCTGTTGAACGGCCTGATTGTGTATATGTTCCTGTTCATCGGGTACTCGATGTTTTACTTCCTGGTTGATCGCGGCTTTTCCGGACGGATCATGATCGAGATCGAACACTCTCCACAGCGCCGGTTGCGGCCTCCCGAGATCATGGCCCGATATCCTCTCGAGACGATTCTGCAAAGGCGGTTGAACGAGATGATCAGCATTGGGCGAATTGAGGAACGGCAGGGGCGGTATCGCAATACGGCTAAGGGGCGGTCAGCGGCGGCAGCGTTCGGGTTCGTCAAGCGGTTTTTACAGCTCGGAGAAGGAGGCTGATGCGAGGTCTTGTGGCAGGTCTACTCACGTTTTCCGTCTATTTCGTCGTCCAGGTCTTGCTCTTTCACTACATCAAAGTCTCTCGACGAGCGTTCGTGCTCGTGGGATTGTGGCTATGTTGCCTTCCGTTCTACACGCTGTTTTATGCGGGCTTGCCAGATGACCAAAGGATCTGGCCTGCGGAATTTTCGGCTCCTTCGGATACCGTCACCTTCGCCAGCGGTGGCCTTCTGTATTTTTTCCTCTTCATGGGGTATGCCCAGTTCATCTATATGGCGGAGAGTTCTGTCGGCATACGAACGATGATCGAGCTGGATTCGGAACCTGAGCGGGGTCTCACTGTTGAGGAACTGGTCAAGCTCTATGGGCACGATTGGATGCTAGGGCGACGATTGCTCCGAATGGTTCATGCCGGTTATCTGGTTGAGGAAATGGGATATTACCGGACGACACGGCGAGGGTGCCTTGTCGCGACTGTTCTCCTGTGGTTCAAGAGGTTGCTGCGTTTGGGCCCAGGCGGGTAGACGTTGTGAGCAGGGAATTATTCCCTTGCTCTTTAGAGAGTACCCACAGTATTCTGTTTTCCATCGCACTGACTGCCAGGGATAGCCCGCCTGTTTGTTTCCGGTCCGTCCGACGTCAGGAGAGTGAACATGGACCTCTATCGCATAGACTCACACAAGCTCATGTATCATCCCGATCGCATTGCCCAATGGCTGGCGGCGGGGGATGAGTGGGAGAGGGCTAAGTCAGTTTATCCTCTGTATGTGGAAGTTGCGCCGGCGGGGGCCTGCAACCACCGGTGCACGTTCTGCGCGGTGGATTACATCGGCTACAAGACTCGGAGTCTGGAAAAGGAATTGCTCAAGCGGCGGGTCGCCGAGATGGCTGAGTGCGGCGTCAAAAGCATCATGTATGCGGGGGAGGGAGAACCGCTCCTGCATCGGCACATCGGCGAGATCATTGTCCAGACGCAGAAGGCAGGAATCGATGTTGCGCTGACGACGAACGCGGTGGCGCTCAATGAGCATCTGATCCACGAAGCCCTGGGATCCATCACCTGGATCAAGGCCAGTGTAAACGCCGGCAGCCGGGAGACCTACGCGGCGGTCCACCAGACCAAGGCGGATGACTTCGACCGGGTCTTTCGGAATCTGGCCAAAGCGGCGGAGGTCAAACGCGCCAACCGGTACAGCTGCACGATCGGGGTCCAGATGGTGCTGCTCCCCGAAAACCAGCACGAGGCCGTGGCCCTCGCCAAGCGGTCCAAGGATAGCGGGGCGGATTATGTGGTCATCAAGCCCTATTCCCAGCATCTGATGAGCCTCACCACCATGGAAAAAGAGTACAAGGACTTTGATTACAGCCGGATCTTCCCCATGGAGCAGGAACTGCTGGCTCTGGAGGATGACCGGTTCAAGGTTATCTTCCGCCGGCGGACCATGGAGAAGCTCCTCGACCGGGACCGGCATTACACCGTCTGTCAGGCCACTCCCTTCTTCTGGGCCTATGTCATGGCCGGCGGAGAGGTCTACGGGTGCAGTGCCTATCTCGAAGATCCCCGCTTCTGCTATGGCAACATCAACGAGCAGTCGTTCGCCGAGATCTGGGAAGGGGAGGCCCGTCGACGGAGCTTCCATCACGTGCGCCATGAACTCAATATCTCCGAATGCCGCCAGAACTGCCGGATGGATGAAGTGAATCGCTACCTGTGGGACTTGCAGCATCCCTCCGCGCACGTGAACTTCATTTGACAGCGAAGGGACTCCACTCCTGATGGCCCCTGTCGTACCAAGAGACCTCTACATCCGTATGTTGCGCATCCGCTTGGTCGAGGAGAAGATCGCCGAACTCTACCCGGAGCAGCAGATGCGCTGCCCAGTCCATCTCAGCGTCGGGCAGGAGGCAGTGGCCGTGGGCGTCTGCGCGGCTCTGAGGCAGGAGGACTACGCCTTCAGCTCCCACCGCTCGCATGCCCATTATCTGGCCAAGGGGGGAGACCTGAAGGCCATGCTGGGAGAGCTCTACGGACGGGTGACCGGTTGTTGCCAGGGCAAGGGTGGCTCCATGCACCTGATCGACCGGTCCGTGGGATTCCTGGGCGCCGTGCCGATCGTGGGCAGCACGATCCCGATAGGCGTGGGCGCCGCCTTCGGGACTGCCCTGCGCAAGGAACGCCGTGTCACGATCGTCTTCCTTGGAGATGGGGCCACGGAGGAGGGAGTCTTCCACGAGGCTGTCAACTTCGCCGTGCTCAAGCGGCTGCCGGTCGTATTCGTCTGCGAGAACAACTTCTTTTCGGTCTACTCTTCGCTGGGTGTGCGCCAGCCTCGTGCCAGGGAGATCTATGAGCTGGCCCGCGGGCACGGGATCGAGAGCCACCAAGGCGATGGGAACGACGTGGAAGCGATCTGCGAGCTGACGAAGGCGGCCGTGGAAAAGGCCCGGGCAGGCGGCGGTCCCACGTTCCTGGAGTTCAAGACCTACCGGTGGCGGGAGCATTGCGGTCCGTATTACGACAATCATCTGGGATACCGGTCGGAGCAGGAATTCGAGGAGTGGAAAGCGCGCTGCCCGATCGCGCGATTCAAGCAGCGATTGCTGCGGCAGGGGCTGGTCACCCAGCAGGACCTTGATGGGATCGAGGCCACCCTCGCCGCCGAGGTCGAAGAAGCCGTGGCATTTGCCAAGTCAAGCCCGTTCCCCGAGCCGCGGCTTCTGCAGGAGCACCTGTACGCACCCTGACCAGCGTCTTCACTCCAGCATGACATGACTAGAGATCTTCGATTCTTCCAGGCGATCCATGAGGCGACCGATCTGTGTCTGGCTCGCGATCCGTCCGTCTACCTGATGGGGCTGCACGTTCCAGCCGATCCTAAAGGGGTTTTCGGCACCACCTTGGGGCTCCAGAAAAGGTACGGGCCGGAGCGGGTCATGGACATGCCGACCTCGGAAAATGGCATGACAGGGGTGGCGATCGGCTCGGCTCTTGTTGGGATGCGACCGATCATGGTCCATCAGAGGATCGAATTCGCGCTCCTGGCGGTTGAGCAAATCATCAATCAGGCCGCCAACTGGCACTATATGTTTGGCGGACAGGACGCGATGCCGCTAGTGATTCGCATGATGATCGGTCGGGGCTGGGGTCAGGGGCCCCAGCATTCGCAGAGCCTCCAGGCGATGTTTGCCCACGTGCCCGGACTCAAAGTGGTGATGCCCGTGACGCCCCATGACGCCAAGGGACTCTTGATCGCCGCAGTCGAGGACAACAATCCCGTCATCTACCTGGAGCACCGATGGCTGCACAACATATTCGGGCCGGTCCCGGAGGGGCACTATACGGTGCCGATCGGGAAAGCCAGGACGGCGAGGCCGGGCCGCGACGTGACGATTGTCGCGACCTCCTACATGGTCCTGGAGGGGCTGCGTGCGGCCGATCTGTTGTCCAGGGACGGTATTGAGGCCGAGGTGGTGGACGTGCGCACTATCCGCCCCCTCGATACGGGACACATTCTCGAGTCCGTCCACAGAACCGGCCGGGTGCTGGCGGTGGATGGGGCGTGGCGGTCGCTAGGGTTCGCCGCGGAGGTGCTGGCTCTGGTCGCCGAGCGGGCATACGGAACGCTCAAGGCGGGACCCAAGCGGGTAACCTTCCCGGATCTGCCTTCGCCCAGCACACCGGCCCTCGCGCAGCACTTCTACCCGCGAGCTGTGCACATCGTGAACGGAGTCCGGACGATGATGGGTCTGCCGGAGGTCACCGAGGAGCAGTTAGGTGTCCAGCACGAGACCCCGCTGGACGTTCCTGATAAGGCCTTCAGCGGTCCTTTCTAGCGGATCAGAGGAGGCGCGTGGACATAGGATGTCGGTCGATCGCGCAAGGGATCACGACGTCAGAGGCTCCTTCTGTTATGAGCCGAACCCTGACCGTGATTATCCCGGCACTGAACGAGGAGGGCAATCTGTCGTCCGCCGTGGCAGCCGTGTTGGGTGCCATCGGAAACCGGTTCACCGATTATGAATTGCTGGTCTTTGACGACGGCAGCACCGATCGCACGGGGGCGATCGCCGATGAGCTGGCTGCCGGGAACCCGCACATCCGGGTGATACACAATTCTCGGAACATGGGATTCGGGTACAATTACAGCCGCGGCGTAGAACTGGCCAGGATGGAGTACGTCACGATGTTCCCGGGGGACAACGAGATCCCGGTCGATGCGATCCGGGCGATCCTCGACGCGGCGGGGTCGGCGGATATCGTGGTCCCCTATATCTCGACTCCCTCGGTGCGGAGCGGAAGCCGCCGGCTGATCTCGGCCTCCTTCGTGACCCTCGTCAATTTCCTGTTTGGGCTGCGGCTGCGCTACTTCAACGGTCCTTGCGTACACCGTCGGTCACTGCTGCAATCGGTGCCGATGCGGACCCACGGGTTCGCTTACATGGCGGCGATCCTCGTCCGCCTGATCCGGTCCGGCTGCAGTTACATCGAGGTGCCAATGCCGCTGCAAGCACGTCGGCATGGTCGGTCGAAGGCGTTCAGACTCAAGAACATCGCGAGCGTGCTGAGCACGCTCGGTAGGCTTTTCTGGGAAGTCCGGGTTAAGGAGCGCCGAAAGTACGCCGGAGCTGTGCGAGGGATCGAGTCGCGAGCGTGACAGCGAGATTAGGAGAAAAGGGTCGTGTCATGAAGATCATGTTCGTCATGGTCAAGGAAGATTACATTGACCCGATGAACATCGAGCTACTGTCGGCTATTGCCAAGCGGGAAGGGCACGAAACCTTCCTGAATGTCCTCGAGCACGACAACCTCATGGAAGAAGTCGGCGCGATCCGACCGGACATCGTGGCCTACAGCGCGAAGACCGGCGAGAGCAATGTCATGTTCCGAGCCAACCGGGCCATCAAGGCGACCTACAAGGACAGGATCTTCACCGTGATGGGCGGTCCGCATCCGACCTTCAATTTCATGCGCATGCAGCTTTACGGGGAGGATTTGAAACTGCCGCTGACCTTCTCCGGTCCCGCCATGCCGCGAGTCGTCGAGGACACGCAGTTGGATGCGTTGGTGGTCGGCGAAGGGGATGAGCCGTGGCCAGCCATGCTGAAAGCCCTGGCTGGCGGCGGCAGCCTCGATGGGATTTCCAATGTCGTCACCCGCAGCAACCGCCGGCCCGACGGCAGCGTCGCGCTGCAGGAGCGGAACATGGCCCTGGACGATCTCCCCTATCTGGATCGCGACGTGGTCTATGCGAAGACGCGGCTGAAAGAATTCGGCATGCGCAGCCTGATGGCGGGCCGCGGCTGTCCCTTCCCCTGCACCTACTGTTTCAACGCCAAGTACAATGCGATGTACAAAGGCAAGGGGAAAATGCTGAACCGGTACAGCGTGGACCGGCTCCTGGCCGAGATCGAGGACATGGTCCGCCGCCACCCGACGCAGTTCATCAAGTTTTACGATGATGTGTTCGTGTTTCGTACCGACGACTGGCTCGTCGAGTTCGCCGACAAGTACCCCCGGGCAGTCGGGCTGCCCTTCCACTGCCTGGTCCGCTCCGATCTGGTGCGTCGGGATCCGGAGATCCTGACCTACCTCAAGAAAGCCGGTATCAAGTCCATCAGCATGTCCATCGAGTCCGGCAATCCCTTCATCCGGGAGCAGGTCTTCAAGCGCGGGATGGATGCAGAGGACATCCGGTTCGCCTTCGAGCTGTGTCATAAGCAAGACATCAACACGTTCTCGAATACGATTCTGGCTGTCCCGGTACCGGTAATTCCCGATCCAAGGGACCCGGAGTTTGATCGGAAAGCCAAGGATCTCTGCTCGCACCTGGAGTCCTATCACCGGATGAACCTGGGTGCGCTGCGCGCCAAGATCGATCTCAGCGCACCGCTGGATGCGGCGGCGGGGCGCAAGATCGTGGAGTATCTCGAGTCGCTGGGCTTGCGGCGCCGCGTGATCGACTACGATGTCGAGTCGATCGACATCAACATCCAGAACAAAGTCGTCTTCGGCGAGTTCCCCGAACTGCATCCCTATCCGGGCACGCCGGTCTCGCAATACACGATTGACGTGGGGGCCTTTGACGGCGACTTCGAGAAACTGCATCAGAATTATCAGACGGAGTCCCCGTTCACCTGCTTTACCGCTCAAGACAAATTGGAACAGGTGAACTTGTCCCTGCTCGGGTTGGTGCTGCTGGTCTTTCCGTCCTGGCGGAACCTGGTGGTGAACCACCTGATCAAACGGCGCTGGACCAAGTTGTACTTCATCATGTACTACCTGGCCAAATCCTACTTGATCGGCACCAAGATCTATCCGATGCGGTATTCGGCCGGCCACATTCTCCGGACGATCAAAGAGAGCTTCTTCTCGGAATTGCTGAAGCACTCGCGCGAAGAAGGGGAGCGTTTTTACCAAAAGCGCAAAGGGCTCAATGCTCCGCCGAGCGAGGTGTTGGGGGGACCATGGCAGAGCTAGCTGGAGAGTTTCTCGCGGAGCGCCTCAACTCACGCCAGTTGCTGGCACTGCTGTTTGTCTGCGAATGCCAGCGTAAGAAGACGACGGGGGCACTCTCGTTCCAGTCCGGTGCGAAGCCGGCTGCGTGGACTGAATTCACCGATCGATTTGGCGCTCGCCTGGCCAAGCTGCCCGAGGCCGAACGAGTTTATCTGATCGGTTCCCACCTTCAATCCGTGGAGACCGTCGACATCTACTCGAATGCAGAGCTCAGTGAGTTGCTTGAACAGCACAGCGCTCTTCTTGCTGGCTTGGTCTGCGAGCTAGAGCAGGACTGTCGCTTTTGATCGCCTGCCTATTTCTGGCCTCATCGAGATAGAAATACGTATGACAGTATGATCGCTAAGATGATAATGAGGCTACTGAGCAGGAGGCAGCCTCCCCTAACAGAGCGCGGGGCTGTCGTACGAAACGAAATCCATTCCCTGGGAATTTCTTGACTGGCTTCAACCAAGATCTGCTCATCCCATTGAATCCGGTCAAAGAGGGGGCTATCCCGTATAAATGTTTGGGATTTCACCAAAACCCCAGTGTCGACTCGGTCAACTTGAAGGCTGTCTTCCTGCAGACATTCATTTCCCTTCATTAGTTTGTAACGGGCTAAAACAGTCCGCAGTGGAACTGGGGTGTGATTCTCGACGACTAAATGGGTCAGCTTGATATAGTTGAATCCTCCCCCCGTGCCTTGATGTGAGGAAGTTTCCGTCACTAGATAGCACTTTATCTGAGGATAGCGAGGCATTCCTTTCGAAACGGTTTGGCAGACTAGAAATTGTTAAAGTCTCGTCAGTGTAGCGGAAAGTGTTTTGTCCGATCAAGTCCGTTTCATGCCTACTGGGAGCCGACTCGTGGAGAGAGCCTCGGACTTTATGCACAATTTCTTCTTGACTACTAGGAACGACGTTTATATCATACCCTCTCTCGCCAGTACGCGCAGTTATTTGTGCGATTTGCGGTCAGCAGGTATGCATTGCACATAGCTTTCCCGTTTATGGGGTAAAGCTATGGAGTTTGAAGTATCTGAATTGCTTTTCGGGCTAAAGGTGGAGGCTGCAAATGCTGCTGATCAATCCAGCTTCTGAGAAATTCGGGGGGTTTCTTTCACGATACGTTCCCATCGGAATCCCGGTAGCGGTCGGAAGCCTTGCCGGGTATCTCCGTATGCATGGAATCAAAGTCAACGTCTTGGACGAAGAGGTGACCGACATTACCCCGCAGTCTCTTAGCGCCGCGCTGGAAGGTCTTACAAAACCGTATGTAATAGGATTCAGTTGCTTGACGGCACACGTGGCTCGAGCGTACCAAATGTCAAAGATGGTCAAGGAGTTGTATCCTGATTCGATCGTGATCACTGGTGGTCTCCACGCAACCGCACTACCCGAGGAGTCGTTAGCTAACGATTCGATCGACGTCGTTGTTCGCGGAGAGGGAGAAGTCGCGCTGCTTGAACTTTATCGAGCTATTCGCGAGGGGAAAAGTTGGGACCATATCGGTAACTTATCGTATCGCAAGAATGGGACGATCCAACAGAATCCCGAAGCTCCCCTAATCCCGGATCTTGATGATTTGCCGATGTTCCCATACGACATGTTTACACACCCACGCTATGATAAAGGGTTTATTACGTCGTCTCGGGGATGTCCGTACAAGTGCACTTACTGCAGCCAGCGGATGCTGACCGGAACGTCCTATCGTTATAAGTCTGCCAAGCGGATTGTTGACGAGTTGCAGATTCTGGTTGAGCAGTATGGCCAAAAACAAATCTACTTTTATGACGATAATTTTAGTTTCAAGCAGAAACGTGTAATCGATGTCTGTGACCAAATCATCGAGCGGGGGCTCAACAAGAAGTGTACGTTTGCGATTCAGACCCGCGCGGATAACATTCCGGATGCCATTATTCCCGCCATGCGGAAGGCGAATTTTGTCCATGTCGGGTTTGGAATGGAAACGGGCAGTGAGCGTCTGGCAAAGGTCATCGTCAAAGGGGAAACGGTCGAGGATCATATTGATGCGGTCAAGCGCTGCCAGAAGGTCGGTCTGGAAGTCTCACTATACATGATCTTCGGACTTCCAACGGAAACTGCGAAGGAACGCGAAGATACCTTCCATCTAGTCCAGAGTTTGAACGTTCAGATGGCGAAATACAATAATCTAATCCCTTACCCAGGCACCCCGCTTTATACAGACCTCAAAGACTCCCCAAGATTGAGAGTCTCTCAAGGATGGACAAACTTTAATAGTACCCTTTCGGCTACTCGCAGTATCTTCAATAAGACACCGCTCCCCTATGTCCCAGAGGCGATGGGGGAGTATGAATTGAAGCGGGATATTATCAGGTACAATTTCAGAACTTACATCAGGTGGAAGCCGATTCTAGCGATCCTCACTCACCAGAAAGCGACCGGGTTCGTCGATTTGCCCAAGCGTTGGTACTTGAAGCCCATCGAGATCTATCACGTGGCAAGGGTCGGTCTCAATGTAGCGACGAACTTACTGGTGGCATATCTTCCGATCTGGATGACTCAGCCCGTTATGCACGCGCTGAACCCGGCGATGAAAGAACGCATGCCTGTTCCGATGGAAAAAGAATACGTAACCAGCGGGTGGGGGTTACCGCCTGAACACACCAAGATGTCCGTGATTCGAGCCCAACAGTCGCGAACGCGGGACCATGAAGACCATGATCACGGGTATACTCCTGTGCTCATTTCGCCTGTCAGGAAGAAGGAAGTCGCCGGGGTGTGAGGGTAGTGCGTCCGATTGATTCTTTGGGGAGTCACGGGGCACATTGGCCGAGGAGCGGATTGCAGGGGCATTGATGGATGTAGTACGGGGCGCTGACAACGAGTTCGTGTTTTATAGTCCAGGTTTGTACAAGCTGGACAAAAGTGTTCTTGCGGAGCTAAAGACGCTGGAGCCTTACAAGCCGGCGCTTGCTGCGCTCCATGCTTGGTTCTGGATATTTGTGCTGATCAAGACATTTCTCAATTATTCCTCTTCAGTGCTGGTGTACCTCTATCCCGTTGTCATCTTTCTCATTGCAGGACGTGCGGGTGTTTTTCTGCAGTTGGCGCATGAGGCAGGGCATAGGCTGATTTCCTCTAATGCTAAGGTTAATGACTGGTTTGGGAATTGGATAGCTACCTACCCTATTGGGCTTGACCTTCGAGGCTATGCTGTGCCGCATACGCGTCATCATGCCTGTCCAAATCGGCCCTGCGATCCGGTCAGTGACTCAGAAAAATATAAGGTCTGTGATGTTAGAAACCCGAAGTTATGGCTGCTCTTTCTAAAGGATCTTCTTGGCGTCACTGCTGTGACTGTACGATTTCTCTATCAACAGCCACTATCTAATAAGGAGAAGCAAGACATCGAAGATTATTTAGAAACCAACGACGAGAAATATCTTGCCTGTCGTGCTGAAGGAGAATCTAACTGGCAGGCTTTTAAAAAATATCTTTCCATTGGAGTGGTGCAAGTGATCATTTTAGGGGCACTTTTTAATTTTAACCTATATCACTACTTTATCCTCTGGATTGTTCCGTTAATGACCGCGCACATGTTCTTGATGAGAGTGCGCGGGATCGCCGAACACGGTTTGGGAATTCAGTTGCAGGTTCCCCTATTGGGTCAAAAAAATCGTGGCACGCTTTACACTCGTTCCTTTGGGACGCCTGCCAATCACTATGCATTTCCCTTGCTAACCTTCCTGGAGCGAATCCTAATCGGCAGCTTGAATGTGTACTATCATCATGAACATCATCTATTTCCTAAGGTCCCATATTACAATCTTCCTAAGCTGCACAAGCTCATCTGCGAGAAGGAATTGCAGCACAACCCACAAATTTTCGCGATGGGATACTTCGAGTGCCTCTTCTATAATCTGAGACACCGCACTCCTGTTCCCTTTCAAGCCCCCGCAATTCCTTGAGCCAAGACAAGCATATTCTCATAACGGGGACCACTTCCGGTATCGGCCTTGGCATGTTACGGGCGTATCGTGCCGCTGGCTGGCAGGTCACCGCAGTCAGCAGGAGACAAGACCGTGAGCTGGAGGCTGGCTTCCCAGAGGTCGAATTTCTGCATTTTGACGTTCGTGATCGCAGGGCAGTCGAGAGGTATTTCGCCGAAGCGAGTAGCACAAAGCGTGTGCCCTCGGTCTATATTCTCAGCGCTGGAATCAACAAAGTTGACAATTTGGGAGATTTTTCGACCGGGATTTTTCAAGAGGTGCTTGATGTCAACCTCATGGGAGTGCTGAACTTTGTTGGCGCTGCGCTGCCATATCTGAAGGATCGGGAGGCCATTTTTGTTGCCGCGTCTTCCACTACAAATATCTTCCCAAATCCGAATTGCCTCGGGTACTACATTAGCAAGCTGGCTCTCTACGAGATGTTTTGTATGATGGATCGCCGCTACCGAGGAAAGGGAATTCGCTTCAAAACCCTCATCCTTGGTCCTATCGCCACGAATATCTTTGCGAGTGGAAAGCTTGCTTCGAAGCTTCAATCAGCTGTGCGGGACATGATTACAATCAGTGTGGATGATATGGTTGAGCCTGCTATCCGCTTTATTCACTCTTCTCGCCGGACGTGGTATTTCCCGAAAAGTTCCTGCGCACTCTACTTCGCTTTGAAAATGGTGAACTCTATTCTCCCGTTCTACAAGGGATCTGCCCCCGCGGAAACATCTGGGCCGGCCACGCCCGCCTGACCCAGGTCCATTGTTCTTTTGCCGCCGCCGTATCTACGGCACACGTCTCATTAAGCCGCTATATCCTTCCATGGAAAAGGTCTCTTGACTGACACTGTGGCTGGAAACTGCCAGGCTCTGTAATACAACGGCACCCATGGTAATAGCTAAGAGCGTGTGGCGGCGGCTATTCTGCTATTTTCTAATGGGGTTTGCAGCTCCTGGCATTCTGTTCATATGGGTAATTCTATTTGGCTCGGAGAGTTACCAAGAGTGGGTTGACCGCTTCCAGTACGAACTCACAAATCGGTATATATTTTCACAGATTACGGCAGACTCTGTTTTTGATCCTTTGTGGCGTGACGATATCCTCAGCGGCAACGTCTGGGCGGTCAATATTGGACCGAAATCACCGGCATTGGCCCTTGTCCTGGGACGTATCTTTCATCTGTCTCCACTTTGGCTCGATCTGATCGGGAACACGACACTCTACTTTATTGCGGTCTTTTCGATGTATGTGTACCTGCGGAGGGTTCTTACTTGTTGTCTTGAGAGCGCCGTGGTAACTGCGACGATGTTTGCGGTAACCGCCTACTGGATCGCTATGTGGGTCCAGAATCCTGATCTACCGATGGCGGCAGCCTGGATTCCGGTCTTGTTGACAATTGCGCACCAGATAGAGAAAGCAACAGAGCAAAAGAGGGGGGCGAACCTAGTGCTCTCGATGGCAGGGCTTTCTCTTGCCTTCTACGGTTGTGCCATCCATAGCGTGCTGGTTTCCCTGCCCGTTACCGGGGTGGTGGTCTTGGCCTATACCTGGTTTGTGTTCGGACCAGGCCGGTCGGTCCTGTGGACGGCCGCGTCGCTTGCCCTTGGAATGATACTGTATTCGCCCCATCTCTGGGCCATTGTTGAGGCGATTGGTATCTCGCGCCGTGGTGTTGAGCCAGGATTTACGACGCTGAACCTGCAAGGTCCATGGAGTCCATCGGAATGGTTGACCACCGTTGGAATCATCGTTTCGCGAATCGCTGTTGGTCACAATCAGTACGGAGTCTACCTCGTGTTTGCCTTGGTGACAGTCGTCTGGTTTTTCCTGGGACCTTCTGTGGCTGGAGAACAGCCGCGAATTCGCAAGATCCTCCGGTTTGCCGCTTGGACTTCAGTGACAATCTTTTCGATCGAGGTTTTCAGTGGGCCGATTGACTATGTGAAGCGGGTGATCCCCCTCCTAGGGGGGTGGCACGTGGCAAGATTCCAGCACTTTTCGTTCGTGACTCTGCTCATGCTATTCGCTTGGATGCTTGACCGGTCATTTTATCTTTCGAAAGAAGAAACCCTGCCCACGAGCAGGCTCATAGTCCTCAGGCAGGCTATTGCAGGCGTGGGGATCGTGGGCGCTCTTCAGGTCGCCTATTCAGCCTATCGAATGCGCTTGGTACCGGCTGCCATTTATCCTCAGAACCTGATCCTATATGCGTATTTGATCATGTATGCTGCCGTCATGGTTGCGTTGCTAGCGCTGCTGTATAGCGGAACGAGGCGGCCTTCTGTTCGGTTTAATCTATTCACCACTGATGCCGGTCGTGTGGGTTTTCTGACGCTCGTTGTCCTTTCCGTCTCACTAGTCGTGTCAGTTCATGCCTATCGACCGGGGGTCCTGCCGCCGAGAGTCGGTGTGGCGCTCAAGACCGATCCCATTATGACGTACGCGCAGAGATACGCGATCCCGGGTGATATCTCGGCTATTAAGCAATTCAATGTGCTACAGGGACGGGTGGTCGATTTGACGAGACCGTGGTATGTCGATGGATTGGGGCCAGCGAGTGAGAGCATCCTATACCCGCTGGCTGGATTGAGGACCGTATCGGGATACAATCTTGCCTATCCGTATTGGTATGAGCGGTTTATTCACACTGGAATCAACGGCAGACAGAGACGTTCTCGGTATATTGTTCAAGTCGAAGACACCGGTGAGACGAACTTCGAGGCTCTGGGGTTGCTAGATGTTCAATATATCCTGGCTGATCGGGAAACGAGCCTGCCCGGTTATGCGCCGGTGAAGGATTTTGAATCATACGGAAAGACGCTCTATGCGGTTGAGAAAGGCAGTTTGGTCAAGCCTGCTTTTGTATCCCAGGCGGTCAGATGTTTTGTCAGCGATGATGAAGCGCTCAAGTATATTCATCAATCAGGACTCAGGGAGTTACAAGCTCAAGCGGTACTGGTCTCACGCGATCGAGAGGCGGCCGCTCTTTGCGCTAGAAAAGAGGGTTTGGGGGAGACTGTTCAAGGAGGGGCCACGCGGATTCACACCCATCGAGGACTAGATCGAGTCCGCATAGAAGTTGAGAGCAGCGCCCGGGGTATCTTGACTCTCTCAGACACCTATTATCCAGGCTGGAAAGTTCTCGTCAACGGGGACGAGAAACCTCTTCTGCGAACATATACTGCTCTTCGGGGCGTTGTGATTGAGCCCGGATCTCACTTGGTGGAATTTGTCTACGCTCCGTCTGTTGTCAGCGCGTTGTCTCGGGTGTCCAATGGCTTACTAGGACTGCTATTCCTAGCTGGGCTCGTGGCCTGGGGATGGTCTCGAGCTTTTGAACAGGGAACAGGGATCGTGGGATATTGGCGCGCAATCGTGAGCAGGCTGCAGCACGGGAGCACGTGACAGGCCAAATCGTGGATATCAAGCGTGCGTTGGAGGCTAGGGGGAAATGCTGGCTGGTTACTGGTGTGGCTGGGTTTATCGGCTCGAATCTCCTAGAGATGTTGCTGAAATGCGATCAGCGGGTCGTGGGGATGGACAATTTCTCCACGGGTCGTCGCCAAAACCTGTATGACGTGCAACAGTGTGTTGGACCTACAAGGTGGGCGAATTTTACGTTTCTCGAGTGTGATACTGCCCAGCCCACCGCCTGTGCCAAAGCTTGCGCCGGAGTTGATTACGTGCTCCACCAAGCCGCCCTGGGATCCGTTCCTCGGTCGATTGCCGATCCTCAGGTCGTGAACCAATCGAATGTCACGGGCTTCCTCAACGTGCTAGTTGCAGCCAGAGACGCGAAGGTGAAGCGGTTTATCTATGCAAGCTCCAGCGCAGTTTATGGCGACCACCAGGCTCTTCAAAAGGTGGAGCATGCCACTGGAAGACCGCTGTCACCCTACGCCGTCACCAAATGTGTCAACGAACTTTATGCTGAAGTCTTTGGCAAGACCTACGACATGGAGTGCATAGGCCTGCGGTATTTCAATGTCTTTGGGCGTAGGCAGAGCCCTGATGGCTCGTACGCGGCGGTAATCCCACTGTGGGTTTCCAACCTTTTAAACGGCAAACCCTGCATGGTGAACGGGGACGGAAAGACGACTCGAGATTTTTGCTATGTCGACAATGTCCTCCAGGCTAATCTCTTGGCGGCCCTGACTGACAATCGACATGCACTGAACGCGGTTTACAACATCGCTGTGGGAGGGCAGACCAGCCTGATCGAACTCTATGCCATGATCAGGGATCGGGTAGTGCGCGTGCGGCCGGATCTGCTTGTTGCGGAGCCAAACTTTGGGCCGTTTCGATCCGGCGACGTCAGACATTCCCAGGCAGATATCGCGAAGGCCAGGCGTCTCTTGGGCTATAAGCCTAGCCATACATTGGCGCAGGGGCTGGATGAAGCCATTCCGTGGTTCTGCTCCGCGTTCCACCCACGATAATTAGTCTCCTGCCAGATAGAGCATCGAAGGGCTCCTGATGAAATAATCGGTCCGCGGTTTTGTCTTGACAGATTTTCTCGATGTGTTCAAACTGTGAACATTTTGGAAGGAGCGGTGGACTCCGGCATGGAACCGCAGGAGCAGAGGGTACTCCAGCTTCTAAATGAAGTTGAGAAGAACGAAGCTGTCACCCAGCGAGCGCTGTCCAAGAACCTGGGCGTGGCTCTCGGATTGACCAACCTCTATCTGAAGCGGTTGGCCCGCAAGGGCTATATCAAGATCCGGACGATTCCCAGGAACCGCATCAAATATCTTCTGACTCCCCGTGGTGTCATCCAAAAATCCAAGCTGACCTACCAATTCATGCAATACTCCCTGTCTTACTATCGCGAAGTGCGAGGGCTTCTGCAGGATGTTCTCTCTCGACTCTCGACCTCTGGGTCCAAGCGGGTGGTGATCTATGGCACCGGCGAATTGGCGGAGATGGCATTTCTCTGTCTTCTTGAAACGGATCTGAAGCTGGTCGCGTTTGTCGATGGAACCACAAGGGACAAGTTCCTGTCGTGCTCTCTTAGGCCGACTGAATCGCTACCGGAGTTGGAGTTCGACGCTGTCCTGATCGCGACCTTGGATGGCTTGGCTGAAATCCAGGCAAAGATCATTCGCTTGGGGATTCCGAAAGAGAAAATCGCCACGCTTCGGCCTCGAGAGTAAGCGACCTCGCGGTTGCGCACACTCACTACGACCGAGCGAGACGAGACCGCGTAGGACCAGCCAGTCGTGGCGGTCTGTAAGCGAGAGGGCGGAGCTGTGCTAGGTTATGCAGCTTGGTCGGGAGCGCTCAGAGTCCTAGCCGCTGCCAGCCCGTTAGTCTCTGATTTCAGTCGTGGTTTTCCAGGTACAGTTCTGGCCGTTTTTTACGCAAGCCCTTCGGGGTAATTCGTCAGCTGCAGGTCTAAACCGGCGTAGTGGCAAGCGTGTAAGTGGGAAGGGTGTCGTGAAACCCTCTATTGCGATCATCGGGTGTGGGCATTGGGGGAAGAACCTTGTCCGGAACTTCCATAGTCTTGGGGTACTCTGTGCGGTCTGTGACGAAAACCTCCAGGCGCTGGACAGGATCAAATCGCAGTGTCCTGATATCCGAGTAACCCGGGACCTTTCCGACATCCTCAAAGATCAAACTATCCAGGCCTGCGTGATCGCTGCTCCTGCGGCGCTTCACTATCGGCTGGCACGTCAGGTTCTTCTGGCTCAAAAAGACGTCTTCGTCGAGAAGCCGTTGGCCCTTCGCGTTGAAGAGGGACGCGAGCTGGTCATGCTCGCCGCAAAGCAGAACAAGATCCTCATGGTGGGGCACCTGCTCGAATATCATCCCGCAGTCATTCAGCTCAAGCGGTTGGTTGATGATGGGCGTCTGGGTAAGATCCGGTACGTGTATTCGGCGAGATTGAATCTCGGGAAGGTCAGAACCGAAGAAAACATCCTCTGGAGTTTTGCGCCCCACGACATTTCTGTGATCCTTCGCCTGCTCGGGGAGAGCCCGGTGGAAGTGTCGGCTCACGGGGGAAGTTACCTGAATTCGATGATCCCCGATGTCACGGTCACCACTCTGTCCTTCGCCAGCGGAGTCAAAGGACATATCTTTGTCTCGTGGCTCCATCCCTATAAGGAACAGCGATTGGTCGTGGTCGGTGATCAGGGTATGGCGGTCTTTGATGATCTTTCTCTGGACAGGAAGTTGCTGCTCTACGAGCACAGAGTGGACTGGATCAATCGTTCTCCGGTCGCGAAATCGTCGGAGCCTTGCGTGATCCCAATCGCAACCGAGGAGCCTCTTAGGGTCGAGTGCGAACACTTTGTCAAATGCGTCGTTGAGCGGTCTATTCCCCGGACGGATGGTGCGAACGGGGTTCAAGTCCTGGAAGTACTCGAGGCCTGTCAGCACGCTTTGGACGGTGCGAGGGAGATATCGGCAGTCCCTTTGTACCATGAACCGTCCCATCATGCGCATGAGACGGCGGTGATCGATGAACCGTGTGAGATCGGATCTGGAACAAAGATCTGGCACTTTTCTCACATCATGGCCCACGCAAAGATCGGAGTCCGATGCATTATCGGACAAAATGTGCTTGTGTCATCCAAGGTCTCGGTGGGCAATAACGTAAAGATCCAGAATAATGTCTCGATTTACGAAGGGGTTGTGCTGGAGGACGACGTATTCTGTGGTCCCTCGGCCGTATTTACGAATGTCGTCAATCCCAGAAGCCAGATTTCCCGAAAGCACGAGTTCCGTCCCACCCTAGTGCGCCGGGGAAGCACCATTGGGGCGAACGCGACGATCATCTGCGGAGTGACCTTGGGGCAATACTCATTCGTCGGGGCCGGGTCGGTGGTGACCCACGACGTTCCGGATTACGGGTTGGTCGTGGGTGTGCCCGCCAGACTTGTGGGGTGGATGTGTCGCTGCGGAATTCGCTTGAAGATGAGCATTAAGGGTGCTGCTGGAAAATCGATGTGCCATACGTGCGGCGCTCGCTACAGTCGGCAGGGAACGCTGGTGCGTGCGATCGAGGAGCAATGAGCGGTCGCCGGCTTCGCATTATGACTGTCGTGGGGGCCCGCCCCCAATTCATCAAGGCGGCCATTGTCAGCCGTGTTCTCAGAGATCGTCACGATGAACTATGGGTCCATACCGGGCAACATTACAATGACGAAATGTCCGACCTCTTTTTTCGGGAACTCCGCCTTCCGAAGCCCGACTATCATTTAGGGATAGGGTCTGGGAGTCACGGCGAGCAGACGGGGAGCATGCTGGCGGAACTGGAACGGGTTATGATCAAGGAAAGCCCCGATCTGGTGCTTGTGTATGGGGATACCAACTCGACTCTGGCCGGTGCGCTGGCAGCGGTCAAGCTGAATATCCCGGTTGGGCATATCGAGGCCGGATGCCGAAGCCGTGTGCGCACAATGCCTGAAGAGATCAATCGGATAGTAACTGACCATGTATCCACGCTCCGGTTTTGTGCCACCCCGTCCGCGGTTGAGAACTTGGCGGCTGAGGGTATTCGGGATGGCGTGCACTGGGTAGGCGATGTGATGCTGGAGATGCTCAGGAATGAACTGCCGCGTGCCGAAGCTACCTCGGATGTGTTGGACCGATTGAGTCTCAGACCAGCTCAATATCTTCTGGTCACCATCCATAGGGCAGCGAACACCGATGACCCGTCCCGGTTGGCGTCGATTCTCGAGACATTGGGCTCTCTTGGAGAGACTGTGATTTTCCCCGTGCATCCACGTACCCGAAAGGCGATGAACTACATGCCGGTAGCGTCAACCGTGCGAATGATTGATCCAATCGGATACGGCGACATGCTTGTCCTGACACGAAATGCCCGCTTGGTTCTCACGGACTCGGGGGGAGTCCAGAAAGAGGCCTTCTTCCTAGGGACCGCGTGCCTGACCCTACGCGACGAAACTGAGTGGCACGAAACGGTGGTGGGTGGGTGGAACTGTCTGGTGGGAGTGAGCCCTTATGCGATCCGCGCAGCGGCTAAGCCAGACAGACCGCAGGGCAATCCCGATACGACCCCGTTTGGTAACGGTCAGTCAGCCCAGAAAATCGTTGAGGCCATCGAACGAGCAGGTTTCAAGAAACCATGAGAAAAACGGTCGCCATTACGGGCTCAGCAGGGTTCATTGGATCCAATCTTGCGGATAAGTTGGTCACACTGGGCTACCATGTGATCGGCATCGATAATCTCTCCATGGGGCGTCTTGAAAACTTCAAGCACCTGGTCGGCCGCCAGGATTTTGAGTTTCATCAGGTTGACGTGCGCGATTTGACCGCTTTGCGCAACGCCTGTCGCGGGGTCGATATCATCGTACACCTGGCCGCTTACAAGATCCCACGTTATGGCGGAGCGCTCGACACTCTTCTCATCAATGGCAAGGGAGCCGAGCATGTCCTGGAGATTGGCCGTGAGATCGGAGCGAAAGTCCTACTCGCGTCGACCTCCGATGTCTATGGGAAGAATCCGAATCTGCCGTTCGTCGAGACCGGTGATTCCGTATTTGGAGCGAGCACGGTTCCGAGGTGGAGCTATGCCGTATCCAAACTCTTTGAAGAACATCTTGCCTTGGCCTATCACGAGACGCATGGGGTTCCCGTTGTGCTCCTCCGGTTTTTCGGCTCCTATGGGCCACGGCAGCATCGCTCCTGGTGGGGGGGGCCTCAGGCGGTGTTTATCGACGCGGTGCTGAACGGACGTGAAATCGAGATTCATGGAGACGGACAACAGACCCGCTCATTCACATTTGTCAGCGACACCGTGGACGGCATTGTCCGCGCCATGGAATTGGACAAGGCTGTTGGCGAAGTGCTCAATATCGGAAGCGATGCCGAAATTTCCATCCTCAACCTCGCACGTCTCATCGGGGATTTGGCTGGTGAAAGCGGCGACCTGAAGCTTCGTTTCATTCCGTATTCCGGCATCGGCAAGTTCCCTTACGAGGATGTGCGCCGACGGGTGCCGGATCTCACCAAGTCCAAGAGCCTTCTTGGATTTTCCTGCCGGGTACCCTTGAAAGAGGGCTTGCTCCAAACGATAGCCTGGCAAAAATCTGTTAGCTAGGAGCTTAACTCCGAGGCGAGAAAAGAGAGCCCCATGAGGTCGAAGTGCTGACATTCATTGTTCCGGCCTATAATGAGGAGCAAAATCTTCCCAGGCTGGTTGCTTCCATCGAAACCGCAGCCCGCGATGCAGGGCTGCCGTATCGGGTCATCGTGGTGAATGATGGCAGCACAGACGGAACAGTAGCCCTGGTGGAGCGAAGTGCGCGCACGATGCCCCTCGTACTGGTTTCACAGCCACGGAATATGGGTGTGGGGGCAGCCTTTGATCGCGGATTCCGATATGCCTTGGAGTCTCTGGAAAAAGATGATCTGCTCGCCACGATGGAGGCGGACAATACAAGCGATCTGGGGATTTTGCCCAAGCTGATCCAACTGGTCCAAGTGGAGGGATGCGACATCGCGCTGGCGTCCTGCTATGCTCACGGGGGAGGAGTCGTCGGAGCAGGGTATATCCGGCGGATCCTCAGCGCCGTGGGTAACGGGCTTCTGCGGTTGGCCTTTCCTCTTTCTGTTCGGACCTGGAGCTCGTTTTATCGCGTGTATCGCGGGGAAGCGATCAAGGCATGCTATGAAGCCTACGGTTCGAGGCTCATAGAGGAAGGTGGCTTCGTGTGTATGGTCGAGATGCTTCTGAAGATGCAGGCGTTGGGTCTGAAGATCGCTGAAGTGCCCATGGTGCTCCGTCCGCAGAATCGCCTGGGCAGCAGCAAGATGAAAGTCATCAGGAACATCATCGACTATTTCCGGATCATGTATCGATACCGGATCGGCGACGGACGGCACATCTGGTCGGTGCCGCACCGTTGAGAGCTTGCCGGACGGTGGCGGCGGCCCCTTCGCGTCCCGGAGAGTTCGCAGAGGCGGCTGTCGCATGAAAGGGAATGAAGGCCATCACGTCCACTATTTGCTGGCGGGTATCATCCTCGTTGGGTCCATTCCGAGGTATGCTCTCGTTGGGTATGGGTTTCCATACCTCTTTCATCCGGACGAAATGGCGCTCGTTCATGAGACCTATAAATTCTGGTTCAGCCTGCTGAGTCAGAATTTTTCGCTTTCCACGAACGTATTCTCGCATCTCCTTGCTCTTGTTCATGCCGTACAGTATGCGGTCTGTCGGAGCGTCGGCCCCTGCGCCTCCCTGGCCGATTTTCAGCGACTCGTGCTTCTTGATGATCCGAGCTTGTACCTGAGCGGCCGCCTGATGGCGGCAACGGTGGACCTCGGGAATATATTTCTGACCTACCGGCTCGGAGGGACGCTGTTCGGGACGGTGGCCGGTCTCGTGGGAGCTGCAGGATACGCGATCTCGGCCGTGCCGATCGTGAGTGCGACGTGGGTCAAAATGGACAGTGTCGCGGCGTTTTTTACGCTGCTCGCTCAAGTTGGGATCCTGCAGGCTATGAAGGGACGGCTCACTGGTGGATGGTGCGCGGCCGGATTTCTGACCGCGCTCGCGGTTTCGACGCGGATTAGCGCGCTCCCTATAATCGTCAGCCTGCTTGCCGCTTATGCACTGACCGCAAAAACGACCGTATCTGGAGAGACCGAAGACCGACGGGGTGTCTGGAGGGTGCTGGCCAGCATGGTGGGAGTGCTAGTTGTCTCATACCTGATCCTGTCGTTCCGTCTTACAGAACTTATCAGCGGTCTCATGGGGCAAGAGCGTCTCTTTTGGACTCAGCCGTATCTGGAAGTCATTGCGTCCAAGGCAACCACCGTGTGGACCGGGGGACAATGGCGGACCCCGGGGATGATCATTTCGGACAACGCGGGGTTCTACTCGCGAGTCATGCTTGAAACGGTCGGCTGGCTTGGCTCGGCCGGAATCGTGGCAGGTCTGGGAGTGATTATTGCCAGGGCAGATCGTACGGCGATGATTTCGCTTATTTTCCCTGGTCTCTTCCTGATCCCGGTGCTTCTTTTTCCTGCGCATGCGAGCTACTATATTCTCTCACTTCTCCCGTTTCTTTTCTGCTACCTTGGTTTTCTTGTTCAATCCGCCCAAGGTATCCAGACATTGTCTCCTGCTGCCCGTCGGATCGGACTCGTGGCTCTTGCCGTGGCCCTGTTATGGAGTCCCGCTCAAGTGAGCGCGGCCTATGTCGGATACATGCTGAGGGGCACCGAGAACGACACAAGGGTGCGGGCCAAGGAGTGGATCGAATCTCACGTCCCATTCGGACAGACCCTTGCGATCGAGAAGTTCCATGAGCTGCCAACGCTTGCGCCGCCACTGGTTGAGGATCCGGAAGAGAACCGCGAAAAACTTCAGGCGACCCGTGAACTCAAGTTGGGATCGGGAAAGGCAAGGGAGGAACGTTCGCGGGAGTCTCCAGCTCGATTCTACCGGATTGTCAACATTACGATGGGTCCGGTTTTCGGTCCGCGCGGCAAGCCATTTGAGAATCCATATGATTTCGGCCTGCTCCGAGAGCAGGGGGTGGACTATGTCATCACCGGAGATTACATTCCAGACAGCTACATTCCTGGCACCACCTATCCTCAATTTCTGAAGGTTCGCGAAGTCTTCCTCGATCGTCTTGTCCGGGAAGGGGACCTGGTCGCAAATTTCGTCCCGGAAACCGGCGATCGGACGGAGCGGCTCATGCGACTACTGTCTTGGTACATGGTGGATCCTCCGCTGCACATCTATCAGCTTTCGGCCGGGGACCGGACTGGCGGTCTGAAAACCACTGACGGTCGCTTGGCCGTCAGCAAATCGTTCCGGAAAGGGAAAGAATGAAAATTCTCGGCTTTCATTGGGACCATCAATCCAGTGTAGCCCTTCTGGACGGCCATGACATCATAGCTTGCGTCTCAGAGGAGCGTTACACAAAGCGTAAGAACGATTCTAGATTTCCGCGAGCGGCCTCAAGTTACTGTGTACACTCAGCTGGTGGATCGCGCTCCATTGACGCTGTAGCGATCGCATCCATAGAGAAACGATACGAATACTATCTCTTAAATGCGCATTGCACGTTCAGCATGGCCGACTTCGTCAAGGAACAGTATGCATTCTGGAAGCCGTGGTTTTTTGAGGGACGACGGGACCTAAGATTGCGAGATTTGTTTCCCGAGCACGTCGATAGAGGCCAATATCCTGAATCCTATTGGCGAGTTCTTGAAGATGATGACAGGAGACAACATAGCTTTGCCGAGGATGGAGACTATCTTGTAGCGGAGCACTTCGGCATTCCCGCAGAGCGTGTGAAGCGGTACGACCATCACTTGTGTCACGCGCGCTATTCGCTGCACGCTTCTAATTTCCATGACGGGCCCGTTTTAGTTCTGACGGTCGATGGATATGGAGATGGTGCCAACTGCACGATTTTCTTGAAAGAAGGAGAGAGGTTGGAGCGCCAATATCATACGCTGGATTGCACACTGGGGCGATATTACCGGTTCATAACGCTGATGCTTGGTATGCGTCCACTCGAACACGAATACAAGGTCATGGGACTGGCCCCGTACGGGCGTGGCAAGCAGGTTGAGCAAGTTCTCGATATTCTTCACGGGACGTTGCAGGTGGATGGAATCCGGTTTGTGCCGGGTCCGAATAAGCCTCGCGAGAGCTATTTCGCGTTCCGTGAGCTTTTTGAAGGTATTCGCTTCGATTGTATAGCCGCGGGTCTCCAGCAATGGGTCGAACAGATGCTGGAGCGGTGGGTCGGGAACGTGGTCAAGCACTTTGATGTAAAGACAGTGGTAATAGGAGGCGGGGTGTCGATGAACGTCAAAGCGATGGGACGAATTGCCCAGATGCCATGGGTTCAACGGTTCTTCGTTGCTGGCAGTTCTTCCGACGAGTCGAATTCAATCGGGGCGGCGCTATGCTGTGCGGCGGAGCACGGAGTTCCGCTGAAACAGGCGATCAGAACTCTCTATCTCGGGCCGGAAGCCGAGGAAGGAAGAGGACTAATTCAGAGAGCGGAGCAAGACGGATACACGGTGATCAGAAATCCATCGACAGTTCAGATCGTCGATTCACTCGTGGCCGGTATCGTCATCGGCCGGTGCGTGGGAAGGATGGAATTCGGTCAGCGAGCGCTCGGAAATCGGTCGATTCTCGCGGACCCGGTCAACCCCGAAATCGTGCCTCGAATTAACGCCATGATCAAGAGCCGTGACTTCTGGATGCCCTTTGCTCCGATGATACTGGATACCTTTGCAAACGAGTATCTGCTCAATCCCAATGAGGTCGATTCACCCTATATGACCATCGCGTTCCAAACGACGGACAAGGGCTTCGAGGCTCTTCGAGCGGCCTGCCATCCAGCCGACCGGACGGCAAGAGCCCAGATCCTCAGGCGTGAGCAGAATCCATTCCTGTACTCGATCCTTGAGGAGTTCTGGCGTCGAACGGGACGGGGCGGCCTGCTGAACACCTCATTCAATTTGCATGGCTATCCGATCGTGAAGGATGTGAGCGATGCCTATGACGTTTTTGGCCGAACGCAGCTCGATGCTCTATTGACTTGCGACGCGCTGGTTCTCAAGGAATCTGCCTATGCGAGACTGAGGCTGAGCCGCAATTGGAAGGAGTAGCTCCCCACACTTCCTGTGAACCCGTTACAAAATTGACCATGGATTATCCAAGGAACTATGCACACGGGGTAATGTTTCATCATTTCCATAGCCGTACTCAGGTGAAGAGGCAGGGGGCGATCTCGCAAGATGAGTTGGATAGGCTTCTCAACTTTGTCGGCGTCGAGAGAATTCTTGACCCCAAGGCTTGGTTGGAAAAGCTAGCTCAGGGTCGATTAAGAAACGACGACGTCTGCCTAACTTTTGACGATTCTCTGCGTTGCCAGTTTGATTTGGCGCTGCCCGTCCTCGAAGCACACAATATCAAGGCATTCTGGTTTGTGAGTTCCAACGTGTTTGAAGGCCATTTGGGAAAAACTGAGATCTATAGAGTGTTCCGCTTGAAATACTTTAGTGACGTGGAGGATTTCTACGATCTCTTCTTTAAGAAAGTCTCAGATTTCGACTGGCCTCTAAGAATGCGGGACGTATTAGATGAAAGTGAAATCGAGAAATTTCGGACCTTTTTCCCATTCTATTCAATCAATGATGTCAAATTTCGCCTGGTCAGGGACCGGTTCTTAGGAAAAGGCCGCTATGAAGCGGTTATGGATGAAATGCTTCGGGAAAGGGTGGTCAAACTCGAGGACTTGGCCAAAAACTTGTGGATGACAGGCGACCAGCTCAAGTACTTGTGCCGTACCGGACACGAGTTAGGTTTGCATTCGTATTCTCATCCTACCAGGCTATGCGAGCTTCCTTATGCCGAGCAATTGCAGGAATACCACAAAAACTATGCACATCTCAGCACCGTTTGCCAGCGATCGCCGCTCTCGATGGCACATCCTTGTGATTCGTACAATACAGACACCATAAGCATATTGAGAAATTTAGGCATCCGTTGCGGGTTTCGATCGAATATGTTTCCCAAGGAAAAAGGCGGGCGTGTCAACCCCAGCGAATTTGAGATTGCCCGACAGGATCATGCCAATATCATGAAAATGTTGGAACATTAGCGAGGCGATCTTTTAAGCCAACGTGTCCCCCCATTCCGAACCTTGCATAGTCACCGGATTGGAGACTTATCGCAAGCTCTCACGGGTTCAAGTAGGGCCATGATTGGGTTGGCGCAGAGACAACATCTGCGCCAAGTACTTATGACGAGGAAAAGGAGTTAGTATGCCATTTGTCGAATCAGGCAAGGTTAACAGCCATAATGAATGGGATAAATTGAAAGAGATCATTGTCGGGACGGCCGATGGCACGATGGCTACCTTGACATGGATGAAGCCGGAACCAATTCCGCAAAAGGTAATGGATCAAGCTTATGCCATCGCAAAGCAGGCAAGTCCTAAGTGGTTTTATGATGAAGTTGCCGAGGATCTTCAAGGTCTTTGCGATGTGTTGGTGGGTTTGGGGGTAACAGTTCACAGACCCACAGTGTTCAATTTATCAAAATTTTCTGCATCGCCCTTTTGGTCCTCCACCAGTAACAATATATACAACACCAGGGATCTTAATCTCGTTGTCGGAAATAATGTCATCGAAAGCCCGTCCTACCTTGCCAGCCGATACTACGAAACGACGGCTCTGTACCAGATCTGGTATCAATATTTGGAGAAGGGTTTTCGATGGATTGCCGCACCGAAGCCCAGACTCGACTACGAGGCAAAGTTACCCTATTTCCGAGACGAGAAAGAACGAGTGCTGACAAATGAAGACGTACGATATCAAGAGCTCACCGGTGGCAGGCTGGAGAAGCTACATAAACTGAGCGAGCGCGAAATTCTTTTTGAGGCCGCCAATACTCTCAGAATGGGTAGGGATCTGCTGTATCTAATTTCGTCGTCCGGAAATCTCCTCGGAGCGAGATGGCTCCAAAGTGTCTTAGGCGATGACTATCGCGTTCATACAACCTCGGAGATCTATCGTTCCAGCCATATCGACTCAACGGCAATGTGCCTTCGCCCCGGACTTGTTCTGCTCAACAGCGCTCGCGTCAATGAAAACAATTGTCCAAAACTGTTTGAGAAGTGGGACAAGATCTATTTTCAAGAAGTTGCCCCTACCTCAGACGCCGAGCTAGAGTTTCAGAAGCAAGTCAGAGACCCCCTCGGCTATCAATTAGAGTCTTTAGGATTTCAAACGAATTTGCACGATATTTCGTCGCCGTGGGTAGGGATGAATTTCCTTTCAGTCAATCCAGAAACCGTGATCGTGGACCAACGTCAGGCCAAGCTTATCAAGCTATTAGAGCAGCATAAGTTTACCGTGGTGCCAATTCGAATGCGACACATTTACACTCAAGGGGGCGGGATACATTGCGCAACCCTAGATACCGTCAGAGAGAGCAAGTTGGAAAGTTATTTTGATTGATCTGAAATTCAAGGTGGTCTCACGAGGGAACAGGATAGCAAGTGCCGGCGGGCGGCGCATCAATCACTAATTGGGAAAGACATGGACAGCATGAAAAGTCAGGCCAAACAAGGAACGACGAGGGATTGGGGAGTTATGTTAACCAATCCGACGATCACTCAAAATATTAATGAGCGAATTTACGAGATTCTGTACAAGCAGAATCCTGACAAAGCGCATCGCTTTAAAGAATACCGGAGGACCTTTGATAGGGCGGCCTTCCTGGACACCGAACTGGACTTTCCAATCCATCTCATCATCGAAGCCATCTATGCATGTAATTACCGCTGTCCCCAGTGCTTTCTCGGCATCTCCGAATTCAAAAAAAAGTTCGGTGGTCAGGGGCTAATGTCGATGGAACGTTTCAAGAGAATCGTCGATGAGGCAGAGCAGTACCATACGCCATCGATGCTGCTCAACGGGGTCAACGAGCCGCTGTTGGATGACCATCTCATCGAACGGATGCAGTACGCGCGGGACCATGGCTTTATCGACATCCACCTCCATACCAATGGGGAGCTTTTGACCGAAGAGATCTGTCATCAACTGATCGACTCGGGTTGCACGCGGTTGATGGTGAGCCTTGACGCATTCAGTCCCGAAACGTTCTCGAAGATTCGGGTGGGAGGCGATTACAACAAGGTCTTGGAAAAGATCGAGATGTTTCTGGACATCCGAAGGCAACGACAGGCAGAACTCCCCGTCTTTCGGGTCAGCATGGTCCGACAAAAAGCCAATGAGCATGAGATTCAGGCATTTGTGGATTATTGGGTTCCCCGCGCGGATTATGTGTATCTGCAGACCTATCAGGAGCTGATTCAGACCCGCCCGTACAATTACTATTCCAACGCCCCGGACGAGATTCCGCCCGATTTCCGTTGCGAGCAGCCCTGGTATGCCATGTTCATCAGGCCGAGAGGGGACGCGCTCCCGTGCTGTTCTTTCATGAACTATTACTTGAAGATGGGCAACATCTTCGAAAGCTCGATTCATGAAGTATGGCACGCTGCTCCGTATCGGGAGATGCGGGCTCTGCACCAGCGGGGTGAGTACTACAAGAATGACGCCTGTCAGAAGTGCGTAACCGGCATGCTTCCTGAACCGCGCGAGTCAACGTAACGGTGGGGCAGCGATCTGGGCAGCGCGGAGCATTCCTGGCGTGGAGACGATGGTGACGCAGCGGCCCTGCGTGGCGGTCATCGGAACCGGCAGCATCGGAACCCGGCACCTGGCGGTGCTGAAGCGCATGCAGGGCCTCCGGATCATCGCCGTGCCGCTTCGACCGTCCCGGGCAGAGGAATTTCGTGCCGGAGGGTATGAGGCAGCCACCTCGCTTGAGGGCGCGGTCGGACTCGGGGCGACACACTGCATCGTGGCAACCGACACTGGTCGCCATCTCCGCGACGGCCTGGCTGCTGCGGCGCTGGGCCTGCATCTGCTCGTGGAGAAACCGCTCGCCAAGGATGCGGCGGAAGCGGCTTGGCTGTACCGGGAGGCGACGGCGGCCGGGCGGAAGGTTTTTGTCGCCTGCGTGATGCGATTCGCTCGCTCCCTGTGGCGTTTCCGGGAACTGCTGAGCGACATCGGCCGTGTGCATGCGGTGCGGGTCGAATGCCAATCCTATTTGCCCGATTGGCGTCCAACAAGGCCTTTTCGCGAGTCCTACTCGGCCCGCCCCGACGAAGGCGGCGTTCTTCGGGATCTGATCCACGAAATCGATTACGCCGGCTGGCTGTACGGCTGGCCCGAGACCGTGCAGGCGCGGGTGACCAATCACGGGCAATTGGGGATTGAGGCTGAAGAGGCCGCGGAACTTCTCTGGGAGGCCCGCGATGGAGCGGAGGTCTCGTTGCGAGTGGATTATCTCTCCAAGCCGACACGCAGACGCATGACCGCCTTTGGGCAGAAGGGCACCCTCGAGTGGGACGGTGTACAGAACGCCGTGACCGTATGGTCTGATAAGGCCTCACCGGTTCAGGCGGAATTCCCACAGGGGAAGGACGAGTTACTGGAGGCCCAGACTCGAGCCTTTCTGGACGCGACAGCCGGGCTCGATGCCAATGTCCTCGCCCCCGGGCTCGACGGCGTCCGCGCGCTGGCAGTATGCGATGCAGCCAGGCGCGCGTCGGAGGCCCGTCGCGAAGAGAAAGTCGCGTACCTATGACCGCTGCAAGCGGGCTGATGGCGGTCATCCCCGCTCGGGGCGGGTCCAAGGGGTTGCCGGGCAAGAACATACGTCTGTTCGCCGGGCTCCCGCTCATCGCCCATTCCATCCTCTTCGCCAGACAGTGTTCCGAAATCACTCGGTTGGTCGTCTCCACCGATTCTGAAGCCGTCGCTTCCCTGGCGAGGAAGTTCGACGCAGATGTGCCGTTCCTGCGTCCGGCGGAGCTGGCGGGAGATGAGGCACCGCTATGGGCGGTCTTGAGGCATGCGCTGGAGACCGTCGAGGAGCTGGACCGCAAGCAGTACGAGTTTGTCGTGCTCCTCGATCCGACCTCTCCGGCACGCGAACCAAAGGATTTGCAGGACGCACTGGATCGCCTCCAGGGCAACCCACACGCGGATGGAATCATCGGAGTGTCCCGGCCCGACTTCAACCCGATCTGGCATTGCGTGGTGGAGCGTGACGGGTGGATGAGCTATCTGATCGACCAAGGCACCACGTTTAGCCGTCGGCAGGATGTACCGCCTGTCTATCGCATCAACGGTGGTCTCTACATCTGGCGGACGTCCTTCGTCCGGAGAGAGCCGCGAGGCTGGCAGGGATATGGCCGTCACATGATATACGAAACTCCAGAATATCGCGCGATGTCCATCGACGACCTCAAGGAGTTCGAGCGGGCGGAGCTCTTGGTCAAGAGCGGATTCATCCGGTTTCCGTGGCTTGACAGGGAGCAAGTGAAGGCATGCGCACCATCGCGGAGCTGATGAACCTGGCCGGACGACGGACGCTGGTCACGGGCGGAGCGGGTTACATCGGCTCCGCCGCCGTCGAAAGCCTCATTGAACTTGGCGCCACAGTGGGGATTCTGGATGTTGACGCCGAGGCCTGTGAGAAAACAGTAGACCGCCTCAACCGGGCGCGCCCAGGCGCGGCGATGTCTATTCCTTGCGATCTGCGGGACGAACAGGCAACCAGGGCCGCGGTGCGCGTCATGATCAAACAATTGGGTGGGCTGGACGTCTTCGTGCATTGCGCGGCCTATGTGGGTACGACGCAGGTACCGGGCTGGGCGGTGTCGTTCGAAGAGCAAAGCGTTGCAGCCTGGGAAGCGGCCTTCCGGGTGAATCTCACGTCGGCGTTCGTCGCGGTCCAGGAGGCGAAAACCGCACTGGCCGCCTCCGGTCACGGATCGGTCATCTTCGTTTCATCCACTTACGGGATGGTCGGCCCAGACATGCGCCTGTACGAGGGGACGCAGATGGGGCGTCAGCCGGCCGGCTACGCGGCATCCAAAGGCGGCTTGATCCAGCTTGCACGGTATCTGGCGACCGTCCTCGCTCCTCATGTCCGGGTGAACGTCGTGACGCCCGGGGGCGTCTGGCGCGGGCAGCCGGAACTCTTCCATCAACGCTATGTCACGCGGACGCCCCTGGGACGGATGGCCGCCGAAGAGGACATGAAGGGAGCGCTGGTCTACTTGGCCAGCGACCTTTCCGCCTACGTGACGGGCCACAATCTGGTTGTCGACGGGGGCTGGACGGTATGGTGAGTCCGGTGAATGTGGCATCTCGCTCCATTGGCCCTGGCTATCCCTGCTTCATCATCGCGGAGGCCGGGGTGAATCACAACGGCGATCTTGGCCTGGCACAGCGGATGATCGATGCCGCCGTCAAGGCCGGAGCGGACGCCGTGAAGTTCCAGGCCTATAAGGCCGAGAAGTTGGTCACGCAGGATGCGCCAAAGGCCGAGTATCAGATGCGCGCGACCGGCGGGTCGGAATCGCAACTGGACATGCTGCGGCGGCTGGAAGTTTCTCCAGAGGGCCAGCGGATCCTGATGGATTACTGCCGGCGCAAGGGGATCCTGTTTCTCTCGACGCCCTTCGATGAAGACAGCGCGGATGTCCTCGAGCGCTTGGAGATCCCCGCCTTCAAAATCCCGTCGGGCGAGGTGACCAACCTGCCGTTCCTGGCGTATGTGGCGAAAAAGGGGCGCCCGATGGTCCTTTCGACGGGGATGGCAAGCCTCGGCGAAGTCGAGATGGCCGTCCGTACGATCGAGGCGGCCGGGAACCGTGACATGATCCTGCTCCACTGCGTGAGCAATTATCCGGCCGATCCCGATGACGTGAACCTCCGAGCGATCGAAACCATGGCGCGGGCCTTTCGGCTTCCTATCGGTTATTCGGATCACACACTGGGCATCGAGGTGCCGATCGCTTCGGTCGCACTCGGGGCCTGCGTTCTCGAGAAGCACTTCACGCTGGACCGGAATCTTCCCGGGCCTGATCACCAGGCGTCCGCGGAGCCGGATGAGCTTGCCGCCATGGTGACGGGCATCCGCAAGGTCGAATCAGCCCTGGGGCATGGACGCAAGGTTCCCGCCCCCAGCGAGGCGGCGACGGCGGCGGTGGCACGCAAAAGCCTGGTGGCGGCGCGAGCGATCCCCGCAGGCACCACGTTCACAGAGGACTTGATTGCGATCAAACGGCCCGGTACCGGCTTGCCGCCTACCATGCGGGCTTTATTGGTCGGGCGGGTTGCCAAGGAAAACATCCCCGCCGACGCGCTCTTGACGCTGAGCATGATCGCCTGATGCTCGTAGGAGTCGTCACTGGCGCCCGGTCCGATTACGGCATCTACCGGCCGATCCTGCGGACACTGGTGGATGACGCATTCTTTAATCTGCACCTCTACGTGACGGGGATGCACCTCGCGCGTGAATTCGGATACACAGTGGATCAGATCCTCACGGACGGATTTCGCGTGGACGAGCGCGTGGAGATGCTGTTGTCGTCGGATACACCGGAGGGCTTGGCCAAGTCCATGGGTCTCGGAACCATGGGGTTTGCGCAGGTCTACGCGCGGTGCCGGCCAGACCTGCTGATCGTCCTGGGGGATCGCTTCGAGATGCATGCGGCGGCGGTGGCTGCGTTGCCATTCAAGATCCCGGTGGCCCATATTCACGGCGGCGAAAGCACCGAAGGGGCGATCGACGACTCACTGAGACATTCGCTGACCAAAATGAGCCATCTGCATTTTGTCGCCACCGAGGAGTATGCCCGACGTGTCATCCAAATGGGCGAGGAGCCGTGGCGGGTAACGGTCTGTGGCGCCCCCAGTCTCGACAACCTCCTGACCATCAAACTTGTCGAGAAACGGGACCTGGAACGAAAACTCGGCTTCCCGCTGAACGTTGCGCCGTTGCTCGTCACCTATCACTCTGTGACGCTCGAGTATGAACAGGCGGAATGGCAGGTCGGAGAGTTGCTGGCCGCGCTGGGTGACGAACAACGTCCGATCATCTTCACCCTCCCCAACGCCGACACGCAAGGCCGGTCGATCGCACACCACATCCGTGAATTTGTCCAGCGGCACCCGTCGGCCCGCTTGATAGAAACCCTCGGGACAGAGCTCTACTTCAGCCTCATGGCCCAAGCAGCGGCGATGGTCGGGAATTCCTCCAGCGGCATCGTGGAGGCACCCTCGTTTGGATTGCCGGTGGTTAACGTTGGTACACGTCAGCAAGGGCGTGTTCGTGCCACGAACGTTATTGATGTCAGCTATGACCGGCGAGCCGTCGCGGCAGGGATTCGCAAGGCCTGCAGCGAGGAGTTTCGCGCTTCCCTGAAGGGCCTCCAGAATCCGTATGGCGACGGCCATGCGGCCGAGACGATTAGCGGACGGCTGAAGGAGGTGGGCTTGAGTGAGCGGCTGATTGTTAAGAAGTTCTGGACCGCTAAAGGCATGGGGCTTGCCCGTTCCTCGCAGTGATTGCCGAAATAGGAGATCGTGACGGTGAGCGACGTTGAGAGAACTCAAAACAGAATTTATCTGAAGGAAAATCGCTACGATAACCCGAATGAGACCTATAAGGTATTTGCAAGGATGGTCAAGGAAAGTGGGGCAATTCGCCAAGGCAGCAATGTCTGTGATATCGGGTGTGCTGCCGGTGAGTTCCTGTATTTTCTTCGGAAAGAATTTCCCGGGGCTCATTATTGGGGATGCGACGTCTTTGGTGAACTTGTCCAGAAGGCACGTGCGGTGGTTCCGGACGTGCAGTTCGAGGTGGGATCTATTCTGGACCGAGATTTACTCCCTGCGAATTCCGTTGACGTGGCATTTGCTCTCGGCGTGATATCAATTTTTGATGAGTTTGAGACCAGCCTCTCGAATCTTCTGCACTGGACGAAGAAGAACGGCTGCATCTACGTCCTTGGCTTGTTTAATCCATATCCAATAGATGTGTGGGTGAAGTATCGCCTTGCCGAAGATCCGGACCCTACCCATCGGGAGCCGGGTTGGAATATTTTCTCAAAGGCTTCTATCTCTCGCTATCTGGACAAGCGATTAGGGTCCGGACGATATTCGTTCACTCCCTTCGAAATGCCTTTCGACTTGCAGCCGAATCCCGAAGAACCGTGGCGAACATGGACCTTTCGGGATGCCCGGAACAGGCGGCTATTTACGAACGGCTTGTGTTTGCTCGTGAACCAAGAAATCCTGGAGTTGAGGCCGTAATGGATTCACGAGGCTGTTCTGAGCCCTGGACGGTTGTCAATCGGCGCTCGATCTCACTGGGTCCAAGAAATCGGGCTCGCTGACGCGAAAGAGGCTTAACATGCCGATTAATCTTCACTCGATATGTATCAAGCCGGACAGCTCGATTCGTCAAGCGATCGCTTGTCTTGACCGAAGCGGGCGCGCAACGGCTCTGGTTGTTGATGAGGAGTTCCGATTGTTGGATGTCATTACCGATGGTGACGTGCGACGTGCTATCTTGTCCGGCCTCAGTCTTGACACTCCGATCAGCCTTTTGAAGAGCCGCCGCGACAAGTCTGCCTACCCCGAGCCGGTGACGGCTCCTGTCGGAACGGATCCATCAGTTCTCCTGCGCATGATGCAGGAACGGGCCGTTCGCCAGATTCCGCTGCTGGATCCGAAAGGCCGCGTTGTCAACCTTGTGTTTCTCTCCGACCTTCTGCCCGAGGAGGTGGGACCGTTGCAGGCGGTCGTCATGGCGGGCGGCTACGGCACACGCATGCTGCCTTTGACCGAGCAAGTTCCTAAGCCGATGCTCCCGGTCAGCGACAAGCCCTTGCTGGAGCGCATTGTGCAGCAACTTCGCGAGGCGGGGATCAAGCGGGTCAACGTGACCACGCACTATAAGGCCGAGGTCATCTCCCAGCACTTCGGCGATGGGCGCGACTTCGGCGTCGAGATCGAATACATCAACGAAGACCAGCCGCTAGGCACAGCCGGGGCAATCGGATTCATCTCCGGAACGGATGAGGATCCCCTGCTGATCATGAACGGAGACATCGTGACGCGCATGAATTTCCGCGCGATGATGGACTTCCACCGCGATCACAAGGCGGACATGACCGTGGCAGTCCGGCTATATGAGACGACCATCCCGTACGGGGTCCTGGAGACGGACGGTATTGAGATCACCGGTATTGCGGAGAAACCGGTCGTGCGTCGCTTCGTGAGCGGGGGCGTGTACCTCTTGAACAAAGCGATGCGGCAGTATATCCCCAAGGGGCAGCCGTTCGATATGCCGGATCTGATCCGCACGCTGATCGAGCATCGGCACCGCGTCGTCAGTTTCCCGATTCACGAGTATTGGGTCGATATCGGCCGGCATGCAGACTACGAGCAGGCGCAGAAGGATGTCGAGCACGGAGGCACGACCTCATGATCTGGACCGGGAAAAAAGTCCTGGTCACCGGAGCCGGAGGATTCATCGGCAGTCATCTGACTGAGCGCCTGATCGAGCTAGGCGCGCATTGCCGGGCCATGGTCCGTTACAACTCTGCCGGTTCGCGTGGATGGCTGGATGGTGTCACGAGCCCGGATGGTCGGCTGGAGGTCGTCGCCGGTGATGTCTGCGATCGGGATAGCGTGGCTGGGGCGATACGCGGGGTGGATGTCGTATTCCATCTGGCCGCGTTGATCGGGATCCCCTATTCGTACCAGGCGCCGGCCTCCTATGCGAGGACCAACATCGAAGGGACGTTGAACGTGCTTGAGTGCGCACGTGAGCTGGGCGTCGAGCGGGTGGTGCACACCTCGACGAGCGAAGTCTACGGGACGGCCCGGTACGTGCCGATCGACGAAGGCCATCCACTGCAACCCCAATCGCCCTACTCCGCCACGAAAATCGGGGCCGATCAGTTGGCGCTCTCTTTCGAGCGATCGTTCCGCCTGCCTGTCGTAATCGTCCGGCCTTTCAATACTTACGGTCCTCGGCAGTCGGCCAGGGCCGTCATCCCCACGATCGTTACCCAATGCCTGACAGATGGAAGGGTGCAGCTCGGGCGGCTGACCCCAACCCGCGACTTCAACTTCGTTTCCGACACGGTTGAAGGCTTCGTGCTCGCGGGATGGAGCGATTCAGCCATCGGCCAGGTCATCAACCTCGGCAGCGGCCGGGAGATCTCCGTTGGAGACCTTGCTCAAAAGATCGCGGAGATCATGAAAGTTGCGATCAAGGTCGAGGTCGAAGATCAGCGTCTCAGACCTGTTGAAAGCGAGGTGGAGCGCCTGTGTGCTGCCAGCGGCCGGGCCAGGGAACTCTTGGGCTGGGAATCCCGCGTAACGTTGGACGAAGGCTTGGCTCGGACCGTCGACTGGATCAGGAAGAACGCGGGCCGCTATCGAGCGGGCGGCTACGCGGTTTAAGTCAGCACAGTCGGAGAGTGGAGAAATCGATGGGCGTCGGGCCAGGTTTGGAGAAGAAGACGAGGAAGGTGTTCCACGAGATTCATGTCGTTCAGGGAGACGACTCGCGTATCTATCGGCGGTTACGGAGGTTGTTGTCGCCGGCCTACCTGGGGGTTCCGAAAAACTATTTTGCAGGAAAGGTCTGCCTGGATGCTGGCTGCGGTTCGAACGCCAACGCGACCTACAGCATGCTCGACCATGGCGCGGAGCGAGTCTACGCGTTCGACCTCGATGAGACGGTCCTCAAGAGCGCGCCGAAGTACCTCCAGCGGTTTAAGGGCCGATACGAGCTTAGCGTCGGTACGGTCTTGGATCTGCACTATCAGGACGGTTTTTTCGACTTCGTGCACTGCGCCGGAGTGTTGCATCACGCCCGTGACGTGTACCGCGGCTTGGGTGAGCTGGCGAGGGTGACGAAGCCGGGAGGGCTGCTGGTTTTCTCGGTCTATGGCAAAGGCGGCCTCGCCCGAGAGATCACCAGCCTCCTCAGGGAGAAGTATGCGCGGGAGGAGGGGTTCCGGCAACTCATCGACAACCTGACCGAGCGGCAGATCCAGGCTGGGGTGCAATGGATCCTGTCAGAGATGACTCGTCAGGGTGACCAGTGGGGAAGGAAGGTGCCCATGAGGCTGGTCAAGCAGCTCCTCGATACGGATCTGGTGCTCACGATCAAGGACCGGATCAAGGCCCCCGTGTATCACGAGGACTCGGAAGAAGAGCTGGTTGGCTGGCTGAAGGACCATAGGTTCACGCATATCCAGCGGTTGACCCGCTACCCTCGCTATCGGAACGTTAGGCGCTTCCTGAGCCCCCTCTATTACGCGTATGACCACCAGCTGGCCAGGCTGTTCTACGGATCGGGCTTTGTGCAATTGAAGGCGATCAAGGAGGCGAAGGGTTGACCGATGGAGGAGCTCCTCGCCGCTGCGAATCCAGGCGCCCACCCTGGGTCTGTCGTGGTCGTAACCGGCGCATCGGGCTTCCTGGGGCGGGCCGTCTGCGCGGAGCTGGTGGCGCGGGGCGCAGTCGTGTACGGCGTGAGCCGGACCTCGTGCGAGGCGGTTCCTGGCGTCCGCTCGTATCGCGTGCGTGAGTATGGGGAAACGCCCACGCCGCCCGGCGCAGGCTGCATTTATCTGGCAGGTGCCAGCAACGCGCAGGAGGTTGGGATCCGTCTCCAAGATGAGCGGGAGACGGCGCTGTACTTTGAGCGCACAGGCCCACGGTGACGGTGTTTCCGAGTCGCAGCGGGAGAGCGAGGGTGTCCACACCCTAGGGAACGGGAATCGGGACGAGCGTCGGCGAACTGCTGTCCTGCTGTTGACGCAGGCTGGTGAAGGGGATCGGCGGGTGGTGCCGATTGCTTACGGCAACCGGCCTTCATGGCTAGTCCGTGATCCGAACAGAATGAAGACAGCATTCGGTTGGGAGCCCGCCGTCAGCCTCATGCAGGGGTCAAGAATCTCTTGAATCGCCCAGATCGCGCCTTGACGGGAAGAGAATCGGCTCCACGCGCCGGCGAAGCTCCAACGACTGTTCCGCACAGCGCGACCCCAAACTTCCAACGGATCAGCGGGTGTTGAGACCATGAAAGTGCTTTCCGTGTATCCGTACACGCACATATCCTCCAGCGCTCTTGTCATCGACGGCGAGGTGGCTGCGGCAGCGGCGGAAGAACGGTTCAACCGGGAAAAGATGAGCACCAAATTCCCGGTGCTGTCGGCACGCTGGTGTCTGGAATCCCAGGGGCTTGATTGGGAAGACCTGGACGTCATCGCCGTGCCCTGGAATCCGATGCACAATATTAACTGGGCGACGAAGCGTTGGGTCTCGGAGTTGACGTGGCGCGGGGAGATGCTCTCTCATGTGCCGACTCAGCTCATGCGCGCCATTGATGGACCGGTATCGCCGGACATGCAACTCCGGTTCGGCAAAGTGCGATTGGTCTACCTGAATCACCACGAGTGTCACGCGGCCAACGGATTCTACCTGTCGCCATTCGAGCGGGCCGATTTTCTTACGATCGACGGACATGGGGAGCAGGATACATGCCTGATGGGGATCGGCGAGGGGACACGCATCGAGTCGCGCGCCAGCGTGCGCTATCCGCATTCTCTCGGCTTGTTCTACGGCACCTTCACCGATTTCCTCGGCTTTACACCCGACGTAGACGAATGGAAGGCGATGGCGCTGTCGTCTTTCTCGGAAAAGCCAAACGATTATGACAAGATGCTGCGCGAACTGGTCCGGCTGACTGACACCGGGTTCGAATTGGACCTCAGCTACTTCGACTACTATACCTTCGACCGGCGCCCCCACTTTTTTAGTCAGAAGCTGGTCGACCTCATCGGCCCGCCCCGCAAGCGGGAGGATGCGATCACCGAGCGCCATTACGAGATCGCGGGAGCGATGCAGCGGGTCTTCGTTGAAGCGGCTCGACACATGCTCACGGTAGCCAGGCAGACCGGGGGTGGAAGCGGCAATATCGTGCTCTCGGGCGGCGCGGCCATGAACTGCGTGTTCAATGGGCTCATGGATACCTGGGATATCTACCGGGACAGCTCCATTTCCTCTGCTCCCGACGACTCAGGAGTATCCGTCGGTGCAGCTCTCCTGGCGTATTACCGCTTGAGTCCAAATCCCTGTCGCACGGTGTCCGAGCTGAAGCATAACTTCTGGGGCCCTTCGTTTACGGATCAGGCCATCAAGGATACCCTCAACCGGTTCAAGATTGGAGCCGCTCAGCCGGCCGATCTCACGGGCGAAGTCGCGAAGGCGCTGGCCGAAGGCCAGCTTGTCGGCTGGTTCCAGGGCGCCATGGAGTTCGGGCATCGTGCCCTGGGGAACCGTTCGATCCTGGCCGATCCGCGCGATGCGTCCACGAAGGACCGCGTCAATTCCGCAGTCAAGTACCGGGAATCCTTCCGGCCCTTTGCCCCGGCCGTGCTGGCGGAGCGTGCCGAGGAGCTCTTCGACTTGCGGTCAGGGCGGAAGGTCCGGTTCATGGAGCGAGTTGCCTACGTCAAGCCGCAATGGCGGAACCGGTTGGCAGCCGTCACGCACGTGGACAACACGGCCAGGTTGCAGACGGTCGAGCGAGCGGTCAACCCCCTCTTTTATTCCCTGGTCGAGGCATTTGGGAGGCGGACCGGCGTGCCGGTGCTCCTGAACACCTCGTTCAATCTGAACGGTGAGCCCATCGTCTGCACGCCGGAGCATGCGATCCGAACCTTCTTTTCCTGCGGCCTGGACCTCCTCGTGCTCGGTCCCTACGTGGTCCGGAAGCCATGAGTCGGGGGTTGGCGCGATGGTGTCGATGAAGTTCTTTCTGACCGAGGAACTTACCGGTGACGTGTGGGAGCGCTACGGCCGTCTTGCGGATGCAGCCGATCGGTGCTGGGCATTGAAGGTGTACGACGGGCAAGCGGCCCTGCGTGCGCTGGACGACGCCCGGTGGTACCGGGAAACGATCCCCCAGATGGAATCCGTCGAGGCCAACCTGGGGCGCTGGGCGTACGCGCTGGTCAGAAGTCAGATGTGGAAAGGGGAGCCTCTGGTGTCGAAGGAGCAAGCGCTGTTGTCGTACGGGGTTGAGGCGCGACTGTGGCCTGCTGCGATGGCGGAGAGCTGCCTGCAGTATGTGCTCGGAGAGACCGGCTGCGACGCCGGGGAGCTCGAGGTGTCTCTGATCGCGACGAACCCGTACCTGTGTGACTGGCTCCGGCAGGGGCGGAGCCGGTTGGCTCGAGCCGTTCACCACAGGCTGCCCGGTTCGTGGCCGGCCGCCCAGACCTTGCGGGAGCAGGCGGCGGGTTCGGCTTGGCTGCGAGTGCTATCGCTCCGTAGAAGCCGCCGAGTCGGTGGCCGCTTCCGACCAACGAGTCCTAAGCCGGGCGCGAACCTCGTGGCGGCTGCCTTTATCCTCAACCAGCGTTATCTGGATCTCTTCGAGCCGGTCAGACAGGAACTCGAGGCAAGGGGGTGGAGTGTCCCGGTCTACCACTACAACCCTCTCGTCCGATCCTGCCGCGGGGCTGTGTCGTTCTCGGAGGCGGCGAGCCAAGTCCCATTTCCTGGCTCTGAGGATATCGATCAGCCGGAATGGGTGCTCACTGAGGATGTGATCGCCCGGATCCCGGTATCCCAGCGGTGGCTGCGGCGAGCCCTGGATGCGAGCTGGGTCACGGCTCGGACGCTCGTCGCATTGCACGTTCGCGTGCTGACATCGCTGCGCCCCGCCGTGGTCGTCTCGTTCGGGCCGGAGGCTATGAGCCTATCTTTGCAGGCAGCCGCCGAACGGCTGGGTATCCCTTCCCTGTTCATCAATCATACGTTCCGGGAACCTGCGCGATCCTGCTGGTTCCTGCAGGCGACCGCGTCCACCATGGCCGGACCGGACTGTATCGAAGCGAACCGGCGTGATCTTTTGGGGCGGCAACGGACGGGAATGGTGGCAACCGGGCATCCCCCCTACGACCTCTTGCTCAGGCGCAGTTTACAGCCCGGAAGCCATCGGACCGCTCTCGCTGGTCTCCAGATTCCAGTCGAGCGACCTTACGTGGTCCTTGCCCTCGCACTGTGGTCGAATAACCTGCTTTGGCATGCCATGCAACGCAAAACCCTCAGGATGCTTGCCGCAGCCTTACCGTCCACCGCGTTTCTGATCTGCAAAGTTCACCCGTCATGGGAGGACCGGGAATTCTGTGAGGCCGAGCTGGGAACCAGGCTCCCCCGGGACGCGTACAGGGTTGTGGGGGATCGGGAATATCAGACAGAGATCCTGCTTGATGCCTGTGACGTGGCTGTCGTACACGAGCAGAGCATGTCACTGAACGACGCGGTTGTCATGGGCCGCCCGACCATCGCCGTGTCGCATCCAGAGTTTCCATACGGGCGCTACAGCATGAACCATCCCGCCTGGGGCTACAAGGGCGCTTGGCGGGTCGCCAATGACGTCGAAGAGTTGCGACAGACGTTGGTCATGTTGACGCGAGATAGTGAAGCGCGGGCGGCACTGCGAAGACATCGGCGAGCGTACATCGAGCGTTTTCTTGTGGCCGCCGACGGGAAATCGAGTCAGCGGGTTGCGGATCTGGCTGAGCATCTGGGAGCGGGAAGGGATCCGGGCTCCTTCGTCGTGCAGGTGGGGCCCAGCCTGCTGGCCGAGTCATGAGGCGGGAAAGGCCAGAGAGCCGGGCAGACGTCCTGCGGTTGTTCCGTCCCTACGCGGCTGCGCTGGGAGGCCTGTTGTCGCTGATCCTGGTCGCGGCGCTGGCGGAGGCGGTGGGGCTGGCCCTGCTCGCTGCGTTGCTGAATGCCCTAGCCGGGTCGCGCGGTGTCGCGGGTCCCGCGTCGATGCTCGCGCCCGTGTATGCCTATGCGCAGGATCATCCGCAGATGCTTCTCTTGGTGTTGGGGCTCACGTACCTCGGGAAGAGCGCGCTGGCTCTGGCGGTGACCTATCTGTCCTGTTCCTTAGCCCTGCAGATCTCTGATGAATGGCGGACCCGGCTTCTTGAGGGACTCTTTCACGTGCCCGTGACGACGTTGGATAAGCAACAGGGCGCGATGATGCAGCTGATCCTGGACGAACCGACCACAGTGGGCTTTGGGCTGAGCGCGGTCGGCGTGCTGCTCCAGAACGCCCTCTCGGCCGCCATGGTCTATGGGATGTTGCTGATTCTCTCCCCCGCGATCACCGTGGGACTCACAGTCATGGCGGTGGCGGCGCTCGGCATGGTCGCGGTCGTGTCCCGGTATTCGCGCCGGATCGCCGTGCAACGGTCTCAGGCCTTCAGTGACGGATATGCCTACATGGCCGAGATGATCAGCGCGATCAAGCAGTTCCGTCTCTTCGATCTGGAACAGCGGGTGCTCGCGCGCGCCGAAGGGCACATCGAACACATGCGCAGGATTCAGCGCACGGCGAGCTTCCTTGCGGCTTCGCCCAGATTGCTCATCGAACTGGTGTTCATCCTGGGGCTTGCCCTCGTCCTACTGACCCTGGGCCCGCAACCGGGTCATGCCTCGGCCTTGTCAGCCGTCGGGCTGGCCGTGGCCGCGGCGCTGCGTCTGCTTCCGAGCTTTTCCGCAACAGCGGGCACCTGGGTGGCCATCCAGCAGGCCTGGCCGCCGATCCGCCGGATTGCCCGGGAACTCGCCGTCATCGTTCCGACGGGCGTCGGGGAGCAACCCGCGAGGCCCAAGACCGCAGTCACGTTCCAAGACCGGATCCGTCTATGCGACATCTCGTTTGCCTATCCCGGTCGCCATCGGACCCTCAGCGGCGTGACGCTCGAAATCGGGTGGAAGGAGTGCGTGGCCATCGTCGGACCGTCCGGAGCCGGCAAGTCCACGCTCGTCGATCTGCTCTGCGGATTCCATCAGCCGGAGCGAGGGCAGATTCTCGTGGACAACGTGGACCTGCGCGATGCGGATCTCTCGCACTGGCGGCGACAACTCGGGGTCGTGGCGCAGGATGCGTTCCTGCTCAGCGGGACTGTTCGGGACAATCTGTGTCTGCTCCGGCCGGACTGCCCGGAGCCTCTGTTGACGGATGTGGTGTCGCAGGTAGGAGCGGATCGCGTCATCCGAGGCCTTCCGGAGGGATACGCGACCCGCGTTGGAGAGCGCGGCCTCACTCTCTCGGGGGGGCAGCGACAGCGACTTGCCCTTGCTCGTGTGCTCGTCCGGGAGCCGCGTCTCCTGATCCTGGACGAAGCGACGAGCGCCCTCGACATAGAATCAGAGGAGGCCATCCTGGACGGACTCGAGCGAATGCGAGGCCGATTCACGATGGTCCTCATCGCGCATCGGCTGTCTGCTGCGGCTCGGGCCGATCGCGTCTATGTCCTCGACGGCGGCCGGGTCGTCGAGTCCGGACACCACGATATGCTGATCCGGCAGGGTGGTCTCTATGCCGCGCTCTGGCGGACAACGCAGAACGGTGCAGCGCGGGGTGCCGCGGCGGGAGCGAGCGGGTGAGCGGCGAGTGCTTTATCAGTCCGGGGGTCCGACGATGAAGGTTCTGATTCTGGCCGGCGGCCTCGGAACAAGGCTTCAGGAAGAAACGGCGGTCAAGCCGAAGCCGATGGTCGAGATCGGCGGACGGCCGATTCTCTGGCACATCATGCGCGGTTATGCCAGCGTCGGCTTCAAGGAGTTCCTGATCGCGCTCGGCTATAAGGGCAATGTGATCAGCCGCTATTTTCTCGACTATTACCATCAGAACTGCGATCTCACGGTTTCGCTCGGGACGGGGGCCGTGACGGTCCACGATGGCCACCGGGAGGACTGGCTCGTTCATCTCGTTGATACCGGAGTGGCCACGGAAACCGGGGGACGGATCAAGCGACTTGCCTCATGGATCAAAGACGAGCCGTTCATGCTCACCTACGGAGACGGAATCTCCAATCTGAGCATTCAAGACCTGGTGCGGTTCCACCGCGCGCACGGCCGTCTGGCCACGATCACGGCGGTACGTCCACCGTCGCGATTTGGCGGGCTGAGTTTTGAGGGCGAGCTCGTCACTGAATTCAGCGAGAAACCGCAGATCGGGGAAGGCTGGATCAACGGGGGGTTTTTCGTCCTGGAACCGGGAGTCCTGGATTACATCGATGGGGACGAGACAATCTTTGAGCGGGAGCCGTTGGAGCGCCTCGCGAAGGACCGACAGCTCATGGCGTATCGTCACGAAGGCTTCTGGCAGTGTATGGATACCTTGCGGGACGTTCGGTTGCTGGAGGGACTCTGGTCGAGCGGAAAGGCGCCGTGGAAGGTCTGGCAGGAATGACGGATTACTGGAAAGACCGACAGGTCCTCGTGACCGGCGCGACCGGCGTGGTGGGAAGTTGGCTCGTCAAAGATCTCTTGGCTCAGGGAGCTCGCGTCGTCGTGCTGGTGCTGGATGCCGATCCTCAGTCTGAACTATACCGGAGCGGCGACACCCTGAAGACCTCCGTAGTCAACGGTGCCCTAGAAGATTACGGCATGCTCGAGCGGGCTATCAGTCTCCATGAGGTTGAGATCGTGTTCCATCTGGGGGCGCAGACCATTGTGGGTGTCGCCCATCGGTCCCCTCTCCAGACGTTTGAAGCGAACGTCCGCGGAACCTATAACCTCTTGGAAGCCTGCCGGAGACATCAGGGCCACGTGAAACAGGTGGTCATCGCCTCCAGCGACAAAGCCTATGGCGAGCAGGCTGATTTGCCGTACCGGGAGGACATGCCGTTGAACGGGCGCCATCCGTACGAGGTGTCGAAGAGTTGCGCCGACCTTCTCGCGCAGTCTTACCATCATACCTATCAGCTACCCGTCGCCATTGCGCGGTGCGGGAACGTCTACGGCGGTGGTGATCTGAACTGGAGCCGCATCGTGCCGGGAACGATCCGGTCGTTCCACGCTGGTGAACGTCCCGTGCTCCGAAGCGACGGGACCTTTGTCCGGGACTACATCTATGTCAAGGATATTGCGCGTGCCTACATGCGCCTGGCCGAATGCTTGGGCGAGAGGCGCGTGCAGGGAGAGGCCTTCAACTTCAGCACGGAGAAGCCCATGACCGTGTTAGAGATGGTCTCGCGGATACGCGCGTTGATGAGCTGCACTCACATCGAGCCCGAGATCCGGGACCATGCCGAAGGGGAAATCCGGAGCCAGCATCTCTGCGCGGCGAAGGCCCGCGAGCTATTGAAATGGGAGCCGGCGTTCGACTTGGATTCTGGGCTGCGTGAGACGATCGGATGGTATCGTGATTTCCTTGAATGCCGAGTTCGGACGTGAGTTCCAGGGCCGGCGGGTTCTGGTCACCGGTGCCACAGGATTTATCGGAAGGAACCTCTGTGAGGCGCTGAAGAGCCTCGGGGCGGAAGTAACCGGCTTGTCCAGATCCGCGACCCCAGGGGGCCTGCCTGACGGGGTGGCCCCGCTGGCGGTCGATCTGGTTCGCCAGACTCCGGTGGTCGAGGGGCTGGCCTGTGCCCGTCCCGAGCTGATCTTTCACCTGGCAGGGCACGTGACAACCCAGCCAGATCGCGCCTTGGTGCTGCCGATGTTCGAGGCGAATGCGGCAGGGACCGTCAACCTGTTGCTTGCAGCCTCGGAGCGCAGATGCGAACGGCTGATTCTAGTCGGTTCCTCGGAGGCGGCAGGCGTCCGGGGAGATCTGGCTCCCAATTCACCCTACGGTGCGTCCAAGCTCGTCGCGGAGATCTATGGGCAGATGTTTCACCGGTTGTACGAGTTGCCGGTCGTCTGTCTCCGCCCGTTCCTCACTTACGGGCCGTGGCAGGAGCCGACCAAGCTGATCCCATACACGATCCTCAAGCTCCTGCAGTGCGAAAGTCCGCTGCTGAGCAGCGGAGAGCGGGTCTGCGACATCATTTATGTCGCTGATGTCGTGCGAGGCCTCTTGCGGGCTGCGGTGGCGTCCTCCGGGGTTCTGGGTGCCCGGATCGATCTTGGAACGGGGAGCGGGATCACGATCCGTGAACTGGTGGAACGGCTCGTGAAGCTGATGGACTCCACCATCGCTCCAATCTTCGGGGGAGTGCCCGATCGTCCCGGCGATGAGCCGATCCTGGCTGACATCGGGCGGACACGATCGCTCCTAGGATGGACGCCGCAGTGGCCACTCGAGGATGGTTTGCGAGGGACGGTCATGTGGTATCGGCAACATCGCCAGTGGGGAGAGGCACTATGACGGGTCCTGCAGAACGCTTGCGTACCCAAATCCGCGACCTGGTCCGAGCCTATTATCGAGAGGCCTTTCCGGAGAAAGCCTTCGTCCCGGGAGAAACACCCATTCCTGTCTCGGGGCGTGTCTTCGACGCGGACGAGATCCTTCATCTGACGGAGGCCTCGCTCGATTGCTGGCTGACCATGGGCCGCTTTGCCGAGGAGTTCGAGCGGCGATTTACCCGCTTCTTGGGAGTTCGCCATGCGATTCTCTGCAATTCTGGATCATCGGCCAACCTACTGGCTCTGTCCGCGCTTACCTCGCCCAACCTGGGTGCCCGGGCGCTGAGGCCTGGTGATGAGGTTATCACCGTCGCTGCTGGGTTTCCGACCACAGTGAACCCCATCATTCAAAATCGATTGGTGCCGGTCTTTCTGGACATCGAGCTAGGGACATACAATGTCGATGTGGGCGATCTGGAGGGCGCGATCAGTCCCAAGACACGCGCGATGATGGTGGCCCACACCCTCGGCAATCCCTTCAACCTGGATGCTGTGCTAGAGATCGCGAAACACCACAACCTCTGGCTGATCGAGGACAACTGCGATGCACTCGGTTCCACCTATCGAGGGCGTATGACTGGCACGTTTGGTGACCTGGCTACGGTCAGCTTTTATCCGGCTCACCATATCACCATGGGCGAGGGCGGCTGTGTCATAACCAACCAGCCCCGGCTGAAGCCGCTGGTGGAATCCTTCAGGGACTGGGGACGTGATTGTTGGTGTGATCCAGGCAAAGAGAATACCTGCGGGAAACGGTTCGAGTGGCAACTGGGGAGTCTGCCGGCTGGGTACGATCACAAGTATATCTACTCCCATATCGGCTATAACCTGAAACTTACCGACATGCAGGCTGCGGTGGGGGTAGCTCAGCTCATGAAGCTGCCAGGTTTTATCGAGGTGCGCAAGCGCAACTGGCGGTCGCTCTCCCAGGGGTTGAAGCCCTTCGAAGAGTTTCTGGTCCTGCCGGTGCCAAACTCTGGTAGTGATCCGAGCTGGTTCGGGTTTCCGATCACTGTGCGCGCAGGATCGCCGTTCACGCGGACGGACCTCATTCACCACCTCGAGAAGCATAAGATTGCCACACGTCTGCTCTTTGGCGGCAATCTGATCAAGCAACCTGCCATTCAGGACGTCGCCTATCGGACCGTCGGGACATTGGCCAATACCGATCTGGTGATGAAGCAAACGTTCTGGATCGGTGTCTACCCAGGGCTGACGGAGGCCATGATCGGGTTCGTCATTGAAACTATTGGCCAGTTTATCCGAAAGGTCTCTCCAGACACCGCGACGCGGCGATTGTACTAAATCATCTTAAGATGGTCTGTCGGATTTGAAATTGCAATGAATCTGTATCGTGGGCGTGCAGGAGAGGTCCTCCAGACCCGCAATCTCATTGTCATTGAGTTGGTCGTATGGGTGATTTGTGTTGTGGCTTTTATTGCTCTTATGCGACAGACTCTCCTTACCCGAATGAACACGTTTACCCATGACTCGCTTTATTGGTATTATCCCATCTACCACTTTTGGGCGGAAAGTCTCCTTCAAGGCCGGTGGCCATTATGGAACCCGTTTTCACATGGTGGTGAACCGTTTTATCCCTTACTGCTTCAAGCCCGTTTACTGGATCCAAACAGTTACGTTGTGCTGGCCGTCGGGTCATGGGTGACCAACTGTAAGCTTCCCTGTCAAGGAGACACTGTGAAAGGAGAACTTCCGGCTGTGATCTGAGCCCGATACATGGCGGGCGGGAGCCCCGCCAGCGCCTCATGGGGCCGCTCCTCGTTGTAACTGGTCAACCACTCCGCACTGATTTCGCGTACCTGCTCTAACGACTCAAAGACATAGGCATTGAGGACCTCGGTCCGGTAGGTCCGATTGAACCGTTCAATGAAGGCATTCTGATCCGGTTTGCCCGGCGGAATGTAGCGGAGGGCGATCCCCCGCTCCGTACACCAGTTCACAAACCGATCGGCCAGCAGTTCTGGTCCATTATCCAGCCGAATCGCCTGCGGCTGGCCCCGCCAGGCCACAACCTGCGCCAACACCCGAATGACCCGTTCGGCCGGCAAGGACGTGTCGATTTCGATGGCCAAGCCCTCGCGCACCCCTTCATCCAGGATATTCAGCGTTCTGAACCGCCGGCCGCCGTAGAGGGTATCACTCATGAAATCGACGGCCCAGGTGGTATTGGGCTGCGGAATCACCACCAAGGGCTGCCGGGGCCGCGCCGGGAGCCGCTTCTTCGTCCGCCGCGGCAGGTTCAGGTGGAGTTGGCAGTAGACCCGCCAGACCCGTTTATGATTCCAGCTGTGGCCATCCAGCCGGAGCCGGTCGCAGCACTTCCAGAACCCCCAGCGCGGCTTGGCCGCCACCAGCGTCGTCAACGCGGCGATCACCAGGGCATCGCGGCGGGCCCAGTCGACCAGGGAGCGATAGTAGGTGGCCCGGCCTAAGCCGACCGCCTGGCAGGCCCGCCGAACCGGAAGGCCGCCCTGGGTAACCAGGTGCGTCGCGACCTCCCGTCGCTCAGCGGGCCTTAGAGCTTTTTTGCGATCACGTCCTTCAGCGCCGCATTCTCCAGCGAGAGATCCGCGTACAGCCGTTTGAGCCGGCTGTTCTCGTGTTCCAACTCCTTGAGCCGCTTCACATCGGAGGCCTCCAAGCCTCCGTACTTGGCTTTCCACTTGTAGTAGGTCGCCGAGCTGATGCCGTGCTGCCGCCAGATCTCGTTGACGGGCCGGCCGGCATCGGCTTCTTTGAGAATCGCCACGATCTGGGTCTCGGTGAACTTCGACCTGACTTGTCTCACATTGGGGGAAGCTTACAGCACCATCGGGCGGCCAGCGCGGCTGATCGCGGATCGGGGGTATGATAGCAACGCCGTTCGGGCTTTGTTGGTGCGCCGGGGGATTGAGCCGATCATTCCGGCCCGAATCACCAACACCCGCGCGACGCACCAAGATGGCCGGAAGCTGCGCCGTTACCGCCGGCGCTGGATCGTGGAGCGCACCATCGGCTGGCTCGGCAATTTCCGACGCTTGACCGTCCGGTACGATCGGCTCCTGGAGACGTACGGCGGCTTCTTTCATCTCGCGTGTGCCCTGATCACCCTGAAGAAGGTTTTGAAATGACTTCTAGTACGCAGGATGGTATGCCTTCTCGAAAATTCCCTCCTATGCAAGTTGTGAAATGTCCGTTGAGGACAACGATTTTGTAATAGTCTCCAATAACCTGGACGACGAAGGAGCCTGAATGCACCCGGACTTGACGATCATCATGTGCGCGTACAACGAGATGGGGCGGATTCAACAGAGTCTCGACGAGTTGCTGAAGACCTTAGACGGGCGCCCGGAGCAGGTGGAGGTTCTGATGCTCGATAACTGTTCTTCAGACGGCACACGCGAGTGGCTCAGCACCGTGCGGCATCCGTGCGTCAAGGTCGAGTTGAACGACCGAAACCTCGGCAAGGGTGGCTCCATTAAGCGCGGGATCGGACTTTCTCGCGGCCGCCACGTCGTGATTCACGATCCCGACCTGGAGTATCGCGCAAGCGACATCTGGGTGATGTTGGACCACGCCTGCCAGACAAAGGCGTCCCTGGTGCTGGGGAGCCGTGTTCTTGGGGGGCATGTCCGCTACGCCTATCTCAAGAATTATCTTGGAGTAAAATTTCTCACGTGGTTGATCAATGGGATGTACGGTTGTCAGATCACGGATGCCGCAACGGCGCTGAAGTTGCTAGATCAGAATATGGCCAGGCGCCTGGACCTGCGGTGTAACGGGTTTGATTTAGATTTTGAGCTAGTTGCCGCTGTTGTCCGATTGGGAGGAAGGGTGGAGGAGGTGCCGGTCGAGTACTATCCAAGGACCGTAGGGGAAGGGAAAAAGATCCGCGCGTGGCGCGACGGCGTGATGGCGCTCAAGACGATCATGCTGACTCGCGTGAGATAGCCCCGCTTCCTTCTTCCTTCCGCTCTGTCGGCGGCCAAGCTTCCCGGCGTCATACACGATCCGACAAGCTGGCGGAGCAATCGGTCGGTCCGACGGGAGTCATCCCGCATATCCTCGGAACACGGAAAAATGAGCCACGTTGCTCCAATAGACGGCTTTCTCTATCGCGGCACCGAATTGGATGCGATGGAAGCGGCGACGAACTACCATCGCGCGATTGCCGAGTGGTTCAGTCCGTACATGGGCAGACGAATCGTCGAGGTCGGCGCCGGAGTTGGATCCTTTTCCGCTTCCTTGTTGAACCGCGTCAAAGATTGTGAGCTGATACTCGTTGAACCGGCCGAGAATCTGTTCCCTCTCCTTCAAGCAAGATTTGCGCGGGATGCCCGAGTCAGGGTGGTCCACGGGTTTCTCGAAGCCCTCGACCGCGCGACGGCGGCGGACTCCGTGGTCATGGTCAACGTGCTGGAGCATATAGCGGAGGACGAAGAAACTTTACGGGCCATCCACCGTATGCTCGCGCGTGACGGCACGGTCCTCCTCTTTGTGCCGGCCTTCCAGTGGTTGTATGGGGCCTTCGACGAAGCCCTGGGACATTTTCGGCGATACACCAAATCGCTGTTGACGGAAAGACTGACGCAGGCGGGATTCCGTCCCCTGTGCATCCGCTATTTCAACTTTCCGGGCGTTTTGACATGGTTTCTGGTCAGCCGGGTATTGAAGCGGAAAACGGCACGGCCCGATGATGTCCGGCTGTATGACAGGTGGATTATCCCGTGGGTGACGCGCTTGGAGCGATACTGGGAGCCTCCGGTGGGGCAGAGCCTTCTCGCAGTCGCCAGAAAAGTGCAATAGGAGTGGAGGCCGGATCGCTTCCCATGACAACCGAGCGACGCGACTCTGTGGGCGATGTATGGAAACCGCTGGTGGCGGTGAGCCTCCTCACCCTGGCGGTTCAGTTCAGTAACTTCGTAGTTGATTGGAAGGCGCTGACCCTGCGTGACAGGTTCACGGTCAACCTCGATCTCATGGTGGGTGACAACACCCATTATTTTGCGATCGCGACGAATCTCCTTTCAGGAAACGGCTATGTGGACTCTACGGATGAAATGTTAACCGTCCGCGCCGGGACGCCGACCTACAGAAGAAGCCCTGGCCAGCCGCTCCTGTACGCCGTTCCGTTGGCGATCTTCTGTCGTGCCACCGGCTATCAGGTCACCGAGGCGAACGCGGTGCAGGTCTGGCTCTTTCTGTACGGGCTTCATCTGGCAATGCTCTGCCTCGGCGGCGTGTATTTTTACAAGCTCGCCCTGTTCCTTGCGGATCAGCGATGGGCGTTCCTCGCCGCGGCCCTGTACATTATATGGCCCTCTCACTTGGTGTTTCTGTCTCCGTCCCTGGCGAAGTTTACGGCCGAGACTCTGGTGGAGCCTCTTTTGGTGGTGGCCTATTATCTTCTTCTCAAGCCGAGCGACAGTGTAGGCAACCGGATACTGGCGGGCGTGGTCTTAGGAGCCTGCCTGCTCACCAGAGTGTACCTGGTGCTGGTGCTGGCAGCCCTCATCGGACTGTCTCTTCTCATAAGGAACGCCCATTTCAGGAAGAGGGTCATCTTCGCTGCAATTGTGGCCGCATTGATCCTGCTGCCGTGGCCGATCCGCAATTACCTCGTGTTCGGCGACTTCTCACTTAGCTCGCAGGGAGGCATCCAGTTGTGGCTGGGCAACAACGCAGAAGCCCGCGGATCGATCGACGGACGGATGTATGACGAGGGCTACAATCGTCCCCAGGATTTCCCGCTTCTCAGGCAGTTGGAGGAAAAATACCCCGGCATCGTCCGCATGGCGGGATATGACGAAACCCAGGCCAAGGACATCTTGAGGAAGGAAGCGGTCTCCTGGATGAAAGATCATCCGGCAGCACTCGCCCGACTCTGGATGAAGAAGCTGGCGATCACCCTGTATCCAGCGAATTTCGGCAGCTACAACAAGGTCAACATCCTGACCGCTGGGGTCTTCCTGTTATTCGTGCCCGGTCTTTTGCTCTATCTGCGCCAGTGTGCAAAGGGACAGGCCGCGCCGGAGTTCCTGTCGTTCACGGTACCGGTCGTGTGCCTTTGTCTGGTGAATGTCCTGTTTTTTGCCGAGTACCGAACCCGACTTCTCATGGAACCGTTTATGATGCTGTTCGCGGTGTACGGCGCGCAGCAGCTTTGGGAGAGGATCGCGCTTTCACGGGCGCAGGTTGGAAGCCGGACGGCGCATTCCTGAGATGCGGGCTGTCTGCGTCGGGAATCGCTGGAACGCTCAGTGTCCGTGCAGGACGCGTTCGTAGAGCGATTCGAGTTCGGGCACGTTTCGGTCGGCATTGAACCGTTCCAGCACGATCTTGCGCCCTTCAGCACCCATGCGCGCCCGTAAAGACGGATCGTCGAGCAAGCGCATGATCGCCTGCGCCAAGGCTGACGAGTTCGCAGGCTCGACCAGAATGCCGGAGCGTCCATCGGCGACCACCTCCGGTAGGGCTGAGACTCTGGTGGCCACACAAGCCTTCCCTGCTGCCATGGCCTCGACGAGTGCGATGCCGAGTCCCTCGGCGAGGGAAGGCAGGACAAAGACGTCACACAAATTGAGAAAGGGCCTGACGTCTGATTGGATGCCGAGGAACCGCACATGAGAAGCCACGCCGTGGCTCTTCAGAAAGGCCGTGTGCGTGCGTAGGGGCTCCTGAGCTGTGGCTCCCACGAGCAGGACGAAGACGCCCGGACATTTCCTCACTAATAGAGGGACGGCTTCGACAAGGTACCGCACACCCTTGAGCGGGTTCAGGCGCGCGATACAGAGGACGACCGGGCTCGTGGACGGGATCGCGAGCTTGGGGCGCAACAGTCCTTCTTGAGGTGCGGGCTCGAAGAGCTGCGGGTCGATCGCGTTATAGATGACGGAGACGCGGTCAGGAGCGAGACCGAGGTGCCGCACCGAGGATTGCTTGACGTATTCGGAGACCGACACGAACTCCGGGTCTGCAATCCGGCATGTGAGCCGGTCGAAGAGACGGAGTACCCACAGTTTTGCGCGCGACATGCGAGGGTTGTCCTGGAACAGGGTCGCTTCATAGTCAGGACAGTGGAGCGAGCTAATAACGGGAATCCCTCGGATTCGGCCGGCGATGCGACCCAGCACGTTCGCTCCGAAAAGATGACTATGGATCAAATCAACGGGCTCGCGTCTGAGCAGCCGCAGCAGGCGGATGAGACCCAGGGGCAGGCCGTAAATGGACCGGAGCCGCAGGCAGACGACCGGATATCCAAGTCGTCGGATCGACTCGTTCCAGAATTCATTCCGATCGTAGAGATACACGACGATCCCATCGAATCGCCGTCGATCCAGTCGGGACAGATTTGTGTAGAGGAGTCGTTCGGACCCGCCAGAACCCAAATCTTCGATCAGATGCAGAACGCGGAAGGTCTTCGTCACGGCGCCTACTATACCACAGCGGCCATTGCCTTGGACCGTGAGTGCATCGGTCGGGATGACTATGAGTTCTGAGATGGGCGGCTCGGCGACCGCCTGGCCTTTCTCGCCTGTACGAGAGGCGGCTGTTTCAGGTCTGCCGATTCGTCACGTTGTGCTCCAGGTCGTGGGGGCCTGTCTCCTCGTTTTTGCGGCATATCTCTTCCTGCCGTTTACCCTTCCAGACAAGGGAGGCGATGACGCGCAGTATGTGATGTTGGCCCGGGATCTCAGGTTCGGCGGAGGAGAACTCTACCGTCATAGGCCCGACGCCTCTCTGCACTTCCCGCCAGGATACCCGCTTCTTCTGAGTATGGTCGTGGAGCGCGACGGGTTAGGGTGGGCGCCGCTCATGCAACGAATGTATTACGGACTGACGATCGGGGTCGCGGCCGTCTGGGCCACTCTGTCGTTCGGAACCAGCGTCGGATGGACAGTGTTCGGCCTGGTGGCTGTGAACCCGGCCCTGCTCGGCAGCTCGTCCATGCTCGCGTCGGAGGGGCCGCACACCGTGCTCTATGTAACAGGGTTTCTGGCCTGGCTGTGGTTCCTGCGAACGAGGCGCGTCGCTCCCCTGGGCTTGTGCGCCCTGTCGCTCGCGCTTGCCGCGTGTGTGCGGGGGTATGGGCTCATGCTGGTGGCCTTCCTGCCGCTACTTCTCATGGTCACCTTGCGAGCAGAGCCGTGGCGACGGATTCTCGGATACGTGGCGGTGTATCTGGCAGTGTGGGTAATTGTCCTCGCCCCGTGGGCCATACGGAACTATCGGGTCTGGGGGCACTTCGTGCTCTTGACCACCCCGGGGACCACCATCTATTCGGCCTGGTTCCCGCCGGCGCCTTTGGCGTTCGGCCGCATGGCGAACGACGAGGTCAGTCGGCAGGCGAATCAAATCGAGGATCATTTCGAGCAGGATCGCTTTTACCTGAAAGCTACGGCGAAGCGAATCCTGGAAGAGCCGGGGCTGGCCTTGACCACGACCATGCAAAAATATGTCTTCTTTGTGATGCCCTTCGACTGGGAATTTTTCGGTCGAATCAATGCCGAGGGGCGTCTTCGTCCTTCCCTTCACTTTATCTACGTCTTCATCCTTCCTTTCCTGCTGTTGTACGTTTGGCAAAATCGCAAATGCGAGGTTTTCTGGTGGGGACTGATGGCTCCAGTCCTTTACGGAGCCGTCATGACTGCGCTCATTTTGGGTATTCCCCGCTTCCGTCTGTGTATAGAACCCCTCCTGACGATCTATGCGGCGACCGCGCTTGTGAATTGGGTTCGCGTCAACCCTCCGGTGCGAAAGAAGGCAGCGGGTGGATATTTTCTGATCTGTCTCGTGAGCGCCTACGCGTTCATGGCGCTTGTCGAATAGCTTCCGGTCCGACGCGAAACAACACGGAAGGATAAGGCATGAAAAAGCTCACCGTGATCATCCCGGCGTATAACGAGGAGGAGATGATCGAAGCGGTCATCCGGCGGGTGCAGCAGGCAGATATCGGCGACCTGGAGCGGGAAGTCATCGTGGTCGATGACGGCTCGCGCGACAACACCAGAGCCATCCTGCGCCACATGCAGGGACAGGGGGTGACGGTCATCCTGCACGAACGCAACCTCGGCAAGGGGGGGGCCATCAAGACCGGGCTTCAAGCGGCGACCGGCGATGTGGTCATCATTCAGGACGCGGACTTGGAGTACGATCCGAACGATTTCAGCCGCCTGCTGGCCCCGATCCTTACCGGCCAAACGGAGTTCGTGATGGGATCCCGGTTTCTGATCCAGGAGCAGAAATACCACTGGGGAGGAAAATCACCGTTCTTCACGCACTATGTCGGCAACAAGACCATCATCTGGGTGACCAACCTACTCTACGGGAATCGGGCAACCGATTATGAAGGCTGCTACAAGGCGGTCACGCGTCGCCTGATGTGCTCCCTGGCGATCAAGGCCAACGGCTTCGAGTTCGATAACGAGATGATCTGCAAGGCTCTGCGCCTGGGGCATCGGATCGTCGAGGTGCCCATTCACTACGCCCCACGCAGTTACAGCGAAGGGAAAAAAATCACCTGGCGCGACGGGCTGCGAATGCTGTGGACGGTTGTGAAGTGGCGCATCCGGCCCCTCTAAGACCGCGCCCCAGGGGAAATAATTTACTTGTTGCCTGCGCACCGAAACATGGGATAGCATAAGCGCCCTCGACTCCTGCCCGGTCTGGGACCGGCTTCATCCCCTGCGCGGGCAGCGTTCATCGGATGGACTGTGACATCGGATGAGAGAGCCGTCGTGGTAAGCCGAATCTGCCTCATTATACCGCCTTCGATATTCCTGCTCGACGAGCGGGTGTTCATGACGCTCGGGATCCTGAAGGTGGCCGCCGTGCTGGAGCAGGCCGGCATCGAAGTCGAACTCCTGGATTTGTCGGGAGTGGCCAATTATGAGGACGTGGTCCGGGATCATGTCAAAAGCAGCGCCGCCAGGTGCTATGGACTCACGGCAACCACGCCCCAGATGCCCGCCGCGACCAAGGTCTATCGCATCATCCGGGCGGTCCGGCCAGAAGTCCGGATCATCCTCGGCGGACCGCACGTCACCTTGATCCATGCCGCGTCCAAGTACGAGCAAGAGCGCGGGGCTCCGGGCCGAGCGGCCACGGCGATGCACCAGCTCGAGGACATGTTCGACGTGCTTGTCGTCGGAGACGGCGAGATCGCCGTTTTTCGAGCGTTAAGCGACAATCCGCCGAGGTTGGTAGACGGAGATGATCCGAAATCCGAGCTGTTTCTCACCAGCCAAAGCCTGACAGAGCTGCCCTTTCCAGCCCGACATCTGGTAGATGTGGAGAGTTACCACTATACCATCGACGGGGTGCGCGCCCTCTCGATGATCGCTCAACTCGGTTGTCCCTTTGGGTGCGGATTCTGCGGGGGACGCATGAGTCCGTTCCTGCGTCGTGTCCGTATGCGCACGTCTGAAAATATCGTGCGGGAGATGGTGCGTTTATACGAGACCTACGGCGTCACCGGCTTCATGCTGTACGATGATGAGCTGAACGTGAACCCCAAGATCGTTGAATTGATGGATCTGATCGCCAAGGCCCAGCGGGACTTAGGGGTCGAGTTCAGGCTCCGAGGCTTTGTCAAGGCCGAGCTCTTTACGGACCGGCAAGCGGAAGCGATGTACCGGGCGGGGTTCAGATGGGTCTTGATCGGCTTCGAATCGGGACATGAACGTATTCTGACCAACATCCAAAAAAAGGCGTGCCAGGCGGACAATACGCGATGTATGGAGATTGCGAAGCGGTATGGTCTGAAGGTCAAGGCGCTCATGTCGCTGGGTCATCCGGGCGAGTCCGAGGAAACCATTCGCGCCACTCGGGACTGGTTGCTGACGGTCCAACCCGATGATTTCGACGCGACCGTCATCACCACGTACCCCGGGACGCCGTACTTCGATGAAGCGGTTCAGACCAAGCCCGGAGTCTGGACCTACACCTATCAGAAGACCGGGGATCGCCTGCACAGCCTCGAAGTCGACTATCGCCAGGTCGCCGAATATTACAAAGGCGTTCCGGGCGAGTACACGTCCTACACCTACACCGACCACCTGAGTCCAGAGGAGTTGGTGCGTCTGCGAGACTGGCTCGAAGCCGATGTGCGGGGCACGCTGAATATTCCCTACAATACGGGAGCCGCGGCCGTGCGCTACGAACATTCGATGGGGCAGGGGGGAATCCCTCCCTCGATTCTGAGAACGACGTCTTCGCTGAGCATGAAAAGCACGTGACCAGGTTACCCATCACGGTCGGAGCCGCCTGATGATCGGGCGATTGCGGATATGGGTCTGATTAACCTCCAGGAAGTTCAGCGTCCAGCCTCCTCGACCGTATCGTCCTCTGCGGGCCAGTCCATCGTGCTCTTGAGGCCGCCCATGGTCGTCCCGAAGTGGGCGCACGTGTCCTCCATCTGCCCGCCCTTGGGACTGGCTTACGTCGCTGCCTCTATCCGGAAGGCGGGGTTTCAGCTCCGCTGTGTCGATGCGCTGGGTGAGGCTCCCTTCCATTGTCTTGTGCTGGACAACCCCAATTTCCTTGCGTACGGGCTGTCCACTCCCCAGATCGTCGAGCAAGTAGGCCGCGTAGATGTCCTGGGCGTCTCGCTGATGTTCTCCCACGACTGGCCGGTCCACAAGGCCATCATCAAGGCCGTGCATCAGGCGAACCCCAATGTGACCGTCATCTGCGGGGGCGAGCACATCAACGCCGTGCCCGAGTTCTGCCTGCAGGATTGTCCCGAAATCGATGTTTGCGCGCTGGGCGAAGGCGAGGAGACGATCATCGACTTGTTGCATGCCCTGCACGATAGCCGGGATCTCAAGACTGTGCCGGGTATCGCGTTCCGTTCAGGCGGAGAGTTCGTCCGGACTCCAGCGAGGCCTCGAATCCGGAAGCTCGAAGAGATCCCTTGGCCGGCCTGGGAGCTCTTCCCCCTGGAGACCTACATGGCCAACGGTCTCGGCTACGGTGTCAACCCAGGACGAACCGTGCCCCTGCTCGTGTCGCGGGGGTGCCCGTTCGAATGCACCTTCTGCTCGAGTCCCCAGATGTGGACGACGCGCTGGCAGGCCCGTCCGGTTGATGATGTGCTGCGCGAGATGGAGTATTACGTCCAGCACTATCAGGCGCAAAACTTCGACTTCTATGACCTGACGACGATCATCCGGAAGGACTGGATCAAGGAGTTCTGCGAGAAGCTGATCAGCAAGAAGTGGAACATTACGTGGCAGATGCCGGCAGGGACTCGCGCGGAGGCTCTGGACGCCGAGGTGCTGCCGCTCATGTACCGGTCGGGACAGCGGAACATCAGCTACGCGCCGGAGAGCGGCTCCCCGACGACGCTCAAGCGGATCAAGAAAAAAGTCAGTCTGGATCGTATGAAGGCCTCCATCCGGAACGCCCTCAGGGAAGGCATGAACGTGAAGCTCAACATGATCATGGGCTTCCCTCATGAGACCAGAAAGGAGATCTTCGAAAGCTTCCGGTTCCTGCGTGACGTCGCCATGCTGGGCGTCCACGACGTGTACATCGCTTGCTTTTCACCGTACCCGGGCTCCGAGCTCTTCGACGAACTGCGCCTGTCCGGCCGCATCAGAGCCATGGACGGTGAGTATTTCCTGATGCTGACCAGCTACAGCGACATCCGGTATTCGTATTCCTATTCGCCGCACATCACGAACGCTCAGCTGACGAGGTATCGGCTAGGAGGGATGTTGATGTTTTATGTCATCAGCTACCTGCTTCGTCCCTGGCGGCTGCTCAGGGTCCTGTACAATGTGGTGATCGGCAGGGAGGAGTCACGCCTCGACATGGCCCTGGGCCAGATGATGGACCGGCTCAGGAGCAAAAAGGTGGCCCTCAAAGACGTGGAACCGATGTCCGCAGCCTCCACGACTCGATTGTCTTAGGTTGTTCCCGCCGGGCTTGGGAATCCTCGTTGGCGAATTCTATCCCTCCGCTGCCGCGCCGTGACGGATAAGGATCCGAGACAGTCGGGCATGAGAGTTCTCTTCGTTTCTTACAACGGGGCGATGGATTCCCTCGGCCAAAGCCAGATCCTTCCGTATCTCCGAGAAATTCGGAAGGATGGGCACGAGGTTATTCTGGTGACGTTCGAGCGGCTTCCGCACCGGCGGGTCACCAAGGAGATTGGCGAGGTTCGCGACGCCCTGAGCCGTCTCGGGATCCGCTGGCTCTGGCTTCGTTACCACAAGCGCCCTCCTGTCCTCTCGACGATCTGGGACGTGACCTGTGGCGTCGCCCTCGTCCTGTGGCTGACTTTTATCTACACGCCCGCGGTGTTGCATGCTCGATCCCAGGTGGCGGCCGCCATGGCCTGGCCTGTTGCGCGTTTGTTGCGCAGACGATTCGTTTTCGATCTTCGCGGCCAGATGGCCTATGAGTATGCGGATGGCGGAACGTGGGCCCCCGACGGCCTCCTGTGCCGACTGGTGGAGCAGGCGGAGCGTCGGTTCATTCGCGATGCCGACGGCTTGGTCGTCCTGACGCGGACGCTGGCCCATGACGTCGCTCCTCTGGCCGTACGCTCTCCGATGGTCATTCCCACATGCGTGGATCTGGACCTGTTCACCGCACCTGCGGCCGTCCCGGCGGAGGCTCCGTCCCGGATGGTGTACTGCGGGTCTCTGGGAGCGCGGTACGCGCTGGATCTCCTGGTCCTGTGTTACGTCGAAGCTGCGCGCGTGATTGTCGGGCTGGAAATGCTGGTGTTGACCCACAGCGATTCCCGTCAGCTCCGTGAAGCCTTTCAGGAGGCGGGCGTGGCTCCTTCGAGGTACAGGATCATTCACGTCAGTCACGGAGAAATTCCCCGGTATCTGCAACAAGGGAGGTTCGGCGTGCTCCTCTTACGCGGAGGGCGTTCCCTCCGAGGAGCCTGTCCGACCAAGGTCGGCGAATACCTCGCTGCGGGGTTGCCGATCCTGTCGAGCAGCGGGATCGGGGACTGTACGGAACTGTTGGAGGCGAATCGGATCGGCGTGGTTCTCAAGGACCACAGCCCCGAATCGTTTCGGGAAGGTCTCGGCCAGCTTGTTCGCCTCATGGAAGAAGGAGCGACGCTGCGTGCGCGGTGCCGCGTCGTCGCCGAAAAGGAGTTCTCGTTGAGCGCCGTCGCGGGGCCGGCCTACCGTGGCCTCTACCGGTCGCTTGAGGTGCACCGGTGAGGATTCATTTTCTGGTTCCGTATCCGCAGGACCAGGCCCCGAGCCAGCATCTGAAGTTTGAGCAGTACTACGGTCGGTTTGAAAAGGCCGGCTACGAGGTCGTGCACGATGCCTTCTATTCCCTAGAACTCTACCGAAGCTTGTCACGGCCTGGGTTCTGGAGAAAGGCGATCGGTGTCCTGTGGGCCTGCCTCAAACGGCTCCGCTCCTTGTGGATGGCGTGGCGGAGCGACCTCGTGTACCTCTGTCTCGAGGCCATGCCGCTGGGGCCGCCGGTCCTGGAATGGATCATCGTGCACATCCTCAAGCGCCCGATGGTGTACGACATCGATGACCTGATCTACCTGAAGAAACCCGGCAGCCGGGACCCCTTGCCGACGCTGTGGGACCGCAGGCGGAAGGTCGAGTTCATCATGCGCGCCTCACGCCATGTGATCGTGTGCACCCCGCATCTTGAGAAGGTGGCCAGGAGCGTCAACGGGAACGTGACGCGCATTTCGTCCACCATCGAGACGGCAAAGTATACGTGCCGAACGAGTTACTCCTCACCACGCGTGACCCTCGGATGGAGCGGAAGCTTTTCGACCGCCCCCTATCTCCACCTGCTCGATAACGTCCTGTCCATCTTGCAGCATCGGTATGGGGTCACGATCCGAGTGATCGGAGATCCTAAGTTTGCGATCCCCGGAGTCGAGGTTGAGGCGCTCCCGTGGAAGCTCGAAACGGAAGTGGAGGATCTCCTGAAGATCGACATCGGGCTGTACCCGCTTCCTCACGAGGAGTGGGTGTTGGGCAAAAGCGGACTCAAGGCGCTCCAGTATATGGGGCTCGGCATTCCCGCCGTCATGACCCCGATCGGCGCCAACCTGGAAATCGCTTTGAACGGGGAGAATGCCTTTTTCGCCGACACCGAGGAAGAATGGATCAGCGTCCTCGGTCGGCTCATCGAAGATCCGTCGCTCAGGGAGCGGGTCGGCAAGGCTGGCCGCAAGACTGTCGAGGCGCGCTACTCCGTCGAGCGCAATTGGCCGCTGTACCTGGGCGTGGTGCAACAATCCATCAGCCAACCCCGCGATGCAACCCAAGCGAGCAAGGCGGCATGGTCGAAATGAAGGGCCGGGCCCGGAGCCGATGGAAGGGGATTGAACCGAGTTAAGGACGTCGTGATGTGCGGAATCTGCGGGATAGTCAATTTTGATGGGAGGCCGATCGAGCCCGAGGTGATCGGGGCCATGACGGCCTCGCTTGTCCATCGGGGGCCGGACGGCGAAGGCCTATACTGCAACTCGACGGGAGGAGCGCAGCAAGGTCCCGTCGTGGCTCTGGGCCATCGCCGGTTGGCCGTCATCGATTTGAGCCCCAACGGCAAGCAGCCGATGACGAACGAAGACGGATCGCTTTGGATCGTCTTCAACGGCGAGATCTACAATTTCAGGGAGCTGCGCGCGAGGCTGCAGGCTCAAGGCCATGTCTTCCGTTCCAGTTCGGACACGGAGGTGATCCTGCGCCTTTACGAGGAGGTCGGAGAAAAGTGCCTGGAGGAGATGGACGGAATGTTCGCGTTCGCCCTCTGGGACGGGCGGAAAAAACAGCTCTTTCTTGCCCGCGACCGGGTCGGCAAGAAGCCGCTCTACTACGCGCAGGTCGGGTCCACGTTCGTATTCGGCTCCGAGGTGAAGGCGCTTCTTCGAAATCCCGCCATTTCCGGGGAACTGTCCGTGGAAGCGTTACCCAGTTATTTCACGTTTGGCTATCCGCCGTCCGATCAGTCCTTTTTCAAAGGGCTCCGCCAACTGGAGCCCGCGCATGCGATGACCGTCGGTCCTGAGGGACGGTCGGAGGTGTGGCGGTACTGGGACCTCGATTTTTTCCCCGCGCCCGGGAGGATCCCGTCGTTCACCGAAGCCACCGATCAGGTCCGCAGCCTTGTCACGGAGGCTGTCCGCAAGCGGCTCGTCTCCGATGTGCCCATCGGTGCCTTCCTGAGCGGCGGGATTGACTCCAGCATCGTCGTGGGTCTCATGAGTCGCCTCATGGACCGACCCGTGAAGACCTTCAGCATCGGATTTACAGGAGATCCGGATTTCGACGAGACCCGGTACGCGCGGATCGTGGCCGATCATTTTCGGACCGAACACACCGAGTTCATCGTCGAACCCAAGGCGATCAACCTGATCGAGACCTTGGTCTGGCAGCACGACGGTCCTTTCGGCGATCCCTCCACCGTCCCGACGTTTATTCTGTCCCAGTTGACACGGCAGCACGTGACGGTGGCGCTGAACGGCGATGGGGGGGATGAGCTGTTCGCCGGGTATCTTCGCTTCCATGCCAGCGTCGCGGCAGAACGCCTGCCGTCCGGGTTGTCGCGTCTGGCCAACCGGGCGCTGATGATGTTACCGGAGCCCAAGCAGTATCACCACTGGCTGCGGCGAGCGCAACGGTTTTTCTCCGTCGCGTCGGAGCCGCTGTTTGTACGCTTGCATCATTGGACCGCGTTCTTTGATCGCGATCTCTCCGAGCTGTTGCGCCCGGAAGTCATCGAAGGGCTCCGAGTCGTCGAAACCGTGTATCCGCGGAGGTTGCTCGATCGGACGTCGCGCTTCTCAACACTCTCCAAAGTGCTCTATGTTAATTTCATGACCTATCTTCCCGAAGATCTTCTCGTGAAGGCGGATCGCTCCACCATGGCTCATGGTCTCGAAGGCCGCTCCCCGTTCCTGGACCACCGCCTGGCCGAGTACGCCGCCGCGCTGCCCGATCAGTATAAATTTCGCCGGGGAACGACGAAATACGTGTTGAGAACGGCATTTGCCGACCTGCTCCCGGCGGAGATTCTCCGGCGCGGGAAGCGCGGATTCGGCGTCCCGCTGGGAGCCTGGTTCAGAGGGGAACTGCGCGACTATGTCCAGGATCTCCTCCTGTCCCCATCCGCCCTTTCCCGTGAATACCTTGAGCCGTCGTTTGTCGCCCGCACGGTGCGCGAGCACGTGGAGGGGGATAGGGATCATGGCAACCGCCTGTGGCTCCTGTTAACCTTCGAAGTCTGGCTCCGCATGATGCGGGATCAGGCAACCCTCGGCCACCACGCGCTCGGTCGACCGGCTTTCGCGTAGTCCATTCCTCCTGCCTCATCATGGCCCAGGCGTGCCCCGTATCGAATGACCTCTACGAAGAGCTGTCGGAATTTCTGGTCGCCTTTTCCGGCGGGACCGAGACTCGGCCGTTCTGGCTGGGACGATTCCGATTGTGGTGGGAACACAATCCCGCCTTCGCGGAAGGCCTGGAGCGCGGGTGGATTCTCAGGAGTCACGGCAGGATCGTCGGATTCTGCGGGATGATTCCGGCAAAGTTCAGGCGATCCGGAAAGGATGAGACCGTCTTCACGGCGACGACCTGGAGGGTCTCGCCGGAGCACCGAAACGAAAGTCTCAGCCTGTTCTTCAAGGCCATCAACGCTTCGAAGCAAACCATGCTGTTCTGTACCACGCCGGGTGCCGCAACGGTCGCCGTGCTGAAAGCGTTGAAGTTCGAGCGGATGCCGCGCGAGGACGACCGCAGGAGCCTGGCCCTGATCGATGGTCAGCGGATCGCGAGCGCTCTTCTGAACGATCGCTTCGGAAGCTTGCCCGGACTCTTGCGCGGTATGTGCGGCGCGCTCGCGCGTGTCCTGACGATGGTCCAGCATGCGCGGTGGCGGCATCGTGACGCCGGCCCGGACGGCATGGAAGTCAAGGAACTACCGCACGCCGACGGCAGTTTCGACGTCCTGTGGGAGAAAACGAAAGATCTCTATCGAAACACGAACGTTCGGGATGCCAGGTCAATCAACTGGTTCTGCTTCGCGGAGCGGGATTTCAAGAAACAACTGTTCGCCTGCTATCGGGAGGGCCGGCTGGTCGGATACGCGGTGTGCCGGGTGAATCAGGCCAACAGGTTGAATCTTCGGGTTGTCGAGTGTCTGGACCTTTGGGGAGACCCGGTCAGCGGTCCGGCTCTCGGACCCTTGGTTCGCGCCATGCAGGCATACGCTCGGGATCGCGCGTACGATCTTGTCCTCATTCCGCATTTCAATCGTGCCGTCGGCGCAGCGCTGAGAGGACAGGGTATGGTTCGGGTTCGGGAAAAGGAGAGGCGGGAATATTTCAAGGTCGGTCCTACCTCGGCGGGCGAGATCACGGCGGCCAACTCGTATTTCGTGACTGCCCAGGGTGACAACGGGTTGTGACGGGCTAGGCCGTGGCCCAAGCGAAACGTTGAATGTTGATCCCGAAACCCCATCTCAAGCGCGCGTATTTCGCGCTTCTATCCGGGTTGGGCAAGGATGCTGTCCTCCTGCGAAGGATTCGCCGAGATGATCTGCTGCTGGTTTTGAATTTTCACCGCGTCTCCCCGGAGCGCAACCCGTACTGGAGCCCGTTGCATCCGGGTATTTTCGAAGACCTGCTGGTTTTCTTGAAGCGTCACTTCGAGGTGGTGCGGTTCGGCGATGTCGATTCCGCTGAAGGACGGAGGCCGCTGGCGGTCCTGTCGTTTGATGACGGGTATCACGATTTCGTCGAGTACGCGATGCCGCTCCTGCACAAGCATGGACTACGGGCCAACCAGAATATTATTCCTGCTTGCGTGGAAAGCGGATGTCCGCCCTGGAACGTCCAGTTGGTCGATTTTCTCAACAGTGTGCCCCGGACTCTGATCAACGAGCTCCGTGTGCCGGGATTCTCGGATCGTCTCGCGGGAGATGATGAAGACAGCAAGACGAAGTACGGCGTCGCTCTGAGCCGATTTTTGAAGTTACGGCCCGCGCGCGAGCGTGCCTCCCTGTGGCCGGCGGTGGCCCGGCTCATGGAGCGAGCGGGCGATTGGACCATGACGAGGATGATGACTCTCGATGACGTGCGGCAGGCGTCCGGGAGCCACGAGATCGGAGCCCATTCCTACTCTCATGAATCCATGGAATTCGAAAGCGACGAGTTCTTCGAGAGCGACCTGGACCGGTGCTTTGACTACTTTTCCAGAAGTCTGCGAATGCCCCTGCTTGTCTACGCCTTTCCCAACGGGAGCCGCCGCCCGGAGCAGGTCGACACGTTGCTGAAGAGAGGGATCAGATACGTCCTGCTCGTGGACGAGAAATTCGCGAGTCGCCGCTGCGCCGTGTGTCCGCGATTTACCATCTACGGGGACTCCTATCAGGAGGCCAAGTTTCGCTCGCTCGGCCACTATGCAAGGGGAGTGACGGCAGACACCGCGTCATGCCGGTGACGACGAAAGACAAGGTGCTGCAGGTCGTCTTTGCCGGGATCGAGGAAGCCAACCAGGTTCTTCCCCGCGAGGCTCAGCTCGAAAAATCCGAAGAGACCGCCCTGATGGGAGAATTAAGCGAGCTGGACTCGCTCGGACTCGTCAATCTGATCGCGGCGGTCGAGCAAAAAATCGAAGAGGAGTTTCACGTGTTGGTCAACCTGGCGGATGACGAGGCGATGTCACTGAAAGCGAATCCGTTCGCGACCGTCGGCACCCTGACCGAATACATCGCGACGCTGTTGGAGCGCAGACGGGCATGACTTCCCGGACCCATCACGGCGTCATCGTGTCCGACTTCAACGCGAGCAACTTCGCGGGCTGTCTGAAGAACAACGAGGAGGCCCCGAACGTGGAGGCGGTCGTGTCGCCGTTCGGCCAGGTCATGCCGGTCCTGATCCAGGACGATCTGGACTGCTGGCGCGGCGACCCGGACTTTGCCGTCGTCTGGACCCAGCCTCAGGGCGTCATCAAGTCCTTCGGGCCCGTGCTGCGGTACGAGACCGCGCCCTCCGAGCGCCTGCTGGAGGAGGTGGACGAATATGCAGCGGCGCTGGCCGGCTTGAGCAAGCGGGTGAAATCCGTCTTCGTGCCGACGTGGGCGGTCCCTTCCTATTACAGGGATTTCGGCCTGCTCGACCTGAAGGCCGGGACGGGAATCTCGCATTGGCTGATGCGGATGAACCTGAGGCTGGCCGAGAATTTCGAGAAGTCCGTGAACGTCCATATCCTCAACAGCCAGAAATGGATCGAGACGGCGGGCAAGCGCGCCTTCAGTCCCCGTCTCTGGTACATGGGCAAGATCGTGTTCGGCAACGAGGTCTTCATTGAGGCGGCACGGGACGTCAAAGCCGCGCTGAGAGGGCTGGGCGGCCAGTCGAAGAAGCTCGTCCTGGTGGACTTGGATGACACCCTGTGGGGAGGGATCGTCGGGGACCTCGGCTGGGAGAACGTGGCGCTCGGCGGCCATCATGCCGTGGGAGAAGCCTTTTCGGATTTCCAGCGGGCGCTCAAGGCACTGACCCACCGCGGCATTCTGCTGGGCATCGTCAGCAAGAACGATGAAACGGTCGCGTTGGAGGCGATCCGGTGCCATCCGGACATGGTCCTGCGCCTTGAGGACTTCGTCGGCTGGCGGATCAATTGGCGCGACAAGGCCGAGAACATCGTGGAGCTGGTGCGAAGCCTGAACCTCGGACTCCAGTCGGTCGTCTTCATCGATGACAGCCCGGCCGAGCGCGCGCGCGTCCGGGAGGCCCTGCCGGAAGTGCTCGTGCCGGAGTGGCCGGAAGACAAGCTGCTCTATGAAAGCACCTTGCGGGGGCTCCTGTGCTTCAACAGCCCGGCGGTCACGCGCGAGGATGTGGACCGGACCAGGATGTACGCCGCCGAAGCCCAGCGGGAAGACTCCAAGCGGACGATGGCGTCCGTGGAGGAATGGCTCGGCTCGCTCGGAGTCACGGCCAAGGTTGAGCCCTTGAACGAGGTCAATCTTCAAAGGGCCGCCCAGTTGCTGAACAAGACCAATCAAATGAATCTGACGACCAGACGGATGACGGAGGCGGAGTTGCTCGATTGGGCCAGGAAGCCGAACCACCGTCTCTGGACGGTCCGGGTGGCGGATCGATTCGGCGATTCTGGCCTCACGGGGATCGTGAGTCTGAAGGTCCAGGGCGAGACCGGCACGATCGTGGACTTCGTCTTGAGCTGCAGGGTCATGGGGCGAAAGGTCGAGGAGGCCATGCTCCACATTGCCGGCGAGTATGCCCGATCGCAAAAAGTCCGGACGCTGAAAGCCCGGTACCTCGCCACAGAAAAGAACAGGCCCTGTCTGGACTTCTGGCAGCGATCAGCATTTGCTCCGGACGGGACTGGGACGGTGTTCGCCTGGAATCTCGACGCCCCCTACCCAAGGCCGGAATCCGTGACGATCGAGGGGAACGATGCCTAGGAAGCCGCGCGCAGCGGCCGGGGAGACCACGGGCGTAGAGGAGGAGATGGTGTTCCGCCTGTCCCAGGAAGCCGTCGAGGGATTCGCCGCGTTGACCGGCGATCGAAGCTCCCTGCACATGGATTCAACGTTCGCGCGGCGTTCGCTGTATCGACGGACCGTGGTGCACGGCATGCTGCCGGTCACGTTCCTCATCGCAGCGCAGAGCTGTCTCAGCGGAAGGGGATCGGGTTCGATGCGGAAGATCGCCGCCCGGTTCCTGAAGCCGGTCTTTGCGGGCGATCGCTTGTCCCTCGGCGCCAAGGTTCTGGAGGCGGCGGGAGAAGGATCGGCCACCGAGGTGGACTACGCCTTCAAAAACGTGGAGTCGGGCGCGATCGTCACGACCGCCCACGTCGTGTTTAGCGCCGAGAGCCCTGAGCGGGAAAGTCCTCGGTCCGGCCAGACCGGACGTGCGGCTGCGAGCGGGGCGCTCCTGAACGGACCTCTGTCGGAGCAGGAATGGCAATTCGATCAGATTGCCAAGGGACAACAGGCAAGTCTCGACTTCTGGGTCTCCGCGGAAAGTCTTAGGCGCTTTCGCCGGCTGCTGACGGACGGTCTGGACGGGAAAGGCGGGCGGCTGCCGGACGACCTGCGCGAAACCGCCGCACCAGACCTGCTTGCGGCCGCACTGATTTCGACCTTCGCCGGCATGTGCATTCCGGGCAAGCATGCGACCCTGATGGATTTCGTGATCAACTTCAGCGCGTCCATTCAGATGGACACGCCTTACAGACTGACGGGCACCATCGAGCACAAGTCGCAATCGACCGGGAGCGTGATCGAAGGCATTACGATCCGGGAAGCCGAGGAGAAAGGCGGCGCGGTCGCCACCGGCAAGACCAGCGTCAAGATAAACGAGCTGCCCGCCAAGGGGCCGGCGCTGACGACGATCCGGGATCGCGACACGGACCTGGGGCTCAAGGACAAAGTCATCGTGATCACGGGAGCCAGCCGGGGGGTCGGCGCGACCACCGCCAAGCTGCTCTCCCTCTACGGCGCGAAAGTGGTCGTGAATTACCTGCACGCCCGCGAAGAGGCCGAAGCGGTCGTCGCCGAGATCGTCGAAGGCGGGGGCAACGCGTTCGCGGTGCAGGCCGATGTGGCCGACCGTGCGCAGGTGCGGCGCATGATCGCGGCCGCGTGCGAGCGGTACCGGACGGTGGATGTCCTGGTCAATAACGCCGCGGCCGATTTTTATCCCATCCCGTTCATGGAGCTGACTTGGGAGCGCATGCAACGCGATCTCGACGTGATTCTGAGAGGCGCCTTCAACTGTTGCCAGGAAGTCATCCCGGCGATGATCAAAAACGGCGGCGGCAAGATCATTAACCTATCGACTGTCGCAACCGATGACCCGCCGCCCAACCAATCGAAGTACGTGGCGGCAAAGAGCGCCCTGACCGGACTGACCAGGAGTCTGGCCGTCGAACTGGCCGCCCACAACATTCAGGTCAACATGGTCGTGGCCAGCCTCGTCGAGACCGACCTGGTGAAGCACCTGCCCAAAGTGTTCGTGAAGGGAATGCAGAACGACACCCCGATGAAGCGCAACGCCGCCTCGACCGACGTCGCCAAGACGATCGCCTTTCTGGCGTCGTCGCTGTCCTCCTTCACGACGGGCCAGAGGATTGCGGTCAGTGGAGGCAACCCGCCATTCCTCTGAGGCGTAGTGGCGTGGATCCGGCCGGTCAGGCCGATGCGGCGCCGCGGATTCGAGCGGAGGGGGCGGATTCGAGACGAAAGGAGAAAGCCTGATGCCGGGGTTCGAGCTGATTGACGATCAAGAGCGTCGCGCCGTCGAGGAGGTATTCGCGCGGGGCGGAATCCTGTTCCGCATGGGGTTCGACGACCGCCGGGCTCAGGTCTTCAAAGTCCGGGAGTTCGAGCTCGCGTTCGCCCAGCGGTTCGGAGCGGGCTATGCGCAAGCGGTGACCTCGGGCACTGCCGCGCTCAAGGTGGCTCTGAAGGCGATCGGGATCAAGCCCGGGGACGAGGTGGTGACCCAGAGCTTCACCTTCGTCGCCACCGTCGAGGCCATCCTGGAGTGCGGGGCGGTCCCCGTGGTGACGGAGATCGACCGGACCTTGAATATGGACCCCAACGACCTTGCAAAGAAGATCACACCCAGGACGCGGGCGATCGTACCCGTCCACATGCTGGGGGCGGCGGCGCGGATGGACGAGATCCTGCGCATCGCCGGGAACCGGGGGGTTCCGGTGGTCGAGGACACGGCCCAAGCCTGCGGGGGCCAATTCAGGGGCAAGCCCCTGGGAACCCTGGGCGCGGCCGGCACTTTCAGCTTCGACTTCGGAAAGGCCATGACCACGGGCGAAGGCGGCATGGTGGCGACCGATCAAGAGGCGCTATTCCTACGGGCGCGCGCCTATTCCGACCACGGCCACGAGAGCAATCCGAACTTCCCTCGGGGTGAGGACACGAGGTCCATGCCCGGCTTCAATTATCGAATGATGGAACTGCAGGGCGCGGTCGGCCTGGTCCAGCTCCGCAAGCTTGACGAGGCCTTGAAGCAGCAGCGGGAGAACAAGGCGCGCCTCAAGGACGCGCTCCGCGGGCTCCGGACGATCAGATTCCGGGAATTCGCCGACGAGGCTGGCGAGACCGGCGACACGCTGGTCTTCTTCCTGGAAAATCCGAAAGTCGCCAGCCGGGCGGCGCAACGACTCTTTGAAAGGGGGATCCGATTCAAGATCCTGCCGGAGGCGACGCAGTGGCACTTTGCTGGGACGTGGGGGCATATCTTCTCGGCGGTCAAGGGCTATCGGAGGAAGGACCCGGGTAAGCTGTGGCGGCGATCCGGGGACCTGCTCAGAAGCGCGATCGCCATTCCGATTTTCATCAAGATGGACGAGGACCGCATCCAGCAGACGGTCAGTGCCATCCGCGAAGTCCTCGGCCGGATATGAGAAAAGGAGAGTCGGAGAGCGGGTCGGGAAGGGCTCATGATCAGGTCGGGAGGCCGCGGGTGGAGGAGGGAGGATCGGAATCGTTGAGCCGGAACCTTGCGAACGTGCTGGTGTCGCCGGGGTCGAGTCTGCGGGACACCCTGAGCGCGATCGACGCGGCCGGGCTGGGCGTGGCGCTGGTCGTCGATCAGGACAGGCAGCTCCTGGGGCTTGTGACGGACGGGGACCTGAGACGAGCCATCCTGAAGGGGGCCGACCTTCAGACGCTCGTCCGGGACGTGATGAATGTGAAGCCCGTGACGGCCCAGGCGGGGACAGCCAGGGAGCAGATCCTGGCCATGATGAACTTTCAGATCCGTCACATCCCCGTGCTGAACGGGAAGGGGCAGGTCTGCGATCTGGTGTGCTTCGGGGACCTCTGGAAGAAGATCCCGTGGGCGGTGCCGTACATCGGGACGGATGAGGAACAGGAGGTCACCGATACGATCCGATCCACCTGGGTCACCATGGGGCCGAAAGTGAGTCGCCTGGAGCGGGAAGTGGCCGCGTACGTGGGGGTCAAGCACGCGGTGGCGGTGTCGAGCGGAACGGCTGCGCTCGACGTGGCCTTGAAGGTGCTGGGTATCGGGCCGGGGGACGAAGTCATCGTGCCGGCCTTCACCTACATCGCCACGGCCAACGCGGTGCTCTACCAGCACGCTACGCCGGTCCTGGCCGATGTGGACCCCGTGACGTTCAATCTGGATCCCGACGACGTGCGGCGACGGGTGACCCCGCGAACGAAGGGCATCCTCCCCATTGATTACGGCGGGCAGGCTGCGGATTACGACGGGCTGGAGGCCATTGTCCGCGAGCACGGATTGCACCTCGTGCAGGATGGCGCGGAGTCCCTGGGGGGAGAGTACAAGAAGAGAAGGCTGTGCTCGTTCGGGACCGTGAGCACGGTAAGTTTTCATGCGGCGAAGGTCATCACCTCGGTCGAAGGGGGCATGGTGCTCACGAACAACGGCGAGTTGGCCGAGCGGGCCAGGATCGTCCGCAACCAGGGCGAAGATCCTTCCAACAAGTACAACCACGTCCTGCTCGGCCACAACTATAGGATGACGGATCTCCACGCGGCCGTCGGGCTGGCCCAGTTCGGCCGGCTTCATGAGGTCCTGCGCAAGCGGCAGGAGATCGCCGCCTTCTACACGGAGCATCTCGCCGAGTTCGGCGACGCCATTCTGCTGCCGGTGGTCAAACCGGAGAACCGGCACGCCTGGTTCTTTTACCCCATCCTGGTGCCTCACCGCGACCGGATCGCGCAGTACCTCCGCGACAAGGGGATCGACACCCGAATCGCCTGGCCCCTCCCGATCCATCAGCAGCCGCTCTACCGTGATCGCTTCGGCGAGTCTCGCTTCCCTGTGGCCGAGCGTGTCGCCGCCACGATCTTGAACCTTCCGCTCTACTACGGGATGACCGAGGAGGAGATGCGGTACGTCGTTATTCACCTCAAGGATGCCATCGCGCGCATTGCGGAGAGCCGCAGCCCCCGGAAGAAGGAACTCAGACGATGCGAGTCCTGATCACCGGAATCACGGGGTTCGTGGGGAGCCACCTGGCCGAATACCTGATCGGCCGGTCGGGGATGGAAGTCTGCGGATTTTTCAGGTGGAGAAGCCGTATGGACAATGTCCGGCATCTCCTGCCTCAGGTCCGGCTCGTGGAAACGGACCTCAAGGACATGACCTCCGTCCTGAGGGGCTTGCAGGAAATCAGGCCGGATGCGATCTTCCATTTGGCGGCCCAGAGTTTCGTCCCGGCCTCGTTTCACAGCCCGGCCGAAACCTTTACGATCAACGTCCTCGGAACGTTGAACCTTCTCGAAGGGCTCCGGACCCTGAAGCTCGATCCAGTCGTCCAGATCGCCGGCACGGGTGACGAATACGGACTGGTCTCGAACGGGGAACTGCCGGTTCGGGAAACCAACGCGCTTCGCCCGCTCAGTCCGTATTCCGTGAGCAAAGTGGCGGCGGACTATCTGGGGTTTCAGTATCACAAGAGCTATCAGCTCCCCGTTGTTCGCACTCGGGCGTTCAACCACATCGGGCCTCGCGGCGGGGAGGTCTTTGCGGCATCGAGCTTCGCAAAGCAGATCGCCGAAGTCGAGCTGGGACTACGGCCGCCTGTGCTGGATGTGGGGAATCTCGACGCCAAGCGGGACTTTACCGACGTACGGGACATCGTGAAGGGGTACTGGCTGGCAATCCAGAAGGGGGTCCCGGGCGAAGTCTACAATCTTGCCTCGGGTCGCGCGTCCGCTGTCAAGGAGCTTTTGGAGATTCTCTTGAATTGCGCCAGCGTGAAAGTCGAAGTCCGGCAGGATCCCTCACGGATGCGACCGTCCGATGTGCCGATCCTCGTCGGCGACGCGACGAAGTTCAGGGAATTGACCGGATGGGCGCCACAGATCCCGATCGAGCAGACCCTTCGGGATCTGCTCGACTTCTGGCGTGCACGCGTCCGCCAGGAACCGCACGGTGGCCTGGAGACACCCAGATGACGCCGCAGGTGTATATTTCGACCGGCGCGTTCAAAACGCGCGAGCTGTCTCCAATTCTGGAAAGCTGTCTCCGCGACGGCATCCATCACCTGGAGCTCAGCTCGGGAACGCGGTTCGAGGAAGGCATGCTGGACACGGTTCGTCGGTACCATCGACGGCCGATGCAGTATTTGGTCCACAACTATTTTCCCCCCCACAGAGAACCGTTTGTGTTGAACCTCGCTTCCACGAACGAGCACACGTTGCAGAGGTCGCGCGACCACTGTCGGGCAGCGATCGATCTGGCCGCTGAGTTCGGATCTCCCTTCTACAGCGTCCACGCCGGCGCCGCCATGAACGCTAAGCCCGAGGACCTCGGGCAGCCGCAGACCCATCTGATACACGGTAACGTCGCCAAGGCGTACGAGACGTTCGTGGAGAGCTGCTCGGCCCTCGCGGCATACGCAGGTGCGCGAGGCGTCAAGCTCTTCGTCGAAAACCACGTGGTGGCCCCGTTCAATTTGATCAACGGGGAAAATCGCTTCTTGTTCGCCAGCACGGCGGAAGACGTGCGCCGCCTCATGGCGGACGTGGGCTCGCCGTCTCTCGGTCTCCTGTTGGACGTCGGGCACCTGAAGGTCACGGCGCGGTCCCTCGGTTTCGATGCCACGAAGTTCATCGCGGACGTCGCGCCATACGTGGGCGCCTTTCACCTGAGCGAGAACGACGGCCGGTCCGACCAGAACCTGCCGTTCGACGGGAGCGCGTGGTTCATGGAGGCGCTCTCGGATTTTCCGCAAGCCCTCTGCATCATCGAGTCCTACCGCCTGGAGCCGAGCGAGATCCTCGTGTGCCGGGATGCCGTCTGCCAGGCGGTTGCGTAGGCGCGGGAGACTGCATGGACGCCGATCCCGGGCTGCCGTACGAATTCAAGGTGCAGACCCACGTCTATGTAGGCCGCGGGGTCAGCGGGCGATTAATCGAAGTCCTGCAGCAGTTCGGGTTCCACAAGGTCGCCTTGGTGGTGGACGGAGGGGTGACCGCCAATCCCACCTTCGTCAAGCTGCGCGATCAGCTCGCTGCCTCCTTCGAGGTCGTTCATGAGCTGGTCAACCTCGTCAGCGAGCCGGACTACGACTATCTCGACGAGTGCCGTGACCGGCTCTCCAGAAAGCCGTTTGATTGTCTGGTCGGCTTCGGGGGCGGCAGCTCGCTCGATCTGACCAAGGCGCTGTCGGTGCTGGTCACGAACCCCGGCAAGGCCATCCAATATCGGGGGTACAACCTCATCAAGCAGCCGGGCGTGCCGGTCTTCGCCCTGCCCACGACGGCGGGCACCGGGGCCGAAGTGACGCCCAACGCCGTCTTCACGGAGTCGAAGGAAAAGCGCAAGTTCGGCATCAACACGCCGCTCTACCTGCCTAAGGTCGCCTTCCTGGACCCGCTGCTGACCGTGACCTGCCCGAAGAGCGTCACCGTCGCCTCGGGGGTGGATGCGTTGATGCAGGCGATCGAAAGCTTCGTCGCGACCAAGGCGACGCCCGCCTCACGGCTCTTCTCCAAGGCCGCCTTCGAGCTGGTGTTCGCGGCGCTCCCCAAGGTCGTGCGCGAGCCGGAGAACCTGGACTACCGGGAGGCCATGCAATTGGGGGCCTACTACTCGGGGATCGCGCTGATGAATTCCGCCCCTGGGCCGGCGGGCGCGATGTCCTATCCGTTGGGCGTCCATTACAAGGTCCCCCACGGGCTGGCCCACGCCGTGTTCGAGCCGACGATCGTGCGCTGGAACGTGGAGCGCGGCTGCACCCTCTATGAGGACCTGTACGGCCTGATCGACGGGGCGCCGCAGGGGCTCGACCCGAAGGAGAAGGGCCTTGAATTCTACCGGCGCCTGACCGCCCTCTACGACGAGGTGGGGATCCCGCGCTCCCTCACGCCCTTCGGCATCTCCCGGCTGGACGTCCGGTTCCTGGCGGAGCAGGCCGTGCTGCTCAAGGCCGCCATCGACTTCAATCCGGTTCCGATCTCCGTCGAAGACATCACGACCATCCTGGCCAGCATGATCTAGCCCGGAAGGCCAAGGCCCCGCCGTGGTATCCGACATCATCGCCTCCTGTTACCCGTTCCCCTTCACGATCGGCCACGGGCACGACGTCAACTGCAGTCTGCTTGCCGGCGATCGGATCTACTCGTACGAGGAAGCGAAAATCTCCCAGGTCATGCACGATTCCTGCTCGCGGTTTCCCGAGCGGGCTCTGTTCCTGGGGCTCCGCCAGTTCGGAATCGCCCCGCGGGACGTTATGCACTGGGTCTGGGGCGTGCCGAACCAGGTCAACGTGGCCGCCGCCCTGGAATTCTTCTACTCGCTCATGAAGTGCGAGTCGTACCAGGCGCTGTCCGAGCAGGGGCGCGTCCACTTCGTCTCCCACCACAAGGCGCACGCCTATCTGGCGATCATGACAAGCCCGTTCGCGGACGGCTGCTTTTTGACGCTGGATGGAGGGGGCGACGAGGCACAGTACACGGACTCCACCTGGGGGGTCTTCGAGGATCGCCGGATCGTCTCGTCCGAATCCTCGAAGGGGGGGCACGGGCTGACGCTGTTCCACGGGTACGTGTGCGAGCTGGTGGGCTATCTCAACTTCGCGGATCACGGCAAGCTGATGGGCCTGGCTTCTTACGCCGAGCCTCCAGAGGAACTGTGCAAGGAGCTGAGGCGGTACCTGGTAGCAGACCATGATGGGATGAACTTCCGGCTCTCTCTCGAGCGGCCGGGGCAGTCCACCGTCTCAGCGAAGCGCATCCGGATCGACGCCTACGACCAGTACAAGACCCTGCATCAGCCGAATCCCCCGGCGGAGCTGGTGGAGCTGACGAAGTTCTATCCAGCGCACCAGGTGGCGGCGGCGGGGCAGCGGGTCTTTGAGGACTGTCTCTGTGAGATCGCGGCGACCTTGGTTCGGCGAACAGGCAAGAAGAACTTGGTCCTCTGCGGTGGAGCCTTCCATAATGTCTGCGCGAACAGGAGGATCCACGAACTTGGCTGCGCGAACGTGTTCGTGCCCATGGGCGTCGGGGACGAGGGGGTGAGCCTGGGCGCGGCGTTCAGCCTCCTGGCCGAGAAGAAGGGCGCGTCTTCCTCCGCCTACAGCTACCTGACGCCGTTTCTCGGTCCGCAGTTCTCCGATGAGGAGGTCCGTCGGCTGGTCCAGGAGTACGGGCTCCTATGTCGGCACTTCGAGAGCGAGGAGGAGCAGTGTCGATTCGTGGCGAGAAGTCTGGCAGACGGGCAGATCGTGGGCTGGTTTCAAGGACGGGCTGAGTTGGGCCCGCGCGCCCTCGGTGCCCGGTCTGTGCTCGCGGACCCGCGCGCCCTTAAGAGCAAGGCCAGGCTGAACCAGTTGTTGAAGCGGCGGGACTGGTTCATGCCTTTCGCGCCGGCCGTCCTGGAGGGGTATGAGGAGGCCTATCTGGAATCCTATACGCGCTCGCCCTACATGACGATGGCATTCCGGGCCACGGAGAAAGCGAAGCGCGAGATCCCGGCGGGTATCCACGTGGACGGGACCTGCCGGCCCAATTGCGTGAGCCGCGCCACCAACAGGAAATTTTACAGGCTGATCGAGGAGTTCATGGCCCTGGCCGGGGTCCCGGCAGTCCTGAATACGAGTTTCAATCGGCACGGCATCCCGACGATCGCGTCCCCCCGCCAGGCCTTCGAGCACCTGGCCGAGGGCGCGGTGGACCTGCTGGCGATCGAGCGGTTCGTCGTCTTTCCGTCTCCCGGGCGGGAGGCTCAGCCCGGCGTCATCCTGGACGAGCGCGTCTTCCTCGCGTTCGAGTCGATCAAGCCGATTCTGAAGGCCTGGGCGAGGGGTGACGAGGTCAGAGAGGCGGTCCGTCGCTGCGAGCCGGAGATCGTGCGGGGACTCGGGCTCGAGTGGACGGCCGGGGAACTGCGCTTCCTCGGCCACGTATTCCGGAGGGAGCAGGTCGGGGAGTCGGCCGAGGAGCTTCTCCAGGCGTGCCGGGGGGCGCTGGAGGCCCAAGCGGGGCTGGTAGCCGGACTGTCGGCCGGTCCGCTTCGCCGTTAAGGCGCGTCCTATGCGATCAGAAGGAACAGCCGTGCTACATTCGATCATGATCGGGAATCGCGCCATCGGCTGTGGTGCGCCCTGCTTCGTCATCGCCGAGGCCGGGGTGAACCACAACGGGGACCTCGGGTTGGCCAAGCGGCTGGTTGAGCAGGCCAAGGCCTGCGGGGCGGATGCCGTCAAATTCCAGACGTTCACCACCGAGTCCGTCATCGTCGCCGAGGCGCCCAAGGCGCCCTATCAACGGGGGACCACCGATCCAGCGGAAAGCCAGTTCGCGATGCTGCAGAAACTTCGGCTCTCGCATGACGACTTCCGCCGGCTCAAAGACCATGCGGATCGCGTCGGGATCACGTTCTTCTCGACGCCCCACGACAAGCGGGACATCCAGTTCCTCGTCTCGCTGGGCGTGCCCGTGCTCAAGGTTCCCTCGATGGACATCGTCAATGAGCCGCTCCTCGAGGAGGTCGGGTGCCAGAAGCTCCCGGTGATTCTCTCGACCGGCATGGCCACGCTGCTCGAAACGGAGCGGGCACTAACGACGCTCAGGCAGGCCGAGTGCCCGTCGGTCATCCTGCTGCATTGCGTCACGAATTATCCGATCAAGGACGAAGAGGCTAACCTCAAGGTTATGGATACCCTCGCCCTGGCGTTCGATTGCATCGTGGGCTTTTCGGACCATACGGTCGGCACGGCCGTCGCGGTGGCTGCGGTCGCCCGAGGCGCCAAGGTCATCGAAAAACATTTCACCCTGGACCGTGGGATGGCGGGACCGGACCATGTCGCCTCGCTCGATCCGTCCCAGTTTGCGCAAATGGTCGCCGACATCCGGCGAGTCGAGTCGGCGCTCGGCTCCGGGGTCAAGCATCCGCTCCCGGTAGAGCTGGCCAACCGCAAGGCCATGCGGCGCAGCCTCGTGGCCGCTGCCGACATCCCGGCAGGGACGGTGCTGACGCACGAGCACCTCACGCTGAAGCGTCCCGGTACGGGGCTCGGGGCCGAGCTCCTGCCCTATCTGCTTGGACGGCCCGTGAAGCGCGTGGTCCCCAGAGATTCGTTGATCACGTTCGATATGTTGTTCGAATGAACGCCCTCGTGACCGGCAACTCCGGCTTGATCGGCTTGGCTCTGACCAGGCGTCTCGGCGCAATCCCCGGAGTGCGGGTCCGGTTGTTCCGCACGCTGGAAGCTCCACGGGACATCCGGGACCGACAGGCCGTGCGCGAGGCCCTGGAGGGAATCGACGCGGTCTTTCACCTCGCCGGCCTGTTGAACTATCGACGCGCCACCCCGGAAGACCTGCACGCGGTCAACGTCGAAGGGACCCGGCGCCTCCTTGATGAAGCCCTGGCCGCCGGGGTCTCCGATGTGATCGTCGCCTCCAGCCAGGACGTCTATGCAGCCTCGGACGGCCGCCCGGGCCCGTTGCGGGAGGAGACGCCGCTGCGCGCCCGAGATGCCTACGGACGCTCCAAGCAGGAGGCGGACGAGCTGTGCCAGCGGTACCTCGACAGCCGACTGCGGCTGGCGGTCCTTCGGATCGCGGCGGTGTACGGACCGGAGTCGCTGGGCCGTGACAACGTCGTGGCCCGGTTTCTGGGCGATGCACGGCGCGAGGGGGTGATTCGCGTGTACGGTCAGGGCCGGCGGATCAGGGACATCGTGTGGGTTGAGGACGTGGTCGGCGCCCTTCTTGCGTTTCAGGGGAAAGCGGGGGTCTTCAATGTCGGCGGGGGGCACCCCTACACGACCAGGGAGATCGCCGAGACGGTGAAAGAGGCGGTCGGAGGACGCGTGGAGTTCGACGGGTCGCAGGAAGAGGAGACGGGCTTCTACCTGGATATTTCGAAGGCCCGAGCGGCCATCGGCTATGAGCCCGTCTGGTTCGGGACGGGCCTGCAGCGATCCCTGGCCGTCCATGTCTGAGAGTCGAAGATGAGCCGGGCGCCGGTTACAGTCTTGGTCACGGGAGCAGGGTCGGCCTGCGGGGTCAACATCATCCACTCCCTGCGCCATGCCGGGGGCTACCGAGTCGTGGCGACCGATATCTTTCCCGCCTCGGCGGGACTGCTGCTCGCCGACAAGGGCTACGTCATTCCCAAGGAGGGACCCGACGGCAAGTATCTGGACGCGCTCCTGGACATCGCCAAACGGGAATCCGTCCAAGCCTTGATCCCCGGGTTTGACGCCGAGCTTCCCTATCTCTCGGCTGCCTCCGGGAGATTGCAGGCCCAGGGCGTGGTGCCGGTCATCGGCGATCCCGACTTCATCCGGATCGCGAACGACAAACTGGAAACGCAGCGGTTCCTGGCCGCCAACGGCTTCCCGTTCTTGCGCAGCTTCGGGGCGGCGGAGAAGGCAAAGGCGGTCGCCGAGCTGGGGTTCCCGCTGGTCGTCAAGCCGCGCTCGGTCTGGGGTTCCCGGGGCGTGCAGGTCGTCGGGAGCGAGGCGGCGATGGAGCAGGCGTTGGACCAGATCGTGGGCATGGGGTGGGAGCCGCTGCTCCAGGAGTTCGTCCCCGAGACGGAGGGCGAGTTCACGAACAGCGTCGCCGTCGCGGCCGACTATGACATCCTGGGCGTCGTGTGCATGCGCCGCGAGCTGGAGAAAGGCGATTCGCGGCGCCTCTTCCTCGACGACTTCCCGGAGCTGCAGCGGCAGTGCGAAGCGATCGCCCGCGCTCTGAACACGCGCGGGCCCATCAACCTCCAGTGCCGTCTGGTCAAGGAGCGCGCCTACGTGTTCGAATTCAACGCCCGTTTCTCCACGACGAACATCGTGCGGGCGGCGGCGGGGTACAACGAGGTGGACGCCCTGGTGAAAAATTTCCTGACCGGCGAGAAGGTGTTTTTCAAAGGATGCCCGCCGGTCGTCGCCATCATGTACCTGGACTATGTCTATGTGGGGGCGGACGCCTATCAGGCCCTCAGGGAAACCGGGGGCACCGGCCGCGCGGGCCACGTCCGCAACGTGCTCGGATGAGCAGCGGCGAATCCATGCGAGTGGGGGAAGCGGCGCTGCCGTTTTGCGAGGCGGCGGCCCTGCTGCGGGGCATCCCGCTCACGGATATGCATCTGCACACGACTTACACCGACGGACGCATGGGCGTGGCGGAGGTGCTCGACCAGGCCAAGGCCAGCGGGCTGCGGGAGATCGGCTTTACCGACCATGCCAGGCGGACCTCGACCTACGTGCCCGCCTATCTGGAGGAGATCGGCCGGGAGGCCGCCCGGATCTGTCCCGAGATACGGGTCTTCCGGGGGCTGGAGGTGAAGATCACGACGCTCGCCGGGGAGATCGATCTCGCTGAGTCAGTTGCGGGCTCGCTGGACTTCGTCGTCGGCTCGCTCCATCGCCTGCCGGCTGAGCCGGATGAAGAGGTCTTTGTCAGTTGGAACCTAATCAAGCCGTCCCGCGCCGTGGACGTGGAGGTCGAGGCGACGCTGGCGATGATGCAGCGCGGACGCGCGCAGGTCGTGGGCCACCTGGGGCGGGTCTTCCTCGAACACTACAACGTACCCTTTCCCGATAGCGCCATACGGGCGATCGTCGAGGGCGCGAAGCGGCATTGCGTCGCCATCGAGCTCAACGGCCGGTTCCCGGCCGAGCATTTTGCACGGGTGCTTCGTCACTGTCTCGACGTCAACTGTCTCGTGGCGGTGAGCTCGGATGCCCATCAGGCCGACGAGGTCGGGCTGGGAGTGCGGATGCTCCGCGCAGCCTTGCAGGATCTGTCCCAATGAGCACTGACCGACGCTTTCTCGGTGTGATCCCGGCGCGCGGCGGATCGAAGGGAATCCCCCGGAAGAACCTCGTCTCCGTCGCCGGGAAGCCCCTGCTTGCCTACACAGTCGAGGCGGCGCTCGGGAGCCGCCTGCTCGACCGGGTGCTGCTCTCGACCGACGACGAGGAAATCGCGGAGGTGGGCCGGCGGCTTGGGCTCGAAGTTCCGTTTCTGCGGCCCGCCGAGCTCGCCGGGGACGATGCGCCCATGATGGCGGTGATCCGGCATGCCGTCGGGCGGCTGGAGTCGGTCGACGGATACCGGCCGACGGCGGTGGTGCTGCTGCAACCGACCTCGCCGCTCCGGACCGCAGCCCACATCGACGCTGCGATCGAGCTGTTTCTGAAAGAAGACGCAGACAGCGTCGTCAGCGTCTCCGAGCCGCTGGAGCACCCCTGCGATATGGCCTGGTTCGACAACGGGACGATGCACTTGGCCTTGTCCGCAGAAGAGCGCTGGAAAGGCCGCCAGACCTATCCGATTTTCCATTTTGTGAACGGGGCCATTTACATCGTCAAAACCGAGCTGATTGAGACGTCGAATCATCCCTGGGGCGGGAAGGCGGTCCCGTTTCTGATGAGCCCGCTGGAGTCGATCGA
>Ga0233425_10000711_pt1 | contig 82729 bp, 70 predicted proteins | sample Watercolumn_Towu_2_FD_181712 | JGI IMG/M metagenome (GOLD analysis project Ga0233425, IMG submission 181712) | Freshwater microbial communities from Lake Towuti, South Sulawesi, Indonesia - Watercolumn_Towuti2014_140_MG | ecosystem: Environmental > Aquatic > Freshwater > Lake | place...
CCAATTCCTTTTCCATCTGCTCTCGTGTCTTTTTCATGGCTACTCCTTTCAATTTTCCCCTATTTTCTCACCCCTTTGCCCCAAAGTTAAGATGCACCCTGATTGAGCAAACGCATTTGAACTTATTCGGCGGACTACACCTGCCCTGGCGGGCGGTGCCAGGGAAGTCCTGTCTCAGCACTTGGAAGCCCCTGCGGGGGCTATGGGCTAAAGCCCGTAGGGCTTCCATGACCTGAGCCGGGCGGCTTCAGCCCCCGGCGGAGCATGTTCTTATTCGCCTCATTCGCGCATTCGCGGCATTCGCGTTTAAAAATTGCCCTTGACGTTAGAACATTTGTTCTGTATAATTCCGCACAATGAAATCCCTCCTGGATCGCCTGCTGGCCAAACTTGGCTATAAGCGCGCCCTGCGCACGCGGCCTTTCGAGCTGAGCGCCGAGCTGCACGACGCGTTGGTCACCCGCGCCGGGCAGGAAGGGCGGCCGGAGGGGGAGCTTTATGCCGAATTGCTGGCCGAGGGATTGGCCCAGCGCCAGGACTCGGAGAGGGTGCTCGCCCGCTGGCGGCGCCTCTCCCAGCGCCAGCAGGATGTCACCGCCCTCGCCTGCCTGGGATACACCAACAAGGAGATCGGCCTGCGCCTGCACATCTCACCCGATACCGCCAAGTCTTACCTGCAAAACGCCATGTACAAGTTCGCGGCGCGCAGCAAAACGGAGCTGCGCCTGCTGTTCTCCGGCTGGGATTTCAGCGCCTGGGAGCCTCCCCAAAAGTAGGATATGCCCGCTTGGTGCTGCTTCGTGTTGCTTCGTGGATAATATCCAATAGAGGAGCCTATGGGACGAACCGTACCTTCCATCACGCAAGTATTCATGCAGGAGGAAGCCGCCTTCAGCCGCTTCCGCCGCGCCCTGCGCCGCTCGGACCAGTTGGCGCTGGATGACCTGTTCACCAAAGCCCGCCAGCACCTGGCCGCGGCGCAGTATGCCGCCCATGCCCTGCCGTTCGAAGTCTTCCTGCTGGCCATGCTGCTGGAGGAGCACAAAGAAGTGATGCGCCTGCGCGAAAGGGTGGGTCAATCGTACACGGATCACACGGATTTCACGGATTCTCACGGAGAAAGCCTATAAAAATCTGTGTTCTTCCTTTTTTCCGTGCAATCCGTGTACAAATTATGGCAGCCAGATTTTGGATCAAACTCTACATCGAACTCCTGGACGACGCCAAGATGGCGCGTCTGCCGAACCATTTGTGGAGGCGCGCCGTAGAGCTTTTCCTGCTTGCCGGCAGGGTAGGGGACGACGGTGCACTACCGCCCGTGGAAGAGATGGCGTGGAGCCTCCGGCTTGATAAAGACAAGCTGCTCGAGGACCTCCTGGGCCTGGCAGAAGTCGGGGTGGTGCAACCCTGTACCGTTCCTATCCCGAACGCAGGCGCAGGTAAAGCGGGGCCCAATGCCTGGTTCGTCACCGGCTTCAAGCAAAGGCAGATGTCCGAATCGTACAACCGGGTCACGCGTTACAGGGGGCGTTACAGAAAGCGTTACAGTAACGCGGCAAGTAACGAAGCAGGTGCAGAAGTTACTTCTACTTCTTCTTTTGAATCTACTTCTGGCTCTGCTTCTGCGGAGGAGGGGGAGGGGGGCGATGACGAACCGCCGCGCACGCCGGCGGAGGCGCTGCTCCACCCGGACGTGCGCGTCTACAGCGCCGTGACCGGCGGACGCATCCCCGGGCTGTCGTTGTACGCCCCCGTGATCGACGCGGTGCGTTTCCTGCGTAAAAAGCTGAAGATGGACGACCGCGCCCTGACGGAGTACCTGCAACCGTTCTGGCTGGCGTGGTCGAGCCGCAAGCGGCAGGATGGTCGTCCGTACGATCCGGGCAATGTCACCTGGCTGACCGAGTGGGCGCTGAACGGTTCCATCCCATCCAAATCCCCATCCCCTGGCGAGGGCAAAGCCCAGCGCGATGAGGCGATCCGCCGTGTCGCCCGGGAGAAATAATGACCGACGAGCAGATCCACCAGGCCGCGCTGGAAGACTGGCTGGGCGTGCTGGCGGAGCTGTGGACGGCAGTTGGGAAACCGCTCGATGCCGAGCGGCTGAAGGTCTACCAGAAGTCGCTGGAGACAATACCGCTGGGGCTGCTCGAACTGGCGGTGCTGCGTGCCATTCGCGAGAATACCTACCAGCTGGTACCGCCTCCCGGCGCCCTCTGGGCTGCGCTGCGCAAGGAATTGGGGGACCCGCAGGATGTCCACGCAGCGATCGAGGCGTGGTGCGAGGAACGGTGGGGGAAAATACAGTGGTTGCGATACCGAAACGACTTGCCATAAAAAGGCGCAACTTCTGGAAATAAAAAACAGACGCGGCGGGACCGCGTCTGTTTCTTGGATTTTGCGAACGTTACTTCGCTTTGATGGTAATCGTCTTGGGCTTGACGTGTTCTGCCTTCGGCAGGGTGATGGTCAGCACGCCGTTCGCAAAGTCGGCCTTGGCCTTCTCAGCCTGGACATCGACAGGCAGCATCAGCGAACGTTCGAACGCGCCGGAGCGCCGCTCCATGATGTGATATGAGCCTTCTTTCTTGACATCGGTTGTCGGCTTGAGCTCTCCGTGCAGGGTGAGCATATCGGCTGTCACCGAGATCTGCACATCATCCGATGTCAGGCCTGGCAGGTTGGCCTTCACCACCACCTCGTCTGCTGTTTCATACAGATCGATGGCGGGCACAACGGAGACTCCACTTGCGCTTAGAGGACGGGTGAAGGCGTCATCGAAGAGCCTGTCCATGGCCTGCCTCAGAGTCATCATTTCGCTCATGGGCTCCCAACGAGAAAGACTAGACATAGTGAACCTCCTTTTGAAATGGAATTGATTACTTACTGTGCGTTAATTTACCCTCGAATTGTAAGAAACTCATAAAAGGGAAATAAAGACCCTGTAAGAAGAGTATACAAGATCCGTTCTGGTTGTTTGATTTCCTTGCCTCACCGATTGCCTAAGGCATCCGTTGGTCGATTTCTAGCACCCCCGCCTTTCGCATAGCCGGTTGTTGCATTCTTGCAGCCCACCCTCGCCAGACCTGTCAGACCTGTCAGACCTGTCAGACCTGTCAGACCTCTCAATCTTTTTCGACTGTTTCCCAATCGTCAATCTAAAATCGTCAATCGTATATTGTCAGTAGCGACATCTTTCACCCCTTCCTATAAAGCACCCGGCTGACGGGAGGTTTTTCCATCTCCATTCGGATGTAATCCGGCAGTGGCGTGTTCGGTTTCTTTTTAAAGAACGGACACTGCTGGTAGATACTCGCCAGGCAATAGAAACTCTGGTGATCGTAATTGGGCGGGTAGGGGGGCGAAGCGCGATGGCAGAAATTCCACTCTGCCGGATAGGTAAGAGAAGTATCCGGATCGTTTACCAACCCAAGGTGCGGGCATGACGGCGTCTCTACTTTTGGCTGCGCCGGCGTTGGCAGTGGCTCGGTCACGTTCAGGGGTGGATTTTCCAGTGGGATGCCCAACGGCGCGGGGGGGCGCTCGCCCTGTTCTTTGACGGTCGGATCGCTCGCCGGGATGGCGAGTTCGTCGAATAGAGTGTCCAGTCGTTTACTTGGGGGCTTTTTCGACATACGCCAATAACTCTTGAGCCAGGTTTGAATATTGGATCGCGCCGCGCGTGTTAGGCATGTACTGGATGATTGGTATCCCTTCCGCTTGCGATTCGCGGATTTTCGTATCCACCTCGATCTTTGTTGTGAACAAGACATCTCCAAATACTTGCTGGAGGCGATTTGCCACATTGAGATGAACGCTGTTTCGGCGATCCAATTGGGTGACGAGAACGCGATATGCCAGTTCCGGGTTATCCGCTTTGCGAACACGCCGGATGATCGACATCATCTTCCTTAAAGAATGGGCCGAAAAATATTCGGCTTGCGTCGGGATGATCAACAAGTCGGCGGCGGTCAGCGCGTTCATCGTCAGCGGGCCGAGCGTCGGTGGGCAATCGATGATGATGAAGTCGTAGGGCAGGGGGGACTTGGGTCTTAGGCTTTGCTTGAGCAACACCGACGAATGACTCAGTGTGGGCAGCCTTTGCTCCAGGTAGAACATATCGCCGTTGGAGGGGAGGATATCCAGGTTCGCCAGCGCGGTATTCTGGCACATGCTTATCACGTTGAAGGTTTTGGCAATTCCCGGATTGAGGATATCAATGGTCGCGTAGGGCACCTTATCGGGAACAAGCCCCGCGCCAAGGGTCAGGTCCGCTTGCGAGTCGAGGTCCACCAATAGGACGCGATACTTCAAGCCCGCCAAGGCGCTTCCCAGGGCAAGCGAAGTCGTCGTCTTGGACACCCCCCCTTTTTCATTGGACAAGGCGATGATGTAGGTCATGGGATTCAAGTATAGGACAAATCTGCCCTTTGTACAAGTGTTTTAAGACCAAAGGTGTATCAAGATTTCTTATGGCCGGGAGACTTCAACGTAATCGAATCTGCCCACAAGGTCCGCCTGCCTCGTTCCGGCCGAATCGACATTCGACACACCGAGACAGATCGTCGGATTCGCGAGGTAGTTCCCTATTTTGCCAAAACGCTGCCACTCTCCTGTCGCGAAGGCATAATACCCGGTTGTGGTTTGCCCTTGAACGACCAGGCGCAGGGTTACGTCTGTCTCCTGGGTCATCGCGCTGAATGCTCCCGTATTGCCTGGGAATTTGTACTCCATCCACAAGCCTCTCCCGCCGCAGGGGCCGCAAAAACCCCGATTCATGGCGATATAGTTGTTGCCATCCTGGTAATGAAGTTGACCGGGCCGGCAAGCAAGGCTACTCCCTGCCCACTGCCAACGCCTGGAAGTATTCCACCACCCAGGGCGAAGGAGCCAACCATGGCTACCAACGCGATTGCAGCGCCGATGACTTCCTTCCACCAGGCAAGGACCAGGCCGGCTAACATACCGACCATGAGAAACAGGTAGACGAAAATTCCCCAGTTCCCCGCCTCACCGGAAATGAGTTGTATTCCTACAAGAAGCAGGAAGGAGATTCCGAGAAGGATGATAATAACGCTGCCGAGTCGGGCAATTCCCCGGCACACATTTGCGAGGATAATTCGCGTTTTCATCGCGGTTCCTCCTATGTTTTATTAGGCCTCTTGCAAAAGTCATCGGAGGCCGTCCTAGACATACCTGTCACCCTCCCGAAGGACACTGGGACGGTGTGAGCGGAGCGAAGGGTCTCCTCACTAACGGGGAGATGCTTCGCTCCGCTCAGCCTGACTTTATGGACAGCCTCTACTCCAATTTTCGATGATTTGTATGCGCTCATTAGCGCCCATAAACACTTATGCAAGAGGTCTATTCAAGGAAAAGTCGCTCCGCCCTATGAATACTATACAATATTCTCTCCTCGTATACAAGTACCAAATGGCGCAAATTGGGTTTTCACCCTTGCGAAGGTTTTGCTGTACTCAGACGTCAATTTCTTATAGTTTATTTGCTGCCGAAATCTCGCCAGAAATATTACCTTCGCAAGGGTTGGCAGTATAATCGTGGTTGGCAATCGCCAAAAGGATAATTGGTTGTGATCCCAGACCCTCAGACGGCCACACAGGCCATCCGCAATGCCCACAACGCGCTGCAAGCCGGGGATAAGCGCTCCGCCCGCCGTTGGGCGGAGTTGGCCGCGGCGCGCAATCCGCGCATGGAAGAAGCCTGGCTGATCCTGGCGGCGGTCGCCAGTCCGCGTGCCAGCCTGGTTTACCTCGAAAAGGTGTTGGAGATCAACCCGCAAAGCGAACGCGCCCGCCTCGGCATGGAATGGGCGCGCCGCAGGCTGGGACAAGCTACCGAAAAAGGGATCAAGCCCACACCGTCGCCCGCCACCCGCCACCCGTCTCCCGTCCCAAGTCACTCGTCCCTCGTCATCCGCCACCCGCCACCCGAATCCCTCGCGCGACGCAGTTCGCCTCTCTCACCCCTGCTCCTGGCATTGGTCATCTTCGCGGTTGCCTGGTTGCTCTGGCCGGGGACAGCTTCGCCTGCGCAGGCGCTCATCCGCAGCAAGGATCGCGTAGCACCCTGGCAGGGTCGCGCAGCACCCTGGCAGGGTCGCGCAGCACCCTGGCAGGGTCGCGCGCTCACGCCGACCGGACAATATGCCTGGCAGGGCGTGGAGGTTGCCAAGCCGACCTATACACCTACTCCCACAGCCACACCATCTCCGACGCCGACGCCAACCGAAACGCCGACGCCAATGCCCTTGCCTGAATTACTGCCGGGTGAAGCCATCCAGCCGGATGCTCTGGCTTCTTCCAGCGGAAAGCTCATCCTGGTGGATATCTCCGAGCAGCACCTGTATGCCTACGAGGGCGGCGTCCTCGTCTTCAGCTTCATCGCCTCGACCGGGATCGGTAATTCGACGCGCGTTGGCACGTTTAGCGTGCTGGAGAAGATCCCCAACGCCTACGGATCGACCTGGAACATCTGGATGCCCAATTGGCTGGGCATCTACTGGTCAGGCAACTTGCAGAATGGCATCCACGCCCTGCCCATCCTTCCCGGCGGGTCGCGCCTGTGGTCGGGCTACCTGGGCTGGCCGATCTCTTATGGCTGCGTGGTGCTGGGGGTGGAAGAGGCGCAATTGCTCTACGATTGGGCCGACATCGGCACGCCGGTCGTCATCCAATGGTAGCTCTGCCGGGGGTTGAAACCCCCGGCTAAGGTTGCGAAGCCACCTAAAGGTGGCTGAGAACCGGTTTCAGGCCTGCTTTCGCACAGCACCCTTATACAAGATAAGGCTTCGCAGTCTCAGCCGGTGGATTTACGCGTACTCACTAGGGTATCCACCGGCGTCGCTATTTCTCAAGCAGCTTGGCTACTTTCGCCTCGTCCCAATTTACAACGACTTCGCCGTTGATGTCGAATGTGGGGGTGGTGAGATTGCCATCCGCCCACTTGCGCAACTGCTCTGCCGCTTTCTGGTTGGTGGTGACATCCACTTCCACGTAATCGATGTTGCGTTGGGCCAGCCACAGGCGCGCCCGGCGGCAGCCGGGGCACCAAGTGGTGCAATACAGCACCACGCCGCCGCGCGGCAACTCTTCGCTCCCAGGTTTCTGGTTTCCTTTGAAAGAAGCGATGCCCGGCGTTAGCCGCTCCAGCTCGGCAAAAAGGACTTCGTTGCTGGGTTGCTTGTCGATATCGTGGATGTCAATGTAGCGGATAACACCCTCTTTATCTACTATAAAAATAGCGCGTTCGGATTTACCATCTGCCCGCAGAATGCCATACTTTTTAGCGACCTCGCCATGCGGCCAGAAGTCACTCAGCAGGGGATAGGTGATGCCTCCCAGGCTTTCGGCCCAGGCTTTCAAACAAGGGACGTGATCTACGCTGATGCCCAGAACCTGGACATTATATTCCGTGAACCGGGCGTATTCGGCCTGGTACGACGGAATCTGCCCCGTTCAGACCGGCGTCCAGGCCAGCGGGAAGAAGACCAGCACGACCGTCGAACCGCGCAGCTCGCTCAGGCGCACCTCTTTATCCAGGTGGCTTTTGAGGGTGAAATCCGGGGCTTTGGCGCCGATTTTGAGTTTCATGGGAAATCCTTTCGCTTTGAAGTTGTTCAAGGATTCTACTCGATTAATGACATTCAGCGCCTCTAATTGTTCTTTTCGCCATTGTACTGGGCTTCTACACGAATTATTCTTTTCGCTGTATATTATTGCTAGTTTTCTGGAGTTTATCTACCATTTCAGCGCAAGGCGCGGACGGGAAAATGGTCAGCGGATGCCTTCGGCAAAGCGGGTAAGCGGATTCCGAGCGCAATATCCGCTTACGCCGCACCTCCCGGCACTTGCGTCCGGGGCAAGTGTGCGGTGGGTGCAGGTGTCCGCTATCCAATCCGCTGACCAATGCTCACGAAGGAAAGTTGCGCGACTTTGCGCTGTAATACTTATGTATCCTCGCAAAGTCGCCAACGAGGTTCTAAGCGAGCCAAAACCATCCTCGAATTAGGCCACGAATATTCGAATGGCGCGCGGAAATTCGTGTATTCGTGAAAATTCGTGAACGGTATGACCAGGAACCCGTTTCCTTCAAGGAAACGGGTTCCTGAGTTTCCGGGAAAGGAGAGTAGGGGCGGGGTCACCCCGCCCCTACATTTTCCGCGTTCTCGGCGTTCTCTGCGGTTAAAAACCCGGTGGAGACTTCCGAAGTCTTCGCGAAGCACCCCATAGGGGCTGAGACTTCGGAAGTCTGCCCCAGCTAATCCATTCGCCAAAAACCGATTCTCCCCTTATAATTCGGGATGCAACGAATTTCACAACAAGGAGTCCCTTCATGAGCTCAGAACTCTTCCCCAAGATGGCCCAATCCATCATCGATGGCGACGCGGATGCCGCGGTCGCCTTGGCCAACCAGGCCGTGGCGGCGGGTATGGATCCGCTGGATGCGATCACCCAGGGCTTCGTCATCGGCGTCAACACCGTCGGCGAGGCGTTTGCCCGCGGCGATGCCTTCCTGCCCGAGCTGGTCATGGCTGGCGAGGCGATGAAGGCCGCCGTTTCCGCGCTGGAGCCGGAGATGGCTCGGCGTGGCACGCAGCGCACCGTGCTTGGCAAGGTGGTGCTGGCCACCGTGGAGGGCGATATTCACGAGATCGGCAAGTCGCTGGTCGGGACAATGCTCTCGGCCTCCGGCTTCCAGGTCTATGACCTGGGGGTGGACGTAGCGACGGCCAAGATTATCGCCAAGGCCAAGGAAGTGGACGCCGACATCGTTGGCCTGAGCGCCCTGTTGACCACCACCATGGTCAAGCAGAAAGAGGTCATCGCCGAGATGGATAAGCTGGGGATGCGCAGGAAGACCAAGGTGATGGTCGGCGGCGCGCCCGTGACGCGCGACTGGGTGCAGAAGATCGAGGCGGATGGCTACTCCGAGGATGCCATCGGTGCGGTTGCCATCGCCAAACAATTGGTCGGCGCGGTTTAGCATAGATTTACCGCGAAGACGCCAAGATCGCGCAGAAATCAATAAGGTCGTTACGAAACCCTTCGCGCCTGTCAATAGACCTTCGCGCTCTTCGTTCCTTCGCGGTTAATTCCAAGAATGTAACATGAGCAACCCCATCAAATCCATCACGGACCCCAAACTCCGGCTGGAAGTCCTGACGCCGGAGGAAGTCAAGAAAATCCACGAAGCCACGCTCTGGATCATCGAGAACGTCGGTGTGCGCTTCCCGTCCGCGCGGGCGTTGGAAGTCTGGGCGGCGCACGGCGCGACGATAGACCGCGCGCGGCAGATCGTGCGCGCCAAAGGTGAGCTGATCGAGTCGGCGCTTAAGACCTGCCCCCCGGCCTATTCACTCGCAGCGCGCCATCCCGCTCAAGACCTGCCCATGGATGGCAACCACGTCTTCGTTGGCACGGATGGCTGCGGCGTGGAAGTGCTCGACATCCACAGCGGCCAACGGCGCACCTCCTGCTTGCAGGATGTCAAGGATATCGCCCGCATCGCCGACGCCACACCCGAGATCGCCTTCCACTGGGTGCCGGTCTCGGCGCAGGATATACCGCCGGAGGTGCGCGGCCTGCACGAGATCAAGGCCATCTGGGAGAACTCCACCAAGCACGTCCAGACCGAGAGCATATATAACGCCCGCGAAGCTGCTGCTGCCATCGAGATGGCCTGCGCCATTGCCGGTGGAGGCGAGGCGCTGCGCAAACGGCCTGTGTTGTCATTGATGCAATGCACCGCCCCGCCGCTCGGACAGGATGGCGGCTCGCTCGACGCCGCCCTGCTGGCTGCCGAGGCGGGTATCCCGACCGGCTTCATGACCATGGCTGCCAACCTGACCACCGGCCCGGCCACCCTGGCGGGCAACCTGGCGGTGGGCAACGCCGAGGTGATCGCGGCTACCGCGTTGTTGCAGTTGGCTTACCCCGGCGCTCCGGTCTTCTATGCTGCGGCGCAGACCGCTTCCGACCTGCGCAGCGGGGCGTATACCGGCGGCGGCCCGGAGGATTTCCTTTACGGCGCGGCGCAGAACGCCCTTGCGGATTTCTACAACATCCCGCTCTCGATGGGCTCGTTTGCCACCGGCGCCAAGGAACCGAACTGGCAGGCGGGCGTCGAGAACAGCCTCTCCACCTTCATGGCGTGCGTGGTCATGTCCGACATGCTGCTCGGCGTGGGCTTGCTGCATGGCAGCCGCATCTGGTCGTATGCGCAGATGATGTTGGATTGCGAGGTCTTCTCCATCATTCACAAGACGATGCAGGGCATCGTGGTGGATGATGAAACCCTGGCGCTGGATACCATCGCCGCGGTCGGCCCGGGCGGGAATTTCCTTTCGCAGAAACACACCCTCAAGCATATGCGCGAGGTGTTCCTGCCGCAATTCATGGATCGCCGCCCATACAGCGAATGGGAAACGCGCAAGGACGAAGCCCGCGATTGGGCGCTGGAAAAGGCGCGCAAGCTATTGGCCTCCCACCAACCGGAACCGCTCGAGGCGAAGTTGAGCGCGGAGTTGGATAAGATCAGTGGAACTCTTGCATAAGTACTTCTGTGCGCTAGAGAGCGCACACCAATCATCGAACATTTGGATTAGTGAACGTTCTCCTTTGCCTAGCCTGGTTGCATCCTTCCGGAGGACAGGCTAACATCCACCTCGTTGCTCCGGCGGATTGCCAAATCCGCCGCGAAAGTGCCGGATTTGGCAACACCGCACCTGCGGTGGGTGCAGGTGTCCGGCATAGCGGATCCGTGATTTACTGAGTCGCTTCCATCCAATCATTAGCCAACCAAACAAAACTACCAAACTACCAAACTACCCAACTACCCAACTACCCAACTACCCAACTATGCAACCCAAACTCGAACTCCTCACCCCTGATTTAATCTCCCGCATCCTGGATGAAGCCTACCAGTTGATGCTCAAACCGGGCATAAAAGTACAATCGGCTGAAGCCCGGCAACTGTTGGCCGAAGCCGGCGCACAAATCGATGGGGAGATTGCCCGGATACCGGAAAAGGCGGTGTGCAAGGCGTTGGAAAGCGTCCCCTCGATCTTCCACCTCTATGACCGGCAGGGCAACCCAAAAGTCACCTACGGCGGCGACGCGGTGCAATTCGATCCCGGCTCGTCAGGCGTCCACGTGCTCGATCCTGATACGCTGGAGCATAAGCCCTCGTACGCCTCCGACCTGGCGCGCCTGGTCAAGGTGGCCGAGATGCTACCGCAGTACGCCGCCCAATCCACCGCCATCGTCTGCAATGAGGTGCCGAAGTCCATCGGCGACCTCTACCGGCTCTATATCGTCCTGCTCTACTCGGATAAGCCGGTCGTCACCGGCGCGTTTTCGCTCGAGACCCTGCCCGTCATGTTCGACATGCTGGCGCTCTTTGCCGGCGGACGCCAGGCGCTGGCCGATAAGCCGCAAGCCGCCTTCGACGCCTGCCCCTCGCCGCCGCTCATCTGGTCGGATTTCGGCGCCGGCAACCTGATCGCCCTGGCGCGCGCCCGCCTCCCGGCGGAGATCGTTTCCATGCCGCTGGCGGGCGCCGCCGCGCCGGTCACACTGCTGGGAGCGGTCGTCCAGCACGCCGCGGAGTGTCTGAGCGGCATCCTCATCCACCAGATGGCGAATCCCGGTGCGCCCATCATCTGGGGCGGGGCGCCGGCCATCTTCGACATGCGCCGCGGCACCACGCCAATGGGCGCGGTCGAGACGGCCATGATTGATGCATCCTACGCCCAGGTCGGCAAGTCGCTGGGGCTGCCCACGCACACCTACCTCGGCGCGAGCGATGCCAAGATCGTGGACGCCCAGGCCGGGATGGAGAGCGGCATCACCGCGTTGATCGGCGCGCTGGCCGGCGTCAACATGATCTCCGGCGCCGGGATGCTCGACTTCCTGGCCTGCATCAGCGCGGAGAAGCTGGTGGTGGATGCCGAGGCGATCGGCATGGTCCAGCGCGTCCTGGATGGGATGCAGGCGCGCACCGAGACGTTGGCGACCGCCCTGTTCGAGGGCATCAACTTTAAAGGCGATTTCCTCAAGCAAAAGGCCACACGCGAGTTGTTCTCCAAGGAACAGTATTTACCCTCCGCGGTGATCGACCGCGACTCGATCCGCGGCTGGCTGGAGGCTGGTTCGCTGGATACCTTCGCCCGCGCCAAGCTGCGCACGAAACAATTGCTGGCGGAGTACCGCAAGCCGCAGCGCGCGACCGGGCAGGATCAGGAGCTACGCAAGATGGTCGAAACCCTGGCGCGCCGCGCCGGCATGGAGCCGCTTCCGCCCGCCGAAACTTAAAAAACAAGTCTACTCCCATCCGATGTATTCCATTCATCGGAAGAGTGTGTACCCAACACGCTTATGAACATAAATATTAAAACCCGTAACGCTCGCTCAGCCGGACACCTGCACCCACCGCACACTTGCCCCGGACGCAAGTGCCGGGGGGTGCGGTGTTGCCAAATCCGGCGGCGGGGATTTGGCAATCCCCTTCGAGCCGGTTGCGTGATTAATTCCTAAATATTCATCAGCGTGTTTCGTGTCCCAGCCGATGAATTCCATTCATCGGAAATCCCATTAATCGGGAGCATTCATCGGAACAAGAAGAGAGGAGGCTGTGATGTCCACCAAAAGATCCATTTCCCTGCTCGTTGCCCTATCCTTGATCGTGTCCATCGTCCTTTCAGCCTGTGGAGGTCCGGCCACCAAACAGCCGGTGGTCGTGCGCATCGGCTGGGCGGGCAGCCCCGATACGCTGAATACCGGCACGGCGGTGCTTGCCGAGGCTTGGTCCATGTTCGAGCTGGTCTATGATTCGATGTATAACCTGCAATTGGATGGCACATACACGCTTGACCTGGCCGATAGCTTCACCACCTCTGACGACGGCCTGGTGTGGACCTACAAGATCCACGATGGGGTCAAGTGGCACGATGGCCAGCCACTGACCGCCGAGGATGTTGCCTTTTCGTACAACTTCTACAAGGACAACGTCGACTTCCCGTACATGAACCCGTATACGTATTATTTCGCGACGGTCGAAGCCACGGCGAACAACGAGGTGGTCATCACCCTGACCGAGCCGATCCCGAACATCGACTACCAGTTGGTGTTCCTCTACGTTCTGCCCAAGCACATCTGGGAAAGTGAGAACCCAACCGAGTTCGAGAACACCGCGATGGTCGGCAGCGGTCCGTTCAAGATGGTGGAATACAAACCGAATGAGTTCGTCCACCTGGCAGCCAACAAGGATTACTTCCGTACGCCGCCGCTGGTGGATGAGGTTATTTTCCAGACCTTCGAGAACAAGGACGCCCTGGTGCAGGCGATCAAGACCGGCCAGGTGGATATGATCACCGAAATGCCCAACACCGCGGTCGAAGCATTACGCGCCGAACCCAACATCGAAGTTGTCACCGGCGCGCCGTTCGCTCCCGAAGTGACCGATATCATCTTCAACCAGTGCACGCCGGAGTCCTGCCCGGTGGATGCCGGCGGCGTCTGCACCGGCCACCCGGCGCTGCAAGACCGGGACGTACGCCTGGCGCTGGCGCATGCCACCGACAAGCAGAAGATCATCGACGTGGTGCTGCTCGGCCTTGGCACACCCGGACTGACGCTCATCCCGAACGGCTTGGGGATGTGGTACAACAACACCATCCAAGACTACGAGTACAACGTCTTGAAGGCGAATAAACTTCTCGATGGTGCCGGCTACAGGGATGCAGATGGCGATGGCATCCGCGATATGCCCGACGGCAGCCGTCCGTTGACCTTCCGTCTGAACTGGCCGAGCGACTCGATCAACGCCCCGCGCACTGCCGACCTGCTTTCCGAGATGTGGGGGCAGGTGGGCGTCAGCCTCGAAATGCAGGCAGTCGACCCGGATGCGCTCACCGCCCAGTGCTGCCCGGCTTTTGATTTCGACATCATGATCTGGGGCTGGGGCTCCGATCCGGACCCGAACCTGCTGCTCGGCGTCATGACCACGGATCAAATCCCGACCGGCAGCAGCGAGACCGGCTATTCCAATCCACAATTTGACGCCCTCTACATGCAACAGGCGACCGAGATGGACAAGGCCAAGCGCCAGCAGCTCGTCTGGCAGATGCAGCAGATCGTGCACGACGACGCGGTTTACATCATCCCGTTCTATCCGGATGAGGTGCAGGCTTATCGCGCCGACCGTTTCACCGGCTGGATCACCGACCAGCCCAAATTGGCGCTGGAAGATGTGACCTCGCTGCTGGTGGTGAAGCCGGTCAATAAATAGCCGTGAAACGCTACCAATTCCTGCTCAGGAAGATCGCCTGGTCGTTCTTCACCATCCTGTTCGTGCTGGTGCTGAACTTCCTGCTCTTCCGCGTCCTGCCCGGCGACCCGGCGCGCGCCGGCGTGCGTGACCCACGTCTCAAGCAGGAAGCCATCGAAGCCATCCGTGTGCGCTTTGGGTTGGATAAGCCGGTGCTCAACTGCTTCCAGTCGCTCAACCCGCTGCGCCTGGGAAGCTGCACGGTCAACCCGCTGGACACGCAGTTTTTCATCTACATCCGCAACTTATTGCACGGGGAGATGGGCATCAGCTTTCACTCCAACCGGCCGGTGGCGGATATCCTGACCGAACGCCTGTGGAATACCGTATTGTTGATCGGCGCGGGACAGATCCTGGCGATCGTGCTCGGGGTGGTTTTTGGCATCCTGGCGGCCTGGAAGGCGCGCACCGCCATTGACTACGCCGCGCTGATCAGCAGCCTGCTGGCCTGGAGCCTGCCCACCTTCTGGCTGGGCATCATCCTGTTGTTCTGGGGCAGCAGCCAGGGGCTGCCCATCGGCGGCAAGGCCACACCGGGCCTCAGCAGCCTGCCGCTGCTCCAGCAATGGGCTGATATCGGCCGGCATATCCTGTTGCCCACCCTTACCTACACCATCGTTTACATGGGGGAGTACATGCTCATCATGCGCTCCAGTCTGCTGGATGTGCTGGCGGAGGATTACATCCTGACCGCCAAGGCCAAGGGCTTGAACACCTTCCAGATCTTGAAAGATCACGCCTTGAAGAACGCCATGTTGCCGCTGGTGACGCTCATTGCCATCAACTTGGGATTCACGGTGGCCGGCGCGTTGCAGATCGAGGCGGTCTTCTCCTGGCCGGGACTGGGCGGCGCGATCTACGAGGCGGTGGCGCGCCGCGATTTCCCCGTCTTGCAGGGGGCGTTCCTCCTGATCGCCGTCAGCGTGATCCTCGCCAACCTGGTCGCCGACCTGACCTACTCGACTCTCGACCCGCGCGTTCAACCGGAGTGAGCTGTGCCTTTACCACCTGCCAAGCTCAAGCCTGCCGTCCGCTCCTCGCCGCTGCTCGATTTTTGGCGTACCTTCAGCCGCAACCGCATGGCGCTCGTTGGCCTGGCCATGCTGATCGCCATCCTCTTCGTCGCGTTGTTTGCAAACCAACTTTCTCCGTACGATATTTCCACCTCGGCGAATATCTCGATGAAGGATATCTACAATCCGCCGGGCGCGGCCCACTGGCTCGGCACTGACGATGCCGGCAAGGATGTGCTTTCCAGCTTCTTTCATGGGGCGCGCGTCTCGTTGATCGTCGGCTTCTTCGCCGCGTTCATTTCGGTGGTCATCGGCGGAGTGATGGGCATCGTTGCCGGCTTCTACGGCGGGCGCCTCGAGAATATCCTGATGCGCTTCAACGACGTGATGCTGGTCATCCCCGACCTGCCGTTGATGGTCGTCATCGTCGCCCTGACCAAGCCCAGCCTGCTCAACATTATCTTCGTCATCGGCTTGCTCGGCTGGACGACCACTTCGCGCATCGTCCGCTCGCAGACGCTGGCGGTGAAATCGCGCAAGTTTGTGCTGCGGGCGCGCGCCATCGGCGCGGGAAACGCTCATATCATCCGCCATCACATCCTGCCGCTGGTGCTGCCGCTCTTGGTGGTGAACGCCATCCTGGTCATCTCGCTGGCGATCCTCCAGGAAAGCACGCTCTCGTTCCTCGGCCTCGGCGACCCGACGGCACTTTCCTGGGGGCAGATGCTCAACTTTGCATTCGGGCGCGGTGCAATGAGCGCCGGCGCATGGTGGGCGCTGTTCGCGCCGGGCTTCGGCATCGTCTGGGTCGTCCTTTCGCTGACGTTGCTCGGCCACGGCTTGGAGCAGGTGCTCAACCCGCGCCTGGAGGCACATCACCTGACCCCGGGTCGGCCGGTCGTCCAGAGCCAGGTCCCGCTCGCGCCAGTAAAGGTGACAACCGAAGCGCCGCTGCTGCTCGATGCGCGTGAGCTGTCCATCGATTACCTCACCAAAGGCCAACCCCCGGCGCGCGCCGTGGAGAAGGTCAGCTTTACCCTCCACAAGGGCGAGCTGATGGGCTTGGTGGGGGAGAGCGGCTGCGGCAAGACCACGCTGATGCTGGGACTGTTGCGCCTGCTGCCTGCTGCCGGGCAGATCGTCGGCGGCAAGGTTTTCTTCACCGGCAAAGAACTGACCGCCATGAGCGAGGAGGGGATTTCCGACATCCGCTGGAAGGGGATTTCGATCATCTTCCAGGGCGCAATGAACGCCCTCAACCCGGTGCGCATGGTCGGAGACCAGATCCGCGAGGCGATCATCACTCATTCGCCGATGCTTTCGCATAGCCAACTCAAGCAAGTGGATGGCCGCGTGACAGAATTGCTCGACCTGGTCGGCATAGCCCGGCAGCACAAGGAGCATTATCCGCACCAATACTCCGGCGGGATGCGCCAGCGGGCGATGATCGCCATGGCGCTGGCCTGCAACCCGCAGGTGGTTATCGCCGACGAGCCGACCACCGCTCTCGACGTGATGATCCAGGCGCAAGTCCTGGAACTGCTCGACAGCTTGCGCCACAAGCTGGGACTCTCGATCATTTTTGTCACCCATGACCTGGGCGTGGTCGCCGAGATGTGCGATTCGGTGCTGGTCATGTACGGCGGCGTCACCGCCGAATACGGCAGCGTGGATACCATCTATAACGCTGCCTGCCACCCCTACACCCAGGAGCTGCTCAAGGCCTTCCCCGACCTCTCCCACCCCGAAAAGCGCCTGGCCTCCATCCCCGGCTACCCGCCCCGCCTGGAAAACCTGCCCCCTGGCTGCCGCTTCGCCCCGCGCTGCCCGCGCGCCATCCCGCGCTGTCACACTGAGCCGCCAGCCCTTCACAGCTTGGGCGAAGGCCATTTTGCCAGTTGCCATCTCGTCGGAGTGTAGGGCGGATTGGCAATCCGCCCCACCTGCGGTTCGGTGAAGGTGTCCGCCCTACGAGTTGCCAGGCGCCTCATCACGAATGGCGGAGTGTAGGGCGGATTGGCAATCCGCCCCACCTGTGGTTCGGTGAAGGTGTCCGCCCTACGAGTTGCCAGGCGCCTCATCACGAATGGCGCGAATAAGACGAATTCGACGTATCGTCCTCTTGTAACTCTCTGATTAGTGTGCGCTCTCTAGCGCACTGTCACCCTTGCGAAGGTTTTACCGCATCCAAATGCAAGTTTCAAACAAGGATAACCTTTGCATCCGAAATTCTGCCAGAAATGTAACCTTCGCAAGGGTTCTTGTTATTGACCCCCATTGCTCGGTCTGGATTGCCAAATCCAGACCCCCCGCCGGATTTGGCAATCCGGTTCAGCTAAAATGACACAGGATTACTTCCTCGAAATTCACAGCCTCGAAAAACTCTTCCTCGCCGGGCGGCCGGGCCTCTTCGGCGGCAAGCCGCGTTACATCCACGCCGTGGATGGCGTCGACCTGACCTTGCAGCGCGGCGAAGTGCTCGCCCTGGTCGGAGAGAGCGGCTGCGGCAAGTCCACCCTCGCGCTGACGCTGATGGGCCTCGAAAAGCCGACCCGCGGGAGCATCCTCTTCGAGGGCGAAGACATCACCCGCGCCGGTGACCAGGCGCTCAAACGCCTGCGCCAGCGCGTCCAGATGGTCTTCCAGGACCCCTACGAGTCGCTCAACCCCACCCAAACCATCGAGGAGATCGTCGCCGAGCCGCTGGTTGTGCATGGCTTGGAACGAGACCCGAAAGCGCGCCGTGCACGCCTCCTCAAGGCGCTGGAAGATGCAGGCCTGAAACCTACCGAAATCTACTTGCGCCGCTTTCCCCACGAGCTTTCCGGCGGGCAGCGCCAGCGCGTCGTCATCGCCGGCGCCCTCGTCCTGGAGCCGACCCTGCTCCTGGCCGATGAGCCGGTCTCCATGTTGGATGTCTCCATCCGCGCCGAGATCCTCAACCTGCTGGCCGACCTGCGCAAGTCACGCCAGATTTCCATCATCTTCATCACCCACGATCTTGGCACGGTGGGCTACTTTGCCGACCGCATCGCGGTCATGTACTTGGGGCGCATCGTCGAAATCGGCCCCACGCAGGAGCTTCTCGCCAATCCGCGTCACCCTTACACAAAAGCATTGTTATCAGTCATCCCTGTTCCGAATCCGCGCCTGCGCCGCGAGCGCCTCATCCTGCAAGGCGAGACGCCCAACCCCATTGACCTGCCCTCCGGCTGCCGTTTCCACCCGCGCTGCCCGATTGTCGGAGAGGAATGCCGGGTCCGTGACCCGGAGTGGCGCGAGATGTCACCCGCTCACCTCGCCGCCTGCCTTAAGAATTAAAACACTTTTACCACAAAGGCCACAAGGGAGCACAAAGGTTTTGATATTCCTTCGTGAAACTTTGTGGCCTTCGTGTTAAAATTCTATAGTTTAACTAGATAAGAGTCCCCATGCTCGACCTCAAAACCCTCTTACAGGTTCCCTACGTTGACCCTTACGCCGGCTTCGACATTTCGCCGGACGGACGTAAAGTTGCCTTCTCCTGGAACAAATCCGGGCAGTGGGAGATTTACGAGCTTTCGCTCAGCGGCCGCCTGACGCCACGCAAGATCTCCATCGGGCCGGGCGGAAAATTCGGCCCGCAATATTCCCCCGAAGGTTCCCGCCTGGCCTACCTGTTGGATTATGACGGCAGCGAGCAGTACCGCCTGATCCTGCACGATTTCATTTCCGGCAGGATCCTCAACCTGACGCCCGGCATCTCCTATTCGCTGCAGACCAGCATTTCCTGGTCGCCGGATGGCAATGCCATCGCCTTGCTTGCCGACCGTGACCGCCATTTCGACACCTACACAATGGACCTGACCAGTCCGCAGTTGGAAATACCTGGCATGGAGCTGCGCTACGCGTTGCGCAAGGTGCTTGGCATCGACCGCCCCGCCTGGACCGTCAAGTGGTCGCCGGATGGGGCGCGGCTGGCGGTCGTCTTCGAAGGCCCTGGCCAGGATTACTTGACCTACATCGTCAAGGTGGATGGCAGCGATGCCCGTCCCATTGCCCGAAACGGCGCCCCCATTGATGCCCGCAACCCGGCCTGGTCGCCGGACGGCAAGCGCTTGGCGTTCGACTCGGATGTCTCCGGCTACCACAGCATCGGTATCCTGGAACTCGATCAAGACAAGATCACCTGGCTGAAATGCGGCGCAGCAGAGAACTATGCCCCAGCCTGGTCGCCGGACGGAAAGAACCTGGTCTACGTCACCGCGGATGGCGCCGAAGCCTGGCTGGAATTGCGCAAGGAGAACAACCCACCGCTCCGCCTCCAGCAGGTGGAACCGGGCCTGCATTACACCCCCGCCTTTACGCCGGACGGCGACTCGCTCATCTTCGCGTTCGACAACCCCGGCCACCCCAACGATCTGTGGGAATTTTCTTTCCGCGAGCGCGACCTTCGGCAATTGACCCAGTCCTTGCCGCCGGGATTGCGGAAAATGAACTTTATCATGCCGGATGAGGTGCTCTACCCCGGCCTCGACGGGCAGATCGTGCCGGCGCTGCTCTTTCGCCCGCCGGGCGCCGGTCCGAAAAACCCGGCAGTGATTGTCGTCCACGGCGGTCCCACCTGGCACTTTTCCTTTACCTGGTATCCTGTTATGGCGCACATGGTCAGCCGCGGCTGGACCGTGCTGGCGCCCAATTACCGCGGCTCCACCGGCTACGGTCGCGAGTGGCAGACCCTCAACCGCTTCGACTTGGGCGGCGGCGACGCGGATGATTGCGCGGCGGGCGCCCAGTACCTCGTCCGTGAAGGCCTGGCCGACCCAAAGCGGATTGCCATCACCGGGCGCAGCCATGGCGGCTACCTGACCATGTCCTGCCTCACGCGCCACCCCGACCTCTGGGCAGGGGGATCGGCGGTTGTCCCGTTCCTTAATTTTTTCAGCAGCCACGAAGAAATACGCGAAGACATGGTACACTGGGATGTGGAAAACATGGGCAGCCCCGAGGAAAACTACGAACTCTGGCGCGAGCGTTCCCCTTATTTCTTCCTCGACCGCGTCCAAGCCCCGGTGCAACTGGTCTGCGGCGAGAATGACCCGCGCTGCCCGCCCAGCGATTCCATCTCCGCGCGCGATAAGCTGCTCGAACTCGGCCGGGAAGTGGACTTCAAATTGTACGCCGGCGAAGGCCACACTTTCCTTAAGATCGAGAATATCCTCGATTCAGAGATTCGTCGTGTCGAGTTCTTGGCCAGGGTGTTAAAGTAATGAACATCGAGGCGCTTCGGACGGATATCCCCGTTTTATTCTTGTATAATATCGATCCCAATTGGCCCGGGGATGTGATTGCCGAATCGCAACTGATGGTTAATGCAGTTGCGCAAGCGCTTGCCAATCTTGGTCATCCCATCCAGGGTGTCCCTATCGAGAACGATCGCCTGGATGAACGACTGGCGCCTTATGGTCCGGATGACTATATCGTATTCAATTGGTGCGAAGAGCTTCCTGGAGTCCCTCACAGCGAATCACTGACAGCTCAGATTCTCGAGAGATACGGATTCACCTTTACCGGTGGGGATTCAAGAGCGCTTGCAATTGCGAACGACAAATATCATGTAAAATCCTTGCTGGATAGCCAGCGTATTCCCACACCGTGCTGGAAAGTGTATTCCCCATTCTCTGTTGATGGCTGGGATCGATTCCCTGCAATTGTAAAACCAGCTTATGAACATAGCTCTGTGGGAATCGATTACCGCTCCGTGGTCACTTGCAAGGAGGGTCTGGCGGAATGTGTCTCCCGGGTGACGCAAACGCTTCAGCAGCCTGTCCTGGTTGAAGAATTCATTGATGGCCGCGAATTCGCTGTCTCCATCATCGGAAACGGTGATTTACACATCCTTCCGATAGCCGAAGTGGATTTCTATGTTGAAAACAAATACAAGCGCATCCGAACCCATGAATCCAAATTCGGGGGACCGGAGCAGGCAACATGGGAAATCAAGTTCATCACCTCCACCGATCTGCCTGCCGGGCAGTATGAGAACCTGAGGTCCACAGCCTGCCAAGCTTATCGAATAACGCAATGCCGGGACTACGCCCGCCTGGACATACGCATGCGGGATGGGGTCTTTTATATTCTGGATATCAACCATAATGCAGATATCAGCGCAGAGGCCGGCTTTTCACTTGCTGCCCAGGATGTCGGGATGTCTTATGGGCAATTTATGAGCTATTTGGTTAATTTAGCCGCCCAGAGGCATCCGGTATTTCGGGTTTCGTAAGCGAGGGGGATAAATCCCCTGCTCAGTACATGGAAGCCCTTCGGGCTCTTGATCTTAACCCCGAAGGGGCTTTCAGGCTGTGAGAAGCGGCTTTAGCCGCGCCCGTCCCCCGTCACTCGTCCCCCGTCACTTCAACCGTTTGACAAACACCACCAAATCATCCCCCACCTTGTAAAGATCCCGAACCGTGGCTTCGTATTGATATCCGCAGGCGTCGTAAAAGCGGCGCGCCGACAGATACTCGGGCGACCCGCTGGTCTCGACGAACAGCAAGCGCCCCCCTCCGGCGGTTGCCTGCCTCTCGACCTCTTGAATGAGGGCGCGCGCCGCGCCGAGCTGCTGCGCCTCCGGCGGCACCGCGATCCAATAGAGGTCATAGACCCCGGTCGCCAGCGAGCGCAGACCGTAACAGGCAAAGCCGAGCGTCCCCCCACCTTTGCGACAGACCAGGAAGCGGTATGGGCTGGCCTCGCCTTTACTGATGTAATCCTGCCACAACTCGTCCACCGTGGCGATCTCGGTGGGGGTAAACACCCTCACCGCCGCAGCGATGCGCAACACCTCGGCCCCATCTGCCTCCGCCGCCTCGATCACCACAGGTGGTTCGCTCCGGCCCAGCGCAGCCTTGAGAATGGTTTCGACCATCGTGGCATAGTCGTACCCCGCTGCCTTGGCCGAGCGGTAAAAGCCGGCGTCGTCCGAAAGGTCGGGATAGGAATTGACATCAATGACGTAGGGTACATCCTGCTCGCTAATGCGCATGTCAACACGCGCGTACCCATCCAATTTCAGGGCGTGATAGGTGCGGATCGCGGTCTCTTTGATGCGCTCATACAATTCGGGTGTAACCACAGCCGGACAGATCGCCGGCAGGTTCAGGCACTCGTATGAGTCGGGCAACCACTTGGAGGCAAAAGAGACCAGCTTTTCCTCCGGCCGCTTGAAGGCCGAAAAGTCCTGCTCGGTCAGCGGCAGCACTTGCACCGGATCGCCCCACATTGCGGCGGCGATCTCCCTCCCTTGGATGAATTGCTCGGCAAGCGCCACCTGGCGATACTCGCGTTTGATAAACGCCACCCGCTCCATCAGCGCCGCGGCGTCCTTGACCACCGCGTCGCTGCAGATGCCGACGCTGGCGTCCTCGGCCACCGCCTTGACGATGAGCGGGAAGGGCAGCCCGGCGGTCGCTTCCGGCGTCACCTCGGCGGGCGTGGTGAACGTTCGGCCCGGCGGGACAAGAACCCCCGCCGCAGAGAGCATGGCGCGACCCCAGGCTTTGTTCGTCGTGTTGATCGTAGCCATCGAGCCGCAGCCGGTAAAGCGATACCCCATCGCTTCCATGGCCAGTATAATGCGGCTGGCTTCGAACAGCCGCGCTTCGATTCCCTCGGCCAGGTTGAAGATGACCCACTCCTCGGGGGGATAGGGGGCCAAGGCCGACTCGACGTCAGCGTGAAAGGGTACCTCGACGGCGCGGTATCCCTTTTCGACCAATGCATTGGCAACGGCGTGGGCGCAGGCGATCACTGCCTGGTCGGCGATCAGGTCCTGAGCCTCCCCCTTGACCAGGTTTTCGGTGTAGTTGTAGAGAACGGCGACGCTGATGGGCGGCTCTGGATGGCTCATCGGCGCACTACTTCCTCCCGCCGCCTCTGCTGTGGTTCGCCGATGCGGATGGGAATGGGCTTGCGCACGTAGTGCAGGAGGCCGTAGCGTTCCAGCGCCAGGTTAAGGACTTCGCTGACCAGTGTCTCGTAGGGGAACCCCTCGGCGTCTGCGCTGAGGCACAGATCGCTTTGGTGAGGACGCAGCCCCGGCACCTGGTTGATCTCGACCAGGTTCGGCCGGCCGGCTGCATCCAGCCGGAAGTCCACGCGTGCGATGTCAAAACAGCCGAGCGCCTCGAACGCATCCATGGCAAGCTGTTTGATCTCCATCTCCAGCGCCTGGGGGATGCTGGCCGGGATGGTAATGATCGGGCAGTTCTTATCGCCCATATCCACCGACTTGCAGCTTATACCGTAAGCGCCTGGGCTGTTGGTGTTGGCGGTATCCACTTCTTCGATCGGAAAGACGTGAAAACCACGCTCATTGTAAACAGGGGAGCGCAGCGGTTGGCTTGAGGTGCGCGTGTTGCCGATCAGGCCGACGGTAAACTCGCGTCCCGGCAAATAAGCCTCGACCAACGCTGGCTGGCGATAGGTCTTGATCAGCCACCTGGCTTGTTCGCGCAGGTGCGCTTCGTCGTGAACGATTGAAAGCGGGTTGACGCCTTTGCCCGATCCCTCCCGCAAGGGCTTGACAAAGAGCGGGAAGGAGAGTTCCGCCTTCACTGCTTCATCCCCGCTGTGGAAAACCTGGAAATCCGGGGTGGGGAGTCCGTGTTGCCGCCAAACGCACTTGGCCATTGATTTGTTCAAGGCGATGGCGCTGGTCAACACGTTGGAACCGGTGTAGGGGATGCCGAGCATTTCCAGCAGCGCCGGGACGTGGGCCTCGCGCGCCTCGCCGCGTAACCCTTCGGAAAAGTTGAAGCAAATGTCCGGGTTGGTCTGGCGAACCGTGTCCAACAAGGTCTTGTTGGCTTCGAGGATGAAGGTCTCGTGTCCAGCGGATTGGTAAACCTGGGCGATGGATTGCACCGTCTCCAGGTAATCGTACTCGGCCAGCGCGTCCGGCGGCGCTTCGCTGTCGAGGGCGACGTTATTCTTAAGATTGGCGATAATGGCGATCCGCAGGCGGGAGTGCGGTTCAGGCAAGAAAAGAGGGAGGCGGCGGTCGGTTACCTGGCCTCCGGCCACTAGGGCAGGAGGCTGGGCGTGAATAAGCCCACCGATCGCTTGCGCTCCCTGTGCAACGTCAAGCGCGGCTCCGTTATGACTGGGAGGCTCTTCCTCCTCATTGGTTAATTCAATTGGGTTGCTCATGTTCAATTTCCTTTTCTAGAATGATTTGCAGACATAAAAAAAAGCCTATCTTTTGCATGTCAAAAAGACAGGCTTGCACACAGGCTCAAAAGCGTCCTCGTTCTAATGGGTCGGCTTTAACGCACGTCAGCTTCATTGTTACTCTGCGGTTTAGTATAGCACGTTTTCATTACAGTGCAAGAGTCCACCTGTGACCAATCGCCTTTGGCATACATTTGGCGACGCGCAGGACCCCGTTTCCTTAAAGGAAACGGGGTCCTGATTACTCGGGTGGCGCTGTATTTACATGATTGCCGGCATTACCCCGGCCAGGCGTAGATCGGTACGACAACTTCGCGTACCGCTTTTTGGCGACCGCGTATGCTGGCCTCGATGGTCTTGAGTACATTTGCGGCATAGTAACGCGTCCCACATTGCGTGCATACACCTGCCGGTATGTTTTCGAGCAGGATATATTTCTCTTTAACCTTGCGATGCAGAGAAACTCGTTTCTCTACAATCTTGCCTCCACAGTATTCACAGGTTTCACCTGTCCAGAATTCAGTCATCATATACACTCCATTTTATTGCTTATCTTCATAAACAGAGTTATCAACCTTACTTTTCCGGCTTGTGTTATTCGGCAAACGATGCCCAAGCTTGGATGATTGCTATTCGACTCAAAAATTATCTCCAACATCTGTATTATAGCTATAATTCAACTCTTGCGAAGGTCATATTTCTGGCTGTATTTTCGTGTCCTTCGTGTTTACTGATCTTCGCTTATCTCCTCCACCCGCTATCGCTTGCGCTGAAATCGCTGCACAGCGCCTCCCGGCAGGCCTGCACCCAATAGTAGTAGGTGACACCCTTCGTCGCCGAGCTGTCATTGGCGAGGAGGCCCGCCAGGCTGCCCAGCAGGGTCTTCGTGCCGTCTGCGCTCGTGGCGCGGTAGAGCTTGTAGGAGGTCGCGCCAGCCGAAGCAGTCCAGGTGATGCGCACCTTGTCCGGGTAAGTCCCATCGCTGGCTTGGACGTTCTTCGGCGGAACCAGGTTGCGCCAGCCGGTGTCGGAGGCGCTGAAATCGCTGCAAGTTGCGCCGCGGCAGGCTTTCACCCAGTACCAGTAGGTCACGCCAGGCGTCGCGCCCATGTCATTCAGACTGGTGGCGGAGGTTGGTTTTAACCCAACCTTTGTCCCCGTGGCGCTTGTCGCGCGGAAGACTTGGTAGGATGTGGCGCCGGGCGAGGTATTCCACGAGATCCCCACCTTGTCGGTATACGCGCCGTCGCTGGCCGCGGCGCCGCCCGGCGCGCTCAAGTTGCGCCAGCCGCTATCGGATGCGCTGAAGTCGCTGCATAGCGCGCCGTTGCAGGCTTTCACCCAGTAGGTATAGGTGACGCCAGGCGTTGCCTCGCCGTCATCGTACGGGGAAGCCGCTGCGCTGCCGGCGAGGCTCTTCGCGCCGGTTGCGCTGGTGGCGCGGTAGACCTTGTAGGAAGCCGCCTCATCCGACGCCGTCCATGTGATCTGTATCTTGTCGGTGAATGCGCCGTCGCTGGCTGCAACGCTGGTCGGTGGGAGCGGTGTAGTCGCGGAAGCCAAATTCAAATCGCCAAAGGTGGAAGGAATGTAGAAAACAGCAGTTTGCGGCCACAAGCCTGGGAAAACATCGGCGTCCGCATCGAAAATCCGTAAATGCATGCCAATCGTCGCCTTGGTAGGTGCACGCAGCGCTGAGGAGTTCAAGTCTATCGCCGCCTCGGCCTGGACATGACCGCTGCCAGCCCCCATCCGGCCCATCACGCCTGGGGCAGGCCGCACAAGGAGACAGTAGAAAGGCTCAGCGATGATTTCTTGATATGAATACCAGTTGGGACTCACCCAGAAATTGCCTTCGCCATCCCGGTGCCCGCATTTGGTATTCGTCCACTTATGATCGGAGGGCAGGGGATTGTCATCGAAGAAAACGCCGATCCGATCGCGATCGTTAGCCAGGGTATCGTTAGGACTATCGAAAGCCAGGTAGAGATGGGCGCCATCGTTCATGGCATATAGCGTGACGGCATTTGCCAGGGGGAGCGCCGCCGGGTTGCTGATGTCATAGCTGGCAGCCTCCGCCCACTCGCCAGGCGCGATGATCCCGTCAATTGTTGGCGGGCTCAAAGTCCAAACTGAAACCACATCAAATGACGGACGGATGCCGTGGGCATTGAATGACAAATACCCGCCTCCGGCATATAAGCTGGCGACCTCGATGTTGTACGTCACGCCGGCTGAGGCGACAAAGGATACCAGCGATTGGCGGCCCCCCCCAGCATTGTTGTTGCAAGCCACCGGGGTCAGGCTGCCGCGACTCCCCGTCCATACCGCCAGCACCGTGTCGTATTTGCTGCCGAAGGTTTCGAAGATCAAACTTTCATTTGCGCCAGGGGTGTAGCGGTACCAGATAGAGTGGTACTTCCGGCCGGAAGAACATGTGAAAGAAGGATCGTCCCCGGCTGTCGTTGCCCCGGCTGTATTCCGGGCGCTTGTGAACGGCAGGCTGCTGATGACTGTGGCGCTATCGAAATCATCATTGGGCGGCGGAGGCGGAGGCGGATTGTGATCCATCTCGGTGGCCAGCGTGGCGTTGCGCACTTGTGTGCAGTCATCGGCTGTAATGCCGCTGGTACCGATCAGGTTGTTGCAGGCCTGGTAAAGGCCGAGGTACAGCATATAAAAATTCGCAGCGGGGGTGAGGATGTTGGTCTGCGCCTCGTAGTAGATCTTGGCAGCCTTGGTGATGCCGAGACCGGTCACGCTGTAACCGTTGAAGGTGTCGCCATCCGTGATCAGGTAGGCCGCCTTGTTGCCCACCCCAATATTTTTATGCACGCCGCCGTTATCATTGGCGCCGTGATAATAATAGGGGCTGTCCATGCGGTCGGGGTCGCTGAATAGGGTGGGATCTTTCATGTAGCGGATCGCCCCCTTGGATGTGTCTTCGCCGATATACCAGCGCTGCCCGGGGGTGTCATCACCTTTGCCGTTGGTCAGGTCGATCCACTCGCCCCAAATATCTGAGAAGGATTCGTTGACTGAGCCGGCTTGGTAATACATGATCAAGCCGGAGGTGTATTCGATCACGCCGTGGGTGAATTCGTGCCCGGCGACATCATCCGTTACATTGTAACAGTCCTCAATCCCCCTTTTATCGCCGTAGACTGTCGCGTTGCCATCCCAGAAGGCGGTGCAGAAGCCGTTACCGTAGTGAACACGCGAGTTCATGGCCATGCCGGCGTTGTCAATGCTGTCACGGCCGTGATAGTTCCAATAGAAATCGTAGGCGTCGCCGGCGTAAACGTGAGCGTTGACCTCATCCTCATCCCCGCCGGTGCAATCCGGGTTGGATTCGTCGCAGCGCAGCGTTCCGGGGTAGGTGGTCGTGTTGTTCATGTCGTAGGTCATCCGGTTCTTGACCGTTGCGAGCAGGTCGAGGCTCCAGGCGATCGCCCCGCTCTGGGCATCCACCATCACGAGCTGGCGCACGGGCGGCGGCCCGGCATGCGAAACCGTCAGCAGCCAGACCAGTGTTGGTTCTCCTCCAACCGGTTGGATCAGCCTGGGGTCATAGATGGCAAGCGCCGGTTCGCCCTCCTTGAGCGCGAGACCATCGCTGCTGATACCAGTTTCATCTGCCACGTTCTGCCAGGCGGCCTTCCGGGCTGAGGCGGCCTGCACGCTTGGAGCGATGTCCAACTTGGCGGCCGGGGACAGGTCGCCGCTGACCATCAGCACATCATTGTCCGCGTCGAGCTGGACGACGAGTTGCGCCGCGTAGACCGGCACGCCCTGGATCATCTGCTGGAAGCGCAGCACGGAGCGCCCGTCCTCGGTCTGCGTCTGACGCAGCAATTGCAGTTCAGCCGCCTGGTCGCTCAAACCGAAGAGCGAACCGCAGACCGCGAGATACGCCCGCGCCGCCTCTTCCGGCGAGGCGGCGCTGAGCAGTTGGTTCGGCTGGGCGATGGCTTGCCCCGCGCCGGTGCCGATGAAGCGCAGCTTGCCGGTCTGGGTGGCATAACCGACCTCCGATCCGGCCGTGGAGCATTCTGCCAGCAAGCCGGTTTGGTCTATCGTCTCAGGCACGCTCTCTTGGGTACGTGCCAGGGGCGCGCCGCTCGACCCAAGCGCAGCAAGGGACAGGACAAGCAGTACAATCCCAGAAAGGGCTTTGCGAGTGAGGCGGTTCGATTGGATGCTCATACCTTTCTCCTGGAGCAATACGATGACGGGGGCTTGGGCTGTGATGCGGGCGGCGATCTACCGTCTATAAATTCAAATCCAAACGCAGACGTTTGTCAATCTCCACCATGTCTGCTTCAATGAGCTTGCCGACGTGGAAAATCACCTTGCGAGGCTTCCGACAATAATGACCAGCCTTGCCTTTCTCCCTGGGAATCCAAAAGGTCAGCCAGGCTGAAGAGAATATCCAGCGCCTTCTCGATCAGGCGGTCTTCGCTCAATGCCTTGACTTGAGCCATGCGGCTGAGGGCGCTGGCGCGATCGGCAGAGATATGGAAGTTCTATTGGACCACTGCGACTTGCTCGCTCATTGGAATCTCCTCTAATTGGCAACCTGTAGATGTCCGGGTACGATCTGCAAATTTCATTATAGCACAGGCTGCATCGCGGATTCTGGAAACCGGCTGAAGTCGCGGCAGCGCGCCAACCTCAGACCTCCGAGTTCTCCAAGAACTCGGAGGTCTCCGACAGTGGGGCGGGGTCACCCCGCCGCTACTATTCGTGAATTCGTGCGTTATTTCTGGCTGGTTCTGGCTCTACGCCATTCCCTGAAACAGTATAAACAGCTTGCAGTCCATTTCCAAGTTATAATCAAAAGTTGTGGACCCAGCCGACTTCAGTCGGCTTTGCATCTCAGCAGGTGGGTTCACCCACCGGAAATTCCGGAAGGTCCCACCGGAAGATCCGGATGTTCCCACCGGAAGGAGTCCCGCAAAGTGCAATTCCTCAGCATCCTCTCCCCCGCAGAAGTCGAATCCATCCACCAGGCCACGCTTCGCATTTTGAGCGAAGTCGGCGTCACGCTGACCCACGCCAAAGCGCGCGAGGTACTGACCGGCGCCGGCGCCTCCGTGCACGGCGAGCGCGTCCTGCTGCCGCCCGACCTCGTGGAAGCCTGCATTGCCAAATGCCCGCCGCAGGTCAGCGTGCGCGGCCGCGGCGGGATGCTCAAGACGCTCGGCGATGGCTCGCTCAACTTCCACAACCTGGGCGGGGCGCGCGACATCTACGACCACGCCAGCGAGGAGCATCGTTTTGCCACCCTCCAGGATCTGCGCGACGCAACCCGCCTGCTCGACGCGCTGGAGAACTGCACCACCATCACCCCTTTCTTCACCCCGCAGGATGTCCCCGGCGCGCTGATGTCCCTGTCCATGTACCGCCACGCGCTACCCTGCACGACCAAGCCGCTGCAAGGACCGGGCGTGCAGTACGCCGCCGAGGCGCGCTATGCGGTGCAGATGGCCGCCGTGATCGGCGAACCGAGCCAGGTGCTCAGCCTGAGCCTCTCGCCGGTCAGCCCGCTCAACCTGCCGGAGCATGAGGCCGAAGCGGTCATGGAAATCGCCCGCCTCGGCATCCCCTTTGGGCCGCTGCCCTGTCCCACTGCCGGCACGACTGCGCCCTTCTCGATTGCCGGCGCGCTGGCGCAGCAGAACGCCGAGGTGCTGATCGCCCTCGTCCTGGCCGAGCTGGTCCATCCGGGCCTGCCCATCGTTTATTGCGGGCGGCTGGCGATGATGGAACCGCGCACTGGCATTTCGGTTTGGGGCGGGGTGGAGCTGGGCATGGCCTCGGCTGGCACGGTGCAAATCGGTCACCGTTATGGGCTGCCGGTCAACGTTTATGGTTTCTCGACCAATTCCCATACGCTCGATATCCAGGATGGCTTCGAGCGGGCGCTCAACGCCGCCATTCCCGCCCTGGCCGGCGCGGACGAACTCTCCGGCATCGGCGAGATGGAGGCCGGCGTGATGGGTTCCTTTGCCCAGATGGTCGCCGATAACGAGCTGGCTGCCAGCATCCGCCGTTTGCGGCGCGGTTTTGTTGCGGACGCCGACGCGCTGGCGGTGGAGGTCATCGCCGCGGCGATGAACGGCTCGCACAACTTCCTGGCGCAGAAACACACCACGCGTTATCTCAAGAGCGGCGAGGTGCAATTGACGCGCCTGGCCGAGCGCGGCAGTTGGGAAATGTGGGATAATGGGGGGCGCAAAGGCATGGCCGAGCGCGCCCAGGCCGAGGCCGCGCGCCTCTTGCGCGAGCACCATGTCACGCCATTGGACCCCGCCCAGGAGAAAGAACTGGATGCGCTCATGGCGGCTGCCGAGCGCGAATTGGTCAAGTAATTTTCCACCACAAAGGCCACAAAGGAACACAAAGGTTTTTATTCGTGCCCTTCGTGATAAAGAAGAAAAGGTTTTCTTCGTGTACCTTTGTGCACTTCGTGTCCTTCGTGTTAAAAAAGGTTTGTATTGAAAGGAACTTATGCTCGAAAAGGCTAAAGCAATCCAAGATCAACTCATCGCCTGGCGGCGCGACTTCCACATGCACCCGGAGCTTGGCTTCCAGGAAACCCGCACCGCGGCCATTGTCGCCGATACGCTCGAAAAGCTGGGCTGCCGTGTTCGGCGTGGCGTGGGCAAGACCGGCGTCGTTGCCGAGCTTGGAGAGGGCAAGCCGGTGATCGCCATGCGTGCCGACATGGACGCGCTGCCCATCCAGGAGGCCAATGCTGTGCCTTACGCCTCCCAGAACCCCGGCGTGATGCACGCCTGTGGTCACGATGCCCACACGACCATCTTGCTTGGCGTGGCATCCTTGCTGTCCAAGGAGAGTTTCCCCGGAACAGTGCGCTTCCTCTTTCAGCCTTCGGAGGAGGCCGCGGACGAGGAGGGTATAAGTGGCGCGCCGCGCATGATCCGCGACGGTGCAATCGATGGCGTGGACATGGTTCTTGCCCTGCACGTCGATCCCACGTATGCGGTGGGGGACATCAGTAACCAGGCGGGGGCGGCTTCCGGCGGTGTGGATTCGTGGTTTGGGCGCGTCATCGGCAAGGGCGGGCACGGCGCCATGCCGCAGGATGCCATTGACCCCATTTTTATCAGCGCGCAGGTCATCTTTGCAATCAACGGCATCGTCTCGCGCCGCCTCGATCCTTTCAACCCGGCAGTGGTCAGCATCGGCGCGATCCATGCCGGGCAGGCCGAGAATGTCATCCCGGGAGCGGTGGAATTTGCCGGCACCCTGCGCTATACCGAAGCAGAGGTGCAGAAGGCGATCCACACCGAATTAACCCACGCATTCAGCCTGGCACGCGTCCTGGGCGGCGATTACGAGCTGCGCTTTGAGATCGGTATGCCGCCGATGATCAACCATCCCAACGCCGTCGAGCTGATTCAGCAGACCGCAGTGGCCCTGCTTGGCGAGGGGCACATCGTAGCGCCCAGGAAAGGATTAGGCGCCGAGGACTTCGGCTGTTTTTCAGAACTTGTCCCCGGCGCGATGTTTGGCTTGGGCGTCCGCGCCGATGGCGATTTGCGTTACCCACACAACCCGCACTTCGACATCGACGAGCGCGCCTTGCCCATCGGGACGGCGATCCTGGCCGAATCCGCTTTGCGTTTCTTGATTCGTGAGTCGTCAGTCGTGAGTCGTCAGTCGTGAGTCGTCAGTCGTGAGTCGTCAGTCGTGAGTCGTCAGTCGTTAGCTGAAACAATCATCTATCCGATACCATCTCTCTACTCTCTACTCCCCACTCCCGACTCCCCACTACCCACTACCCACTACCCACTGGAGAATTTATGCACACAATTCTAAAAGGCAAGACCAAAGAAGTCACCATCGGCATTGATAAACCCTTCGTCATCATCGGTGAGAAGATCAACCCGACCGGCCACAAGAAACTGGCTGCCGCTCTGACCGAAGGCAACTTCGATTACGTCCGCCAGCTCGTCGAGCGGCAGGTAGCCTGGGGCGCGGACGTGCTGGATATCAATGTCGGCGTGCCAGGGCTGGATGAGGTGGCCATGATCCCCAAAGTGATCGATCTGGTCGCCTCACTCGCGGATGTGCCGCTCTGCCTGGATTCGGGCAACCCGGCGGTGCTGGCTGCGGGTCTGGCTGTCGCCCCGGGCAAGCCGCTGGTCAACTCGGTCAGCGGCGAGGAGAAGCGGCTGGAGAGTATCCTGCCCATCGTCAAGGAGCGCGGCGCCGCCGTCATCGGTCTGACCATGGACGATAACGGCATTCCCAAGACGGCTGAGGAGCGCCTCGCCGTTGCAGAGAAGATCCTCGAACGGGCGGCGCGGCTGGGTATCCCGAAGGAAGATGTGGTCATCGACCCGCTGGTGCTCACCGTCGGCTCGGATAGCCAGGCGGCGCTCGTCACCCTGCAGACGATCGACCTGCTGCGCAGGAACTTCGGCGTCAACGTCAACCTGGGCGCCTCGAACGTCTCCTTCGGCTTGCCGGACCGCTTGACTCTCAACCAATCTTTCCTGACACTGGCGATCCAGTTGGGCGCCACCTGCTCGATCACCGACCCGGCCAAGCTCGGCTCTACGGTCAAGGCCGCCGACCTGCTCTTGGGTCGCGACCCCAATTCCATGCGTTATCTCAAGTATTTCCGCCTCGCGGAAAAGCTGCGCGCCGCAGAGGTCTTACGGGCGAAAGAATCAAATTAGAGCCATAACCGGTTTGTTAGAATTACTACACAAGGTAGGCAATGGCGTTGGAAATTCATCCACGAATTTCGCACGAATACTCGAATGAAAGGCGCATCATTCGTGTATTCGTGAAAATAATTCATGGACGATTTGGTCTCAGATTGAAAGCTATTCCTGATTTTTCGCTGTAATTGTAGACCATCACGACTGATGCAGGTGTTCTTTTTATGAACAGGAAAGGAGGCTCACGGAAAAAAGAAGAAAGTTGTACGCTGTGCAATAGATCATCTGATATCCAATTCACTTCGGAGGAGATATGCGTACTACAAAATATAGTTTCATCGTGATTTCCTTGCTGGTCCTTTCCAGCATGATCCTGACCGCCTGCGGCCCAAAGGTTGTCACCGGAACGCTGACCATGCTCGATTGGTCGGGATATGAGTTGCCCGAATTCTGGTCCGACTTTGCGGCAACGTATCCGCAAGTCAAGGTCGAATTCAGCTTCATGTCCGAGAGCGCCGATTCCTATGCCAAGATGAAAAGCGGCTTCCAGGCTGACCTGGTCCATCCGTGCAGCAACTTCTGGAAGATCATGGTCGACGAGGGCATGGTCCAGCCGCTCGATACCTCCAAGATCAGCAACTGGAAGAATGTCAATCCCGCCCTGGCCGCTCAGGGCCAGTTCAATGGCAAACAATACTGGGCGCCGTGGGACTGGGGCTTCGAATCCATCCTGGTGCGCAAAGACCTGGTGCAGAACGTCCCCACCTCCTGGGCTGACCTGTGGAAGCCCGAATACAAGGGTCACATTGCCCTGTACGACTCTGGCGAGACGGCGCATGTCATCACCGCCCTGGCGCTGGGCATCCAGGATCCCTGGAGCACCACTCCGGCGCAGGACGAGCAGATCAAGCAGAAGCTGCTGGAATTGATGCCCAACGTGCTGACCGTTTGGAGCAGCCAGACCGAGCTGGAGCAAATGATCGCTTCTGGCGATGTGTGGGTGGCAGCCAGCGCCTGGAACGCCTCCTACGTCAACATGCTTGATCAGGGCCTGGACGTGGTTTACATTGACCCGGCGGAAGGCCGCGGCGGCTACCTGTGCGGCTTCGCCATCCCGACCACCTCGAAGAATACCAAACTGGCCTTGGCGATGATCGACGCCTACCTGGCGCCATCCTCCCAGGCCTACCTGGCCAACGAGTATGGCTACGGCATCGTCAACACTGCCACCATCCCGCTGGTGGACCCGAATACGGTCAAGCTGCTTTCGCTGGAGGATCAGAACATCATCTCCCGCACCGTCTTCTATAAGTACCTCACGCCGGAACAGCGCGACGCCTGGACCAGCGTGTGGTCAGAGGTAAAGACTTCCAAGTAAAAAGGGCAGAATATGGGGGTGTTGGGCGGGCGAAGCCCGCCCAACACCCCCATTTACCTCTTTATTATGAAAAACCGCAGCCGGTTCGCCTCACTGATCGGGCCGCCCAGCCTGTACTTGTTCCTGCTCTTTCTTTTGCCGATGGGGGTGATGTTCATCTACAGCTTCCGCGCCGGCATCAGCGGGGCGGCGCACGATACCTTCACGCTTGCCAATTACCAGCAATTCATCACGAATACGCACTTCCTCCGGCTGCTCTGGCGCTCTGCACTTATTGCTTTTACGATTGCGATTGTCTCTGCCATCCTGGCTTACCCGTTGGCGTATTATCTCATCTTTCGCGCCGGGGCGAACCGGGTGATGCTGATGACCCTGCTCATCATCCCAACCTGGACGAGTTACCTGCTGCGCATCTTTTCCTGGAAGCTCATCCTGGGTTCCAGTGGGGTCTTGAACAGCTTGCTGCTTGCAGCCGGCTTGATCGAGAAGGCTTCACCCATCCTGATCTACAGCCGCGGCGCGGTGATCGTCACCCTGGTTTACGTCTGGGTGCCTTTTGTCGCGTTGCCGATTTTCGCCGCTCTCGAACGCATCGACAAGAACCTGCTCGAAGCTGCCGCCGATCTGGGCTGCAAGCCGTGGCAGGCATTCTTGCGCGTCACCCTGCCGCTCAGCTTACCCGGCATCCTGGCGGGCTTTTTCTTTGCCCTCATCCCAACGCTCGGTGAGTTCGTCACCCCGCTCCTGGTCGGCGGCGCCTCCGGCTCGATGTATGGCAACCTGGTCCAGGATCAATTCATGCGCGCCCTCAACTGGCCGATGGGTTCGGTGATGAGCCTGGCCATGCTGGCGGCTGTCCTCCTGCTGGTCTTCATCCTGACCCGGCTGGGCGACCTCTCCGATCTGGCGGGTATTTAATGTCCAAGCTCAAATTCCCTTCGCCCGGTTCGATCTACTTCGTGGTCGTCTGCGTTCTCCTTTACCTGCCGATCTTCCTGTTGATCATTTTCTCATTTAACGATGCCACTGCGCTGGTTTTCCCGCTCAAGGGCTTTACGCTCAAATGGTATGGCAAGTTATTCGAGAACCGCGAGTTACTCAGGGCGGTCGGCAACAGTGTGAGCATCGGCCTGGGCTCCTCACTGATTGCGACGATTCTCGGCACGATGGGCGCGATTGCCGTCGTCCGCTTTAAGTTGCCCGGACGCAGCGCCTTCCTGGCGGTCGCCGCGCTGCCGTTGGTCATTCCCTATGTAATTCTGGGCGTATCGCTTTTGGTCCTTTTCAACGAGATCGGGATACCGCTTTCGGCGTTTGCCGCCGGCACGGCGCACGTCATCATCAGCATCCCGTATGCCATGCTGATCGTCGCCTCGCGGCTGGCGGGCTTCCCGGATAACCTGGAAGAAGCCGCCATGGACCTGGGCGCATCCTACTGGGGCGCGTTGCTGCGGGTGACCATCCCGATCTGCTTCCCGGCGCTGCTGGCGGCTTTCTTGCTCTGTTTCACCATGTCTTTCGACGAGTATGCAATTGCTTCGTTTCTCGTTGGCACGGATGCCACCCTGCCGGTTTACCTGTATTCACAACTGCGCTTCCCCACCCGCCTGCCGATGGTGGTGGCGCTGGCGGCCATCCTGATGACGGTCACGATGGCCGTGATGCTCTTTACCGAATGGCTGCGCCGGGCGGGTCAGGCCTCTACAAGGAAGGCATGAACAATGACGGATGTTGCTGTCGAACTACGTAACGTGACGAAACTGTTTTCCTCGAAGCGCGGTAAAAGCTCCGAGGAAGTTTATGCCGTGAAGGAAATGAATTTGTCCATCCCGCGCGCCAAATTCTTCACGCTGCTTGGCCCGAGCGGCTGCGGCAAGACCACCACCCTGCGCCTGATCGCCGGTTTCGAGATGCCCACCAGGGGAGAAGTATTCATTCAGGGCAAGCCGATGAGCAAGATTCCGCCCAACCTGCGCCCGGTCAATACCGTCTTCCAGAATTATGCCCTTTTCCCGCACATGAACGTGGCGAAGAATGTCGGCTTCGGCTTGGAGATCAAGCGCGTGCCCAAAGACGAGCGCGCTCGCCTGGTTCACGAAGCGCTGGAGCTGGTCAAACTGGCGAACATGGGCGACCGCAGGCCATCCCAACTCTCCGGCGGGCAGCAGCAGCGTGTCGCGCTGGCGCGCGCCCTGGTCAACCGTCCGGCCGTGCTGCTGCTGGATGAGCCGCTCGGCGCGCTGGACCTCAAGCTGCGCAAGGCGATGCAGATCGAGTTGAAGCACATCCAGGAACAGGTCGGCATCACCTTTGTCTATGTCACCCATGACCAGGAAGAAGCCCTGACCATGTCCGATGTCATCGCCGTGATAAAGGACGGCGTCATCCAACAACTGGGCGATCCGCTCACGCTGTATAAAAAGCCGGCCAATAAGTTCGTGGCCGATTTCATCGGCGAGAGCAATTTCCTCCAGGGGACTGTTGTGGGGTTGGGGGAGGGGATGGCTCGACTAACAGTCGCCGGGCAGGAGGTGCAGGTGAGCGCCAAGGCTGGCGGCCTGGAGGCGGGGCAGGCAGCCATGCTTACCATCCGCCCGGAGAAGATTGCCCTTTCCAAGCCGGATGGCGAGGGCTTGACCGGAACTGTGCGCGACATGATCTACATCGGCACCGATACGCGTTATCTCATCTCCTTGCCGGACGGCGAGACGGTCGTCGTGCGTGTGCAGGATGCCTGTGGTTGCGAGGTGGGGGCGTTCACCAAGGGTGAACAGATCAAGCTGCACTGGTCGCCCGAAGATGCGCACCTGTTGACAGATTGAAATGAATATCACCCACCTTTCCGACGATCAAATAGCCAAAATCCACGCCGCCAGCCTGGAAATCCTCGAGCGCATCGGCGTGCGCCTGGACCTTCCGGAAGCCATTGACCTATTGAAGAAGGCCGGGGCGCGCCTCGAAAATGACCGCCTCTTCGTCCCGCACGGACTGGTCGAGCAGGCGCTGGCATCCGCACCGAAGCAGGTGACGCTCTACGACCGGCATGGCAACCCGGCGCTGCCATTGGGTGGGAGGCGCTGTTTCTTCGGCCCCGGCTCCGACTGCCTGAACATCATCGACCATCTCACCGGCGAGCGGCGCAAACCGCGCATGCAGGATGTTATCGAAGGTGTCACCTTGTGCAACGCTCTGCCGAACATCGATTTCGTCATGTCCATGCTGCTGCCCTCGGATGTGGACCAATCCATCGCCGATACCTACCAGATGGAAGCCATGCTTTCGTACACGACCAAGCCCATCCTGTACGTCTCCTACGAAGTGCGCGGCCTGGTGGACGCTGTGGCGATGGCCGAGGCAGTCGTCGGCGGCGAGGCGGCCCTGCGCCTCAAACCCATCCTGACCTGTTACATCAATGTGGTCTCCGGCGCGCTGCATAACGCCGAGGGCTTGCGCAAGTTGCTCTATCTCTCCGGCAAGGGGCTGCCAACGCTCTACATCCCCGGCTCGAATGCCGGCGTGACCAGCCCGATGACCATGGCCGGCGCGGTGGCGCTCGACCTGGCCGGCGGCCTGCTCGGGTTGACGCTGGCGCAGCTCAACCGTGAGGGCGCGCCGTTCATCATCTCGGCCATGGATCCGGCCGCGCTGGACATGAAGACGATGGTCTCGCCCTATGCCTACCCGGAACGCGGCTTCATTCGCGCCATGTCGCAACATTATGGACTGCCCACCTTGGCGTTGGCAGGCGGCTCGGACGCCAAGCTGCCCGACGGCCAGGCCGCGGCCGAGGCCGCGTTGACCATGCTGGCGGATGTGATGCAAGGGGGAAACCTGGTTCACGACCTGGGCTACCTGGAATCCGGCCTGACCTATTCCTTCGCCCAGTTGGTAATTTGCGACCAGATCGTGGATTGGATCAAAGCTTTCACCCGCCAGCTCGAAGTCACGGATGAAACCCTGGCGCTGGACGAGATCGCCGCCGTCGGTCCCGGCGGGAATTACCTGAGGCGCAAGCACACCAAGGCGCACTTCAAGGAAACCTGGTACCCGTCTCTCTTCGAGCGCGGCGTCTACACCGATTGGGCGCAGAAGGGGGGCAAGTCCCTGCTCGAGCGGGCGAATGAACGCGTGCAAAAGATCTTGTCCGAGCACCACCCGGAGCCGCTGCCGGAGGATGTAAGGAGGCGATTGAGGGAGATTGTGGCGAGGGCGGCACGGGGGAGGTAGTTTGTCTATGAGTATTCCCAGGATTTTCACAATGTAGATTGAAATCATCACCTTATGTCATGCTGAGCGGAGCGATCGCGTAGCATCCCGTAGGGAAGCATCTCCTCCACCGCTAAAGAGACCCTTCAATGCTAAGAACGCTCCCTCAGGGTGACATACTGAAGCAAACATTCCTACTTTGAGAAAGCCCTCAAGGAATGCCACGTCAACCTTGAAATTGCCCATCGCCGTTGTATAATTAGGGAAGAAATCTCCAAACGAAGGAAGATACTATCGAAGATCCTGGCAGGTTCCAGAAATGTTGCCTTCAGTGAGATAAGGCTGCTGGCTGAAGGCTTTGGATTTCAGCTCTCACGTGTCAGTGGTAGTCACCACATCTTTATCCACCCTGACATAAATGTGTTCTGCATTTGGTGAAACACCCGAGGAGGCTTTGGAGCAGGCGCTGGTGGCTAAACGCGCCTGGCTCGATGCTGCCAATGCGGCTGGAAAACCTATCCCGTCTCCGCGTTATCGCCCTGTCATTTACCAGTTGGTACCGGCTTAAAATTGTCTGAATCCGCTGGTCACTCCCGGCTCGGGTGCGTTCCTTCCGAGGGACGCCTTTTCCCTTCTTCCTTATTACCTCTTCCTTCTCCCTTCCCTCTTCTCACTCCTCCCTCCTCCCGAACCACAACCACGCGCTCGCCCTCCCCTTCCTATCCACCCCATCCTGCCGCTTCACCAATTCCAGAACTCTCTGCGCCTGTTCGATATCCGCAGTCACCAATCCAGGTCCGGCGCTTACTTCCGGCTTGAAGAAACCATACAGCAGCCACGTCCCGCCCGCAGCCAGCAGTGAAGGCAACTGCGCGAGGTAAGTATGCTTGTCCGATGGTGACAATCCGTGGAAACAGCCGATGTCGAGGATCAGATCGTAGAGAGTAGAGAAGAGAGAGTCGGGGAGACGGTTCACGTCTGCGACGAGAAAATCCACCGCCAGGTTTTTGTTCCTTGCTTTTCTTTTTGCGATGGCGATCGCTCGTGGAACGAAGTCGACACCCGTCACTCGCCACCCGGCGCTTGCCAGGGCCAGGCTCGATGTGCCGGTACCACACCCCAGGTCCAGGGCGCGGCCCGGAGGCGTGTCCCGAATGAATTCCACCACCTCCGGCGGGACGATACCGCTATCCCACGGTGGTCGGCGCAGGTACCAGAAGGCAAAAGAAAGGTGGCGAATCCGATTCATCGATCTGCTCCCAGCCCGCTTGAGCGGGCTTCGTATCTCAGCCGGTGGGTTCACCCACCGGCTCCCGATGAGCAAAATCACTTTGACGATTGTGACAACCTCTCTTATAATCAGGCGGCTGTTCTCATTCCTTGCAGCAGTCATGCTGAGGAGCGTTCTTTGCGACGAAGCATCTCCTCTCACGCTGGAGAAGACCCTTCGCTAAAAGACGGCTCAGGGTGACATGCGGGAATAGTAATTCATCCTTTCCTATCAAGAGGTTCACCCATGAAAGAGTATACTACCGAGTCCATCCGAAATATCGCCCTGGTTTCGCACGGTTCGGGCGGAAAGACCATGCTCGCCGAGGCGTTCCTGCACTTCACGGGGGCCACCACGCGCCTGGGCAAGATCGACGATGGAACCACCGTTTCGGATTACGAAGACGAGGAAATCCGCCGCAAGCTCTCGCTCTATACCAGCCTGCTGCCGCTGGAATACAAGAATCACAAGATCAACGTGCTGGATACCCCTGGCTACACCGACTTCATCGGCGAGGTCATCTCCGCATTGCGCGTCTCCGACGGCGCGCTGGTGCTGGTGGACGCTGTGGCGGGGTTGGAGGTCGGCACCGAGATCACCTGGAGCTACTGCGATACGTTCCAATTGCCGCGCTTCCTGGTGATCAACAAGCTCGACCGCGACAATGCCAATTTCCAGAAGGCGCTGGAATCGATGGAAGATTTCGTCAAGCCGGCCCGCCTCATCCCGGCGCAGTTGCCCTGGGGTGAGAAAGCCGCTTTCAAGGGCGTGATCGACCTGCTCACGATGAAGGCCTACGCCGGCGACGGCAAGACCGCCGAGGAGATCCCCGCTGACTTGCGTCCGGCTGCCGAAGAAGCCCGCACCAAGCTGGTCGAAGCCGCCGCCGAGGGCGAAGACGCCCTGATGGAAAAGTATTTGGAGACGCTCGAACTTTCGGACGAGGAGTTGCTGCGCGGCCTGAAGGGCATTGTCCGTAGTGGGGCGTATGTCTTGGTCTTTTGCGCTGCGGGAGGACATGAGAAAGGCATCGCGCCGCTGCTGGATGCCATCCTGAGCCTGATTCCATCGCCGGCTGCGGTCGCGCCTGCGAAGGCCAAAGGCAAGGAGAAAGAGGAAATGCTGCCGCCGGTCGATTCCGGCCCGCTGGCGCTCTACGTCTGGAAGACGACCGCCGACCCCTACGTGGGCCGGCTGACCTACTTCCGCATCTACTCCGGTACGCTGCAAGGCGACGCCCATGTGTGGAACCAGGTCAAGGGCAACGAGGAGCGCATGGCTTCCTTGAGTGTGATCCGTGGCAAGGAGACGATCCCGGTCAAGCTGATGCATACCGGCGACCTCGGCGTGGTTGCCAAGTTGAGCCAGACCGCCACCGGCGATACCCTTTGCGAGAAGGGCCACCCGCTTACCTTGCCCATCCCGCAGTATCCCACGGCGCTCTATCGCGTGGCGATTGCCCCCAAGACCCAGGCCGACGCGGCCAAGATCAGCCCCTCGCTGAACCGGTTGTGCGAGGAGGATATGACCCTGAGCTGGTACGGCGAGCAGACCACTGGTCAGACCATCCTCCAAGGGATGGGCGACCAGCATATTGACGTCGCCATCCGCCGCGCCGAGAACAAGCTGCAGGTCGGTCTGCGCCCGGTGGAGCCGAAGGTGCCGTATCGTGAAGGCATCACCAAGAAGGCCGACGCCATGTACCGCCACAAGAAGCAGACCGGCGGCGCGGGGCAGTTCGGTGAGGTCTGGCTGCGCATCGAGCCGCTGCCCGACGCAGATTTCGAGTTCACTGACGAGTTGGTCGGCATGAACCTCTCGCGCTCCTACCTGACGCCCATCGAGAAAGGCATCCGCGCCACCATGATTGGCGGCGTGATGGCCGGCTACCCGATGAGCAACGTCAGGGTGATCGTCTACGATGGCAAGGAGCACCCCGTGGATTCCAAGCCGGTCGCCTTCGAAATCGCCGGGCGCGAGGCTTTCAAGCTGGCCGTAGCCGATGCCTCCCCGGTGCTTTTCGAGCCGATTATGAACGTGCGCATCACTGTGCCGGACTCTTACATGGGCGACGTGATGAGCGACCTGAACACCCGTCGCGGCCGCGTCCAAGGCACCGAATCCGAGCGTGGGCGCACGGTGGTCATTGCCCAGGTTCCGTTGGCCGAGATGTTGCGCTACACCACGCAGTTGCGCTCCATCACCGGCGGCCGCGGCATCTTTGCCATGGAGTTCAACCGCTACGAGATCGTCCCCAACCACCTGGCGCAGGAGATCATTGCTGCCAAGCAGAAGGAACTAGAAGCCAAGAAAGAGGAATAACTTGGCGCAGATGAATAAACAGGTCAACGAATCTGCACGCGCAAGTTTCTGTCACGCAAGAGATGTCTTACAGCAACTCAGGCTGTTCTTGAATCGATCCAAGAAGCATATCCTGACAAGGTTGAATTGGAGCGCGTATTAGTTAAGCTGCTCGATATCGCCTTGAGCCAGTATCGGCTGCGAATGGAACGCTATTTACACGATCTGGCCGATTTTGAAAAACGTTACGGTATGGAATCGTCAGCTTTCTACCGGCGTTTTGAATCAGGCGAATTGGGCGATGCGGCTGATTTGTTTGAATGGGCCGGCCTGTATGAGTTGAAACAAGATCTTGGGAACAGAATCCGCCGGATGGAATCGGCTGCATGAACGATGCAGATGATTACCTTGCATACGTCAAGGCGTTGATTGTCGCCCACCCATTGGTGGTGCGGTGAATGCACAGCCTCACCCACCAACCAATATCGAACAAGTGCTGGCATCTCTTATCCCATGATTTATAGTATGCCCTCTATGATTAGTGTGCGCTCTCTAGCGCACACTACCACTTATGCAAGTAGTCCATCTATCTCAAGAAGGCCAACATATTCTAGGCACTCGTCCCAAAACTGAGGGTGTTTTTTCACCTTGACAGGTAGAAAAATAATCGTATAATAATTATCAAATTAGTGATAAATATTATGGAGATCACAACTTTGTTCACTTGCTTGTGTCCGGGGCGGGGCTTCTAGCCGCCGTCCCTTCGTAGAATAATGTAGGGGCGACGTCATGTCGCCCCTCCTGGCAAAGGACGGCCGGCCGAACCCCGCGAGCTGAATTTGTTCGCAGGCGCGCTGCGCCGTCTTTTTGTTTTCCTACTTTTAGAAAAGAGAAAAAAATGAAAATCGCTTCCAACGTTACTGATTTGATCGGCAACACCCCGCTCGTGCGCCTCAACCGCATCGCTGCCGGGACGAAGGCCGAAATCGTCGCCAAACTGGAATTCTTCAACCCGGCGCACAGCGTCAAGGATCGCATTGGCCTTGCCATGATCGACGCCGCCGAAAGATCCGGCGATCTGAAACCAGGGAAAGTCATCGTCGAGCCGACCAGCGGCAACACCGGCATCGCGTTGGCGATGGTCGCCGCGGCCAAAGGCTACAAGTGCATCCTGACCATGCCCGAGACAATGAGCCGCGAGCGGCGCATGTTGCTGCGCGCTTACGGCGCGGAACTCATCCTGACCCCCGCTGCCGAGGGCATGACCGGCGCCATCCGTAAAGCCGAAGAGTTGGCTGCCTCCGACCCGCAGAAATACTTCATCCCCCAGCAGTTCAAGAACCCGGCCAATCCCGAAATCCACCGCCGCACAACCGCCGAGGAGATCTGGCGTGACACGGATGGAAAAGCCGATATCCTCGTCGCTGGCGTTGGCACCGGCGGGACGATCACCGGGGTGGGCGAGGTGCTCAAGCTGCGCAAGCCTTCGTTCCGCCTGGTGGCGGTCGAGCCAGATGGCTCCCCCGTCCTTTCGGGTGGGCCAAAGGGGCCGCACAAGCTGCAGGGACTCGGCGCCGGTTTCGTGCCGGATATCCTCAATACCAAGATCTACGACGAGATCATGCGTGTCAAGGATGAAGACGCTTTTGCGACCGCCCGCCGGATGGCGAAAGAAGAAGGCCTGCTGGTTGGCATCTCCTCCGGAGCGGCGGTCTGGGCCGCCTTGCAGGTGGCGCAGCGCGCCGAGCATTCGGGCAAGCTCATCGTGGTCGTCATCCCTTCGTTTGGCGAGCGCTACCTGAGCACGCCGTTGTTTGCCGATCTGGCGGAGTAAATCATGGAACTCGATACTTCTCTCCCCTTGCCCCTCCATTCCCGTCGCTGGGGCATATTCTCCACCCTGCGTGGCGACATTCGCGCCGTCTTGGAGCGTGACCCGGCGGCGCGCAACCTGCTCGAAGTCGTCTTCCTTTATCCAGGCCTGCACGCCGTTTGGATGCACCGCCTTGCCCATTGGCTGTGGACGCATCGCCTCAAGCTGCTTGGCCGTTGGATTTCGCAATCGGCGCGCGGTCTGACCGGCATCGAGATCCATCCCGGCGCGGTCATCGGCTCCGGCTTTTTCATCGACCATGGCATGGGTGTGGTTATCGGTGAGACGGCGGAAGTCGGCAACGATGTCACCCTGTATCATGGCGTCACGCTGGGCGGCACCAGCCTGGAAAAAGCCAAACGCCATCCGACCATCGGCGACCGTGTCGTCATCGGGGCGGGCGCCAAGGTGTTGGGCAACATCAGCGTTGGCAACGATAGCCGCATCGGGGCGAACGCCGTGGTGGTCAAGCCGGTCCCGGCCAATTCGATCGTCGTCGGCGTGCCAGGGCAGAATGTTTCCCGCAGCCACCCCCACCGCGCCAGTGACGCACCCGACCTGAACCATACCTCCCTGCCGGATCTGGTCGGCGTCTCAGTCGGCTCGCTGCTGGCGCGCGTCGAGGCGTTGGAGACGCGCCTGATCGGTCATGCCAGCGCTGATCCCCATCTCCATGCGCCGGTCGGCGGCCTTTGGCGCGGCGAGGATTTTTCGATTTGAGTACTTGGTGTAAAATACAAGCATGCCCATCCTCAAAATACCCGCGCCGCTGCGCCCCTACGTGAACGGTCAGAGCGAAGTGACCGTGCGCGGCGCGACGGCAGGGGAGGCCATGAGCGACCTCGCCGCGCAGTTCCCGGCCTTCCGCCCGCACCTCTTCGACGGCGAAGGCTGCCTGCGCCCGTTCATCAACCTGTTCTTCGGCGTACAGAACATCAAGGATCTGCGCGGCCTCGAGACGCCCCTCTCCGAAACCGACGCCCTCACCCTCGTCCCCTCCATCGCCGGAGGGTAATCAGTGATCAGTAACCAGTAAATCGTAAATCGTAAATCGTAAATCGTAAATCGTAAATCGATGTCCCTCTCCCACTCCGAAATCCTGCGCTACTCCCGCCACCTGCTCATTCCCGAGATCGGTCTGGATGGGCAGCGCAGGCTCAAGTCCGCCTCGGTGCTGGTCATCGGCACGGGCGGACTTGGTTCGCCTGTTTCGCTCTATTTGGCGGCAGCCGGCATTGGGCACATCGGCCTGGTGGATTACGACATAGTGGACGCCAGCAACCTCCAGCGCCAGGTGGTGCATGGCACGCGCACCGTGGGCCGGCGCAAGGTCGAATCGGCCCGCTCCCGTCTCCTCGACTTGAATCCTGCCATCCAGGTGGACGTTTTCGACGAGCCTTTTACTTCCGTAAATGCGCTAAAGATCGCCGCCCCGTTCGAGGTCATCGTGGATGGCAGCGACAACTTCCCGACGCGTTACCTGAGCAACGACCTGTGCGTGCTGACCGGCAAGCCGAACGTCTTCGCCGCGGTGTTCCGCTTCGACGGGCAGGCCAGCGTCTTCGATGCCCGGCGCGGCCCGTGTTACCGCTGTCTGTTCCCCGAGCCGCCCCCGCCCGGTCTTGTCCCCTCCTGCGCCGACGCCGGGGTGTTGGGTGTCCTGCCGGGCACGATGGGCACCATCCAGGCCACGGAAGCGATCAAGCTGCTGCTCGGCATTGGCTCGTCGCTGGTCGGCAGGTTGCTGCTCTACAATGCCCTCGATATGTCTTTTGAGTTTGTTAAACTCAAGAAGAATCCGAACTGCAAGGTTTGCGGCCCGCACCCTGAAGTGACCGGCTTGATCGACTACGATGCCTTCTGCGGGGTGCCAAGCATCGGCCACGATGGAAGTTCGGCTGACAAAGAATGGGACATCACCGCCGCTGAGTTATCGGCGCAATTAAAAAGCGGCGCCCCCCTGCGCCTGCTGGACGTGCGCGAACCGCACGAGTTGGCCATCGCGCGGCTGGAGGGTGCGCAAAACATCCCGCTTGGCGAGCTGGCGGCGCGCCTCCGCGAATTGGATTCGGCGCAGGAGATGGTCGTTTTTTGCAAAGCTGGCACTCGCTCGCTCCGAGCTTTGGAGCTGCTGCTCAGCGCCGGGTTCAGGAGGGTGAAGAATTTGAAGGGGGGTATCAACTCCTGGGCGAGGGATGTGGATACCAGTTTGCCGGTGTATTAGCTCTCCGATGAATGGCTCTCCGATGAATGGAATTCATCGGCTGGAATGCGAAACACGCTGAAGCGTGTTGAATATTCGTTCCTAAACCTGCTTCAGCCGGTTTCCTATCCCAGACGCCGAATTTCGTGCAGCACCCTGTGGGCATTCGGCGGGACATCATCAGCAGGCCATCCTCGGCGGGGTATACGCTATCAGCTATCCGCTATCAGCTATCCGCTATCAGCTATCAGCCATCCGCCATCCGCCATCCGCCGCCCACCCTCGAATTCCCCCCAACTTTGTCCAATTAAGGTACAATACCCCCCATGTCCAAACAAACCCTCCTCGCCATCCTGGCCCACCCTGATGACGAATCCTTTGGCATGGGTGGCACGCTTGCCCTCTATGCCTCGCGCGGCGTGGATGTCCACCTGGTCTGTGCGACGCGCGGTGAGGTGGGTGAGGTGGCCGATTTGAAAGGCCATGCCACCATTGCCGAATTGCGCGAGGGGGAGCTGCGTTGCGCCGCTGGAATACTGGGACTGGCTGGGGTTCACTTCCTGGATTATCGTGATTCGGGCATGGCCGGCTCGCCGGAGAATCGCCATCCCAACGCCCTGGCTGCCCAGCCGCTGGAGCAGGTGGCAGTGAAGGTGGCGGATTGCATCCGCAAACTGCATCCGCAGGTGGTGCTGACCTTCGACCCGATCGGCGGCTACCGTCACCCCGACCACATTGCCATCCACAACGCCACCGTGCGTGCCTTCGAGCTTGCGCAGGGCTGGGAAAGCGATGCACCCCAGCGGCTCTACTTCCACACCATGCCACATGCCTTTCTGAAGGTGGCTGTCTGGCTCTTCCGTCTGATCGGCAAAGACCCGCGCAAGTTCGGCGCCAATCGCGATATTGACCTGGCGGCCATTGCCGCGGTCAGCTTCCCCATTCATGCCCGCATCAATATCCGCCCGATGCTAGAGAAGAAAGAGGCCGCCGGGGCTTGTCACGCCAGCCAGGGCGGAGGGCGCTTCGGTGGCCGCCTGGCAGCGCCTCTCCTGCGCCTGTTCAACGGAGCGGAGAACTACATGCGCGCTTTTCCTCCGGTCGTGGCACAGGAAAGGATCGAGGATGATTTGTTCGTTTGCGTTGTTTGACCGCGACGGCATCAGGTGCGGAGTCGATAGTCTCCCGACTTTCGAGCAAAATCCATCTGGTGCGGAGTCGAAAGTCTCCTGACTTTAGACTAAAATCTGGAGATTTTAGAGTCCATGTTGATAAAGTTCATGTGCACGCTTTCCACAAAGTAGATGGAAATCACCACCATATGTCATGCTGAGCGGAGCGATCGCGTAGCATCCCGTAGGGAAGCATCTCCTCCACCGTTAGTGAGACCCTTCGGTCGCCAAGAACGCTCCCTCAGGGTGACATACCGAAGTAAACATTCCTACTTTGTGAAAGTCGTGACCGGCAACAAGATCGGCCTGTTCACCGGCCTGGACCCAAATTTTAATAAGTAGCCTAAAAACCCCCCCCGGAGACGCCCAATCCCCGGGGGTTTCTTTTTTCGCGACCAGAACCCGTTTCCTTCAAGGAAACGGGTTACTGATTTCGCGAAGCACCCTGTGGGCATTCGGCGGGCTATTGGCAATCGGCGGGCTGCTCTCCCAATTGTTCAAGTTTGATATAATGTCAAGACTTGTTCCTAGGCTAAGGATTTGTCCTAGGCAAAGATGTATTTCGACTCAACAGGAGAATGCAATGGATAAAACCCTTCAGCGGGCAATTAAAGTATTTGGATTTACCGCTATCTTTATAATGCTCTTCGCAACGGTTGTTCCGGGAGGGGTTGCGCCGGCTTTGGCGGACACCGATCAGCCGGATATCGAATCCATCCTCGGCCCGTTCACGAAAATTGGTCCGGACGACGGCAGTACACAAACCATCAGTGTTACTTTTTCATGGACCGTCAGTTCTGCAGCAAATTCTTATGAATTATGCTACGACACCACCAACGACCATACTTGTTCTGGTTGGAAGAATGTTGGCAATTCCACCACCGGTACGGTTTATATCTATACGCCGGGAACCTATTACTGGCAGGTGCGGGCGGTCAATTCTTCTGGCAACAAGTATGCGGATGGTTCGAGTTCATCCTACTGGTCGTTCACCGTTCAGAATCCGGCATTCAATAAGGCTGCTCCGGCCAATGGCAGCACGCAAGACAATAGCAGTGTTACTTTCGGTTGGACGGCGAGTTCCAGCGCCGACAGTTATGAGCTTTGCTACGACACCAGCAACGACAGTGCCTGTTCTGCGTGGCAGAATGTCGGTTTTGGCACATCGTTCACGGTCGACGGTCTGGCGGCGGGTACCTACTATTGGCAGGTGCGGGCGCTGATCGGCGGGGCGATGGTCTATGCGGATGGTTCGAATAAATCCTTTTGGGCGGTCACTGTAACCGATTCCGGTTTTGCCAAGCTTGCTCCGGCGGATGGCAATACGGAATCCATCGTGGTTACTTTTTCTTGGACTCCCGCTGCTGCAGCCAGTTCTTATGAACTATGCTACGACGCCAGCAACGACAATGCCTGTTCTGCCTGGCAGAATGTCGGTAATGTTACCGATGTGACCATCGGTGGTTTTTCGCCAGGTACATACTACTGGCAGGTGCGCGCTGTGATCGGCGCCGCCAAGGTTTACGCCGATGGCTCGATGACATCCTACTGGTCGTTCATTGTTCAGAACCCGGAATTCACCAAGCTCGATCCGGCCAATGGCAGCTCGCAAGATTGGAGCAGCGTTACCTTCAATTGGACTGAGCTTCCGAATGCTGACTATTATGCGTTGTGTTACGACACCTCCAACGATAAAGCCTGTTCAGGGTGGCAGAATGTCGGTAATGTCACCTCGGTGACCATCGATGGTTTTTCAGCAGGTACCTACTACTGGCAGGTGCGGGGGGTGATCGGCGCGACTACGCTCTACGCGGATGTCTCGAGTAAGTCCTTCTGGTCGTTCACTGTTCAAAACCCGGCATTCAACAAGCTCGATCCAGTGGATGGCAGCGCGCAAGATTGGAGCAGCGTTACTTTCGATTGGACTGATCTTCCTGGTGTTGACTATTATGAGCTATGTTACGACACCACCAACGATGATGCCTGTTCCGCGTGGCAGAACGTCGGGAATGTCACCTCTGTGACGATCGACGGTTTTTCGGTGGGGACCTACTTCTGGCAGGTGCGGGCGATCACTGGCGCGACGAAGATCTATGCGGATGCCATGAAAAAATCCTACTGGTCATTCATTATTCAAGGCCCGACATTCAACAAGCTCACTCCAGTCAATGGCAGTACCCAAGAGGGCAGTGTCACTTTCAGTTGGACTGAAAGTACAGGAGCCTCCTATTATGAATTGTGCTATGACACCAGCAACGACAATGCCTGTTCTGGTACGTGGTTGAATGTTGGTAACGTCACCTCTGTGACCCGCAGTGGCTTTTCGAAGGCGACCTATTACTGGCAGGTGCGGGCGCGCTTTGGCGCGGTGTCGATCTATGCGGATGGCTTCACCATCTCCTATTGGTCGTTTACCATTACCAACCCATTTCCAGCCGTACCGGCCAATGTGCAGGCAACCGATGGGGCGTTTGCCGATAAAGTGCAGATCACCTGGGATCCGGTCGCAGGCGCCACCTACTACCAGGTTTACCGTGCCAATAGCGCCGCTGGCAGCAAGAGCCGGCTCGGCAAACCGGTTGCTTCCCCCTTCAACGATAGCGCTGTAACGCCAGCCGTCACATATTACTATTGGGTGAAAGCTTGCAATGTCGCAGGCTGCAGCGACTACAGCGCATTTGATACCGGCTGGCGCAACCTGGCCGCGCCGACCAATGTCCAGGCCAGTGACGGGACTTCCGGCGACAAAGTGCAGGTCACCTGGACTGCGGTCTGGGGAGCAAACTTTTACCAGGTTTATCGGGCTGACACCGTCGATGGGGAGAAGACCCTGCTCGGCATCCCGGCAGCTTCCTACTCCGACACCACTGCAACGCCAACGGTAATTTATTACTACTGGGTCAAAGCCTGTAACGGCGTGAAATGTGGCGATTTCAGCGCCTACAATACGGGTTGGCGCAATTTCCCCGCGCCGGTGGATGTTGCAGCCAGCGATGGGACATTCACGGATGAGGTGCAGATCACATGGACCGCCGTGGACTGGGCAACCTCTTACAAGGTCTACCGTGGCGGGCGTGCCGGCGATACCAAGACCCTGCTTGGTACCGCTGACTTTGGCCAATACGACGATTTCAGCGCCAGGGCCGGCGTGACGTATTTTTATTGGGTGCAAGCCTGCGACGGTGTGATCTGCGGCGACTTCAGCGTATACAATACCGGCTGGCGTAACTCTCCAGTACCCACCGCTGTCGCGGCAAGCGATGGTGTCTTCACCAATAAAGTGCAGATCACCTGGGTTCCATCGGCTGGCGCAACCTCCTACTGGGTCTACCGCGCCACCTCAGATTTCGGCGCGAAGACCCTGCTTGGCAAGCCCACCTCTTCCCCATTCGGCGATATCACCACAACGCCAGGCGTGCTCTATTATTACTGGGTGAAAGCCTGCAATCCCTCTGGCTGCAGCGACTTGAGCGATTACGATACCGGCTTCCGAAGATTCTCCCCTCCGACCAGTGTAGCTGCCAGCGATGGCAAGTATACTGATAAGGTGCAAATCACCTGGCTTGGGGCGACAGGCGCTACCTTTTATGAAGTCTATCGAGCCACAAGCTTAAACGGCGAGAAGACCCTGCTTGACTTACCGTTGGCTTCCCCCTTCAATGACGCCGCTGTCGTACCATTTGTCACCTATTATTACTGGGTGACAGCCTGCAACGACTTGGGTTGCAGCAGCTTCAGCGCTTACGACACCGGCTGGCAGAAAAGATAAGTGACCATTAACGATACCAACCCTCCAGCCCGGCGACGCTTCGAGATCAAGCGGCTTTTCTCCTTCCTCTTCCGCCCGCGCGCGGCATTTCAGTGGTTGGCGGGTGAGAAATCCGCCGCCTGGCTTACGCCGCTCCTCTGCCTGAGCCTTACGTTGCTGCTCGTCACCGTGGCAAGCGGCTTCCTGCGCGCCCGCCTCGCAGCCATGGGCGAGGTGAACTTGCCCACCGACTGGCAATGGTGGTCGGATGCGATGCGCAATAATTACATGCAAGCCATGCAAGCGACGCAAAGCCCGGTGTTCCTCTACGTTATTCCGGCCATCACTAGTCTGGCTGGACTTTGGCTGGGCTGGGGCATCTTGAGCGGCCTGCTCCATCTGGCCTCCACGCTGATGGGTGGGCGCGGCTCGATGTCTTCGGCTTTGAATATCGTTGCCTGGGCCTCCTTGCCTTTTGCCTTGCGCGACTTGTTGCGTTTGCTCTTTATGTTCGTCGCCAGGCATCCAATCGCCAGCCCCGGTCTTTCGGGTTTCGTCACCGCCTCCGGGAATGGCGCCTTGTTCCTCGCCAATCTACTCAAGAACGTGGATTTGTTTTTCATCTGGCAGGTGATATTGCTCATCATGGGATTCTCTCTGGTGGATAGCTTGCCGCGCGGCAAGGCGGCTGCCAGCGTATTGGTCGTATTACTCGCTTCCTTGCTTGTGCAGGCTGGCATTTCGACGCTCCTCTCCAAGCTGGGGGGGATGATGGTTACCCGCCCCTTCATGTAGGCCGCGCATGGCAGCCCCCTTTATCGGAATTCAAAATCTAAAGAAGCATTATCCAATGGGCGGGACAGTTGTGCGCGCCTTGGATGGCCTGGAGATGGAGATTCCGCGCAATTCTTTCACGGTAGTCATGGGACCATCCGGTTCGGGTAAAAGCACCTTATTGTATCTCTTGGGCGGCCTGGATCGGCCAACCAGCGGGGAGATCCAATTCGAAGACTCGCGGCTGGACGAGATGGATGAAAACGAGCTGGCCGTCTTCCGTCGCCGGACGGTGGGGTTTATCTTCCAGTCCTTCAATTTGATCCAAAGCATGAACGCTGCCGAGAATGTCGGCTTCCCAATGCAATTTGCACGCGTCCCACCCAAGCAGCGTTTGCAACGTTCGCTGGAGTTGTTGCAGCGTGTCGGTCTGGCAGATCGCGCCCGCCATAAGCCAGGCGAGCTTTCTGGCGGCCAGCAGCAGCGGGTGGCCATCGCCCGCGCCCTGGTCAACGACCCGGTGCTCATCCTGGCTGACGAACCGACCGGCAATCTCGATTCAGCCAGCGGGGTGAGCATCATGCAACTCCTTTCTGAATTGCACCAGTCCGGTCGCACTGTTCTAGTCGTCTCCCACGACCCGCGCATGGTGCGCTTCGCCTCCCACCAGATCTATCTTCTGGATGGGCGCTCGGTAAGTGAAGACCAATATCGCACCGCCAGCTTGGGCTTATCCTAGCTGTAGGGCGGGTTTCCAACCCGCCTGGCAAAGTAGGGCGGGTATCCTTACCCGCCTGGCAAAGTAGGGCGGGTTTCCAACCCGCCTGGCAAAGTAGGGCGGGTTTCCTACCCGCCTTGTAGGGCGGGTTGCCAACCCGCCCCACCGGAGCTAGTATGACATCCCGATTGAAATTACTCTGCTTTTCCACCTTCTTCATTGTCCTTTTCGCCGCGTTGGCAAATCCCACGCCGGCGCGCGCCGACCTGGGTATCACTTCAGTTTCTCCCAGCACGGTGGTCAACGACATTGCCAATACCCTCACCATCAGCGGGACAGACTTCATCCTCGGCGCGCAGGTCTCTGTCGGTCTGACCACTCTGCCAACCACTTTCGTGGATGGCGTCACGCTGACTGCCTCGCTTCCGGCTGGTTTCCCGGCCGGCGTCTACACGCTGACGGTGACCAACCCCGGCCCGCTCTCCTTCGACCTGCCCTCCGCCCTGACGGTTGAAGAGCCCACGCCCACAGCCACCCCCACCGCTTCTCCCACCGCGACGGCGACTGCTTCCCCCACCAACACCGCGACCGCCACTTCCACGCCAACGCCAATCCCCTTCTCGCGCCCGCAGATGGTCATCCAGTCGTATGAAACCTCGATCAACCTGGTCCGCTACGGGCAGTCGTTCGATGTCAAGATCAAACTCGGGAATGCTGGAGGCATCAAGGCCTATGGCATCCAGGTCGTGTTCACTTCTGCGGATCTCTTGATGCTGAACAACGGCGGGGTGGCCGCCCTCGGCGGAATGAAGAGCGGCGGCTCGACGGAGCTGACTCAGACGATGATTGCCGGCGTTGCGCTGGCCGGCCGCAGCATGGTCAGCGCCGATATGAATATCAGCTATTACGATGATAAAGGCACGGCCTTCACCGATAAATTCACGCTCAATTTCCCGGTTGCCTACCATTCCGGGGCAGCGGCCGCTGCCACTGCCACCCCAACCGGCTTGTTCCGCTCCCAGTTGGTCATCACCAATTATAAGATCGATGTTGACCTGCTCCAACCCGGTGTGCTCTTCCAATTGACCATGACGATCAAGAACATGGGCAACCTGGTGGCCAGGGACGTGACCATGATCGTCGGTGGCGGCTCTGCTTCCAGCTCCAGCGGCGGCACGCCCGAGCCTGGCGGCGTGTCCGGGGGCAGCGGCGAGTTCAGCAATTTTGCGCCGGTCGGCTCTTCCAACATTCAATCGCTGGGCAATTTCGCACCCGGATTCTCCTTCGATGCGCACCAGCAGATGATCGTCAATATCTCCACCAGTCCGGGCGCATATCCGATGAAGATCACCTTTTCCTATGTGGACGAGCGCGGTAATCGCATCAATGATGACCAGGTGATCACCCTGTTGGTTTACAGCCTGCCGCAAGTGGACGTGGGTTTCTACCAGCCGGTGACCGTGTTCTTTGCCGGCCAGCCCGGCTTGCTCCCGCTCCAGGTGGTCAATACCGGCAAGAAGCTGGCGGTTCTGGGAAATATGAAAGTCGAAGCGGATGGCGCCTTGATCGAGAACGGTGAAATGTTGGTCGGGTATCTCGACGTTGGAGGCTATTTCCCACTGGATGCCACCCTTACACCCCAGGCGGCTGGCAGTCTGGATGTGGTCATCACCATCGATTATATGGATGATTTCAACCAGCCGCGTACCATTACCAAGACGCTGACGGTTCAGGTGGAGGAAAACCTGGAACCCCCGCTCGAACCCGGCGGCCCTGGCGAAGGCGAGATCCCACCTGCTCCCCCGGAGACCTTCTGGCAAAAAGTGTGGCGCTTCATTCTTGGCCTGTTTGGGCTGGACAGCGGCAGCAATACCCCTGCACCCGGCGGCACGGATGTCCCCGTTGAACCGGTTCCGCTCGTCCCATCTGGCGGAGGCAAAGGCTAGCATTGGGCGCGGTGTGCGAATATGAAATTCTTTGACCTGCTGCGCTTGATCCTGGGGAATCTAAACCGCCGCAAGGGTCGGGTGGCGCTGACGGCAATTGGCGTCGTCATCGGCACAGCCGCCGTTGTGATTTTGGTTTCCCTGGCAATTGGCTTGCAGCGCAATGCGAATGAGCAACTCTTTGGCATTGGCGATCTGACGCAGATCCAGGTTTTCCCAACCTATGGCGTCGAAGGGCCGATGAAAGGCGGCGGCGGAGGCATTGGGATCGCTGCTCCTGGTGGCGAGACGCAGCAACAAGCCTTGTTGACCGAATCTGCCCTGGTGGAACTGCGCGCCATTCCCAACGTAGTGGCGGTCATCCCACGCGATAATTTCTGGGGAGGCATGGTCGCCAAGTACAAACGCTTGGAAGGATATATCAGTATCATCGGGATCGGGGCCGACGATCTCGCTGTGATCGGTCTGGAAGCGGAAAAGGGCAAACTCACGCTGGAGCGCGGCGAGACAATCATCGGTTCGCAGGTGGCTGCTTCTTTCTACGATCCCAAAGCGCGTTATGTTAACGAACCTCCTCCTCCGCCCGACCTCTATGATCAGCAATTGAACTTTGTCGCCTCCAAATGGGATATGCAAGGGAACGAGACGCGCAAATTTGCCATGTACAAGGTGGTGGGTGTATTGACTGAAACCTTGGGTGAATCCGATTGGTCGGTCTACATCCGGCTGGATGAGCTGAAAGCCTTGAATGAGTGGGTCTCCGGTAGCCGCGTCAATTACAACAAGACCGGTTACAACATGGTCATTGTTCAGGTGGATGACGCCAGGAATGTGTTGGCGGTCAATGACCAGATCACCGGTTTGGGTTTTCAGGCTTATACCCCGCTTTCATTCGTCCAGGGGATCAACAACTTCTACACGATCTTGCAATTCATCTTTGGCGGCGTGGGCGCGATTGCGCTGCTGGTGGCTGCCATTGGGATTGCCAACACCATGGCCATGGCCATCCTTGAGCGGACGCGCGAGATTGGCCTGATGAAAGCCATCGGCGCTACCAACCGCGATGTGCTGGCAATCTTCTTGGGGGAGGCGGCCGGCATCGGCTTCGTCGGCGGGTTGGGTGGTGTCTTGATCGGTTGGCTGGCTGGTCAGGGCTTGAACGTGCTGGCGCTGGTCTACCTTGCCGGGCAATCCGCCCAGACGGGTGGCGTGCCGCCCAGCGTGGCAGTATATACCCCGTTTTGGCTGCCGCTGTTTTCCCTGCTTTTCTCCACGATCATCGGCCTCGTCTCTGGCCTTTATCCGGCCTTGCGCGCCGCCACCATGGTGCCTGTAATTGCCCTGAAGTACGAATAATTTCGGATCGTACACGGATGTGCGCACTGAAAAAATCCAATTCTGTTTACACGGACAACACGGAATTGACACGGATTTTGTTCCGGTCAAAGCCAAGCAGACAAAACCTTTGACTGCCCAAGACATCTTTCGCACAATTCATGAAATTCGTGGCAAAAGCTCCATGCCGCACGTTCAACACTCCCCTTATTCTTAGAACTTCGGAAAGGTGAACGGGGGAATGAGATTCATCCCCAGCAACTTGGCGTTCGCGCCGTCCATCTTCAGGATCGTCACCGAGCTGGTGTGCGCCGTCAGCCGTTGAAAGTTATCCAGCGGCAGGCCCAGATAATGCGCCATTGCCAGCTTGATCGGATCGGCGTGGAAGTAGACCGCAACCAGGTCTTTCTCCCCGTGTGCGCAGGTGATCCGTTCCAGCGCGGCAATGGTGCGCCTCTGGTTCTCAGCGAAGCTCTCCCCGCCCGGGAAGCGGAATTGAGCGGGCGTGTGTTGCACCGTCTGCCACACATCCGACTTTTCGAGCCCTTTCCACGAGTGGCCGGCCCACTCGCCAACGTCGGTATCCAGCAAGTCCGCGTCGGTCTGGATTTCCAATCCCTTAAGGCGGGCGAGCGGTGCGGCAGTCTCGATGGCGCGCTCCAGTGGGCTGGCGTAGATCGCAACGATGGGCAGCTCCTTGAGCGCCGCGCTCAACGCCTCGGCCTGTGCGCGCCCTTCCTCGTTGAGATGCAAGCCGGGAATACGCCCAGGCATAATGGAATTTTTCAGGTAATCATTTTCGCCGTGACGGATGAGAAGCAGAATGCTCATTTTATATGTCTCTTCAATTCGTCGATCTTTTCCTGCGTCAGCTCCGGCACATCCTCACGACGGGTGATGCCGAGCGCCTTGCGTTGCGCCTCGCGCCACATCTCCAGCCGCTGGCGGACTTGCGCCTCGTAACCCACCTCGGATGGCTTGTAGAAGTACGTGCCGAGTAATTCCTTGGGGAGATACTGTTGCGGAATGAAATGATCCGCTTGCATGTGCGGATATTGATAACCCTTGCCATGCCCCAGCGCCACCGCATCCCGCGTCGCGTCTTTCAGGTGCGAGGGCACGTCGCCCAATCCCTCCTGCTCGATGCGCTCGAAAGCCTTGAAATAGGATGTTGCTGTGTTGGACTTGGGCGCGGTTGCCAGATAGAGCGTCGCCTCCACGATCGGGTAGATGCCCTCCGGCAGGCCGATGTAATCGAAGGCTTGCGCCGCGGAAGCCACCACCACGATCCCCATCGGGTCCGCCAGGCCGATATCTTCTCCAGACAGTATGATCAGACGGCGCAGGATGAAGCGCGGGTCCTCCCCCGCATAGATCATCTTGGCCAGCCAGTAGAGGGCCGCGTCCGGGTCCGAGCCGCGCACCGACTTGATGAAAGCGCTGATGGTATCGTAATGGGCGTCGCCATCCTTGTCATACAACACGGCGCGGCGTTGGATCGATTCCTGCGCTACCTCCAGGGTGATGTGGATTCCGGAGTCAACGTCTCCAGACGTTGACTCCACAGCCAATTCCAAGGCATTCAGGGCATTACGCGCGTCGCCCCCCGCCACGTCGATCAAGTGCTGGCGGGCTGCCGGGTCGAGCCGGATGCGGCGCGTCCCGTATCCCCGTTCGGGGTCTGCCAGGGCGTGGTCGAGTATCCGGCCGGTCTGCTCCTCGCTCAACGGGTGGAGTTGGAAGACTCGCGAGCGCGAGACCAGCGCGCCGATCACCTCGAAGTATGGATTTTCGGTGGTTGCGCCGATCAGCACGAAGGTGCCGTTCTCGACGTGCGGCAGCAGCGCGTCCTGCTGCGCCTTGTTCCAGCGATGCACCTCGTCCACGAATAGGATGGTTTTCTTCTGGTACATGCGGCGGCGTTCCAGGGCGGCTTCGATCACCTCTTTGAGTTCAGCCTTGCCGGCCAGCACCGCCGAAAGCGTCTCGAAATGCGACTTGGTCAGGTTGGCGATCACCATCGCCAGCGTGGTCTTGCCGGTGCCGGGCGGCCCCCACAGGATGATCGAAGAGAACAGCCGGTCGGCTTCGATGGCGCGCCTGAGCAGCTTGCCCGGCCCGACGATCTGTTCCTGCCCGACGAACTCATCCAGCGTGCGCGGCCGCATCCGTGCCGCCAGCGGCGCCTCGTCCTTCATCCGTTCCGCCATCGCATGGGAGAAGAGGTCCATGCCACCATTATACCCGCATGAAGAAGAACCCGTTTTCTTCGCGAAGCATCCCCGGAGGGGGCCGAGAAAACGGGTTCTTATATGGATGAGAAAACAGGTTCATCCGCATGTTATAATTTTGATCAAGGATACTTGAAATGCCAGCGATAAGCAAATTTTATGGCCTTATCATCCGGCTGGCAGTGGAATGGGCAGAATTGCATCGCGCTGAGTTGATGGCGAATTGGGAACGCGCCCGGCGACAGGAAGCGCTGGAATGGATTGATGGCTTGGAGTAGCCCGGAGGCTGTATGTTTGTACAGAACGATCTCTATCCCGATCTCGTATGTGTGCGCGCCGTAAAACCTTTGGATGATTTCCGCGTCCATGTTGTATTTACGGATGGCTCCGAGCGCGACATAGACCTCGACCCCTACCTCCACGGTCCCATCTTCGAACCGATTCGTCGTAATCGTAAACTGTTCTCCCTGGTTTATGTTGACCCCGATTCCGAAACGTTGACCTGGCCGAACGGCGCGGACATTGACCCGGATGTCCTGTACTACAATGGCGCTCCACCCTGGACGGTTGAGGAAAACCTCGCGGGGCAAGCAGCGGCTGTGTAATGCTGCGCATCTGCCTGGCGAAGACTGGCGATCCCTATGCACAGCGTTACTTCTCGATTACTACCCAAAACCTGCTTCAGCAGGTTTCCGATCTCAGCCGCCGAATTTCGCGAAGCACCCTGTGGGCATTCGGCGGTCTATGGCAATCGGCAGAATGGAAGTAGGGGCGGGGTCACCCCGCCCCTAATTTGCGTTCTCAGCGGTTAATTTTTGTCACGAGTTTGAGATGCAAATGCGGGTGTGGGATTATATCCACGGCAATTCGTACTGCTGACCAGGCGCCGCTTTTCCATTCTCCGGCGTCGCGCCGAGGCGCTCCAAGTCAGCGGAGGCGATGCGCGCCAGCGAGGCCACCCTGTCGCCTTCCTTGACCTCCATCAGGCGGACGCCGCGCGTGGCGCGCCCGGCCTGTTTCACGTCCTCCACTTTCATCCGTAGGACAATGCCGTTGGCCGAGATCAGTGTCAGGTCGTCGGCGGGTTTGACGACGCGCGCCGCGCTGATCACGCCGACCTTATCCAGCGCCTCCTTGTCGATCGTTTGCACGCCGCCTGTGGCGCGTCCCTTGATCGGATACTCTTTCAAGGGTGTCCGCTTGCCGTATCCCTGCGTTGTGACCAGCACCAGTTCACCGCCCGGCTCGACCACCTCCATGCTGGTGACCTTGTCCTTGCCGCTCAAACGGATGCCCGTCACGCCGCCCGCGCTGCGTCCCATCGGGCGCACCTCATCCTCGTAGAAGCGCAAGGCCTGGCCCTCTTCGGTAATCAGGATGATGCTATCCTGGCCGGAGGTCAGCCGCGCCCAGCCAAGCTCATCATCATCTTCCAAACCGATGGCGATGATGCCGGAGGGGCGGACAGCCGATAGCTCGCTCAACGCCATGCGCTTTACTTTTCCGTTGCGCGTAGCCAGTGTTATGTAGGGGGTGGGTAATCCACCCCCTACATGGGTGGGTGATCCGCCTCCTGCATCGAAGTTGGGAACCGATACTGCCGCAGTCACGATCTCACCGGCATCCAGCGATAAGACGTTGACCAGTGGGATACCCTTGGCGGCGCGGTCCGCGTCCGGGATTTGGTAGACCTTTTCGGAGTAGACTTTGCCCTGGTCTGAGAAGAACAGCATCGTATCCAGCGAGCGCGCCGGGATGAGCGTCACCACCTCGTCCTCTTCCTTGGTGACGTGGCCGGTCACGCCTCGTCCGCCGATACTTTGCGAGCGAAAGGCCGCCGCCGCCACGCGCTTGACGTAGCCTTTGGCGGTCAGCGAGATCAGCACGGCTTCATCCTGCACCAGGTCCGCCTCGCTCAGGTCTTCCCTGGCTTCCGCAGCGATGCGCGTCCGACGTTCATCGCCATATTTATCCGCAAGCTCGCGCAAGTCTTCCTTGATCAGCTCCAAGATCTTCTTGGGATTGGCGAGTAAATCTTCCAGGTGGGCGATCTGCTCCTGAAGCGCTTTGAATTCATCTTCGATTTTCTGGCGTTCCAAGGCAGCCAGGCGGCGGAGCTGCATATCCAGGATCGCTTGCGCTTGCAGCTCGCTTAACTTGAAGCGCTTCATCAGGCGTTCCTTGGCGGTATCCGCATCCGGCGACTCTTTGATCGTCTGGATCACTGCGTCCAGGTTGGCCAGGGCGATGAGCAAGCCTTGCAGGATGTGGGCGCGTGCCCGCGCTTTCGTCAGCTCGAACTGTGTGCGCCGCGTCAGGACGGTTTGCCGGTGTTCGATGAACAATTGCAGGGCGCGCTTGAGCGGCAGCAGGCGCGGCTCGCTGTGCCCAGCCTCATCCGCCACCAACGCCAGCATCTGTACGCCAAAGGTGGATTGCAGTGGGGTGTATTTATAAAGCTGGTTCAGCACTTTCTTGGGCTGCGCGCCGCGCTTCAATTCGATAACAATACTCATCCCGCGCCGGTCGGATTCGTCGCGCAGGTCGGCGATCGCGTCGATCTTTTCTTCCCGCGCCAGGTCGGCGATGCGCTCGATCAGGCTGGATTTGTTGACTTGGTAGGGGATTTCGGTGATGACAATGCGATGGCGATTGCCGCTCATCTCCTCGATGTGCGCCATGCCGCGCAGGACGATGCGCCCCTTGCCCGCGCCGTAGGCCTGCTCGATGCCTTCTTTGCCAATAATCACCCCGCCGGTCGGGAAGTCCGGCCCGGGGATGAATTTCATCAGGAACTCGATCGGGATGTCATCGACCGTCTCGTAATTGTTGATGAGATAGATGAGCGCCGCCGAAAGCTCTTTAAGGTTGTGCGGCGGGATGTTGGTCGCCATGCCCACCGCAATGCCGGTCGCGCCGTTGAGCAGCAGGTTGGGCAGCCGCGAGGGCAGCACGGTCGGCTCTTTCAGCGAGCCGTCGAAGTTATCGCTGAAATCCACCGTGTCTTTTTCGATGTCTGCCAGGATCTCCTCGGCCATCTTATGCAGGCGCGCCTCGGTGTAACGCATCGCCGCCGGCGCGTCGCCATCCACCGAGCCGAAGTTGCCCTGCCCGTCCACCAGCAGGTAGCGCATCGAGAAATCCTGCGCCATGCGCGCCATCGAATCGTAGACCGCCGCGTCGCCGTGCGGGTGGTACTTGCCCAGCACCTCGCCGACGATGCGGGCGCTTTTCTTGTAGGCCGAATTGGCGCGGATGCCCATATCGTGCATCGCGTAGAGCACACGCCGGTGGACCGGTTTCAGCCCATCGCGCACATCGGGCAGGGCGCGCGCCACGATCGTGGACATGGCGTAGTCCAGGTAAGCCGTGCGCATCTGCTCGTCGATATCCGCAAATTGCACCGTGCCGATGAATTGCTTGACTGGCTCCGGGGCGTTGTTGGTGGTTTCGGGTTCTACCATAAATAAAATCCTTTTAACACAAAGGGCACAAAGTTACACGAAGGAATGCTTTGTTTTCCTAGTATCTTGGAGTCCGTCGACTCCAGTCGTCGGATGGCATCACGAAAGAAACCTTTGTGATCCTTCGCGTCCTTTGTGGTTGAATATTAAGCGCACGGATTATACCGCAACCGGCTTGTCAAATCGTTGGGGGGCGTGTATAATCCCGCCTGCTTGACTCGGGGTGTGGCTCAGTTTGGCTAGAGCACGCGGTTCGGGACCGCGAGGTCGGCAGTTCAAATCTGCCCGCCCCGACCAACTTCTACCGCCGATTCCCGGTCGGCGGTTTCCCATTTAGGGACTTCGCAAATCTGCCCGCCCCGACCAACTTCTACCGCCGATTCCCGGTCGGCGGTTCCTTTTTAATTTTCCTCCTTGACGCATTTTATGTTGTGGGTGTAGACTCGCTGCGAAACTAAATAGACCTCGTTAGGTGAGGCGGCTGCGTGATCAACAGGCCATTGTCCCGAAACGTCGAAAGACGCCAAGGGGTAGACCAGGCTGGGCCGGCTTAAGGCCCCGCTCAAAGTGGCTGGAGCAGGTCTCCTACGGCGCGCAGTGCCAAACCCCGACCAGGAGGCGCTTGCGGCCATTCCCGGCGCAAGTGAATTGGATGGTATTACCTCCTGGATAAAACCGGAGGTTTTTTTTATTCATTTGAACACCCAGGAGCCGCTATGCTCAAAGTTTCCAAGACAACTGATCTGGGACTGCAAGATATTGATAGCCCGATCCATGGAAGTTGGATCAATGCCATCAATCCCACGCCGGAAGAAACAGCCCGATTGGTCGAATGGGGTTTCGACCCCGACCTGATTACCTATTCGCTCGATGTGGATGAAATGGCCCACCTGGAGCGGGATGAAGCTGACGATTACACTTTTATCCTGATCCGCATCCCATATTTCCAAGGCGTGAGCAGCGATATCCCTTACATTACCATTCCTATCGGGATCATCATCAAGGGTGAATTGGTCGCCACGATCTGCCGGTATGAGAATGATATCATCCGGGTGCTGGGCAATAGCAAATACCGCGGCTTGCGCACGGCGAAGCGCTATCGCTTTGTCCTGTATGCCCTGCTCGAAACCGCCACCCGTTTCCTGGGACACTTGCGCGAGATCAACAAGACCGTGGAGGGCTTGGAGGACAAGCTGCAGCAATCCACCCGCAACCGCGAAGTATTGGAGCTGCTCAAGTACCAGAAGAGTCTCACCTACTTTATTACCAGCCTGCGCTCCAACGAGGTCATGCTCGAACGCTTGCATCGCACCCAGGTTTTCAATCAGTATGAAGAGGATAAAGACTTGCTCGAGGATGTCATGACCGAAAACCAACAGGCGCTGCAAATGACCAACATTGCCTCCGACATCCTCAGCTCGATGATGGATGCCTTTGCCTCGATCATTTCCAACAATTTGAACTCGGTTGTGAAGGCCTTGACGGCCATCACGATCATCGCCAGCCTGCCGACGCTGATCTCGTCTTTTTATGGCATGAACGTGAATCTGCCCTTCCAAGGGCATCCGCTTGCTTTTGTCTTCACGTTGGCATTGTCCTTCCTATTGACTGGCGTGGCGGTCTACATATTTGCCAAACGTGACTGGTTCTAATTCTCTTTTATTTAGAGGTGGACTATGGCTTTTTTAAGTGAAATTCTTGGCCGTCCCGTCACCGACCTCGACGGGAATCCGGTCGGGAAGATTGAAGATGTGGTCATCCGCCCGTGGGCCGAGTTCCCGCACCCGTTGGTGGAGGCGGTGGCGGTTAAAAAGGGGAAGGCGATTCGCTACCTGCCTTTCTCGGCGTTGACGACGCTGCTCTCTCCCGTCATCCCCTTGAAATATCGCGATGAAGAAACACCCGGCTTCGAGCTGACCGACAAGGACGTGCTGCTCTCGCGCGACGTGTTGGATAAGCAGATCATCGATACCGACGGGGCGCGCGTCGTGCGCGTCAACGATGTCGAGTTGCTGCGCATCAACGGCACGCTCTATATCAGCAACGTGGACATCACCATTCTCGGCATCCTGCGCCGCGTTGGGCTGGCAGGCATGGCGCGCCTGCTCTCAGCCCGTTTCAAACAAGCTGGTATCTCCTGGGAAGATGTCGAGCTCCTGAGCCGCGACGAATCCATGAAATTGCGCGTCCCGGCCGAACGGCTGCACGACCTTCACCCCGCCGACCTGGCGGAGATCGTCAGCGACTTGAACAAGCTGGAAAGCGGTCAACTGCTCGAAAAGCTGGATGTGCCGCACCTGGCGGATACCCTCGAAGAGGTGGAGCCGGACTTCCAGAAAGAGATCATCGAACACATGTCGGACGAGAAGGTGGCCGACGTGCTCGAAGAGATGAACCCGGACGAGGCCGCCGACTTATTGGCAGAGGTCTCCACGACGCGCAAGGAAGACTTGCTGGCCTTGATGGAGAAAGACGACGCCGACGATGTCCGCAAACTCTTGACCTACCCGGAGGACTCGGCCGGCGGCATCATGACCACCGAATACGCCGCCATCCAACCGGACCTGCCCGCCGCGCAGGCCATCGAAGCGCTGCGTGCCATGGCGAACGAGGTCGAGACGATGTTCTACGTCTACGTGACCGATGCCGAAAATCACCTGCTCGGCGCGTTCGCATTGCACAACCTGATCTTTGCCCCGCCCGGCTCGAAGGTCAGAGACTTCATGTCCAAGCGTGTCATCAGCGTCAATCTCACCGATGACCAGGAGACGGTCGCCCAGACCGTCGCCAAGTACGACCTGCTGGCGGTGCCGGTCGTGGATGACGAGAACCGTCTGCACGGCATGGTCACCGCCGATGACGCCCTGGATAAGGTCATCCCAACCGCCTGGAAGAAACGCTTACCGCGCTTCTATCGGCAATGATCGCTTGGTAGCAGGTTGTCGAAAAGGAATACTCAATAGCCTCCTGCTCACGCCGGATTGCCAAATCCGGCGCATCGAATGGCTGAAAAAGACTGTCTGCCAATCATGACTGATATCATGACAACCCCAAAGCGCGGCTTTTTCGCTAATTATTGGAAGCGAATATTGATTTTCGTCTCAGTATTCGGCCCGGCCACCATCACCGCCATGGCCGATAACGACGCCGGCGGCGTGGCCACCTATTCCATTGCCGGCGCAAGTTTGGGGTATCCCATCCTCTTCGCCCTGGTCTGGATCACGCTCCTGCTCGGCATCACGCAGGAGATGGGCATGCGTCTGACGGTCATCACCCGTAAAGGGCTGGCGGACCTGATCCGCGAAAAATACGGCGTGCGCGCCGCGTTGTTCATGTTTGGTGTCCTTCTGGTGGCCAATATCGGCACGCTCATCACCGAGCTTTCAGCCATCAAGACCACCAGCCAGATGCTGAAAATCCCGCTGGCGCCGCTCTTCGTGGTGGCGATCGTCGCCTTTTCGTTCTTTTTTATCGTGCGCGGCAACTACAAACTGACCCAGGCGCTGATGCTGATCACCAGCCTGTTCTACATCGTCTACATCATTTCGGCGGTCAAGGCCAATCCCGATTGGGGCATGGCCGTCAGCAACCTGTTCTTCCCGCACGGGATTCAAAAATATGGCGTTCAGGTGGATGGGACCTATCTGCGCAATTACCTGGTGATCGGCATGGGTGTGCTGGGAACGACCATCACCCCTTGGGGGCAGTTCTTCATCAGCAGTTTCGCCTTCGATAAAAAGATCGAGAAGGGCAAGATCAACTATTCCCAGATGGAGACCTACTGGGGCGCGTTCCTGACCGATTTCTTCTCGTTCTTTATGATCGTTGCCACCGCTGCCACCCTGTTCGTCCACCACATCCCGCTCGAATCCGGCGAGCAGGCCGCCCTGGCAATCAAGCCGTTCGCCGGCGAATTGGCTACGGAGCTGTTCGCCCTCGGCATCCTCAACGCCGGTTTCATGGGCTTGGTGATCGTCTCGCTTTCCACCGCCTACGCCTTTGCCGAATTCTTCGGTCTCTCCGGCAGCTTGAACGACGATTTCAAGAAGAGCAAGACTTTTTATATCCTTTATCTTGTCCAGTTGGTGATTGCCCTCTTTGTTGCGCTCTTTATACAAATTTCGCTGTTCAAAGTGGCCGTGGTGACCCAGATCATCAACGCCATCGGTCTGCCTTTTGTCTTTTATTTCCTTATAAAATTGACCAACGACAAGGGGTTGATGGGCGAGTTTGCCAATAACGGCTTCCTAAAATGGTTTGCCACCATCTGTACGGTCATCATTTTGTTAGCCGCGGTTGGTACGGTGGTCCTGACTTTCGTTAGATTCTAATCTCCTCCCTGACCACCAACAATCGTTGTAATCCATCCGCCTCCGGAAGAAGTAGGTCGGATTGCCAATCCGACCTACACGGTTTCGTCCAACCCTGAACTCCAACAACTGCTGTAACCTATCCGCCGGACCGTCTGACGCGGCGATAAACGCTCTCTAGCCCGCTTATGAACATTAAATATTTATCCCGTAACGCTCGCTCAGCCGGACACCTGCACCCACCGCACACTTGCCCCGGACGCAAGTGCCGGGGGGTGCGGTGTTGCCAATTCCGGCGGCGGGGATTTGGCAATCCCCTTCGAGCAGATTGCGTGATTATTTTCTTAACATTCATCAGCGGGCTTCGCAATCTCAGCCGGTGGATTCATCCACCGGCTTCATTTCGTGTTGGGATTTGATCTTCTCGCGCGTTGCGCGATGTTGTTCGCGGCTGAGTGGATAGAACAGGGCAAAAACGATCCCACCCAGCAGGAACAAGCTCGGCACCGGTCCGACCATGATGCGGATGGCAGTGATGGCGCTCTCATTCTGCTGTGGCGCGTCGGCCACGTAGCCGCTCACTTTCCATACCAGCGGGATGAGCGAGACGGCCACCGAGGCGGCGATCTTGCGAAAGAGCGTCACCAGCGCGTAGAAGATACCCTCGTGACGGTGGCCGGATGTCAGTTCGTCCACCTCCACCGCGTCGGGAATCATTGCCCAGGTCAGCACGTGCACCGCCGAGACACCGATCCCCGCCAGCGCGGCCAGCACGATCACCACCGGAAAACCGAGCGAGGGACTGATGAAGATGAGCGAGCACATCACCGCTGAAAGGAAAAGCATCCCGGCGATGTATGATTTGCGCTTGTCGGTCTTTTTGGAGACCCACAACCAGAATGGCAGCACGACCAACGCGGCGATGAAGACGGTGCCAGCCACCATGTCCGCGCTATCGTCGGGAAGCAACATGCGGTATTTCAGGAAGTAGAGCAGCGTCGGTTCGATCACCGAGACGGCCGTCCAAGTGAAGAGGAAGATGCCGGCTGCGAACAGGAAAGGACGGTTGGACCGGGCGGCTTTCAGCGATTCGCGCAAGCTGGGCTGGGATTGTGTGGCATAGGCTTCTTTTTCTTTTGCCGCCAGAAAGGTAAAAAGCAGCGGCAAGGCCGAGATTACCCCGAAGATGGCCGCAACGGTGAAGATGTGGTTGGCATTCTCTGGTGTGCGTGGGCCGACGGCCATCAGCCAGACGGTGTAAGCCACCAGACTGCCGACGATGGAAAAAGCCATGCGGTAACTGGTCAGCGAGGTGCGCTCATCGTAATCCTGGGTCAGTTCTGGCGTCAGCGCAATGTACGGCAGCGAGACGAAGGTCAGGATGGTGTCATAGATGATCCAGGCTACGGTGTAATAGACCACCTTTCCGACAATCGCAAAAGGAGGCTGCCACCAGAGCATGGCAAAGGCGATCCCGAAAGGGATGAAGCCAAACAACAGGTACGGGCGGCGGCGTCCCCAGCGCGAGCGTGTCCGGTCGGTGATGAAACCGATTATTGGGTCGTTGATATAGTCCCAGGTTAGGCGCATCAGGGTGATCAAGGAGACCAATGCCAGGTCGATTTTGACCACATTGGTCAGGAAGATCATATAAACAATGGCAACCGCGGAATCGTTGAAGGCGAAACCGAAATCGGTGGAACCGTAGGCGAGTTTAATGTACCAGGGCAGGCGGTCTTTGGCGAGTGTGGACATGAGGCGCTCCTTGGGATTTTGGATTCTTGATTGCGGATTGCGGTTGGCGTGTGGCTGATCCTCAGTACTTCACAGACTGCTGTGCTGGATTGCCAAATCCAGCGCTTTCAATGATGATTTTCGTGCGTAATATAAAACCCCGCAGCGGGTAAAAGTTGCCGGGCGGGTGGAGTCCGAATTCTTTGCGTACCACCTTGGACGTGTGCGCTAAACTATAGGTTGATGGTTATGCTGGCTTACCGTCCACGAATGGATGCCACGAATACGCGAATCGAGGCGCTGAAATTCGTGTACACCGCACCCCCCGGCACTTGCGTCCGGGGCAAGTGTGCGGTGGGTGCAGGTGTTCGTGAAAATTCGTGGATGGTTTGTCCGAAATTACGAAATCCTACTGACTTTGCGTTGTACTATATATATAAAGTATTACAATCAGTCCTATGAACAGCCGCGCCCGATTTCTTGAAACGATGCGTTTTGGCAAGCCTGATCACGTTCCCTACTTCGAGGATGGGCTGCGTGATGATGTACTGGATACCTGGCGGGAGCAAGGCCTTGCCTCCACAGCAGACCTGGCGCGCTTGTTCGCCATCGACCAACGCCAGGAGATCGCTCCGAACCTCGACCCTCGCCCCGAGCCGCGCCGCTGGCCTGCGCGCCGCGCTGAGTTGGCGTCCTTCCGCCGGCGTCTCGATCCGGCTGATCCAACGCGCCTGCCGGACGATTGGCAAGTGAACCTTTCTGAGTGGAAGCAACACGACGCTGTGCGCATGTTACGCGTGCACAATGGCTTCTTCCTGAGCATGGGCGTGTACGATTGGTCCCGCTTCTACCAGGTGATGGCGCTGACCTGCGACGATCCTGGCTTTGTCCGTGAGCTGATGCAGCTTCAGGGCGAGTTCGCCGCCGCGCTGGCCGAGCGTATCCTGCAGCAGGTGGAAGTGGATGCGGCCATTTTCAGCGAGCCGATCGGCGGCAACAACGGACCGCTCATCTCGCCGCGCATGTACGCCGACCTGGTGCTGCCCAGTTACCAGCTTGTCTTGGATGTCCTGCGCCGTCATCACGTGGAGATGGTCATCCTGCGCACCTACGCCAATGCCCGCGCCCTGCTGCCGGTGTTGCTCGCGCACGGTTTCGATTGCCTGTGGGCTTGCGAGACGAACGCCGAGGCGATGGATTACCGTTCGCTGCGCCTCGAATTCGGTCGCAGCCTGCGCCTGATCGGTGGCATCGACCTGGATGTGCTCCGCGAGGGGAAGGAAGCCATCCGGCGCGAGGTCGAGGAGAAAGTCCCGCCGCTCCTGGCGCAGGGCGGTTACGTCCCCCTGGCGGATGGCCGCGTGCGCTCCGATGTCCCCCTCGAGAATTACATCTACTACCGCAAACTATTGGTGAAAATGACACGGCCTGCATAAAAGCTTTTACCACAAAGTACACTAAGGAGCACTAAGGTCTTCTTAGGTTCTTATAAAGGTTTCCTTTGTGTACCTTTGTGCCCTTTGTGGTAAAAAAGACTCTGTGATCTCTGTGTTCTCTGTGGTAAATAAACCCTTCTCATGCCGCTGCCAACGGCCTGGCCGCCCAAGATAAATGCGAGGCAAGCAGTCGCTTTGCCTGCTCGATCAACTTCTGGCGCGGATTTTCCCCCAGCTCCGCAACCGTGACCGGAGGTGCAAAACTGATGGCGGGAGAAACAAAGAGCGTTCCCGGGCGGAACAACTGTTGCAGCACCTGCCCGAACTCGGCGATGCGCCGTTTTTCCCAATCCACCTTGCGCAGGCGGGTGAGCGGATGGTTCAGCCAACGCTGCGTCAGGAACCCACTGGTGATCGACAACACCACCTTGGCTTGCGGAACCATGCGCAGGAACAGGTCGATCGAAGGCGACCACTTTTCCAGGTGCGCTTCCGCCTCGTCCGAGAGCGCCGGGTCGGGGTCGATCCGGCCGGTGGCGAAGAGCAGCAGCGAGCCGCCCTCCTTCAATTGGCGGATGCCAGCGCGCGCCGCGGCCATGCGCTCGTGTGCCTCGTCGCTCAGGAAGATCAGGTGCTCGCAGGCGTGCGGCAGGTTTTTCAGGTAATGGATGTCGCTCGATATGATCTTCAGGTCGGGTCGTGGGATTTGCGAAGGCACCACCACGATATCGTACGCCCCCACGTGGTTCGAAACCACCAGCAGCGGTCCTTCGGTTGGCATCGTCTCGGCGCCGCGCGTCGTTACGCCGCGCACCCAATGGCTCATCATCCAGGCGCAGGCCGCCGGGAAGCCCTCAGCAGCGATGATCCGGTCGGCATTCAAGCCGATGGCCGAGAGGCGGTCGGCGGCGCGCCGGAAGAACAGGCCAAAAGCCTGCCTTGCTGCCAATGTTTTGCGCAGGCCGACGGCATTGACGATCTCGTCGAGCAGGGTATCGGTCAGAGCACGCAAGCGTTCGTCCATGTCCCCTAGTTTAACGTCATCTTGTTTGAAAGACAAGTCTACTGCAGATTGAATTTGGTAGAATCGACCCATGCCGACCATCGACCTTGAAAAACTGAAAGCCCACCGGGCACGGGCATTTTGCCTGCTCCCTTCCAACCGCGTCACCTCGCCCTCGGGCGCGCTCACGTTCATCAATGCGCGCGGCTTCGCCTACTTCTGGCCGGTCAAGGGCATGGACCTGCCCTCGCTGTGGCAGGCCGTAGCCGGCGACCGCCCGGTGCCGGATGCGCACGATGATCCCGGTCATGTGACCTGGCGCTGGAAGGACGAAGCACTCGACAAGCGTATCTGGCATTATGGCAAGATCCTGCGGCGCAAGGCCACCTTCATCTCGCTGGCGGTCGCGCCGTATTTCTATGCCCTCTCCGAGAACTACGGCTCGCCGGAGGAGGATTACCTGCTCGCCTACGAAGAGGGGCGGCTGACCCAGGCCTCCAAGCAGGTCTACGAAGCCCTGCTCGACAAGGGCGTGTTGGACACGATCTCCTTGCGCAAGGAAGCCCGGCTGCTCAACGCCAAAGAAGCCGAGTTCAACCGCGCCCTGGAGGACTTACAAATGGATTTTAAGATCATGCCAGTGGGCATTGCCGAGGTCGGCGCGTGGAAGTACGCCTACCGTTACGACATCACTGCCCGCCACATGCCGGAACTGCCCGAGAAAGCCCGCCCCATCGGCGAGGCCGAAGCGCGCGCCAAGCTGGCCGGGTTATTCCTGCAATCGGTCGGCGCGGCGCAATTGCGCGATGTGACCCGGCTCTTCGGTTGGCCGCTGGAGCTTGCCAAGCGCACGGTGGGCAAGCTGGCACAGGCTGGCTTGCTGGTGGACGAGGCGGTCCATCCGACTTTCAAAGGCGAGTGGCTGGCGCTGGAGGAGGTGATTGATTAACCTATCCCCCTGACCCTTCTTCCCTGTTAGGGAAGGGGGACAGGAGTTTAGGTTCATCACACCAATCACCAATGCCGATGCCCCGGACAAAGAATCTCTCGAGCTGTGGACATCGCTGACCTGGCTGGCGAGTCACACGGCGCGCATCGAGTTCGGCCCGCTGGTCTCGCCGCTTTCCTTCCGCCACCCGGCGCTGACCGCCCGCATGGCGGCCGCGGTGGATGACCTCTCTGGCGGTCGGTTGGCGCTCGGACTCGGCGCCGGCTGGCAGGAGCGCGAGCATACCCTCTTTGGTTTCGACCTGCTGGACATGAAATCGCGCTTCGACCGCTTTGAGGAGGGACTGGAAGTCATCAACCGCTTGCTGAAATCCGACGGGACGGTCACGTTCACTGGCAGGTACTTCCAATTGCGGGAAGCGGCGCTCCTGCCGCCTCCACAGCGTCCCGGCGGGCCGCGCATTCTGATTGGCGGCAACGGCGAGCAGCGCAACCTTCCACTGGTGGCAAAATACGCCGATGAATGGAATGCCGTCTTCGTTCCAGCCGCCGAATTACCCCGTCTGAATGCTTATCTGGACGACCTGCTCCGTGCCCAAGGGCGCGCTTCTCGATCTGTCAATCGCTCGCTGATGACCGGCCTGCGCTTTGGACGCACGCAGAAGGAGTTGAATGAAAAGCTAATTTATCGGTGACCAGGTCCAGGGAACAGGCTACACCATCTTCAAAGTTCGCATTCGTAACCGTGATGCTGCGCGCGGCAAGAGCGGCGGCTATCGCATCATCTACTACTTGAAAACAGCAACAGCTGTCGTTCTCATAACGATCTACTCGAAGGCCGAACAATCCGACATTTCCCCAGCAAAGATCCGGAAGATCCTTTCTGAATTCAGCTAATTCATCCCTCATCTTTCTTATGCGTCCCCTGCGCGTCTTCCCCTGCCACGCCTCCGGCGACAAGCCCGCCGTGCGCGAACTATACCAAAAGCTCGCTGCTGAAGGCTGGATCGATCCCTGGCTGGATGGAAACCGGTAGATTCCATGCATTCTAGAAAAAAAGAGGTTCTTATGGATATAAAAAGCAATTGGGGAGGCATCGAATTTGTTAGAGTGCCCGCCGGTCAATTCTTGAAATGGTGTCACTCGCTTTATCAGCCATACCCTTACAAGGCGGATAACTCACACGAAAATGAAAATGCTTCCGGGAACCGTGTGCTGCGCGGTGGTTCCTACCTAAGGCATCAAATGCTCGCGCGCTGTGCATGTCGCATCGACCTTCGTTTCGCCAACATCCTCAGAGGTTTTCGTGTGGCGGTCGCTCCCCCAATTCCTGCAATCATCAAATTTTAGCCATTCCTCGGAATCAATTCTCCCACCGGCTACTTCGTGTAGCACCTCTTGGGGCTTCCAGAGGAAAGGGGAGTTGGAGCGCTTTTACCAAGAACTCCGAGATTTTCAAAATCTCGGAGTTCTGGTTTCAACAAATCCTCGGCAGCAGCTCCCCCGCCGGCAGATCCACCACCCGCCTGCCTCCAATACTCGTCCTCGCCGTCACCATTCCCGGATGCTCCGCGACCACGCGCCCGATGATCGCCGCTTCTCTGCCATATTCGTGGCTGCGCATAGCCAGCAATACCCTCTCCGCCGCCTCCTCCGCCACGATCGCCACCAGCTTCCCCTCGTTGGCAATGTAAAAGGGGTCGAGTCCCAGCATCTCGCACGCCGCGTTGACCTCCGGTCGGATCGGCACCTTCTTCTCCTCGAATTCGATGCCCACATTCGAGGCCTCGGCCAGCTCGTTCAGCACCGCCGCCAGCCCGCCGCGCGTCGCATCCCGCAGGCAGTGGATGGGGCAGACCTCCGAGTTCTCGCAGAACTCGGAGGTCTTGATCAACGCCTCCACCAGCCCATTCAACGGCGCCGTATCGCTCTTGATCGTCGTCTCGAATTTCAATCCCTCCCGCACTGACATGATCGCCATGCCGTGGTCACCCAACGTCCCGCTGACCAGCACCATGTCGCCTGGATGCGCGTTCTGTGGGGCGATATCCACGCCTTCGGGGATGATGCCAATTCCCGCGGTGTTGATGTACAGCCCGTCACCGTGTCCCTTTTGCACCACTTTGGTGTCGCCAGTGGCGGTCTGCACGCCGGCTTTCTTGCAAGCCGCGGCCATCGCATGGACAATGTTGCCCAGTGTCTCCATCGGCAGCCCCTCTTCGAGGATGAATCCCGCCGAAAGAACCATTGGCTTCGCCCCGCGCATCGCCAGGTCATTGACCGTCCCATTCACTGCCAATTCCCCGATATTCCCACCCGGAAAGAACAAGGGACTGACCACATACGAATCCGTCGTGAACGCTAACCGCTGACCGCTAACCGCTAACTGCTCCAGAACTGTCGCATCCCCCATCTGCGCCAACAGCTCATTGTCGAATGCTGGTGCAAAGAGATGTTGGATCAGGTCTGCCATCATCTTGCCCCCCGCGCCGTGTCCCATCACGATGGTAGGATAGCTCTGCAGCGGTCTTGGGCACGTCCAGCCAAGAAAGTTGGGTTGTTCAGTCATTGCTTCCCTTTATTTACCGCGAAGATGCGAAGGCCGCGAAGGAGTCTTTGGGCAGCGAAGAAGCCCTTCGCGGACAATAAAAAACTTCGCGTTCTTCGCCACTTCGCGGTTAATCATTTCACATAACGGCTATAACGAAAATATGCCGCGCAAGCGCCCTCCGAAGAGACCATCGTCGCCCCCAGCGGCGTCTGTGGGGTGCATTCCTTGCCGAAAGCCGGGCACTCGTGCGGCTTCTTGATCCCTTGCAGCACCAGTCCGCTGATGCACAGGCTGGATTCCTTCGTAGCGATCGCCTGGATTTCCGGGAAGCGCTTCTCGGCGTCGTAGAAGGCGAACTCCTCGCGCAGCCGGTAGCCGCTGTTTGGGATTACGCCGATGCCGCGCCAGGGGCGGTCGCACATCTCGAAGACCCGGCTGATGACCGCCTGCGCCGGTTTGTTTCCATCCCGGGTGACGGAGCGGGCGTAGGCGTTGCCGACCTCGCTCCTGCCCGCCTCCAGCAGCCGGATGCAATTCAGGATGCCGTGCAGGATGTCCACCGGCTCGAAGCCGGTCACCACGATCGGGATGCGGTACTTCACAGCCAGCGGCTCGTACTCCCAGTAGCCCATCACCGTGCAAACGTGCCCCGCCGCCAGGAAGCCGTCCACTTTCACATCCGGCGATTCCATCAACGCGGAAATCGCCGCCGGTACGGTCACGTGCGAGACGAGCGTGGCGAAGTTGCGGATGCCCTGCGCCTTGGCTTGTACCACCGCCATCGCGTTGGGCGGGGCGGTGGTCTCGAAGCCGATGCCGAAGAAGACGACCGTCTTGTCCGGATTGTCTTTGGCGATCTGCAACGCGTCCAGCGGCGAGTAGAGGATGCGCACATCGCCCCCTGCGGCACGCACCGCGAACAGGTCGCGCTCTGAGCCGGGCACGCGCAGCATATCGCCATACGAGGTGAAGATCACGTCCGGGCGCGCCGCCAGTACGATGGCTTTGTCGATCAATTCCAGTGGCGTCACACACACCGGGCAGCCCGGCCCGTGGACGAGATTGATTTGCGCCGGCAGCATCTGGTCGAGACCCGATTTCATAATGGAATGCGTCTGCCCCCCGCACACCTCCATCAGCGTCCAGGAACGGGTAATCGCCTTCTGCAGATCGTCAAGCAGCTTGCGTGCCAAGTCCGCATCACGGTATTCATCCAGGAATTTCATAGTCCACTGTCCACTTCTTCCTTCTCACTTCTTGCTTTCTACTGACCACTGACCACTGACCACTGACTACTGATCACTGACTATTGAATCCTCCCCCATCGCGCTCACCTGCTTCAGCAGCTCCATCGTCTCCTGCGCCTCCTTCTCGTCGAGAATGGAAATACCGAAGCCGACGTGAATGATGGTGTACTCGCCGACCTTGATCTCCGGCAGGTACTCCATGCAGGCTTCCTTGACCACGCCGCCGAAGTCCACCTTGCCCATCTTCATGCCGTTGGATTCGTACAACTCAGTTACTTTTCCAGGAATTCCGAGACACATGCTGCACCTCATTTTTTTGCATCGAATACCCTAACGGGTACGGTGTTGCGCGAATGGATCGAATTTTGTAGGGCGGGTATCCTTACCCGCCCCTCGCATCTTGCAGAGTAGGGCGGGTTTTCGTGAAGCACCCCCGTAGGGGGCACACCCGCCCCCTTCGGCGGCTATGGAAAGCCGCCCTACCTGCTACCTGCAACCAACCAACTTTCCAACCTCCCAACCTCCCAACCTCCCAACTTGCAAACCTCTTAACCTACTTGGACTTAACTTTACCAACCAGCCAATCCGCCCACTCCCCCATCCCCTCGCCGGTCTTGGCCGATACGGGAAAGGTCACCAGGCCGGGGTTGAGCGCTTCCACGCCGCCTCGGAAGTATTCCATGTCGAACGGCACGTAGGGCAGCAGGTCGATCTTGTTGACGATCAGCGCCTGCACGCCGCGATACATGCCCGGATATTTATACGGCTTGTCGTCGCCCTCCGGAATGGAGGCAATCAGGATGTTGCTATGCACGCCGATCTTGAAATTGGCCGGGCAGACCAGGTTGCCCACGTTTTCCACGAGCACCAGGTCCAGGTCGGCTAGCGGTAGGGAGGGCAGGGCGCGGGCGATCATCACCGCATCCAGGTGGCACTCGCCGCCGGTGTTGATCTGTACCGCGGGCAGGCCGGCTGCCGCGGCTTTCTCTGCATCGATGGAAGTCGCCAGGTCGCCCTCGATGACACCCATGCGCAGCCGCCCGTGCAGCGCCTCCAGCGTTTTGAGGATCACGCTCGTCTTGCCCGCGCCGGGTGAGGCCATGATGTTGATCGCGTAAACGCCGGCTGCATCCAGAACCGAAAGGTTCTTCTGCGCCATCTCATCATTGGCTGAAAGGATGTTTTCCACGATCGCGATGCGTTGGGTCATTCACTACTCCACGTCAATACTTTCGATGCGCAACTCGTCACCCTGGCTCACCCGCACACGGTTGCCCTCGCAGACCGGACAGGCGAATGTATCCTCGCCAGGAGTGAATATATTGCCGCAATCCAGGCAGCACATTTCGGTCCGCATGCGGGTGAAGTTCAATTGTGCGCCTTTGGCGATCGTGCCATCGCTCAGGATGTCCCAATAGAACTGGATCGAGTCATCCACCACGCTCGCAAGTCTGCCGATGACAAGATTGATGCCGGTGATGCGTTTGGCGCTAACTTTCTCGGCATTTTTCAGGGCGATGTCGAGAATACTTTGGGTGACGGCAAGCTCATGCATGACAGTTAATTTTATCAGGTTTTTTTCTCGACTAAAAGCCTCGACATCCGTTTACACCGCACCCCCCGGCACTTGCGTCCGGGGCAAGTGTGCGGTGGGTGCAGGTGTCCGCTTTGCCGAAGGCATCCGCTGGTCATGATCTTGGCGCACCGCCGTGTCTCCACTGAAAAAACTCGATTATGTCTTGCTGAGCGAAGCGAAGCATCTCCCTGCTAATGAGGAGATTCTTCGCTGCGCTCAGAGTGACTGTCCCTTTGGGTTTTTGGTTCTACCTGATGTCCCCAGACCTGCAACTGCTCGATAACTTTCTCGACGAGAAAATCTATCTTCTCGAGCATCGCCGGCGAAAGCTCCAGCCCCACCTCTATCCGCTCCGGCTGGATGCCCCACAGCACCAGGTTCTTGGGGAAAACGTCCTTCAGCTTGGCCGCGAAGAGCATGTCTGAGACGCCGATCTGGTGCGGCGAAACTTTCAGGGTGAGAAAGGCTGGCACTTGTTCGCCTTCCAGGCGGACGGTGGCGCCGGGTGACTGGTGTGCCTCCACTGCGTCCACGAGCAGCAGGTTGGTCACGCCTTCGAGGTAGAAGAGGAGATCCAGTCCCAGTGTACCCCCATCCAGGACTTGGACCTCCTCTGATACTCGATAGCTCGTGACGAGGCGCTCCAGCACCCGCAGCCCGACCCCATCGTCGGACATCAGCAGGTTGCCGACACCCAGGACGAGGGTTTTGGCGGGAGTTTGTTGGAGCATGGTCAGTTTCGCTTACGACCCTTTTAACCGCAGCAGCGGGTTCATGAAATGATCGGCTGCCTCCATCGTCACCTGGGTGACATCCCGCCCGTCAGCATCCACCAGGTGGACTCCGCACGCCATGCACGGGTCGAACGAGTGGATTGTGCGCAACACTTCGATCGGTTTCGTCTCGTCGGCGATTGGCGTGCCGACCAGCGCGGCCTCGTATGGGCCAGCCTCACCCTTGGCGTCGCGCGGCGAGCAGTTCCAGGTGCCAGGCACCACGATCTGGTAGTTCCCGATCTTCTGGTTGTTGATGTGCACCCAGTGCCCAAGCGAGCCGCGTGGGGCTTCGGTGCTGCCCCAGCCCTGACAATCTGTAGGCCAATTCTTGGGATCCCACATCTCGGGCCCGGAGTGGACCTGGGTGTCGCCGCTCTTGATGCTGGCGACAAGTTCGTCCACCCAGACGTTGAGCTTCTCGGCCACCAGGACGGTTTCGATGCAGCGCGCTGCGGTGCGTCCCAGCGTGGAGAAGAGCACTTCGGGGCCAACCCCCAGCGTGCTGAGCACCGCGCCGACCAATTCCTGGACGCGCTTGTGTCCGCTGGCGTAAGCCACCAACATCCGCGCCAGAGGCCCTACTTCCATCGCGTGGTCGTTGAGGCGCGGCGCCTTCATCCAGGTGTACTTCTGGTCGGTCTCGAGGAACTCGTAGGGCGGCTGCGGGCCGGTGTAGTTGGGCTCGGTCACGCCGTCAAAGGGATGAAGTCCCTTGCTCTCGTCGCTGTAGCGGTACCACGAGTGGGAGACGTATTCGCTGATCTGGTTCTGGTCCAGCGGATGCACCTTGTCCAATTTCTTGGAGAGCAGATACCCTGAGGGCAGCCACTGCGTCCCGTCGGCTTCGGGGAAGTCGCCGTAGGAGAGGTAGTTGCCCACGCCCTCGCCGATGCCGGCCCATTCCAGGTAGAACGGGGCCACAGCCAGCACGTCGGGCAGGTACACCTTGTCCACGAAGCTCTTGGCCTGCGTGAACAGTTCCTTGAGGTAGATGATCGTATCCGCGTTGATCGCCGCCTGGCTGGTGGGGTCGATCGGCGTCGACATGCCGCCCACTAGGTAGGTCTGCAGGTTCGGATTCTTCCCGCCGAGCAGCGCGTGGGCGCGGATCACCTCCCGCTGCCAATCCAGGGCTTCGAGGTAGTGCGCCACAGCCATCAGGTTGGCTTCCGGCGGGAGCTTGTAGGCCGGATGGCCCCAGTAGGCGTTGGCGAACGGCCCAAGCTGCCCGCTGCTAACGTAGGACGCCAGCTTGGCCTTTACGCCGGCGAAATAATCCGCGCTGGATTTTGGCCAATCCGAGATGGATTGAGCCAGAGTGGATGTGCCGGCCGGGTCGGCCGAGAGCGCGCTGACGATATCCACCCAGTCGAGCGCGTGCAGGTGATAAAAGTGGATGACGTGATCCTGGACGTATTGAATGCCCTCGATGATGTTGCGTAGGATGCGGGCATTGTTCGGCACCTGGATCCCCAGAGCGTTTTCGACAGCTCGCACGGAGCTGAGTGCGTGTACCGTCGTTCAGACACCGCAGATACGCTGTGTGAGTGTCCAGGCTTCGCGCGGGTCGCGTCCCTTCAGGATGGTCTCGACGCCGCGCCACATGGTGCTGGATGCCCAGGCTTTGGATACTGCGCCGTTGTCCACCTGCACCTCGATGCGCAGGTGGCCCTCGATGCGTGTAATGGGATCTATTGCAATTTTAGCCATTAGTTGCTTCTCCTTTGGATATTAGTGAGCCCACTGAAATTACTCACCACGGAGAACACGGAGAGCACAGAGTTCTTCATTGGAGATCTCCGTGTTCTCTGTGATCTCTGTGGTAAAAATCCCTTTTTGCAGTGAACTCATTGGTGTTTCTCGTGCTTTTCAGGCAGCAGCCTGAAGTAGTAATTGATTCGTTCGTAGACCAGGGCTCCGCCCGCGATCAAGCCGATGGTGATCATGATCTCGATCCACGAAGGGAAATAGGTCACCGGAGATGGCTCCGATAACCCGACCCAGGTGATCATCAGGCGGTTGATGAATGTGCCCATCAAGGCGAATACGCTTGCCCACAGCGGTCCCTGTGAGTGCCGCACGAGCTTGGAGAACAGGATCGCCAACGGGACGAGGATGCCCAAGCCGAATTCCAGCCAGGCGATCCACCCGAAGGCGTTGGGCTTGAGCAGCATCGGGATTTCGCCCGCGCCCATCCAGTCGCCAATGCGGATGCTGGCGTACAGCAGCAGGTTGATGCCCATTGCCTGTCCGATGCGGCGGATCAGCAGCCGGTTCGTGGGCAGGCTCTTCGACCGCCAGACCAGCGTGATCGCGATGACCGTCGTCCCCAGGCCGGTGTAACCTGCTTGCAGGAAGAAGAGCAGGGGCAGCGCCGGGGTGTACCACAACGGGTGCAGCTTGTGGCGCATCAGCAGGAACATCGATCCCAGCGACGACTGGTGTAGCGTGGAGAGCAATATGCCCGCGCCGGCAACGAAGTAGATGCCCGTCTCGATCCACTTGACGTATTTCTCGAACTTCGAGTGCTCGAACAGAATGGGCAGCACTTCCAGCGTCAGGATGACCACGTACAAGGTCACGCATAAGCTGATCTCTTCCAGGAACGAGTGCGGGTTGATGATCCCCAGGTCTAAGATGTTGTAAAACTGGGGCCAGCGTCCAATGTCCAGGAAGAGCAGGATGCCTACCACGGAGTATCCCAGGAACCCGGCCACTACTGCGGGGCGCAGAACGGTGCGGTAATCCTCGTAGCCGAAGAAGAAGCTGATCAGCGAGATGGTGAAGGCCGCGCCTGCCACCGGGATCAGGAACAGGTCGATCGTGATCCAGATGCCCCACGGATAATGGTCGCTCATGTTCGTCGTTGGGCCAAGGCCGACCACAAGGCGGTAAATGGAAAGCCCAACTGCCAGCAGCGCCAGGGCCAGGTAGGGGAAGAAGCTGATCGGCAGCGCCGATTTCTTGGTTTGCGTCAGACTGGCCATGATTCCTCCCATCCACCGCGCTTGGAGATCCAGCGGATCAAGCCCAGGACGATCGGCCCTCCAACCAGGATGCCCGGCAAAACGACGTTTGCAGTCCCTTCGCTCAACGCTGGCACCGGTTCGGCGCCGATATTTTCGAGGCCTACCTTACCGAATGGCACTGCCGAGAGATAGAGTACCGAGGTGCCGCCCGCATCCTCCTTGCCGTAGATGTAATCCACGTAGCGGTGCGGTTCGGCGTCGATGCGCCCTTCGGCTTCGGCCACCAGGTCGCCGCGTTTGCCCCAGATCAACGCGCCGGTTGGGCAGCGTTCGGCGCAAGCCGGGCCGTCCCCGGCTTTGATGCGGCTATAGCAGAAAGTGCACTTGGTGACCACCGGGATGACTTCATCCCACTCGAAGCGTGGGATGTGGAAAGGGCAGGCGTACATGCAATAGCGGCAGCCGATGCAGCGCTTTGCATCATACGTCACCGGCCCTTCGGCTGTCTTTTGCAGCGCGTGGACGGGACAACCGCTGACACAGGCTGGGTCCACGCAGTGCATACACTGGCGCTTGACGAACGAGTATTCGCCCTCGCCCTGGTAGAGCTGGATCATCGTCCAAGTATCTGCCGAAAGCTCTGAGGGGGCGTCGTAGAGGGCGCGGTCATCTTTGACCGGTGTGGTTTTGTTCCATTGGCGGCAGGCGTTGGTGCAGGCGTTGCACCCAACGCAGATTGTCGCGTCATAGAGCATGGCCACATACTCGTCCGGGTTTCCAGTGGAGGCCGCATGAACTACCAGGTTGGGCAACAGCGTGCTGCCTGCGGTAATCCCTGCAACTTTTAGGAAATCCCTGCGACTAATGGTCATCGCGCCTCCTATTTTTCCTTTGCCTCTTCGAGATCCGGCTTGGTCAGGGCTCGGATGGCGGCAACACCCGCAGCTCCAACCGCGACGCCTGCCACAGCACCAATCACCCCCGCGCTTGCCGGGCTGATGCGTTCTGTAGGCGGCTGTACCGGCGCGTAGGTGGCCGGCGGAGCGAACTGCTGCAGGTCAGCATGGTTGTAGGCGCTAAAGTCCCAGAAATCGGGCTCGGAGCAGCCAATGCAGCCGTGGCCGGCTTTCACAGGCCAGCTTGTGCCGTCGTTATATTGCACCGCCGGGCAGTTGTGGAAGGTGACCGGGCCTTTGCAGCCCATCTGGTAGAGGCACCAGCCCTTCTTGGCGCCTTCGTCGCCCCAGGCCTTGACGAACTCGCCTGCGTCGAAGTGGCCGCGCCGCTCGCAGTTATCATGGATGCGCGCCCCGAAGGCAAACAGCGGACGGTGCAGTGAGTCCATCGCCGGCAGCTCGCCAAAGGTCAGGAAATGCACCACCGTAGCCGTCAGGTTGACGGCGTTGTACGGGCAGCCGGGCATGTTCAGAACCGGCTTCTTATCCTTCACCAGGTCCAGCACCGAGACGGCGCCCGTCGGGTTTGGCTTGGCTTTGGGCAAACCGCCAAATGAGGCGCAGTTGCCCACCGCAACCACCGCGAGTGCGTTGGTGACGGCCTCATCCAGCAGTTGCAGCGCAGTCTTGCCGCCGACGCAACAATAGATGCCGTTTTCTGCGGTGGGGATCGAGCCTTCGACCACCAGCAGGTAGCCTCCAGCCTTGATCGTCGCCGCTTTGGCCTCTTCCGCCAGGTTGCCGGATGCGGCCATGATCGTTTCGTGGTAGTCCACGGAGAGAATATCCAGGACGAGTTCCGCAACCGTTGGTCTGGTGGCGCGCAGCAACGACTCCGTGCAACCCGCGCAGTCCTGGAATTCCAGCCAGATGACCGGTACACGCGCCGGCGCCGCCAGTGCCTGTTCAACGTATTTCGAATAGGACTTGGGCAGCGCCAACACGCCGGTCATCATCGTGCAGAGTTTGAGGAAATCGCGGCGCGATATTCCTCGCCCTTCAGCAACAGCCTGCACACTTTTCATGCTTCCTTCCTCCTTCCTCATGGCGAAAATTAATGTGCCCAAATTCACAATCTTGGCTAATAAGATGTTAATTGGGCGATTTGGGGATGGCCTAGTTTAACATAAATCTAATAAAAGTCAATTGTCATTTGAGCACAGTGATATTTGTTAGTGAAAAATGTGACATATGTCACATCTTGTCAACAATGGCTTTTATATAATAGACTTTATTCGAAATAGTGTAAGATAGGTACATGTTGAGATATGAAGTTATCAAAGAGAACCGGCGCAAATTTCTGGCGCTCACTGGGCTGACGCCCGAGGAATATGAG
>Ga0233425_10000712_pt1 | contig 82652 bp, 92 predicted proteins | sample Watercolumn_Towu_2_FD_181712 | JGI IMG/M metagenome (GOLD analysis project Ga0233425, IMG submission 181712) | Freshwater microbial communities from Lake Towuti, South Sulawesi, Indonesia - Watercolumn_Towuti2014_140_MG | ecosystem: Environmental > Aquatic > Freshwater > Lake | place...
CGGCCTCGGCTTCCTTCAGGACCGCAATGATCTGCTCTTCGCTGAACCGCTTCTTCTTCACGTCCGCTTCTCCTCTCGGTTGGCGGACTCTACTTCAACCCCGTACTATTTCAGGGGGGCACGTCAGGAGTAGCTTTCGAAGCCTATCGGGGTCTTTCGGGGTCTATCGAAAAGAAAGTACAGTGACTCGTCGATCACGGGGAGGAGAGTCGTGACGTCGTCCACCGCCGCGCTGCCGCTCGCCGGCCTGAAAGTGCTCGACCTGTCGCGCGCGCTCGCCGGGCCGTTCTGCGCCATGATCCTCGCCGACCTCGGCGCCGATGTCGTCAAGATCGAGCCCACGCCCGAGGGCGAGATGGTGCGCAAGTGGGGCCCTTTCAAGGACGGCATCAGCGTCTACTACCTGTCGATCCACCGCAACAAGAGGAGCCTCGCGCTCAACTTCCGCGACCCGCGCGGGCTGGACCTGATCCGCGACATGGCCGGCAGCGCCGACGTGCTGGTCGAGAACTTCAAGCCCGGCGTGATGGGCGAGATGGGCATGGACTGGCCCGCGCTCGCCGCGAGGAACCCGAAGCTCGTCTACGCATCGATCACCGGCTTCGGCACCGGCGGCCCCTATGGCGACTGGCCGGGCGTGGACCAGATCGCGCAGGGCATGTCGGGACTGATGAGCCTCACCGGCCATGCCAGCACCGGCCCGACGCGCGTCGGCATTCCGATTGCCGACGTGGTGGCGGGGATGTGGGCCGCGCTCGGCGTGCAGGCCGCGGTGATCCAGCGCCATGCCACCGGCAAGGGGCAGAAGATCGAGACCTCGCTGCTCGCGGGGCTGATCGGGCTCCTCACGCTGCAGGGCCAGCGCGCGCTGTCGCTCGGCGAGGTGCCGGGCGTCGCGGGCAACGACCATCCGGGCATCTGCCCCTACGGTCTTTTCCACGCCAGCGACGGCCCGTTCAACATGGCCGCGGCCACGGAAGACATGTGGGTCAAGCTCTGCGGGCTCCTCGGCATGCCCGGGATCGCCGCGCACCCGGACTACCAGGACAACGCCTCGCGCATGAAGAATCGCGAGAAAGTGAAGGCGATGTTGAACGAGAAGTTCGCCGTGCGCACCAAGATGGAATGGACGCTGGATCTCGTGAAGCTCGGCCTGCCCGCCGGCCCGATCCTCGACCTCGGGCAGGTGTTCTCGGACCCGCACGTCAACCAGACCGGCATCGTCGAGGAGGTCGAGCACCCCAGGCTCGGCAGGATGCGCACGATGGCGAACCCGATCCGGCTCGAATCCACCACGGGCCGCTCGGTGCGCACGCCGCCGCCGGCGCTCGGCGAGCACTCGCGCGCGGTGCTCGCGGACTACGGCATCCCCACCGCGCGCATCGACGAACTCGTGCGCGCGAAGGTCGTGCAATGCGCTTGAAGGAACGAAAGGAATCGCATGCTGGCTGACCGCATCGCCTGGCTGGGCCTCGTGTCGAACGACGTCGCGCGCGCCGCGCGCCTCTTCGAGGAGCATTTCCAGTTGCCGCGCAAGGACCTCGAGAGCCCGGCAGGCAAGGTCCCCGTGTTCGCACTCGGCAGGGCCTCGCTCGCGCTCTTCGAGCCCGAGCACCCGCTCTGCGACGGCGAGACGAAGACCGGCGTGCACCACATCGCGCTCGCCGCGCCCGACATGGCGGCGAGCGTAGCGAAGGCGAGCGCGGCGGGCCTGGCGGCGGCAGCCGAGACGGCGGGCCTCGGCGGCGGTTCGGTGCGACGGCTCGGCCGCGAGGCGCGCACCGGCGTGCGCCTTATGCTCGCGACGCCGCCCGCGCTGCCGGCGCACGCGCCCGGCGCGCTGGAGCGCATCGACCACATCGGCATCGCCAGCACCGACGTGCGCGAGGACGAGGCGGTCTTCTCCGGCAAGCTCGGCTTCGAGGTTGAGAGCCGGCAGACCGACATGGAGGTCGCCACCGCGGTGGAGAGCTTCACCTCCGACAAGTATGGCGTGATCTACCACTCGCGCCCGCCGTTGCTGGGCGGAGGCCTTCGCGTCACCTTCATCACGGTGGGCGACTGCGAGCTGGAATTCCTCGCCAATTTCGACCCGAAGCAGAAGGGCGAGGTCGAGAAGGGCAGCGCCGGCACCACGAAACAGGACCAGGGCGCAATCGCGAGGTTCGTCGCCTCGCGCGGGCGCGGCCTGCACCACATGGCGCTGAAAACGCCCGCCATCGACGCGCTGCTCGGCCGCATGGCGAAGGCGGGCGTGCCGATGATCGACACTGTTGGCCGCCCCGGCTCGCGCCGCGCGCGGATCGGCTTTCCGCATCCAAGGGCGCTGGGCGGTGTGCTGATGCACCTCGTGCAGCGCGATCCGGTCTGACACCCTCAGGCGGCGTCAAGGAGGCTCGCGCAAGGGGCGTTATGGCAAATAGGCCGCGCTGCGCGTTGCGTCCTGCCTGAGCACCTCGCCGAAGAACTCGGCCATTTCGCCCTCCACGGTGCTCGCGCGCCCGTCGGCACACGCGATCGAGCTATTGCCCGGGTAGAAGTGGTCGGCGCCTGCGACCACGTGCGCACCGGCCAACAACCCCTTGGAGGCAAAGTAGTCCGCGATGCCGCGCGCGCCCGCGGCAATGTGGTCGATGTCCCGCTCGCCGGTGAAAAGGAGCACTGGCGGCTGGCCCGGAGCACCGGTCACATAGCGCGCGAGGTCGTCCGGCCCGATGAAACCCGAGAGGCTGACCACGCCACGCACCGGCACCCCGGCGCCGAAGGCGACCATCAGCGCCATGCGCGCGCCGGCGGAAAAGCCGCCCACCGCGACGCGGCCCGGGTCGATGCCGAATCGACCGGCATTGGCGCGCACGAACGCCAGCGCCGTCTCCATGTCGTCGTATGCAGCCTCGCTGCCCCAGCGCAACTGCTCCATGGTGATCGGAGGGAGCCCCAGGATCTTGCGCACCACGTCCACGCGGGCGCGCGGAGTGCTGCGCTCGCTCGAAATGATCGGGGTGTCGCCCGGATCCGGATCCTCGGGGATGAGACGGTAGTCGATGGAAAACGCTGCGTAGCCACGCGCTGCGAAGCGCGCGCAGTACTCGGCGATCGTGGTGTTCTTCTGCCCCTCGGCATCCACCCGGTCGTGTTCGCGGGTGCCCCGGTGAAACGCGCCGCCGAAGGCCATGACGAGCGCCGGCAGCGAGCCGCTTGCGCCCACAGGCAGATAGGCGTCCAGCAGAAGGTCGCGGCTGCGCGGCGCCGCGGTGTACCCGACCCTGGCGGAGCCGTAGCGCACCGCGCGCGTGACCGCGACTTCGAAGGCCTTCGTCACTGGGTTTCGGCGGTGACCTTCGCCGCCTTCGCGACGCGTCCCCATTGCTCGACATCCTTAAGGAAGCGCGCGCTCCACTGCTCCACCGACATCGGCGGCTCGATCGGGACCGAGCCACCGGCGAGGATCCTCTCGCGAATGTCCGGCCGATTGGCCGCCTTGACGAAGGCCGCGTTGAGGCGGCTGGCGATGGCGGGCGTGACCCCCGAAGGAGCGAAGATGCCGTGCCAGCCTACCACGTCGAACGCGATGCCGGATTCGACCAGCGTCGGGCGGTCCGGCAGCGCGTGGAAGCGCCTGGGACCTGTGACCGCGATCGCCTTCACGCGGCCGCCCTTCACCTGCGGGGTCATCGAGAACGCGTCCAGGATCGCGAAGGTCACCAGACCCCCGAGCAGGTCGGTGAGCGCGGTGGCGCTCGCCTTGTAGGGCACGTGGGTCATCTTGAGCCCGGCCAGCTGGTTCATGCTTTCGCCCACCAGGTGCGGAGGCGTCGCGTTGCCGAAGCTGGCGAAAGTCACCTTGTCGCCATCGCGTTTCGCGAGCGCTACGAGGTCGGCGACGGTGTTCACCGGGTTGTCGTTCTTCACCACGAGCACGAGCGGCACCTGGGCAACGATCGCGATGGGCTTCAAGTCGCGCACCGGGTCAAAGGAGAGCTTTGCGTACACCGAGGGCGCGATCGCGAGTGCCGCGGCGCTGAGCAGGATCGTATGGCCGTCGCCCGCCGCGCGTGCCGCCTCCTGAGCGGCGACGAGCCCTCCTGCCCCGAGCTTGTTTTCCACGACGATAGGCTGGCCCAGGTCCTCGCGCAGGGGCTCGGCAAGCAGCCGCGCCATGAGGTCGCCGCCGCCGCCCGGGGCGGAGGCCACGATGAAGCGGATCGGCCGGGACGGGTATTGCTGTGCCACGGCGGGAAATGCGGTGGAAAGACCGGCAAGGACAAGCAGGAGGGCGTGCAGATTCATCAGATGAGTATATAAAGGCGCCCTTCGCGATCGGCTGGACGGACTCGAAACATACGCCGCTCCAGCGTTCGCGACTGGCGCGCGCGCTCCTCGCAGTAGCGCGCAATGCACGAGCGGTCGCCTGGGCTAGAATCCCCGAGGCAGAAAGCGGGGAACGAGTTCACCATGGGCGAACGCATCGAGTTGCCGCCGTTCGAGGCGCTGACGGGCGAGATCGGCAGGCTCGCGGCCGACTGGAAGGCCATGGGCAGCGATACCACGTTCATCCGCATGCTCAATTACCGCGCGGATCTCGTGCCGGCGTTCTTCGACTTCTACATGCGCATGCGCGGCGACGGGCTGCTGCCGGCGCGGCTGAAAGAGCTGGTGCGCCTGCGCATCGCGCGCCTCAACACCTGCCGCTACTGTCTCGGCTCGCTGTCGCCGATCGCCGAAAAGCAGGGCGTCACCGACCGGCACGTCGCCGAGCTCGAGCACCGGCCGGCGGGCCTGTTCACCGACCAGGAACTGGCCGCGTTCGACCTTGCGGAGGTGCTCTGGAACGACGCCGCCGCGGCGGGGCGCGACGCGGCGCTGCGCGAGCGCATGCGCCGGCACTTCAGCGACGGGCAGCTGCTGGAACTTGTCTGGGCGACAGGCATGTACATCGCGCTCGGCCGGATGATCGTGTACTTCGGCATCGAGCGGGAGGATTAGGCCGTGACGCGGCTGCTTGCGGCCTTGTGCCTCGTCGCGGTGTCGTCGCTCGCCGGCGCGCAGCCCGGCAAGCCCGTGCGCATGCTGGTCGGGTATGCCGCAGGCGGCGGCGCGGACATCCTCGCGCGGCTCGTCGCGCCGAAGCTCGGCGAGGCGCTCGGGCAGCAGATTGTCATCGACAACCGCCCGGGCGCTGGCGGCACGGTCGCGGCCGGCATCCTCGCGAGGTCCGCGCCCGACGGGCTGACGCTCTACTACTCGGACGCCGGCTTCGTCACTTCTCCCGGCATCTTCGAGAAGCTGCCCTACGACCCGGTCGCCGACATCCAGCCGGTGGCAAACGTCGCCGCGCTGCCGCTTGCCTATTCGGTGCACCCGTCGGTCGCAGCCGCCACGCCCGCGGAGATGATCGCGCTCCTCAAGGCCAGCCCCGACAAGTACAACTACGGCTCGCCCGGCATCGGCACGCTGCACCACCTGTCGATGGAACTGATGAAGAAGCAGACCGGCATCCGCGTCACGCACGTCCCCTACAAGGGCGCGGCGCCGGCGCTCACGGATCTCATCGGCGGGCAGATCCCGCTCGCGATCACCAGTTCTACCGCGGCGCTCGCGCAGGCGACGAGCGGCAAGATCCGCGTCGTCGGGCTCACCAGCCGCGAGCGCATTGCCTCCGCGCCGCAGGTCGCCGCGATGGCCGAGGGGCTGCCGGGCTTCGTCGCGACCAACGACCTCTTCCTGCTGGCCCCTGCCGGTACGCCCGCGGCCACGGTGTCTCGCATCAGCCAGGCGCTGCGCGGCGTGCTCGCGCAGAAGGAGATCGCCGATGTCTACCTCGCGCAGGGTGCGATCGTCGAGTGGCTCGGCACCGAGGAAGTCACCGCCCGCGTGCGCCGCGACATCGAGCGCTGGACCACGCTGGCAAGGGAGGCGGGGATCAAGGCGCAGTAGGGCCCGCGTTCGCCTGCATGACTTTTCAACGCCGGAACATCCAGCCCAAGGGACTGTCGAAGCGCGTCGTTTCGGGACATCTGCTCTATTCCCCGGTCGTGACGGTGGAGGACTGCCGCCTGGTCTTCGTGTCCGGGCTGCTGTCGCGAGACAAGGCGGGCAACATCGTCGGCAAGGGCGACATGGGCGCCCAGATCGCCCAAGTGGGCGAGAACCTGCGCGTGGCGCTGGCGGCGGCGGGCGCGAAGCTCGACGATCTCGTGCGGACGACGACGTACGTGACCGACATCGAAGAATACTTCCGCCACATGGAGGTGCGGCAGCGCTACTTTTTCGCGTTGCCCACCAGCACCACGGTCGAGGTGCGGCGGCTCTCCAACCCCGACTTCATGGTCGAGGTTGAGGCTTTCGCCGCTATTCCGCTTTGAGGCCCGCCTCCTTGACGACCTTCTCCCACTTGGCCGCGTCGGCGCGAACGAACTGGCCGAACTGCTCGGGCGTGTTCGGCGTGTAGCGCTCGCCTTCGACGTCCATGCGCTTCTTCACCTCGGGAAGCTGCATGATGCGGTTCACCTTGGTGTTCCAGCGCCGCACGATCTCGGCGGGCGTGCCGGATGGCGCAAACAAGCCGATCCAGTTGTTGACCGCGAAGCCCGGCACGCCGGATTCGGCAATGGTCGGGATCTGGGGCGCGGCGGCGGAGCGTGCCTCGCCGATCACCGCCACGCCGCGCAGCCTGCCGGCGCGCACGTGCGGGATGATCGTCGGCAGCGTGGCGAATTGCAGCTGCGTCTGGCCGCCAAGCAGGTCGGCGATGGCGGGCGCGTTGCCCTTGTAGGGCACGTGCACGATGTTGGTCTTCGTCATGGACTTGAACAGCTCGCCGGCGAGGTGGCTGGAGGTGCCGACACCGCCCGAGCCATAGGAAAGCCTGCCCGGGTTGGCGCGCGCATGGGAAAGCAGGTCGGCCACCGTGTGGATCGGCACCGAGGGGTGCACCGCGAGCAGGCCTTCCGCCTCGATCACCATGACCACCGGCGTGAAATCCTTGTGGGGGTCGTACGGCATCTTGGCGAAGAGGAAGGGATTCACGGCATGCGAGCCGACGAAGCCCATCACCAGGTTGTACCCGTCGGGCGGCGACTTGGCGACGATGTCCGAGCCGATGTTGCCGCCGGCGCCGGGGCGGTTCTCGACGATCACCGGCTGGCCCCAGAGGTCCGACACGTGCTTGCCGATGACGCGCGAGTAGTAGTCGGCGATGCCGCCGGTGGCCACGGGCACGACGATGCGCACGGCCCTGGACGGGTACGGTTGGGCATCCACCACCGAAACGCCGGTCACGACGAACAGCGCGGCGAGAAGCCTCTTCATTTGAGCAGATCCTTGTCGGCGAGCTGCTCCTTCATCGAAAGGTCGTACTTCATCGCCTTGTGCAGCAGGATCGGGTCGCCGCCGTGGCGGATGCCTTCGAAAAGCCTGTGCTCGAGCGCTACGGTGCGCCACGCGAGCTGGAAGATCTCCTTCGCGCGGGCGGCGGGAAACACGATGGCGCCGTTCTCATCGGCCGCCGCGACGTCGCCGGAGGCGACCCGCTTTCCGCCGAGCGTGACCGGCTCGTTGATGCTGTCGATGCCCATGCGGCCGCGCACCGAGTGCACCACGGTACCGCGCGCGTAGACCGGGAAGGGCAGCTCCCGCAGGCCCTGCACGTCGCGCACGCTGCCGTCGATGATCGCGCCTGCGAGGCGCTTCTGCACCGCGACCACGCCGACCAGCGAGCCGATGGTGTTCTGGTCGAGGTGGTTCGAGGCATCGATCAGCAGGAGCGAGCCGGGCGCCGCCGAGTCGACCAGCTCGATGGTGCCGATGACGATCTCGATCTTCCCTTTGGGTGACATGGCGCAGGTGGCGATCGGGCCGCAGAGGGGCGGGCAGCCGGGATAGATCGCCTTGATAGCGCCGCTCTCGGCCGGGACGATGCCGAGCGCGTCGCACGCATCGGACAGGTCGCAGGTCGAGATGCCCTGCATGGCGAGCGCGTAGTTCAAGGCTTGTAGCCCGCCCTGGTCATCATGTCGTAGCGGACGCGGTCGTGCGCCGTGACCGGATCCATGCCGCCGCGGATCGTGTCGATTACGCTGTCCTCGATCGACTTGAAGAGCCTGGCATGTTCCAGCACCTCGGCCATGCGCTCCTTCGGCACGACGCACACGCCGTTCTCGTCGGCGATGATCAGGTCGCCAGGATGCACCGGCACGCCGCCGAGCTGCACCTCGATGCCGTAGCCCGCGCACGCGCAGCGGTTGCGGATCGACTGCTGGATGAAGCCCTTGCCGAACACCGGCAGGCCGAGCTGCTTGTACTCGTCGATGTCACGCGTCACGCCGTCGATCACGCAGCCGACCAGCCCGAAGTGGCGCGTGGTGAAGCCCGCGACGCCGCCGTAGCTGTTCACATCCATGCGTCCCGCCTGGTCGATCACCAGCACGTCGCCCGGTCTTCCGATCTTGACCGCCTCCAGCGTGCCGAGCACCGGCGACTCGGTCGCCTCGCCGACCGGCACCAGCTTGAGCGTCGCGGCGGGCCCCACGATCTTTGGGCACGCGTCCCACAACGGGCCGATACCGTGCGGGCAGCCCTTGATCTCGGCTCGATCGAGGCCGTCCGAAACGTTGGCGGTGGAAAGCATGCGGTATTCCGCGATCAGGCGCTTCAGGTCCGTGGGTTCACTCATGGTCGCGAAAGAATAATCCCAATCTCAGCTCGGTGCATGCCGTGCCGAACCTTCCGGTGCGAACCGATCGTTCGAACAGGCGAAACGCCGCGCGGCCAGCCCTCGATCCCTGCGTCTACAATCATTGACGACAGCACAAGTGCTTGGCGCACGCGTCGGCGCCAATCCATACGGAGGCCTGCCATGATGCGATTCGCAGTTTTGGTGCTCGCGGTTGTCGCGGCGCAGTTTGCGACGGTTCTGCCGGCCCACGCGCAGAGCTACCCTGCGCGCCCGGTCCGCATGCTCGTGCCGTTTCCGCCCGGCCAGGCGACGGACATCGTCGCGCGCATGCTCGCCGAGCAGCTCACGGCGGCTTGGGGCCAGTCGGTGGTGGTGGAGAACCGCGGCGGCGGCGGCGGCGTGCCAGGCACGATCGCCGGGCGCGACGCGGCGCCCGACGGCTACGCCATCGTCGTCGGCACCAGCGGCACGATCGGCGTGAATCCCGGCATCTACGCAAAGCTCCCCTATGACCCGCTGCGCGACTTCGCCATGGTCGGCGGCATGTTCACCGTGCCACTGATACTGGTCGCGCATCCGGGCTTCCCGCACCGCGCGCTGAAGGACCTCGTGGACGCGGCGAAGAAGGCGCCCGGCGCGATCAACTGGGCGTTCCCGGGCACGGGGACGTCGCAGCACATGACCGGAGAGTTGCTAAAGCACCGTGCCGGCATCGATTTGACCGGCGTGCCCTACAAAGGCAGCGGCCCGGCGATGACCGACCTGCTCGGCGGCCAGGTGACGCTGATGATGGACAGCCTCGCGTCGTCGCTGCCGCATATCCGCTCGGGCAAGATCCGCCCGATCGCCATGACCACCGCCGAGCGCGTGCCGCAGCTCCCGGAAGTGCCCACGGTCGCCGAACTCGGCTACCCGGGTTTCGAGGGCGTGGGCTGGGGCGGCCTGATGCTGCCGGCGGCCACGCCGAAGGATCTCGTCGAGAAGATCGGCGCCGACTCGCGCAGGATCCTCTCCAACCCGGCGATGCAGGCGCGCATCGTCGAGCGCGGCGCGATCGCCGATCCGCGCAACGCGGCGGAGTTCGGCGCCTTCGTGCGCGCCGAGATCGTCAAATGGGGCGACATCGCGAAAAAGGCGAACGTCCGAGCGGACTGAGCACGCCACCGGAAGAAGGGATCGATGAGCAGCGCAGCACCACGTCCCGTAGTCCTGCTCGGGCGCATGTACCACCCCGAGGGCGAGGAGCGGCTGCGCGCCGCGGTGCCGGTCGTCGTGCTCGAGCAGCCGCAGCCGGCGCAGGTCGCCGAGGCGTTGAAGGAGGCCGCTGGCGTCTTCGTGCGCTACCCGAACAAGCTGCGCGCCGAGGCGATCGCCGCCGCGCCGCACCTCAGGATCATCAGCACCTCCGGGCGCGGCACCGACGCGATCGACCTTGCGGCGGCGACGCGCCACGGCGTGCCGGTCGTGAACCATCCGGCGTTCGGCACGGTGCCGGTCGCCGAGCAGACCGTCGGCGTGATGATCGCGTTCGCGAAGAACCTGCTGCCCCTGAACCGAATGACGCACGAGGGGCGGGGGTGGCTGGCGCAGAAGGAGTTCCGGCGCACCGAGCTGCGCGGCAAGACGCTCGGCATCGTGGGCCTGGGCAACATCGGCGCGGAGGTGACGCGCATCTGCGTGCAGGCGTTCCGCATGAAGGTGCTCGCCTACGACCCGTACGTGCCCGCCTCGAAGGCCGTGGCGCTCGGCGCCGAGCCGGTGGATCGGCTCGTGCGCATCTGGTCGGAGTCCGACTACGTGTCGATGCACCCGGAGCTGAACGACGAGACGCGCGGCATGGTGGGCGAGGCCGAGCTCGCGCAGATGAAGCCGCAGGCGATCCTCATCAACACCGCGCGCGGGCCGATCGTGAAGGCGGCGCCGCTCGCCGCAGCGCTGCGCGCGCGGCGCATCGCTGGTGCGGCGCTCGATGTCTACGAGGACGAGCCGCTCGCCGCGGACAACCCGCTCGCGGGGCTCGACAACCTGATCCTGTCGCCGCACACCGCGGGCCTCACCGACGAGGCGCTGCACGACATGGCGCTCTCGGCGGCCGATCAGATTCTGATGGCGCTGCGCGGCGAGCGGCCGCCGTACCTCGTCAACCCTGCAGTGTGGAAAGGGTGACGCCACGCGTGCGCGGACACTGAGGGGGTGTTATGGCAACTGGTAAAGGCGCTCGGTACGCGCGACCCGCGCCGCGCGCCAAAGTGATTAGAATCGCCGAGGAAGCATCCGAGGAGGGAGTAGGGGGCAGATGGCCATTTCTCATGACTAGTTGTAGAATGTGTCCATGAAACAGGTACCCGCCGCCAAGTTCAAGGAGCAGTGCCTCGCCTTGATCGACCAGGTTGACCGGGACGGGATCGTGATCACGAAACGGGGTAAACCCGTGGCCAAGCTGATTCCGCTTGGCGCGGACTCGGCGAGTCTGATCGGGTCGCTCAAGCACAAGGTCAAGATCAAGGGCGATATCCAGTCCACCGGCGTGCGGTGGAATGCTCAACGTTGACACGCACGTCCTGTTGCACGCCGTCGCGGGCCAGCTGAGGCCCGCCGAACGCCGCCTGCTGGAGAGCGACACCTGGAGCATCTCCGCCATCGTGCTCTGGGAGATCCCCAAGCTCGCGCAACTCGGGCGGATCGCCGTGGACCTCGACGACCCGGAGGTCGTCCGGGTGCTGGCGCGGCTGCATGTCTGGCCGTTGACCCGCGAGGTCGCCCGGGAAAGCGCCCGCCTGGACGTCCGCGGAGACCCGGCGGACGAGCTCATCGCCGCCACGAGCGTGGTACACAAGGTCCCGTTGGTTACGCGAGACCGCGCTCTGCTGCGCTCAAAGATCGTGCCGCTGGCGCGTTAGCAGCCGTCTCAGGCGCGGTACTTTTCCAGCACCGCGCGATCCACCTCGACACCGAGGCCGGGCCCGGACGGAACCTCCACCCAGCCGTCGACCGGCTGGATCGGCTTGCTGACGAGCTGGACGCGGAACGGATGCGAGGAGCGGTCGAACTCCAGGATCGGCTCCTGCGCGAACAGCGAATGGTGGGCGACCGGCGTCGCCGCAAGGAGTTGGAGCGACGCGGCCTGTGCGATGGCCGAGCCCCAGACGTGGGGATTGACCTGCACGCCATGCGACTGGGCGATGACGAGGATGTGCTTCGCTGCCGAGATGCCGCCACAGGAGCCGAGATCGGGTTGGGCGATATCGACGGCGCCCGCGCCGAGCAGCGCGCGAAAGCCGTAGAGGGTGTGCTCGTTCTCGCCACCGGCGATGGGAATGGAGAGCTTCTGGCGTATCTCGACATAGCCCGCGAGGTCCTCCGGCGCCACCGGCTCCTCGTACCAGCGAAGCCCGTACTGCTCTAGCGCCCGGCCCAGCCGCAAGGCGTCGGCGCGGCCGTAAGCGTGGTTGGTGTCCACCATCAGCGTGATCGGCTTTCCCTGGATCGCCCGGCCGATCTCTTCCATGCACGCAATATCGTCGTCCACGCCGTAGCCGAGCTTCACTTTCATGAGCGTGAAGCCCGCTTCAAAGTGGCGTTGCGCCTCCTCGCCGAGGCGCTTCGCCTCGCCTTGCCCCTGTACGCGATAGAAGCCGGTCGCGTAAGGCTTCACGCGGGCGCGAAAGGCACCGCCCAGCAGCCGGTAGATCGGCACCTCGTAGTGCTTGCCTGCGATATCCCACAGCGCCATGTCGATCGCGCTGATGCCGGCGATGACCGAGCCCTTGCGGCCGTAGTCGCGCGTCAGGTGATACATGCGATGCCACAGCACCTCGACGTCAAGCGGGTCCGCGCCGGTGACGATCGGCCGCAGCGCCCTGTCGATCACGGTGGCCGCGATCTCCGGCGGCTCCAGCCCCTGCGCGAACGCCTCGCCCCAGCCGGTGAGGCCCGCGTCGGTGATCACCTCGACCAGAGTGGCAGAGCGCTGCCGCACCCACCCCTGGGAGAAAGCAAACGGCTCCGCAAGCGGGCTTTTGAGGACGTGGACCTTCAGCTCCGTGATCTTCATCGCGTCAATATACGGTGAAGCGGTCGCCGGGGCCTGGCTCAGGCCGCGTTGGCCGCCGCCGAGGGGCGCCAGAGCGCATCGCGCCAGCGCCAGGCGATCGCGACCGTGCCGGCGAGGCCCAGGCCGCCGTAGACAAACGCGGTGACGGGAAGGCCGTAGGTAGCGACCAGCGGGCCTGCGGCCAGCAAACCGAGCGGAAGGCCCCAGATCGCGAGCATGCGCAGGCCCATGACGCGCCCGCGCATCGCCTCGCTGGACGAGCGCAGCATCACGGCGGCGAGCGGCGAGAGGCAGAAGCTCTGCACGAACCCGGAGGCGAAGAGGAGTGCCAGGCCCAAGGCAAAGGTCGTCGTTTGCCCGAACAGGACGACCGCCACGAACCAGACACAGCCGCTCCAGAGCATGGTCCGTGCGGCGCGCATGCGGAAACCGCCGCCGACCAGCAGCGAGCCGGCAAGGGCCCCGACCCAGAAAGAGGCGGCCAGATAGCCCAGCCCCGCCTGCCCGACCGCATAGACCTCCTTCGCCAGGTAGGGCAGGAGCCCGAAGACGAAGGGATAGGCGAGCAGGTTGACGAGGAAGGCAAGATAGAAGGGACCGAGCAGGTCCGGCTTGCGCCAGACATAGACGAATGCATCCTTCACGTCCGCGAGCGGGTGTGCCGAAGGCGCGGCCGAGGCCGGCGCCCTCGCCACCCCCAGGGAGAGCAGGAAAGCCACGACGTACATTGCCGTGACGAGGGCATAGGCCGGGCCCATCCCGATCAGCGCCACGCCGCCGGCGCCGGCAAACGCACCTGCGATGCGCGCGGTATCCGCCGTCGTCCTGGAGACCGCGACCGCAGGGAGCAGGATCCCGGGCGCCATGGTCTGTCCGACGAGCGCATGGCGCATGACCATGTCGGAGGGTCGCACCAGGCCGGCGAGCGTAGCGATGGTGAAGACATGCCACGGCTGAAGCTTCCCGCCGAGTGTCAGCGCCGCTAGGCAGGCGGCGAGCATCGCATAGATGCAGCGCGTGAGGCACAACAGGGTGCGGTGCCCGATGCGGTCGCCGGCGAGGCCGAAGAAAGGCGAGAAGAGGGAACCCAGCCAGGCGAGGGCGGCGACGGTCACCAGCTGCTGCACCGAGCCGGTGGCCGACAGGATGTACCAGCCGAGGATCAGCGCCTCCATCTCGAACGCCCACGAGGTCATGAGGTCGGCCGGCCACTGGAAGCGGAAGCTGCGGACGGCGAAGGGGGCGAGCAGGCGGGAGGCCACTGCGGGCGATGGTACATAATCGCAGCCGATGACAGACGAGGATTTCATGCGCCGCGCGCTCGAGCTGGCTCGGCGCGCGCAGGCGGAAGGCGAGGTCCCGGTCGGCGCCGTGGTTGTCGCAGAAGGAAAGGTCGTTGGTGAAGGATGGAATCGGCCGATCGCGGCCTCCGATCCGACCGCGCACGCCGAGATCCAGGCGCTCAGGTCGGCGTGTGCCGCTCTCAACAACTATCGTCTGACCGGCGCGACGCTCTATGTGACGCTCGAGCCCTGCGACATGTGCGTCGGCGCGATGTTCCACGCGCGCGTCGCACGGGTGGTGTACGGCGCGAAGGACCCGAAGAAGCAGGTGTTGAAGAACCAGTTGAAAGTCGAAGGCGGGGTCCTCCCCGGCGAGTGCGGAAGCCTCCTGAGCGCGTTCTTCGCGGCAAAGCGATGATCGTCATCGACGTTCCCCGCCAGGTACTGACCTTCGGGAAGAAGACCTACTCGATCTCGACCTCGAAGCACGGCCTCGGCGAGAAGAACGGCAGCTTCTGCACGCCCCGCGGCCGGCATATCGTGCGCGCCAAGATCGGCGCCGGGCAGCCGCTGAATTCGGTCTTCGTGCGCCGCCGGCCGACGGGCGAGGTCTGGACGCCCGAGCTGCATGCGCAATTTCCGGGGCGGGACTGGATCCTGACGCGCATCCTCTGGCTCTCGGGCAAGGAACCCGGCGTCAACCGGCTGGGCGACGTGGACACCATGCGCCGCTACGTCTACATCCACGGCTCGCACGCGCAGGCCGAGATGGGCAAGCCGGGCTCGATCGGCTGCGTGCGCATGCGCGGCGAGGACATCGCCGAACTCTTCGATCTGGTGCCGCCTTACACCGAGGTCGAGATCAGGGCCTGAATACCCACGCGATAGGGCGCGCGGACGATGCCTTTCTCGCACACGATAGCGCTGATGAGTTCCGCCGGCGTCACATCGAACGCCGGGTTGCGAACCTTGACGCCTTCAGGCGCCCAGCGCTTGCCGCGATAGCCGGTTACTTCGTCGGCCGGCCTTTCCTCGATCGGGATCGCCGTGCCATCCGCGATTGCCGGGTCGAACGTGGAGAGGGGCGCGGCCACATAGAAGGGCACGTTGTGCCGCTTCGCGAGGACCGCGAGCGGATAGGTGCCGATCTTGTTCGCCGTATCGCCGTTGGCGGCGATGCGATCGGCGCCGACCAGGACGAGATCTACCTCGCCACGGCTGATCAGGTGCCCGGCCATGTTGTCGGTGATGAGCGTGCACGGGATGCCTTCCTGCACGCACTCCCACGCCGTCAGACGCGCGCCCTGGAGATAGGGCCGTGTTTCACATGCAATGACGGACAAAGAAGTTCCATGCTGAAAAGCACTTCTCAAAACACCCAAAGCCGTTCCGTGACCGCTCGTCGCAAGCGCGCCGGCGTTGCAATGCGTCATGACGCGGGCGCCCTGCGGAATGAGCCTGGCGCCGTGCTCGCCCATCGCATGATTCGCGGCGAGGTCCTCTTCGAAGATCGCGATCGCCTCGGCCTGCAGGTCTTTCGCCTTCTTCATCCTCTCCAACGCCCAGAACAGGTTCACTGCGGTCGGGCGGCTCTTCGCAAGGATTTCATACCCGCCTTTTGAGAGTGCGACCCCGAAGGCCGCCGCGCAGCCGATCGCCGGAGCGCCGCGCACCACCATGTCCTTGATCGCCGTAGCCACCTCGGCTGCCGTGCGGCAGGTGACCCAGACAACCTTGTCGGGCAGCAGCCGCTGATCCAGCAGCTCGAGCCGATCGCCTTTCCAGCGCAGCGGCTCTACGCTAGACGACACGCTCGTTGCCGCCATCGACCGGCACCTGCGCGGCGGTGGTCTTGGCGAAGAGAGGGCCGCACATTTCGGCCGCGAGCTCGGCGACGTCCTTCGCGGTGACGTCCGTCTTGAGAAGATTGTTCTTCCGGTACTGCTCGACGGTCAGCCCGTACGCCTTGGCGCGCGCGGCGAGCAGCTCGTCGGTCCACAGCGCCGTGTCGTACACCGCGTTCGGGTGCAGCGTATTGATGCGGATGCCGTCCCTGCCCCATTCGAGCGCAGCGACGCGCGCGAGCTGGTTCAGCGCCGCCTTCGAGGCCGAGTACGCGGCCGCGCCCGGCCCGGGCGCAGGCACGTTCTTCGAGCCGATGACCACGATCCTTCCGCCGCGCGGCGCGAGGCTGAGCAGCGGGTGGCAGGCCTGCATCAGCACGAGGTTCGCCTCGACGTTCACGCTCATAGCGCTCTTCCATTGCTCCACGCCGACGTCCTGCAGCGCCTGCGAAGAGGGAAAGATGCCGGCGTTCAGCACCAGCATGTCCACGCCGCCGAAGGTCTGGACGGCTTTGTCGATCGCCGTCGAGATGTCGTCTTTGTTTTCCAGATTGCAAACCAAACCCAGATAGTCGGGTCGCGCCCACAGCGACTCGACTGCGGCGTTGCGGTCGAGCCCCACCACGGCCGCGCCGCGCTTGAGGAAGGCCTCGGCGCAGGCCTTGCCTATCCCGGAAGCCGAGCCGGTCACGACCGCCACCTCGCCGACGAAGAGCGGCGGCTGCCCGCCTTTCTTCAGCTTCGCCTGCTCGAGGTCCCAGTACTCGATGTCGAAGATGTGGCGCCGCTCGAGTGCCCGCCAGCCGCCCAGGGCCTCCGCGCGCAGGATGGTGTCGATCGTGTGCTCGTAGAGCTCCTCGGCGACGCGGGACTGCTTCGCGGTGCGGCCGAAGGACACGAGGCCGAGCTCGGGGTCAAGCGCGAGGCGGGGGGCCGGGTCGAGGATCGTCTTTGGCTCTTTTGCGCCTTTTACGTTTTCCTGGAAATACTTCTCGTAAAAGGCAACGAAACCGCTCACATCCCGGCCGAGCATCGGCACGGGCTTAGTGAGCAGCGCGTGATCCGGCGTCGCCGGGCCGCCCTGCGAGATGCGCCCGACCTCGGCGTGGCGCGCGAATGCGAGGGCCGAAGGCGACGCGTTGGCACGCGCAAGCAGGGGAAAGCCGGCCGTGCGCGACACTTCGCTGCGCAGCGCCGCGAGCTCGCGTCGATGGAAGGCGGGCGAGGCGACCTGTGGCACGCTGAGCACCCACGCCTTGCGCTTCTCCAGGTAGCGCTCGGCGAGCGTCACCAGCTCGATCATGCGCTCGTACGACTCGCGCGCGTCCGCCCCCCAGGAGACCACGCCGTGCGAGAGCAGTACCATGCCCACCGCCTTGCTGCCCTTGAGCGAAGCCACCGCGCGCGCACACTGCGCCGACAGCTGGAAACCCGCCATTACGTAGGGCAGGACGATTGCTCGCTCGCGGTAGATCTCGCGCGCGCGGCTCGCGCCATCGGGCGAGTTGGATACCGCGAGCACCGCGTCGGCGTGCGTGTGGTCGACGTACTTGTCCGACAGGATCGCGTGCATCAGGGTCTCGACCGAGGGCGCAGGAGCGCCCGCCCGCAGGGTATGCGTGGCGAGCTCGTTCATCATCTGCACGTCTGAGAGCGCGGGCAGGGCGGCGAGGCGCCGCATGTAGCCGAGGGCGACCGGCACAAAGCCCGTCGCCTCGATGGTCTCCAGGTCCCAGCCGCTGCCCTTGACGTAGAGGACGTCCTCTTCCTCGCCGAAGAGGTTCCTGTCCCGCAGCTTTACCGAAGTGTTACCGCCGCCGTGGAGCACCAGCGATTTGTCGCCGCCGAGGAGGCGGGAGCTGTAGACGCGGGGGCCGAGCGGCCCCTGGAACTGCGCCGCCTCGGCATCATTCCACAGGCTCTTCATCTGCGCGGATTATACTTTGGGCATGCCGAGGATCGAATTGATGGACTGGGAGCAGGCGCAGACCATCGCGGGCCCGATCCGCTTTAACATCTTCGTCGGCGAGCAGAACGTTCCGCCCGGCATCGAGCTGGACGACAGGGACGCCTCCTGCCGGCACGCGGTCGCGTACGACGATGCAGGCAAGGCGATCGGCACCGGACGGCTGCTTCCCGACGGGCACATCGGCTGCATGGCGGTGGTGCCGTAGTGGCGGCGGCGCGGCATCGGCGCGCTCATCCTGAACGCGCTCATGGACGACGCGCGCAAGCGGGGCCACAAGGAAGTGGTCGTCGCGGCACAGCTGCAGGCCGCCGAGTTCTACCGGGAGCAGGGCTTCGAGGCCGAGGGCAAGGTCTACCAGGACGCCGGCATCCTGCACCAGGACATGCGCAAGAAGCTCTAGCGCCTCACCTGGAATTCGTAGCGTGCGGTCGCGCTCTCGGTGCCGGCCGTATCGAAGGGCCGCTCTGCGTAGGACATGCTCCCCCCGTTCGAGACGAGGACTGTCGAGCACCGCGTCCCGTACTCGGGCGCAACGATTTTCCACAGCGTCAGCAATTGGAGCAGGGTCTCGGGCGCGGGTCCCGGCAGGATCTTTTCGAACGCCTTTTTGGGAGCGTCCACGTCCGGCGTATCGAGCAGCAGGTTGCCGAGCCCGTAGATCCCGGGCTCGAGCTTGCGCGCGCCGCCATCGCGGTTCGACAGCACCCAGAGCTCGTCTCCATCAGATGCCAGAAGATTGAAGCCGCTGTAGATCGAGGGTTTCACTTCCGAAAAGAATTTTCCGGGGGACGCGTTCTGAAGCAAAAACCTTGAAACCAGAATCCCTCTGGATTCCCTCGCGTCCGGATCCCGGCCACCGCGATAGTTGGTCACCGCGGCAAAACGCCCTGAGCGCGAGACGCCCATCCACGTGCCGCCAGCTTCGAGGTCGCGGCCGGCAAGGATGCCGGGGTGGTCTTCCCAGAACGCGGCCGGCGCGGCCGGCCGGGCGTGGAACTCGTCGCGGTTGGCGGCCACGATGAGCGGCCGCTCCCGGTCAACGCGCCACGCCAGGACGATCAGGCACATCGATGAACGTTTCGGTTTTACGCTCCAGGCCGAGCGCCGCGCTCTCGCGCTGCAGGACTGCCTCGAAGGCTTTGGCGTCGGTCACGCCTTCGTACACTTCCATGCAGGTCGACGGGTCATCGCGGCGGCGCAGCCATCTGCCTCGAACGCCGAAGGTTTTTTGAATTTGCTCGAAAAGCTTTTCTACCTTGGGACGAAGCGACTCGACCAGCCCCTGATCGACCCGGTAGTAAACGTAATAGTGCGTCACCGGGAGTAGGGCAGGGACAGGATCTCGAGCGCTGAAGCCTGCGGCTGCGCGAGCACCGGCGCTTTCGCTTCGGCGATCGCCACCGGCAGGACGGCGAGCGACTCCTCGCCCGCCGCATTGACCACCTTGCCGGTCGCCTGCTTGCGGCTCTCGTCGGTGTAGAGATCCTGGCCGGCTTTGAGGACGGCGCCGCGCAGGCGGTAGAGGCGCCGCTTCACCTCGCCGCGATACTGCGCCCGCGCGACGATCTCCTGGCCCGGGTAGCAGCCCTTCTGGAAGTCGACGCCTCCGGACAGCTCGAGATTCACCATCTGCGGCACGAACTGGTCCTGCGTCGCCTGAGTGATCAGCACGCGGCCGGCGCGCACCTCGGCAAGCGTCCAGTCATCCGCGGACGCATCGGCGGGCATCGGCGCGTTGCTGAGAACCAGAACCCGGTCAGCATCGATCCGCACCGCGACCTTGCCCGGCTCCTCGACGGCCGCGAGCTCGCCGGACGGGCCGCCCGCGTGCCAGAGGCCGTACTGCTGCCATCGGCCGGTCACGTCGTTGAGCTTCACCTTCGAGCGCAGGATGAACATCGCCAGGCGCTTGGCGACCGCCGGCGCTAGGTCGCGCGCGAGCTGGAGCAGAAAGCCGCCCGAGAACGGGACGACGAGGAAAGTCGCCAACAGCCGGCCCTTCGCCGTGCACCAGCCGGCGTGGCAGGCACGCCCGGGCGGAAGGTTCTCGATGTCATTTGTGAGTTGCGCGTGCAGGAAGGCGCGCGCGTCGTCGCCGGCCGCCAGCAGCAGGCCGTATTGCTCGAGCTTCGCGGTGCGCACGGGGCTCAAAGTAGAATCGCCATTTTATTCGCTTCCGTTTGCTCAAGACCCTTTTCGCTCTGGTCTTTCTCGCCGCCCTCTGCGCCGGCGGCTACGCGGCGTGGTACGCGTCGACACCGGTCGAGGTGAAGCAGCTGCCGGCGACGTTAGACCTGCCCGCCGGGACGCGCTTTCGCTCGGTGGTGCAGCGCCTCGAGGAGGCCGGCATCGCCGTCCGTTCGCTCGAATTCGAGGTGCTCGCGCGCTCGCTCGGGCGCGACCAGAGCATCAAGGCCGGCAGCTACGAGCTCGCCGCGGCGCCCACGCCCCTCGAGCTGCTCGACAAGCTCACGCGCGGCGACGTCACCCAGGACGAGGTGCGCTTCATCGAGGGCTGGAACTTCCGCCAGGTGCGCGCGGCGCTGGGCGCGAGCAAGTCGCTTAAGCACGAGACGGTGGCGCTGGACGACACACAGCTGCTCGCCAGACTGGGGGCGACCGAAACCCATCCGGAAGGGCTCTTCTTCGCCGACACCTACCTGTTCGCGAAAGGCTCGAGCGACCTGCGCGTGCTGCGCCGCGCCTACCAGGCGATGCAGCGCCATCTTGCGCGCGAGTGGCAGGCGCGCGACCAGTCGGTGCCGTACGCGAGCGCCTACCAAGCGCTCATCATGGCCTCGATCGTGGAAAAGGAGACCGGCCGGGCCGAGGATCGCGACACCATCGCCGGCGTCCTCGTCAACCGCCTGCGCAAGGGGATGCTCCTGCAGGTCGATCCGACCGTGATCTACGGGCTGGGCGAGAAGTTCGACGGCAACCTGAAGAAGATCCACCTGCTCACCGACGGCCCGTACAACACGTATACGCGCGCAGGCCTGCCGCCGACGCCGATCGCGGCCACGGGCCTCGCCTCGCTGCGCGCCGCGCTGCGGCCCGCGAAAACCGACGCGTACTACTACGTGGCGCGCGGCGACGGCACCAGCCAGTTCTCGCGCACGCTCGAGGAGCACAATCGCGCGGTGCGAAAATACCAGCTGAATGCCGGGCGCTAGCCGACGCGGACGCTTCATCACCCTCGAGGGCGTCGACGGCGCCGGCAAGTCGACGCATGTTCCGTGGATCGCCGAGCGGCTGCGCAGCGGCGGCCGCGAAGTGATCGTCACGCGCGAGCCCGGCGGCACGCCGCTCGCCGAGAAGCTGCGGGCGCGCGTGCTCGCCGAGAAGATGGACCCCGAGGAAGCGACCGAGCTCGTGTTCCAGGCGCGCGCCGACCACGTGCGAAAGGTCATCCGGCCAGCGCTCGAGCGGGGCGCCTGGGTCTTGTGCGACCGGTTTACCGACTCGACGCTTGCCTATCAGGGAGCAGGACAGGGCGTGTCGCAGGCGCGGATCGAGGCCCTTGCCGCAAAGATCGACCTCAGGCCGGATCTGACTCTGGTGTTCGACGCAACCTACGCGGTCAGCCGCGAGCGCCTTGCGGGCCGCACCCTCGACAGGTTCGAAGCCGAGGGCGCGAAGTTCTTCGAGCGGGTGCGGAAGGCCTATCAGGACCTCGCACGGGCTGAACCGGGGCGCGTCCATATGATCGATGGATCAAGGCCCCTCGACGAAGTTAAGGTTGAAATACAGAAATGGATCGCAGCTCTCTGATTGATCTGCATAAAGCAGTGTGGGACGGTCTCCTCGCCAAGCTCGACCGGCTGCCCCACGCGCTGCTGATCCACGGCATGCCGGGGCTGGGCAAGCTGGAACTGGCCGAGCGGTTCGCCCAGTTGCTCCTGTGCGAGAAGCGCAGGGCGGGGCGGAGGGCCTGCGGCGCCTGCGAAGCCTGCCGCTGGTTTCTCTCCGACGACCATCCCGACGTCCGCTACCTGGAGCCCGAGGCCTTTGCGCAGCACCGGATCTTCGGCAAGGACCCCGAGAAGGAGGAAGACCGCAAGCCGAGCGTGCAAATCCGCATCGAGCAGGCGAGGGCGCTGGCCGACTTCCTGAACCTCGCGTCCTACCGCGGCGGGCGCCGGATCGCGATCGTGGCTCCGGCCGAGGACATGAACGAGGCGACCACGAATTCGCTCCTCAAGGGGCTTGAGGAGCCGCCGGCGGGCGCGATGTTCCTGCTCGTCTCGCACCGGCCGTCGACGCTACTGCCGACAATCCGCAGCCGCTGCGTGCCGGTGCCGGTGCCGCTGCCCGACCCGGGCGCGGCGGCGAAGTGGCTCGAGGGCCAGGGCGTGAAGGAAGCGGCACGCTGGCTGGCCTTCGCGGGCGGCGCGCCGCTGCGCGCGCTCGAGTACGCCGCCGGCGAGCGCGGCGCGGTGATCGAGCGGGCGCTGAAGGTCGTTGCCGCGCGCGAGCCGACCGCAGTGAGCGAGCGCGAGGATCTCGAGCCGCTCGCCGAGGTATTGCAGAAGATCGCGCTCGATCGCGCGTTCGCGGCGCTTTGCGGGTCGGCGAAGTATTCGACGGCGCCGAAGGGCGCAGCCCGCGGCGGGCAGGGCGATGCCCGCGCCTGGCTCGCCTACGCGCGCGCGCTGGGCGAGCACCGGCTGCTCGTGCGGCACCCTCTCAATCCCAGGCTGCTGGCGGCGGACATGCTTGCCGGCCTGCCGCCGGCCTAGTGCTGCGCCGGGCCTTCTGTGCGGTCCTGGGGGTTCTCCTGGCGCTTGGCGTCCAGGCGCAATCCTTCGACGAGCTCCTCAAGGCGGTGACTGCGGGCGACGTGAAGACGGTCGCCGACTTTCTCAACAAGGGCCTCGACGCAAACACGACGGACCAGAACGGACACACCATGCTCATGACGGCAGCGCGGCTCGGTCACCTGGAGCTGGTCAAGCTGCTCATCGCGCGCAAGGCGAGCGTGACCCGCAGGAGCCCGCAAGGCGACAGCGCGCTCATGTTTGCGAGCCTGAAAGGCCATCTGCCGGTCGCGCAGCTCTTGATCACGCACGGCGCGCCGATCCAGCATGACGGCTGGACGCCGCTGCATTACGCCGCCTTCGAGGGCCGCGCGGAGCTGATCCGGATGCTGATTTCCAGGGGAGCCGAGAAAGACGGCCTGGCGCCCAACGGCTACACGTCGCTCATGCTGGCGGCCCGCGGCGGGCACCTGGAGGCCGTGCGAGCGCTGCTTTACGAGGACGTAGACGTTTCGGTGAAGGACCCGGACGGCCTGACGGCCCTGGGCATCGCCAGGGGGAAGGGAAGCAAGGAGCTGGAAGTACTGCTGCGCCGGGCCGGCGCCGTTGACTAAGGCCGTTGATCATTTAACATAATACTGATTGTAGAAGAACTGGCTAGTTCTTCAGGACGTGGCTGATGACCTCGACCAGCTGGTTCTTGCTGTAGGGCTTGGTGATATAGCCGTCCGTCCCAGCGCCAAGCCGTTGCGGATGTCAGTCAACTCGGCCTTTGCAGTCAACATGACGATCGGCAGCGTGGAGAACTCCGGCCGGCTGCGTGGCTGGGCGAGGATGTCGAAGCCGTTGCCGTCCGGAAGCATCACGTCAAGGAGCAGCAGGTCCGGCCTTGCCTGCTGGCGCAGGTAGCGGGAGAGCGCCTTGGCCCGGTCCACGCTGTGCACCTGATATCCCGCGGCGCTCAACCGCAACTCCGCCAGCGCCTCCTGTCCTGCGGCAGAGAGCGCGTAGACGCGGGCCTTGGGCGCGGCTTGTTCAGAGTCAGCCATCAGTTCATCTTCTCCGGGGGCGGGACGGGCAGGCGCGCGACCGGGATCCCCTCCTCCAGCAGCGCCTCGTGTTCTTCAGGGGTCGCCTGCCCGCGGATCGCGCGCCCGGGCGCCTGACTGTAGAAAATCTTGCGCGCTTCCGACGGGAACTCGGTGCCGACGTCCTCGGACTTGGTCAGTATTTCGTCCAGCATGCGCGAATAGAGCATCTGCGCGACCGAGAAGGCGTCCTTGCCTTCCATCTCGGGCGTCTTCTGGGGAGCGGCAGGCCTCGGAGCGCCGGCGCCCGTGTTGAAGCGCGTGGCCGACGGCGTGCGCTCGATCTCGGCCGAGGCGCAGCTCGGGCAGCTGAGCAGGCTGCGCTTCTTCTGCCCGTCGAAGTCGCCGGCCGAGGAGAACCAGCCCTCGAAACGGTGGCCGCGGCCGCAGCGCAGATCGAAAACGATCATCCGGGGATTCTACAATGGGGTATGCTGAGGTCCCGCTCGCCTGTCATTTTCTTGCATGGCCTCGGGGGCGGGCATCACGCCTGGGACCGGCAGCTACCCTACTTCTCCGCCTGCGGCTATCCCTCGCATGCGTGGGACCAGCCCGGCTACGGGCATAGCGCGATCGTCGAGCCCTACGATCTGGAGCGCATCGCACTTTCGCTCAAGCTGCTGATCGAGTCGCTCGGCGGCGAGCCGGTGGTGCTCGTCGGGCACAGCATGGGCGGGCTTGTCGCGCAGGAGATGTACGCTCGCCATCCGCGGCTGGTGAAAGCCCTGGCGCTCTGCTTCACGAGCGCGGCGTTCGTCGGAAACAGCGGTTTCGCGCGCCAGTTCGTGGCTGCGCGGCTCGGCCCGCTCGATGCGGGCAAGTCGATGGCCGAGATCGCTGCGAGCGTGATGCCGACGATGCGCGGCTCCCGGTCGGATCCGGCCGGGCTTCCGCTTGCCCGGAAGATCATGTCCGGCATCGCGCCGGAGACTTACCGGAAGGCCGTGCACCTGCTCACGACCTTCGACCGGCGCGAGCAACTGCCGCGCATTGCCGTCCCTGCCCTGCTGGTCGCGGGAAGCGACGACAAGACAGCGCCCGCGGCCATCATGAGGAAGATGGCCGACAAGATTCCCGGCGCCGACTACGTGCTTCTGGAAGGCTGCGGGCACCTGGGCCAGCTCGACCAGCCCGACGCATTCAATGCGGCGCTCGAAGGGTTCCTCGTCCGGTACGGGCTATAGTTGACGCATGGGCCGCTATCGCGAGAACCCGGGCGCGCTGCTGCAACTGATCGAGGACGACCGCGTGCACCGCGACGTCTACACCGACCCCGAGGTGTTCGCGCTGGAGATGGAGCGGCTCTGGTCGCGCAGCTGGGTGTATCTGTGCCACGCGAGCCAGCTGCTCGCGGCGGGCGACTTCGTCACGCTGGATGTCGCCGGCAAGCCGCTACTTGTCGTGCGCCAGGCCGATGGCGGCATCCGCGTGCTCATGAACCGTTGCGCGCACAAGGGCACGAAAGTGGTGAGCGCGCCCTCCGGCAATTCCGGCAAGACGCTGCGCTGCCCGTACCACGCTTGGACCTACCGCCTGGACGGCTCGCTCGCGATGATCCCGCTGAAGGAAGGCTATGCGGGAACGTCGATGAACGAGAAAGGGCTCGCGGAAGTAAAGCATGTCTCGGTTTACCGGGGATTCGTTTTCGCAAGACTCTCCGACAGGGGAATGAGCTTCGAGGAATTCTTCGGGGACTCGCTCTCCTCGATAGACTTCCTCGCCGACCGCTCGCCCGAGGGTGAGCTCGAGATCGCCGGCGGCTGCCTGCGCTACCTGCACAACTGCAACTGGAAAATGTTCATCGAGAACCTGAACGACACGATGCATCCGATGATCGTGCACGCGTCCTCGGCCGGGACCGCGAAGCGCCTCTGGGAGGGCGAGCCTGCGCACAGGCCCAAGCCGATGGTGGTCGAGCAGTTCGTGCCGTTCGTCAACGGTTACCAGTTCTTCGACGAGATGGGCGTCAAGGCCTATCCGCACGGGCACGGCTTCTCGGGCGTGCATTTCTCGATCCACTCCGCCTACTCGCCGATCAAGGACTACGAGGAAGCGATGCGCCGCGCCTACGGCGAGGAGCGCGCCAAGCACATCCTCGGCACCGTGCGGCACAACACCGTGTACTACCCCAGCCTCACCATCAAGGGCGCGATCCAGTCGATCCGCGTGGCGCGCCCGCTCGCTGCCGACCACACGCTGATCGAATCGTGGACGTTCCGCCTCAAGGGCGCGCCGGACAGCCTGCTTGCCCGCACCGTGATGTACAACCGCCTGATCAACTCCCCCATGTCGGTGGTCGGCCACGACGACCTGCACGCCTACCGCTCGATCCAGGAGGGGCTCGCGGCGGACGGCAACGAGTGGGTCAACCTGCAGAGAAACTACGATCCTTCCGAGAAGAACGAGAAGGAAATCACCGCCAACGGCACCAGCGACCTTTCCATGCGCAACCAGTTCCGCGCCTGGCGGGAGCTGATGACGGCCGAATGACCGAGCAAGACCTTGCCCGGTTCGTCGTCCGGGAAGCGCGGCTGCTCGACGAGAAGCGCTTCGACGAGTGGTACGAGCTCTTCACAGACGATGGCTTCTACTGGGTGCCGGCGGTGCACGGCCAGAAGGACCCGCAGCTCGAGAACTCGCTCGCCTACGAGGACAAGTTCCTGCTCAAGCTGCGCATCGAGCGCCTGAAGAGCCCGCAGGCCTACTCGCAGCAGCCGGCGAGCCGCTGCTTGCATGTCTTGCAGCAACCGGAGGTCGAACATTCCACGGGAAAAGAATTCCGGGTGAGAACCCCAATGCTCTATACCGAGACCCGCGGGGATGAATCGCAGCGCTACGCGGCGACCGCCTGGCACACGCTGGTAGCGCACAATGGCGCCTTGAAGATCAAGCTCAAGCGCGTGGATATCCTGAATTGCGACGCGATGCTGCCGTCGATTCAGCTGTTCCTGTGAGGGAGGCCGCATGAAAGAGTACGAAGACCTGATCTACGAGAGCAAGGACGGCGTCGCCCTGATCACGCTCAATCGCCCGCAGGCGCTGAACGCGTTCACGGCGGCAATGGGACAGAGCCTCGAGCAGGCCTTGGCTGCCGCAGCCGCCGACGGCGAGGTGCGCGTTATCGTCCTCACCGGCGCCGGGCGTGGCTTCTGCGCCGGCGCGGACATGAAGCTGCTGCAGAAGATCGTCCCCAAGCAGCGCGTCACGCAGGCGCAGAACGTGAAGCACGATTTCCGTTCCGGCCTGGGCCCGGACGTCGGGCCGCACTACGGCGGGCGTTTCGGCTACCTGCTCCAGTGCCACAAGCCCGTGATCGCGGCGATCAACGGGCCGGCCGCCGGGCTGGGATTGGTGCTCGCGCTCTACGCCGACATCCGCTTCATCGGCAGCGAGGCGAAAGTCACCACCTCGTTCGCGCAGCGCGGCCTGATCGCCGAGCACGGCATCAGCTGGCTGCTGCCGCGCCTGGTCGGGCCGGCGCATGCGCTGGACCTCCTCCTCTCCGCGCGCAAGGTGAGAGCATCGCAAGCCGAGCGCCTCGGCATCGTCAACAAGGTGTTCCCGCAGGACATCTTTCTGCAGGAAGTCATGTCCTACGCGCTCGAGCTGGCGCGCACCGTGTCGCCGCGCTCGATGGCGGTCATCAAGGCTCAGGTCTGGAAGGCGATGCACCAGAACTTCAGCGACGCCCTGGCAACCGCCGACGCGGAGATGCAGAAGAGCTTTGGCAGCGCGGACTTCAAGGAAGGCGTCGCGCACTTCGTCGAGAAGCGCGCGCCGGCGTTCACGGGAAACTGAGTTGGCGCGTTATCTCCGGCTGCGCCAGATCTGCCTGGTCGCAACCGACCTCGCGCGCGAGGCTGCACGGCTGAGGGATTCCCTCGGCGTGGAGGAGTGCTATCGCGATCCGAACGTCGCGAAGTACGGCCTCGAGAACATCCTTTTCCCTGTCGGCAGAAGCTTCATCGAGATCGTCGCGCCCACGCGTTCCGGAACGGCCGCAGGCCGCTTTCTGGAGCGTAGCGGGCGCGGCTACATGGTCATCCTCGATTGCGACGATCCCGGTCGCTACCGGAGTCGCGCCGAAGCGCAAGGCATCCGCGTCGCCAACCTGATCCGGCATGACAGCTACTTCGGCGTCCAGCTCCACCCGAAAGACACCGGCGCCGCGATGCTCGAGTTCAATTCGACTGTGGGCGGTGCGGATCCGATGGGCCCCTACGCGCCGGCCGGGCCCGATTGGCAACGCGCGACGCGCACAGACCTGAGGTTGCGGGCGGCAGAGATTGAAAGCCCGGATCCGGCTGCCCTCGCCGCGCGCTGGGGAAAGCTAATGGACCGGCCGGTGAAGGACGACCGGATCGTCCTCGACTCCGGCGAGATCCGGTTCAGGCAAGGGAAAGACGAAGCATTCACCGCGGTCGAGCTTGAAGCCACGAAGAAGGCGGAGGTCGAGGTCTGCGGCGTGCGCTTCCGCCTTGCGAGCTAGTCGATCTGCAGCTCCACCGCGCCGAGAGCGCCGGCCTCGAAGCGCAGCTTGTCGCCGGCTTTCGGGGTCTTGGTCGTCACCAGGCTGCCGGTGATGACGACGTCGCTGCGCCAGAGGCCGAGGCCGCGCGCAGCGAGGTTGTTCGCGACCCAGGCGAGCGCCTCGAGCGGGTGGCCCATGACGTCGCGCCCGTAGCCCTCCCCCACCTTCTTGCCGTTGATCTTCGCGACGCCGTGCAACGCCGCGAGGTCGAGATCCCGCCAGTTGCGCACCGGCTCGCCCAGCACCGCGCCCTCGTTCCAGGCGTTGTCGGCGATGAGCATGAGCGGGTGGTCGTGGAGCTTCGAGTAGTCGGCGTCGCGATCGTCGGCCAGCTCGAACGCCGGCATCGCCGCGCCGACCGCCCTGGCGATGCTCTCGCGCGTGTACGGGGCGCCGATCACCGGCAGGTCCTCGGCCAGCTCGAAAGCGAGCTCGAATTCGACCAGCAGGTGCACGTAGTCGTCGGCGCTTAGGCGCGCTGCGCCGCGCAGCAGCGATTTCTCCAGCATGTCGCCGGCGATCGAGTCGTTCATGCCCATCATCCTGCGCATCGCCGGGGTCGTGAGCGCGATCTTGTAGCCCGCGACCCGGCCCAGGTCGTGCGCCCGCATGCCGACGAACTCGCCTTGAATGGCGTAGGCCTCGGCGAGATCGCGCGGCGCCAGGTCCTGCGGCAGCGGCGCGAAGCGCTTGCGCCTGGCATGCGCCTTGTAGAGCCACTCGCCCGCGCGCTCGATGCGTGACTCGACCGGCTTTTTCCGGCGGCGCATCATGCCTTGCCCGGATGGACCGTGCCGCACTTCGGGCACTTGCGATCGCTCGCGTAGAACGCGTCGAAGAGCGGCGGCAGGTCGCGCACGATGTTCTTCACATTGATCTCGACCCGGTGCACCCGGGTCCAGCAGGCCCGACAGTACCGCTCGAACCCGTCGTTGACGTCGGGCGGGCGGATCTTTTCCACCACCAGCCCGACCGAGCCCTCCTCCGGGCGCTGCGGCGAGTGCCGCACATGGGCCGGCAGCAGCAGGATCTCGCCCTCGCGGATCGGCAGGTCGCGCGGCTTGCCGTTCTCCAGCACGCGCAGCACCATGTTGCCGCGCAGCTGGTAAAAGAACTCCTCGTAGGGATCGTCGTGGTAGTCGGTGCGCGCGTTCGGGCCGCCCACGACCTGCACGATCAGGTCTTCGGCCTCCAGGAACACCTGCTGGTTGCCGACCGGCGGCTTGAGCAGGTGCGCATGCTCATCGATCCAATGGCTGAAATTGAACGCGGCCAGCGCCATCGGCGCATTCTAGTCCGTGGTGCCCGGAGCTGGATTCGAACCAGCACGGCCTTGCGGCCCAGGGATTTTAAGTCCCATGCGTCTACCAGTTCCGCCATCCGGGCGGCGGGAGAAGAATTGGAGGCGGGGGTCGGAATCGAACCGGCGTCCACGGCTTTGCAGGCCGCTGCATGACCACTCTGCCACCCCGCCGGGGTGTGGCGTTATAACGGACACGAGGGAAGGCGACCGCTCACCTTCCCTCGTTGCAATCTGGAGCGGGAGACGAGTCTCGAACTCGCGACCTTAACGTTGGCAACGTTACGCTCTACCAACTGAGCTACTCCCGCGCGTGATGGGGGCCGGATTTTACCACGGCGCTCTCACGCGATACTCGCGCGGCGCATGTAGTAAAGCATCGAGACCACCGTCAGAACCGCGGCGACGTTGATGAGGATGGTGCCCAGCCACTGGGTGTCGACGAGCCCGAGCAGCTCGTCCTGGTAGAGCAGGAGCGGGATGGCGACCATCTGGCTCACGGTCTTGACCTTGCCGATGAAGGCCACCGCCACGCTCTTCGCCTGGCCGACCCGCGCCATCCATTCGCGCAGCGCCGAGACGCCGATCTCGCGGCCGATGATGATCAGCCCGACCACCATGTCGACCCGTCCGAGCGTGAGCAGCACGATCAGCGCGCCGACCACCACCAGCTTGTCGGCCACCGGGTCGAGGAAGGCGCCGAAGGTCGAGGTCTGGTTGAGCGTGCGCGCGAGGTACCCGTCCAGCCAGTCGGTGGCGGCGGCGAGGATGAAGATCGCCGTGGCGACGGTGTTCTTGCGGTCGTAGGTCAGCCAGTCGTCCGGCACGTAGAAGACGCCGACGATCAGCGGGATCAGCAGGATCCGCAGCCAGGTGACGAGGTTGGGCAGGTTGAAGGCCATCAGGCGTGCAGGTGGCGGTAGATCTTCTCGGCCAGCGTGCGGCTCACGCCCTCGACCTTGGCCAGCTCGTCGATCGCCGCGGCCTGCACGCCCTGCAAGCCGCCGAAGTGCGCGAGCAGCTTCTGGCGGCGCTTGGCGCCGACGCCGGGAATCGCCGTGAGCGTCGATGTCGTGCGCGCCTTCCCGCGCTGCGCGCGATGCCCGACGATGGCGAAGCGATGCGCCTCATCGCGGACAGTCTGCACCAGATGGAGGCCGGGGTGGTCCGGCGGCAGCGAGAGCGACTGGCCCTCGGCTTCCAGCACCAGCGACTCGAGCCCGGGCTTGCGCTCCGGTCCCTTGGCCACGCCGATCACGGTGACGTCGTTCAGGCCGAGCTCGGCGAGCGCCGCGCGCGCGGCGTTCACCTGCCCGCGGCCGCCGTCGATCAGCATGAGGTCAGGGATCTTGCCCTCGCCCGCCGACACCTTCTCGTAGCGCCGCGCCAGCACCTGGTTCATTGCCGCGTAGTCGTCGCCCGGCGTGAGCCCGCGCACGTTGTAGCGGCGGTATTCGCCCTTCTGCATCGCGTGCCGGTCGTAGACGACGCAGGAGGCGACGGTCGCCTCCCCCATCGTATGGCTGACGTCGAAGCACTCGATGCGCTGCGCGGTCTCGGGCAAGCCGAGCGCTTCGCGCAGGGCGGCGAGGCGGTTTTCCTGGGTGCTCTTCTCGCGCGCCCGCTGCGCCAGCGCAAGCCGTGCATTCTTCTCGGCCATCTGGACCCAGACGCGCCTTTCCCCGTGGGAGGGCATCGACGAGATAACGATTGCGGGCCGCGGTTGTTCCACGTAGTGCTGCGCGAGAAATGCCTCGACGACTTCCTCGGGCGTGGCATCGACCGCGTTCTGCGGGAAGAAGCTGCGGTCCCCCACATGCCGGCCGGCGCGGATCATCACGAGGTTCACGCAGGCCATGCCGCCCTCGATCGCGCAGGCGACGACGTCGGCCTCGACGCCGCGCTCGGACTCGACGTACTGGCGCGCCTGCACGCGCGAGAGCGCGCGCACCTGGTCGCGGAATACGGAGGCTTCTTCGTAGCGCCGGGCTTCCGAGGCGACTCTCATCTTGCTGCTGAGGGATTCAATGACATCGTCCTCGCGGCCGTCGAGGAACATTTCCGCGCTCTTCACGTCCTCGGCATAGCGCCCGGCGTCGATCAGGCGGGTGCACGGCGCGGTGCAGCGTCGGATCTGGTGCAGCAGGCACGGCCGCGAGCGGTTCTGGAAGACCGTGTCTTCGCAAGTGCGCAGCCGGAACACGCGCTGTAGCAGCTGGATGCTCTCGCGCACCGCGTGCGCGTGCGGGAACGGGCCGAAGTGGCGGTTCCTGCGGTCGCGCGGGCCCCGGTGGAAACCAAGGCGCGGGAACTCGTGCCCGGTGAGCATCAGATACGGATACGACTTATCGTCGCGGAACAGGATGTTGTAGCGCGGCGCGAGACTCTTGATCAGGTTGTTCTCGAGCAGCAGCGCCTCGCCTTCCGAGCGCGTTACCGTCACCTCGATCGCGGCGACCTGCGCGAGCATCATGCGGATACGCGGGCTCTGGTCGTTCTTGTGGAAGTAGGAGCTGACGCGCTTCTTCAGGTCGCCGGCCTTGCCGACGTAGAGCGCTTCGCCCGCTCCGCCGAGCATGCGGTAGACCCCGGGCAGGCCGGGCAGGCCGGCGACGAAAGCCTTCGCGTCGAACACGATAAGCCATTATAAATCGTGTAAAATTCGCGCCTTTTTCGCAGCCGGAATCAGAGTCATGGCGAAGGTCGAAGCGGTCGGCATCCGCGCGGGCAACCTGCTCGAGTGGAACAAGCGCGTCTGGCGCGTGCTCAAGTCCTACCACGTGCATGTCGGCGGGCGCGGCGGCGCGTACATGCAGGTCGAGATGAAGGACATCGAGACCGGCACCAAGACCAACCAGCGCTTCCGCACCGAGGAAAAGGTCGAGCGCGCCTTCGTCGAGCCGCGCGAGATGACCTTCTCGTACCAGGACGGCGACAACTACGTGTTCATGGACAAGGAGAACTACGAGGAGCTGCGCCTGCCGGGCGATTTCGTCGAAGGCCAGGCGGGCTACCTGCTCCCCAACTCCGACGTGCAAGTGAATTTCTACAACGAGCGGCCGATCGGCCTGGAGCTGCCGGCGACGGTCGTCCTCACGGTCTCCGAGACCGAGCCCGGCATCAGGAACGCGACCGCGACCAACACCTTCAAGCCGGCCAAGACCGAGACCGGCCTCGTCGTTCAAGTCCCGCCTTTCATCAATCAGGGAGAGAAGATCAAGGTCTCCACGAATGATGGAAGCTATATGGAGCGGGCCTAGCCGCTAGACGCCAGCCTGCGTCACGAATTTGGTGTTCAGATAAGGCTCGATCGCATCGGCGCCGCCCTCGGTGCCGTAGCCTGAGTCCTTGACCCCGCCGAAGGGGACCTCCGGCAGCGCGAGGCCGAGGTGGTTGATGGTCATCATGCCGACCTCGACCTCCGACGCGATCGCCGCGGCGGTCTTTGCCGAGCGCGTGAACGCATAGGACGCGAGGCCGAAGGGCAGCCGGTTCGACTCGCTCACGGCGTCGTCGAAGGTCTTGAACGGGTTGATGACCGCGAGCGGCCCGAACGGCTCCTCGTTCATCGGCTTGGCGCTGTTCGGCACCTCGGTCACCACGGTCGGCTCGAAGAAGTTGCCCTTGGCGCCGATGCGATGGCCACCGATCTTCACCTTGCCGCCACTCTTTTGCGCGCTCTCGACGTGCGCGTCCATCGCGGTGGTGCGGCGCGGGTTGGCGAGCGCGCCCATGGTCATGCCCTGTTCGAGGCCGTTGCCGACCTTGAGCGCCCTGGCGTGCTCGGTGAACTTGTCCACGAAGCTGCTGTAGACCTTTTCCTGCACCAGCAACCGGGTCGGCGAAACGCAGACCTGGCCCGCGTTGCGGAACTTGCCGAACGCCAGCATCTTGGCGGCCGCATCCACGTCGGCGTCCTCGAACACGATCGCCGGCGCATGACCGCCGAGCTCCATCGTGGAGCGCTTCATGTGCTTGCCGGCAAGCGCCGCGAGCTGCTTGCCGATCACCGTGGACCCCGTGAACGTGATCTTGCGGATGACCGGGTGCGGAATCAGGTACTCGGAGATCTCCGCCGGCACGCCGTACACGAGGCCCACGACGCCGGCAGGCACGCCTGCATCGACGAAGCAGCGGATCAGCTCGGCAGGCGACGCCGGGGTTTCCTCCGGCGCCTTGACGATGATCGAGCAGCCGGTCGTCACCGCGGCGGAGAGCTTGCGCACCACCTGGTTGATCGGAAAATTCCACGGCGTGAACGCGGCCACTGGTCCCACCGGCTCCTTGATGGCGAGCTGGTAGATGCCGGGCGAGCGCGGCGGAATGATGCGCCCGTAGGCGCGCCGGCCTTCCTCCGCGAACCAGTCGATCACGTCGGCGCCGGCGAGTACCTCCGCCTTCGCCTCCGCAACCACCTTGCCCTGCTCCATCGTCAGTACCTGCGCGATCATGTCCGCCCGCTGGCGCAGCAGGTCTGCCGCCTTGCGCATCACCTTGTAGCGGTCGTAGGCGCCGACCTTACGCCAGGCCTGGAAGCCTTTCGCCGCGGCCTCGAGCGCGCGGTCGAGGTCGGCCTTGCCCGCGCGGGGCACGGTGCCGATCGTCTCGCCGGTCGCCGGGTTCACGACCGGCAGCGTGTCGCCCGAAGCGGCGTCGCACCATTGGCCGTCGATGAGCAGTTGCACTTTCGGATACATGGTCAAGTCTCCGTCTTTTCCGGCACGTCGCGCAATGATTGCATGGCCTCGCGATAGGCGACGCTCTTTCTCAGATCGCGCCCGCCCACATGCCGCATTCGCTCTGCCCTGTCGGGGTTTTGGAAGGGAAAATCTTTCAATGAATCAAGGAGGACGTCCTGCCCTGCGGGATTCTGGCAGAGGAGCACCATGTCGCAGCCGGCGGCGAGCGCGGCGCGCGCCCGCTCGGGGACCCCGCCCGCCGTGCTCGCCCCCTCCATCGACAGGTCGTCGCTGAAGATCAACCCCTGGAAACCCAGCTTCGTGCGCAGCACGTCCTGGAGCCAGTATTTCGAGTAGCCGGCAGGCTCGCCGTCTGCCTTCGGGTAGACCACGTGCGCCGGCATCACGCCACCCAGCCCCGCGTCGATCGCGGCCCGGTACGGGGCCACGTCCTTCCTCATGATCACGGCGACCTCGCGCTCGTCTCGCGGCACGGCCACGTGCGAATCAGCCCTCGCGAAGCCGTGACCGGGAAAATGCTTGCCGACCGTGCGCATGCCGCCCGCCGCGAAGCCCTTGACGATCTCGGCGGCGAGCGCGCCGACCGCGTTCGGGTCGTAGTGCAGCGCCCGGTCGCCGATGACCGAGCTGCCGCCGTAGTCCAGGTCGAGCACCGGCGCGAAGCTGAAGTCGACCCCGTGCGCGGCCAGCTCGGAGGCAGCGATATAGGCGATCGCCTGCGCGCAGCAGCGGCCCTTGTCCCGGTCGCGCTCCCAGAGCACGCCGAGCTGCCGCATTGGCGGGATGGGAGTGAAGCCTTCGCGGAAGCGCTGCACCCGGCCGCCTTCATGGTCCACGCAGAGGAAGAGCTCCGGGGTCCGAAGAGCGCGTATTTCCGTTGTCAACTCAGTCAGTTGCGTAGGATTCTGGAAGTTATGCGCGAAAAGGATCACCCCGCCTGTAGCCGGGTGCAGGAGGCGCTTGCGGTCGTCATCGGTGAGCGCGAGGCCGGTGGGGTCGAGCACCACCGGGCCGAGCGGCAGCCGCTTCCTCAATCAGCGCTCTCCAGGATGACCGTCGCTGCGGCCATGCCGCGCTCGTCGGTCAAGCTGACATGAGATTTCAGAATATGTTTTTGCTTCAGGAGCTTTTTCAACGGATCGGAAAATTCCAAAGAAGGCTTGCCTGAACGCAAATTCACAACCCAGACGCCATGCCAGTTGGCGGGCGCATGGATGCCTGTGCCCAGGGCCTTGGTGAAGGCTTCCTTGGCCGCGAAGCGCTTTGCGAGGTAGGCGGCCGGCGTTCGATGCCCCTTGAAGCGCTTCAACTCCGGTTCGCACAGGATGCGCCTCGCGAAGCGCTCGCCGAAGCGCTCAAGGGCTTTCTCGATGCGTACGATCTCGACCAGGTCCGTGCCGACGCCGTAGATCATCGCGCCGCGTCTGTGATCAGCCGCTTCATCTCCCGAACTGCCTCGCGCATGCCCACGAACACCGCGCGCGAGACGATGGCGTGGCCGATGTGCAGCTCGTGCACGCCCGGCAGGCGCGCGACCGGCTCGACGTTGAAGTAATTGAGCGCGTGCCCGGCGTTGAAGCGCATGCCCAGCGCACGGATTCTTTCGCAGGCCTTACTGATTTTCTTCAGTTGAGAGACGACAGCGGGGCTCTCGGCGTCCCTGCCTTTGGCGTGGAAAGCATGCGCGTAGGGGCCGGTATGGACCTCGCACACCGATGCGCCGATGCGCTTCGCCGCCTCGACCTGCCTCAGGTCCGCATCGATGAACACAGACACGACGATTCCAGCATCCTGGAGTTTCTTGACTTTGGCTCTCAGTTGCTTTTCCTGCCCGTGGACATCGAGGCCCCCCTCCGTGGTGACCTCCCGCCGTCCTTCCGGAACGAGCATGGCCATCTCGGGCCGGACGCGGCGCGCGATGCCGACCATCTCGTCGGTCGCCGCCATCTCGAGGTTGAGCTTGATGTGGATCAGCTCGCGCAGGCGCGCGACATCCTTGTCCTGGATGTGGCGCCGGTCTTCGCGCAGGTGCACGGTAATGCCGTCGGCGCCGCCGAGGTGCGCCTCGACCGCCGCCCAGACCGGGTCGGGCTCGTAGGTGCGCCGCGCCTGGCGCACCGTTGCGACGTGGTCGATGTTGACGCCGAGCTCGATCACAGCTCCTGCAGCTCCGAAAGGACGGCGCGGGTGTGCAGCGATTGGCCCGACAGGCGCTCGCCGATCAGCACGCGCATCAGGCGCCGCGCTTCCTCGCGCGTGCGCGCGCTGTCGTAGTTGTCCGTCGCCATGTCGAGCAAGGTCCTGCCGCTGACCACCGATTCTCCGCTCTCGCGGCGCGTTTCCACCGGCCCGCGCTCCGCTTCGTACGCGTAGGTCTTGCCGGCGTCGATGGCGGCGCCGCTCGCCGCGTCCCGATCGAGCACCGGAGCATACCCGAGTTCGGCGAGCAGCCTGCACTCGAAACTGCGCAGCACCGGCGCTTCGGCGCTTCCGCCGGAGAGAGACTCGAGCGCCGCGGCGTAGGCGTCGAAGAGCGCCTCGTGCGGGTCCTCGCGCGGCAGCAGCCGCAGCAGCAGCTCGTTCAGGTAGAAGCCGCACATCAGCCCGGTGCCCTCGAGCGAGCGCTGCCCGCCCGCCCACTCCACCGAGATGAGCGTGCCGAGCTCCGCCGAGGCGGTCCAGGTCAGGCGCAATGGATGGAAAGCGAGCAGCACCCCGCGCATCGCCGAGCGCGGTCGGCGTGCACCGCGCGCGAGCAGGCCGACGCGCCCTCGCCGCCGGCTGAAGGCCTCGACCACGAGGCTCGTCTCCTTGTACGCCCAGGAGTGCAGGACGAAGGCCGGCTCCTGCTCGGCTCTGCGCTTCATCCGTACCCCAGCTGGCGCAGCAGGCGCTGGTCGCGCGTCCAGTCGCGCTTCACCTTGACCCAGACCCCGACATAGACCTTGCCGTCGAAGAGCCGCTCCATGTCGCGCCGCGCGGCGGTCGAGATCCGCTTCAGCAGGTCGCCCTGCCTGCCGATCACGATTGCCTTCTGACTCTCGCGCGCCACCCACACGGTGGCCTCGATCCTGCGGAGTTTGCCGTCGTCCTTGAAGGAGTTCAGCTCGACATCGCACTCGTACGGCAGCTCGGCGCCCAGGAGCAGGAACAGCTTCTCGCGCAGGATTTCGCCGGCGAAAAAGCGCTCGTCGCGGTCGGTGAGCTGGTCGGCGGGGTAGGCATGCGGGCCCGGCGGCATGAGCCCGCGCAGGACGCGGAGCAGCTCCGGCACGTTCTTCCCGGTGCGCGCCGACACGGGAACGATCGCGGCGAACGCGCGCTCCTTCTGCAGCCTTTCAAGGAGCGGCAGCATGCCGGCGGCGTCCTTGAGCAGGTCGATCTTGTTCACCGCGGCCACCACGCTTTGCTCCGCCGGGATGCGCTCCAGCACCTCGCGATCGGCGGCGCCGTAGCGCTGCGCCTCGACCACGAACACGACCGCGTCGCAATCGCGCGCGCCGTCCGAGGCGCGGCGGTTCAGCGCCCGGTTCAGCACGTTCACGTGCCGCGTCTGGAAGCCGGGGAGATCCATGAAGAGGTACTGGCAGTCGTCGGCGGTGAGGATGCCGCCGACGGGATTGCGCGTGGTCTGCGCCTTGGGCGAGACGATGGCAACCTTCTGGCCGACGATGCGGTTCAGCAGGCTCGACTTGCCGGTGTTCGGGCGGCCGGCGATCGCCACAGTGCCGCAGCGCGAGTCCGTCATGCGCCTTCAGCCTTCGAGCTGCCTGAGCAGGTTCGCCGCCGCCTGCTGCTCGGCACGCCGCCGCGAGCTGCCGGTGCCGCGCGCCGCTAGCCCCGGCTCATCGAGCACGCACTCGACCTCGAAGGTCTGGCGCTGCTTCGGGCCGTGGGCCGACACCAGCCGGTATTGCGGCAGGCGCCGCCGTTTAGCGTGCAGCAGCTCCTGCAGCCGCGATTTGGGGTCCTTCACCACCGCAGAGGTATCGGCCTGGGTGAGCAAGGGCCCTAAGCAGTGCACGATCGAGCCGCGCGCCGCCTCGTAGCCGCCGTCGACCAGGACCGCGCCGAACACCGCCTCGAGCGCGTCGGCGAGGATCGACGGCCGCGACGCGCCTTCGTTGCGCGAGGTGCTCACGTCGAGGCGCAGGAAATCGGGCAGGCCGAGCTCGCGCGCGATGCGCGCCAGCGACTCCTCGCGGATGAGCTCCGCGCGCAGGCGCGAGAGCTTGCCCTCCGCGACCGCCGGCGAGCCGTGGTAGAGCGCTTCGGTCACGACCAGGCCGAGCACGCTGTCGCCGAGAAACTCGAGCCGCTCGTTATGCGGGGAGCCGTAGCCCCGGTGCGTAAGCGCCTGCGCGAGCAGCGCGGGGTCGCGGAAGCGGTAGCCGATGCGCCGCTCGAGGGCCGCGTTCCGGGCCGCCATCGGAGCCCGGGCGAATTACTTGGTCTGCGCCGAAACGCTGAAGTCGATGTAGAAGCTGACGTTGGCGACCAGCGGCACTTCCTTACGGTAATTGACGGCGATGGAGCCCTTTTCCACCTGCAGGTCGGAGCCCTTGACGCTGCTGATGTCGTCCACCGAAGCGCGCTGGTCGAACGACTTGCGGATCTCCCCCGCCGAGGTCGAGCCGCTGGTGGCGATCGCGTTCACCGCCTTCTTGATGGCGAAGATTTCGATGTACGAAGGCGCGAGCTTCATCCCGACCACGGCAAGGGCGATCAGGATGGCCGCGCCCATGATCAGGCCGCTCAGGCTGATGACGAGTTGTCTTTTGCGCATGCGTGCTCTCCCAGGATCGCTCACCGGAACGAGCCGAAGCGGCCGAGCTCGTTCAGGTTGAGCCAGATGAAAAACGCCTTGCCGACGATGTTCTCGTCCGGGACGAAACCCCAGACGCGGCTGTCGCTCGAATTGTCGCGGTTGTCGCCCATTACGAAGTAGTACCCTGACGGTACCGTACAAGAAAAGCCCCGGTCATTGTAAACGCAATTCTTAAACAGGTCAGACTTTTCAAAACTATAGCTAGGTCTAAGCGTGGAGCCTTCTTTTTCGAGCAGGATTTCATGCGCGACGTGATCAAGATTTTCCGAAAACCGCGGAACAAGACAGCGTTCGTCCCTCGATGTATCCCTCTGTTCCCGACACTCTGGCCGTATGTAGGGTTCGAGCTCCTTGCGCGCCGCTACCTTGCCATTGATCGAAAGCTGCTTGTACCGATACTCGATCCTGTCCCCCGGCACGCCGACCACGCGCTTGATGTAGTCGAGCGAAGGGTCGTCGGGGAAGCGGAACACCATCACATCGCCCCGCTCCGGCCTGCCGAGGTCGGCGACCTTCTGGTTTAGCACCGGCAGGCGGATGCCGTAGGCGTACTTGTTGACCAGGATGAAGTCGCCCACCAGCAGCGTCGGGATCATCGAGCCCGAAGGGATCTTGAACGGCTCGACCAGGAACGAGCGCAACAGGAACACGATCAGGATCACCGGGAAAAAGCTGATCGAGTACTCGATCCACCAGGGTTGTTTTGCCTCCTTTGACCTTCGCTTTCTGAAGAAACAGATTTCAACAAGCCAAACCGACCCCGTCACGGCCAGAAGCGCGAGCAGGAAGCCGGCGAAGCCGAAGGTGGCGTTGGCGAAGACGCTCACGCCTTGTCGTCGCGCTGCAGCACCGCGAGGAACGCTTCCTGCGGGATCTCGACCGAGCCGACCTGTTTCATGCGCTTCTTGCCCTCCTTCTGCTTCTCGAGGAGCTTGCGCTTGCGCGTGACGTCGCCGCCGTAGCACTTGGCGAGCACGTTCTTGCGCAGCGCCTTGACCGTCTCGCGCGCGAGGATGTTGGAGCCGATCGCCGCCTGAATGGCGACGTCGAACATCTGCCGCGGGATCAGGCCGCGCAGCCGCGACACCACCTCGCGGCCGCGGTGCTGGGCGGTCTCGCGATGCACCATCACCGAGAGCGCGTCCACCCGCTCGCCGTTCACGAGCACGTCCAGCCGCACCACGTCGGCAGCGCGGTACGCCTTGAACTCGTAGTCGAGCGAGCCGTAGCCGCGCGTCAGCGACTTGAGCCGGTCGAAGAAGTCCATCACGACCTCCGAGAGCGGCAGGTCGTAGGACAGGACCACGTGGCGCGCCGAGTAGTGCATGTTGGTCTGCGTGCCGCGTTTCTGCAGGCACAGCGTCATCACCGGCCCGACGTACTCCTGCGGCAGGAAGATCGTCGTGGCGATCTTCGGCTCGCGGATCTCCTCGATCTTCGACGGATCGGGGAGCTTGGCCGGGTTGGACACCACCTCGACCGTGCCGTCGCGCAGCAGCACCTCGTACACGACCGACGGCGCGGTGGTGACGAGTGCGATCTCGTACTCGCGCTCGAGCCGCTCCTGGACGATGTCCATGTGCAGCAGCCCGAGGAAGCCGCAACGGAAGCCGAAGCCGAGCGCCTGCGAGGTCTCCTGCTCGTAGTGGAACGAGGCGTCGTTCAGGTGCAGCTTCTCGAGCGCGTCGCGCATCGCGCCGAACTGGTTCGCCTCGACCGGATAGAGGCCGGCGAAAACCTGCGGCTTGATCTCCTTGAAGCCGGGCAGCGGCGCGCCGGCGGACTTGTCGGCGTGCGTGATCGTGTCGCCGACCTTCGCCTCGCGCAGCTCCTTCACGCCGGCGATCACGAAGCCGACCTCGCCCGCCGCGAGCTGCTCGCGCTGCTGCGACTTGGGCGTGAAGACACCCACTTGCTCGCATACGTGCGTCGCCCCCGTGCTCATGAGCAGCACCTTGTCGCGCGGCTTGAGCGTGCCCTCGAACATGCGCACCAGCATCACCACGCCGACGTAGTTGTCGAACCAGGAGTCGATGATGAGCGCCTGCAGCCGCGCCCCCGGGTCGCCGCCCGGGGCCGGCACGCGCCTGATCACCGTCTCCAGGATGTCGGGCACGCCAAAGCCGGTCTTGGCGCTGATGCGCAGCGCATCGCCGGCAGGGATGCCGATCACGTCCTCGATCTCCTTGATCGCGCCTTCCGGATCGGCCGACGGCAGGTCGATCTTGTTCAGCACCGGGATGACCTCGACGCCCTGCTCGGTGGCGGTGTAGCAGTTGGCGACCGTCTGCGCCTCGACGCCCTGCGAGGCATCGACCACCAGGATCGCGCCCTCGCAGGCGGCAAGGGACCGGCTCACCTCGTAGGAAAAGTCGACGTGTCCTGGCGTGTCGATCAGGTTGAGCAAATAGGTCTCGCCATCCCTTGCCTTGTAATTCAGGGCAACCGTCTGCGCCTTGATGGTGATGCCGCGCTCGCGCTCCAGATCCATCGAGTCGAGCACCTGCTCCTGCATCTCGCGCTCGGCGAGGCCGCCGCACAGCTGGATAAAGCGGTCCGCGAGCGTCGACTTGCCATGGTCGATGTGCGCAATGATGGAAAAGTTGCGGATGCGGCTCTGGGCCATAAGAAAAGAGGGTGCCGCAGCACCCTCGTAGGCCCGCGATTCTACTGCAAAAACGCCTGCTCTATCCCTTGTCCGTCAGGCCGTTTACGGTCACAAACGCCATCGTGTCGCCGCGCCGCACCTGCAGCGTGATGACCGCCGACTTGTCCAGTCCGGCAAGCAGCTTGTTCAGCTGCTCGACCGACTTCAGCTCGGTGTGCTGGCCCTTGTGCACGAGCGTGAGCAGCACGTCGCCGCGCCACACCTCGGCGCGCGCGTCGGACCTGACCTCGAGCACGACGAGCCCGGAGGCGAGCTTCATGTCCTCCTTCTGCTTGGCGGTCAGCTCGCCTACCGCGATGCCGAGCCGGTTGGTGGCGAGCGGCGAGGGCTTGGGCGCGCGCGGACCCTGGTCGCGCGAAGCGATGCGCTCCTCCTGCAGCTCGCCGACCTGGATCGACAATGTGCGCGTCGCGCCCTTGCGCCACACCTCGAGCTCGGACTTCGACCCCGGCCGCGTTGAGCCGACGAAGCGCGGCAGGTCGCTCTGCGCCTCGACCGTCTTGCCGTCGAACTTGGTGATGATGTCGCTCGGCTCGATGCCGGCCTTCTCCGCCGGGCTGTCCCGCTCGACCGAGACCACGAGCGCGCCGCGCGGCCGGTCTAGGTTGAACGAGGTCGCCAGGTCGCGGCTCACCTCCTGGATCACCACCCCGATGCGGCCGCGCGAGACCCGGCCCTTCGCCTGCAGCTGCGACTGGACGTCCAGCGCCACGTCGATCGGGATCGCAAACGCGATGCCCAGGTTGGTGCCGGTCGGGCTGAAAAGGCGCGAGTTGACGCCGACCACCTCGCCCCGCATGTTGAACAGCGGCCCGCCCGAGTTGCCGATGTTGATCGCCACGTCGGTCTGGATGAACGGCACCAGGTTCGCGTCCTGCATGACGCGCCCCTTGCCCGACACGATGCCGGCGGTCACCGTGTTCTCGAAGCCGAACGGCGCGCCGATCGCCACCACCCACTCGCCCACCTTGAGCTTGTTCGGGTCGCCCATCTTGACGGTCGGCAGGGCGCCGCCGGGCTCGATCTTGATCAGCGCGATGTCGGTGCGCTTGTCGGCGCCGATCACCTTGGCCTTGAACTCGCGCTTGTCGGTCAGCTTGACCGTGATGTCGTCGGCGCCCTCGACCACGTGCTCGTTGGTGAGGATGTGCCCGTCGCGGCTGATGATGAAGCCGGAGCCGAGCGAGCGCCCCTCTTGGCGCGGCCCGGGCTGCGGCCGCGGCACGAAGCGCCGGAAGAATTCCTGGCCCTCATCGCTCTCGGCCCCTGGCCCCTGCATCTGGGGGACGCCGCGGCGCACCACCTGGACGGCGCTGATATGCACGACCGCCGGGCCCTGCTCCTCGACCAGGCGCGTGAAGTCGGGCAGCTGCGCCAGGCCCGGTGCCGCGAAGGCGACTACGGTGAACGCAAGAAGGGATTTGAGCCAGTTCATGGTGCGCTCTCTGCTTGGGTTGCTGGAATTTACTGCGGAGGACGGAAAACGACGGTATTGGCGACGCGCTGCACGCTGGCCGCGGGCGCCTCGCCCACGACAGTGACGACATGGTTGGCGACCTGGCGCGTATAGATGTGGTACGCGCCGAGGGTGGACAGGCCCGGCCGCACGGTCTCGTTGCGCCCGCCCATGGGCTCGATGAACACCGACACCGCTGCGAGCCCGTCCGAGTACACCACGTGCCCCACCGGGCGCGACTCGCCGAGCCTGCGGCGCACCTCGGCCACCTTGCGGAACCCGGGAATCTCGCCGCCGCCGACGATCCAGCCCTGCTGCGCGAGGTTGGCGGGCGTCACCGAGGGGTCCTCGACGCGCCAGTTGCGCGCCGCGTGGCGCGGCCGCGCGCGGTCGCGCGGCACGTTGCCGATCGAGAGCTGGGTGAAGGTGAACTCCTCCACCGTGTGCCCCTTCAGGTTGAAGATCTGCGCCTTGAGCAGCATGCCGCTCGCGATGTCGGACCACAGCTGGTAGCCGTAGCGCAGCTCGTCCCTGGGCGTCAGCGTCACCGACTCGCAGTCGTAGCCGGCAATGCGCTTGTGCGGCCCGCGCGCGATCGCGTAATTGCGACCGAGCTCGGAGACCTGCTCCGGCAGCACGCCGGGGAAGGCACGCTGGTCGGGGCCGCGCTCGACCTTGACGGTCTGGCTCTCGGGCAGGTAGCAGCGCACGCCGTCGCGGGTGCGGATGATCTCGCGCGGCATGCCGTCCAGCACCTCGACGCGCTCGACGCCGCCGCGCCCGTCGTTCACCCTCGTGATGCGCGAGGTCTCGCTGCGGTCGCCCTGCCGGTAGACGAACACGCCCGAGTAGGAAAGCTTCTCGGTCGCCTGGTAGATCTTGCGGAGCAACCCCGCGCCATCGGCACTGCCTTGCGCCTGCGCGAAGCCTGCCCAGACCAGCGCAAGGAGCCCGAGGGCGCGCATCCTAGCGTTCGCCTGTCACGCGCACGTAGGGGACCGCGCCTTGCAGCGAGTTGCGCGGCGAATACGGCTGATGGGCAAGCAGGTACTCGTCCGCCGCGGCGGGCGGAGCGACCAGCGTCGCTTCCTGGACTGCGGGCTTCGCGGGCACCGCCGCGGCCACGCTCGGCGCGGGCGCCGTCCCGTCATGCGGGACGAAGGCGACCCAGCCGACAAGCGCGACTGCGGCGACCCCGGCCGCCAGGGCCGACCAGCGCATGGCGACGGGATTGGCGAGCACGGAGCGCCGCGGCGCGAGGACCGTCGGCTCCTTTCCAATCGCGGCGCTGACGCGCCCGGTAAAGCCGTGCGAAAGCATGCGCGTCTCGCGCATCGCGTCGCCGATCAGGTGATAGCCGCGCCAGGTTTCGCGCGCCTCGCCCCCGGATTCGAGCGCGTTCAGCGCTCCGGCCGACTCCCCCCGGGAGAGCTCGCCGTCCATCAGTGCCGAAATCTTCTCTTTCACCCCTACCACCTCTTGTCCTTGGCCGACTCCAGCAGCGGCTTCAGCCTTTCCGCGATCGCCTCGCGCGCCCTGAAGATCCGCGAGCGCACCGTGCCGATCGGGCAATCCATCATCTTCGCAATCTCCTCGTAGCTCATCCCCTCGAGCTCGCGCAGCTGGATGGCGCTGCGCAGCTCCTCGGGGAGCGCCTCGATCGCCGCGTTCACGGTCGCCGCGATCTCCTTGGACAGCACCACGCTCTCGGGCGTGCTGATGTCCCGCAATTGCTCGCCTCCCTCATGTCCTTCCTCCTCCTCGGCTTCGATTTCGGTCGAGGTCGGCGCCCTTCTGCCCATCGCCACCAGGTGGTTCTTGGCGGTGTTGATGCCGATCCGGTACAGCCACGTATAGAAAGCGCTGTCGCCGCGAAACGAGGGCAATGCCCGGTAGGCCTTGACGAACGCTTCCTGCGTCACGTCTTCCACCTCACCCGGATCCCGGATCAGGCGCGCCAGCAACCGGGCGAGCTTGCGCTGGTACTTCTCCACCAGCAGCTCGAAGGCCCGCTTGTCGCCGCGCTGCGCGCGCTCGACCAGCTGCTGGTCGAGCGCGCGCTCAGACACCGCTGACGGGCCCCATACCCGCCTTGCCTATGTGCCACGGACAGTTGACTTTGCAAATAGTTCGGCGCACCAGCGACCGCGCCCTCAGCCCGGCAGTTGCCCCGGCGCCACGCCGGGGGCCCTCTCCCAGAGCGCCCAGAGCCGCAGCCGCCGGAAGGGCTCGCTCGGGAGCATGCCCGCGCTGACGAGAAATCCGCCACGTCCAGGCGAGCCCAGCCGCAGCACCACCCACCAGCGCGTGACCCCGATGCCCCGCACCGGCCGGGCCAGGGCCTGGCGACCGTCGGCGCGGACCAGGCGCGCCTCGCCGGAGGGAGCGATCTCGAGCGACCGCGGCGCACGCCGGCCGAGCAGCAGGGCGCGGCTGCAAGCCGCCACCGCGCCGAGCGCAACCAGCAGCACGGCGAGCACGGCGCCCTCCAGCCGCGGGTAGGCGAGCAGCACGCAGGCGGCCGCCACGACATGCATGCCGAGGATCACTGCAGCCAGGGCCGGGCAAGGAGAGAGTTCGAGCCTGAGGGGCAAGGCAGCGCTCAAAAGAAGCGCGCGTCAGGCCTTGCTGAAGACCAGCGTGCCGTTGGTGCCGCCGAAGCCGAAGGAGTTCGACAGCGCCGTCCTGACTGCCATCTGGCGGGCCGTGTTCGGCACGTAGTCCAGGTCGCACTTCGGGTCCGGGTTCTGCAGGTTGATGGTCGGCGGCGAGACCTGGTCGCGCAGCGCGAGGATGGTGAACACGGCCTCGATCCCGCCGGCCGCGCCGAGCAGGTGCCCGGTCATCGACTTGGTCGAGTTCACCGCCACCCTGGCGGCGCGGTCGCCGAGCGCGCGCTTCACCGCGATCGTCTCGGCGATGTCGCCGAGCGGGGTTGAGGTGCCGTGCGCGTTTACGTAGTCGACGGTATCGGCGTTCAGCCCGGCGTTCGCCAGCGCGTTCCTCATGCAACGAAAGGCGCCGTCGCCGTCTTCCGAGGGCGCGGTCATGTGGTACGCGTCGGCGGACACGCCGTAGCCGGCGAGCTCGCAATAGATCTTCGCACCGCGCTTCTTCGCCTGCTCCATCTCCTCGAGCACCACCGCGCCCGCGCCCTCGCCCAGAACGAAGCCGTCGCGGTCGCGGTCCCAGGGCCGGCTGGCACCCGCAGGATCGTGGTTGCGGGTCGAGAGCGCGCGCGCCGCGGCGAAGCCGCCCATCGACAGCTCGGTCACGGTCGCTTCCGCCCCGCCGGCGATCATGACGTTGGCCTCGCCGAGCCGGATCGACTTCGCCGCCTCTCCGATGCAGTGCGTCGAGGTCGTGCACGCAGTGACGATAGCGAGGTTCGGGCCCTTGGTGCCGAGCATGATCGACAGGTTGCCGGCGATCATGTTGATGATCGTGCCCGGGATGAAGAACGGCGAGATGCGCCGCGGGCCGCTCTTCGCCAGCACGTCGTGCATCTCCTCGATCAGCGGCAGCCCGCCGATGCCCGAGCCGAAGTTGACGCCGATCGCCTCGGCGTTCTCGGGCGTGACAGCGATGCCAGAGTCCTTCCAGGCCTGCAGGCCGGCGGCCATGCCGTAGTGGATGAAGGTGTCCATGCGCCGCGCTTCCTTGGCAGACAGATATTGCGCGACGTCGAAGCCCTTCACTTCCCCCGCGATCTGGCTCGCGAGCCGGGAGGGGTCGAACTTGCTGACACGGGTAATGCCGGACTTGCCGGCAAGGACGTTATTCCAGGCTTCCGGAACGGTGTTGCCCACCGGGCTGACGATGCCCAGCCCGGTGACGACGACTCTGCGGCGCTGCACGGGCGATACGGATCAAGCCTTGGCGTGCGATTTGACGTAGTCGATCGCCTGCTGGACGGTGGTGATCTTCTCGGCGTCCTCGTCCGGAATCTCGGTATCGAACTCCTCCTCGAAGGCCATCACCAGCTCCACCGTGTCGAGCGAATCCGCGCCCATGTCATCGACGAACGAGGACTCGTTCTTGATCTCGGCCTCGTTGACGCCGAGCTGCTCGGCGATGATTTTTTTGACGCGCTGCTCGATGTTCTCCATCTTCTTCTCCTTTCTGGGTGCGTAATTTTACCGGATTCAGCTCATGAACATGCCACCGTTCACGTGCAATACCGTGCCGGTGATGTAGCCTGCCGCGGGCGACGCGAGGTACGCGACCGCGGCGGCGATGTCCTCGGGGCGGCCGAGGCGCCCGAGCGGGATCTGCGCGAGCAGCGCGGTCTTCTGCTCCTCGGGCAGCGCGCGCGTCATGTCGGTGTCGATGAAGCCGGGCGCGACGCAGTTCACCGTGATGTTGCGGCTGCCGAGCTCGCGTGCGAGCGACTTCGTCATGCCGACGATGCCCGCCTTGGCGGTGGCGTAGTTCGCCTGCCCCGGGTTGCCGGTCGCGCCGACCACCGAGGTGATGTTGATGATCCTGCCCCAGCGCGCCTTCATCATGCCGCGCATCACGGCGCGCGAGAGCCTGAACACGGGCTTTAGGTTCGTTTCCATGACCTCGTCCCAGTCCGCGTCCTTCATGCGCAGCGCGAGGCTGTCGCGGGTGATGCCTGCGTTGTTGACCAGGATGAGCACCTCGCCGAGTTCCTTGATCAGCGCATCGCACTGCTCGGCGCTCTTCACCTGCAGCACTTTGCCGGTGACGCCGCTCGCCGAGATTCCCTTCGCGCCCTCCTCGGTCGTGGCGGTGCCGACCACTTTGGCGCCCTGCTTCGCCAGCTCGAGCGCGATCGCCCGGCCGATGCCGCGCGACGCGCCTGTGACCAGCGCGAGCTTGCCTTCAAGCATCTCGGCCTCCCTTGATGGTCGCCAGCGCCTGCTCGAGCGCAGCGCGATCGGCAGCGGCGATTCCGGTCACGCGCGCGTCGATGCGCTTCACCAGCCCCGCGAGCACTTTGCCCGGGCCGCACTCGACCACGTGCGTGACGCCCTCGTCAGTCATCTTCTTCACCGTCTCCACCCACCGCACCGGCGAAGCCGCCTGTCTTACCAGAGCGTCTTTGATTTTGCTCTCTTCCGTCTCGACTCTTACGTCCACGTTGTTGATCAGCGGTATTTCAGGTTTCTTTATCGACATATTCTCGAGATAAACCTTCAACCTTTCCCCGGCTGGCTTCAAAAGACTGCTATGAAACGGAGCGCTCACGGGCAAGGGCATCGCGCGCTTCGCGCCGCGCGCCTTGCAGGCCTCGATGGCGCGCGCGACGGCGGCCTTGTGGCCGGCGATCACCACCTGCCCCGGCGCGTTGAAGTTCACCGCCTGGACGACTTCGTTCTGCGCGGATTGCGCGCACGCGGCGCGAGCGGCATCGTCGTCCAATCCCAGGATCGCCGCCATCGCGCCGGTGCCCTCGGGCACGGCCTCCTGCATGGATTGAGCGCGAAAACGGACCAGCGGAAGCGCATCCTTCAGCGTAAGTGAGCCGGCTGCCACGAGCGCGGAATACTCACCGAGGCTGTGACCGGCAACGACCGCCGGCGCCGGGCCGCCGAGTCCGCTCCAGGCCCGATACGCAGCGACCGCCGCCGTAAGCATCGCCGGCTGGGTGTTGACGGTGAGATTCAACTGCTCGACAGGACCTTCGTCCAGGAGTTTGAGAAACGAATCTCCAAGAACTTCCCTTGTTTCAAGACGAAGCTCGGAAACGCCCGGCAAGCCGTCATAGCCCTTCAGCATGCCGACGGATTGCGAGCCCTGTCCCGGAAAGACCATGGCGAGTTTCATATCGTGACCAGCGACGCCCCCCAGGTGAAACCGCCCCCGACGCCCTGCAGCATGACGCGGTGGCCCGGCTTGATCTTTCCGGCGCGGACATATTCGTCAAGCGCGAGCGGCACGGAAGCGGCCGACGTGTTGCCGTGCCTGTCTACGGTTACCACCAGCTTCCCCTGCGGCAGGCCCAGTTTCTTCGCAGTCGCTTCCAGGATGCGCACGTTGGCCTGGTGCGGGATCAGCCAGTCGATATCTCCGGTCTTCATGTTCGCAGCGGCCAGCGTCTCGCGCGCGACCTCGTCGAGCACCTTCACCGCGACCTTGAACACCTGGCCGCCCTGCATCTGCAGGTACGGCGAGCCGACGATCTTCCCGCCGCAGACGTTGCCCGGTACCGAGAGGATCCCAGCCTGGCTGCCGTCGGCGCGCAGCACCGAGGCATGAACGCCCGGCCTTTCGGCCGCGGTCAGCACGACCGCGCCCGCGCCGTCGCCGAAGAGCACGCAGGTCCCGCGATCCGTCCAATCGAGGATGCGCGAGAAGACCTCTGCGCCGACGACGAGAGCCATTTTTGCATTTCCATTTCGAATAAAAGCATCTGCTGTCGCAAGGCCATAAACAAAGCCACTGCATACCGCCTGAACATCGAAAGCGGCCCCGTTCTTGGCGCCGAGTTTTGCCTGCAACAGGCAGGCGGTGCTCGGAAAGACGAATTCCGGCGTCGAGGTCGCGACGATGATCAGGTCGAGGTCGCCCGCGGCGACGCCGGCCGCCTGCAGCGCCTGCCGGCTCGCCTCGAGCGCGAGATCGCTGGAGGCCTGCGATTCGTCGGCGATGCGGCGCTCGCGGATGCCGGTCCGCTCGCGGATCCATTCGTCACTCGTATCGAGCCCGCGCTTCGCGAATTCGTCGTTCGCCATTACGCGCGGCGGCAGGTAGCTGCCGGTCCCCGCGATGCGCGCGTAGATCGCTTGCCGACTCCGGCCATGCGCTCGGTGGTGCGGCGCACGACGTCGTTGCGTACCTCTTCGGCCGCGCGTCCGAGCGCCTGCCCGAAGGCATAACGGCCTGCCGAGCCGTGGCTCTTGATCACCACGCCTTTCAGGCCGAGCAGGCTCGCGCCGTTGTACTTGCCCGGGTCCATCCGGCCTTTCAGCGCCTTGAGCACCGGCAAGGCCAGGAGTGCGGACATCTTCCTGAAGATATTCCGGGAAAACTCCTGCTTGAGAAACGCGACGATCATCGTGGCGACGCCTTCGGAAGCCTTCAGCACGGAATTGCCCACGAAACCGTCGCACACCACGACGTCGGTCGTGCCCTTGTAGATGTCGTCGCCCTCGACGTTGCCGTGGAAGTTGAGCCCGCTTGCGCGCAGCAGGTCGGCGGCCTCCTTCACCGTGTCGTTGCCCTTGATGTCCTCGACGCCGATATTGAGCAGGCCGACGCTCGGACGCTCCTTGTGCTCGACCGCGGCGACCAGCATCGCGCCCATGACGCCGAACTGCATCAGCTGCTCGGCCGTGCAGTCGATGTTGGCGCCCAAGTCGAGCACGTAGGTGTAGCCGCCACGCATGTTCGGCAGCACGGTCGCGATCGCCGGGCGGTCGATCGCCGGCAGCGTCTTCAGCACAAAGCGCGAGATCGCCATCAGCGCGCCGGTGTTGCCGGCGCTGACGCAGGCGTGCGCCTCGCCGCTCTTGACGAGGTTGATCGCGACGCGCATCGAGGAATCCTTCTTGTAGCGCATCGCCTGGGCAGGCGGCTCGCCGCTCGCCACGACCTCGCTCGCGTGATGCACGCGCAACTGCGCACCGGGCGCGGCGCCGGTGGCCGCCAGCTCGGGCTCGATCTTTTCACGGAGGCCGACGAGGACGACGCCCACGTCGGGATTGGCGCGCTGGAATTCGACCGCGGCCGGCACCGTGATAGGGGGGCCGTGATCGCCCCCCATGCAGTCGACGGCGACGGTGAGCTTCAGTCGTCCTTACCCTTGGCGATCTTCTTCCCGCGGTAGTATCCGGTCGGGCTGATGTGGTGGCGCAGGTGGGTCTCGCCGGTGGTCGGCTCGACCGCGAGGGTCGGCGCCGTCAGCTTGTCGTGCGAGCGGTGCATGCCGCGCTTGGACGCGGTTTTTCTGTTCTGCGGAACTGCCATCGCCGTGCTCCTCTGTAGTGTTAGTGCTTCGTGCCGCCCATCAGGCCGCGCAGCCCCGCGAACGGGGCATGCGTCGCGCTCTTCTCCCCGGCGCGCCGCCCGGCGCAATGCTCGTGCCGCAGCGCGATCGGGATCGCGAGTAGCAGCTCGTCCTCGATCAGGTCGTGCACCGGCATCTCCCGCCCCGTGACGATCCGCTCGGGCCCTTCGGCCGCCACCGGCTCGGCGTCGATCTCCGACTGCGTCGCCGCGAGCAGCAGCGCCGTCTCGATGCGGAACGGGAACTCGAGCGCGCCGAGACATCTCTGGCACGTGAGCTGCAGCGTGCCTTCAAGCCGCAGCTTAAGCGCCGGGCGCCCCTGCTCTTGGGGCACGCCGCGCAGCTCGTACCGCAGCGACCCGGCGTTGCCTTGCAGCACATCGCGCAGCCGCGGGAAATCGGCCAGCGGCCATTCTCCCTGCAGCCTTCCCCCGGTCCTCGCGAATTCAAGCCCGTCGATGACCGGCTGGTGCGACATACGGGGGCGAATGGTATCATCCACAAAAATCTCTGTCAAAACAATATCATGCCTGCGCCGAGGCGGGTCGTGCTGGCCTCCACTTCGAGGTATCGCCGGTCGCTGCTCGAGCGCCTCGGGTTCCCTTTCGAGTGCGCGAATCCCGGGACCGATGAGGCGCCGCTGGCCGGCGAGCCGGCGGGCAAGACCGCATTACGCCTCGCTGAAGCAAAAGCGAGGGCGGTGGCGCCCGCCTTCACCGACGCGCTCGTGATCGGCTCGGACCAGGTCGCTTCCTGCGGCGGCCTCCGGCTCGACAAGCCGGGCACCCATGAGAACGCCTTGCGCCAGCTGACCGCGCTGTCGGGAAAGACCGCGAGCTTCGAGACCGCGGTGGCGCTCCTCGACACGAAATCGAACAAGGTCCTGACGCGGCTCGTGCCCTGCGACGTGACGTTCCGGGCGCTTTCCGCCGGCTTGATCGAGACATATCTGAACAAGGAAAAGCCTTACGACTGCGCGGGAAGCGCCAGGTCCGAGGGCCTCGGCATCATCCTCATCGAACGCATGCGGACCGACGACCCCACCGCTCTCGTCGGCCTGCCGCTGATCGCACTCACCGAGCTGCTAAGCGAGGCGGGCATGTCCGTCCTGGACTGATGGCTGGGACTCTATTTGTAGTGCCCTCCCCGGTTGGGGGAAAGGCTTCTGTTGCACTTCCTGCTTCGACGCTTGAGGTCATAAGAAGGCTTAGATCTTTCTCCGTGGAGAACGCGAAGAGCGCCCGAGCATTCCTGGGCGACGTTGGCATGCCTTGCCCGATTCAGGATTTGAGCATTTCAACGCTGGGGGATGATTTCTCGTCCCAGGTGAAAACTCTAAAGAGTGAAACCTCCATCGGCCTCCTCTCAGACGCGGGCTGCCCGGCGATCGCGGATCCGGGTGCGGGCCTGGTCGAAGCAGCGCACCGCGCCGGCGTCAAGGTCGTGCCGCTCATCGGCCCTTCTTCGATCGTGCTCGCGCTGATGGCGTCAGGGCTGGAAGGCCAACGCTTTGCCTTCTGCGGCTACCTGCCGCGGGATGCGGCGGAACGCAGGCAGCGCATCGAGGAACTGGAGAAGCGATCCAGGAAAGAGCGCGAAACCCAGATCTTCATCGAAACGCCTTACCGCAACGACACGCTGCTCGGCGCCCTGCTCGCCATCTGCAACGGTGAAACGCTGCTTTGCCTGGCGAGCGATTTGACTTTAGATTCGGAGCAAGTAAAGACAGGAACCATCAACCAGTGGCGAGGCGGCCGCCCGGCGATCGGCAAACGGCCGACGGTCTTCCTGCTGCTCGCCCGCTGAGGAGGAGACAAATGATCTACGAGATGCGCACCTATACGCTCAAGCCACGCGCACTGCCCGAGTTCCTAAAGCGCTTCGGCGAGGCCTACGAGAAGCGCAAGAAACTCTCGGAGATGTTCGCGTTCTGGTACACCGAGATCGGGCCGCTCAACCAAGTCGTGCATGTCTGGCCGTACAAGGACCTCGCCGAGCGCACCCGGATCCGCGCGGAGGCGGTGAAAAGCGGCAACTGGCCGCCGAAAACGGCGGAGTTCATCACCACCATGCGCACCGACATCTTCATGCCGATGGTCGAAGTGCCGCCCATGAAGGGCAAGGTCGGGCCGCTGTTCGAGATGCGCACCTACACGTTCGCCGCGGGCCACTTGCCGAAGATCACGGCGAGCTGGGAGAAGGCGCTGCCGGCGCGGCAGAAGATCTCGCCCATCCTCGCCCTGTGGTACTCGGACCTCGGCGCGCTGAACACGTTCGTCCACATCTGGCCGTACGCTTCGCTGAACGACCGCATGTCGATCCGCCAGAAGGCGGTCGACTCGGGCGTGTGGCCGCCTAAGGTCGGCGAAGGCGACGCCGCCTACACCCTGCTCACCCAGGAGACCAAGATCCTGCTCGCGGCGCCGTTCTCGCCGCTGCAGTAGCTTTAGTGGAAGGCCAGCCCCGAGCGCGCGAAGAATTCCAGCAGCGAGCTCGCCGCGCCCGCGCCGAAGCGGCGCGCGAACTTCTCGGTGAAGCTCTCCTTCTGCGTGTAGTCGACGACGTCCTCTGCCTTGATGACGTCGCGCGCCACTGAGTCGAGCGTGCCGAGCGCGTCGGCGAGGCCGAGCTCGATGCTCTTCGTTCCCGACCAGATCAGGCCCGAGAACATGTCTGGCGTCTCCTTCAGGCGCTTGCCGCGCCCCTCGCGCACTGCCGTGATGAACTGCTCGTGGATCTCGCCGATGAGCTGCTCGGCGATCTTGCGGTGCTCCTCCTGCAGCGGCAGGAACGGATCGAGCAGCGCCTTGTTCTTCCCGGCCGTAAGCAGCCGGCGCTCGACGCCGAGCTTCTCCATCAGGCCGACGACGCCGAAGTTGTCCATGCGCACGCCGATCGAGCCGAGGATGCTGCCTTTCGAGACGTAGATCCTGTCGGCGGCGACGGCGACGTAGTACCCGCCGGAGGCGCACAGGTCCTCGACAACCGCGTAGAGCGGAATGTTCGGATATTTGGCGCGCAGGCGCCGCACCTCGTCGAAGATGTGCTGCGCCTGCACCGGGCTGCCGCCCGGCGAATTGATGCGCAGCACGATCCCTTGAGTGTTCTTGTCCTTGAACGCAGATTGCAGCGCAAGCGCAACCTTCTCCGCGCTCGAGTCCGTGCCGGGACCGATGATGCCCTTGATCTCGATGAGCGCCGTATGGCGTCCCCGCTTCGCGTCGCTGGTGTCCTTCCAGTCGACTGCGAGCACGATGATCACCGTGACGTAGGAGAAGGTGAGCAGCTTCCAGAAGATGCCCCAGAGCCGCGCGCGCCGCTGCTCCTTCAGCGCGGCGGTGGCGAGCTTCTCGATCAGCCCGCGTTCCCACTGCTGGTCATTGTCAGCCATCGTCGATTCCTTTGAAGTAGACCTTGCCGTTGCGCTCCTCGACTTGCAGCGCGACCAGCGGAGTGCCGCCGCAGGGACCGCCGAGGCACTTGCCGCTGTCGGCAGCGTAGACCGCGCCGTGTGTCGAGCATATTAAATCACGCCGGTTCAGGTCGAAGACCTCGCCTTCGCGCCAGTCGAGCTCCATCGGCAGGTGCCCGCAGCGGTTCAGGTAGCCGTAGATCCGGCCTTCGTATCGGACCACGAAAGCCGGCGCGCGTTCGCCGAAGTATTCCACCTCGAAGCGCACCGACTTGCCCGAGTCGACCAGCACGGAGGACTCGCAGACTAGCCGTGCGCGCTTAGCCATTGCCTCAGCTCCGGGACGCTGGTCACGCAGGCGCGCGGTCCGTGGCCGCGCAGCGCCGCCTCCGGATGCGCGCCGTAGGTCACCGCAAGCGCATCCACCCCAGCGTTCTTCGCCATCTGCAGGTCGTGCGACGTGTCGCCGATCATCAGGAGGTCGCTCGCCGGCATGCCCATCTCCTCCATCAGCTCCAGCAGCATCGCCGGGTCGGGCTTGGAGCGCGTCTCGTCGCCGCAACGCGTCGCGGTGAAAATGGCCGCGAGCTTGCTCGAGGCGAGCGAGCGGTCCAGTCCGCGCCGCGGCTTGCCGGTGGCGACCGCCAGGTGGTGGCCGCGCGCCTTGAGCTCTTCGAGCAGCTCGACAATGCCGGCAAACAAGGTGAGCGAATCTTCTCTTTCCAGAAAATACTTTCGATAGAGAAGAAGAAAGTCCGGGTAGCGCTCCGGCGCGAGGTCCGGCAGTGCATGACGCAGCGAATCGTTCAAGCCGAGGCCGATGACGTGACTGGCGGTGCTCCGGTCCGGCGCCCGCAGCCGCATGTCGCGTGCGGCGTCGATGATGCAGTCGGCGATCACCGTCGCCGAGTCGAACAGCGTGCCGTCCCAGTCAAAGACGATCAGCGGGTAGCGCAAGCTGCGACTCTAGGAAACGTTTCATGTCGACGGGCATTGGTGATTCAAGGTTGATCCGTTTGCCGTCCACGGGGTGCTTGAATGTCAGGCGGCGGGCATGGAGAAGGAGCCGCTCCACCCCCTGCTTTTGCAGAGAATGGTTCAGCGTGAAATCCCCATACTTGTCGTCGCCGAGGACCGGGTGCCCCGCATGTGCCATGTGGACCCGGATCTGGTGGGTGCGGCCGGTCATCAATCGCAGTTCGAGCAAGCTGAATGCTTCACCCTTTTTCAGGACCTTCACCTTCGTGACCGCGGCCATTCCGCCTTCCTTGACGCTCACCCTTCTCTCGCCCTTCGCCGTCACATGCTTGTGCAACGACTTCCGGACTTCGAATTCCTTCTTATCAGGGGATCCTTTCACGACGGCAACGTAGACCTTCTCGACCTCGCTGTCGCGAAGCATGCGGTGCAGCTCGACCAGCGCGCTGCGCTTCTTGGCCACGATCAGCAGGCCGGAGGTGTCGCGGTCGAGCCGGTGCGCGAGCTCGAGCATCTTCGCGTTCGGCCGGGCGGCGCGCAGCGACTCGATCACGCCGAAGCTGACCCCGCTGCCCCCATGGACGGCCACCCCTGAGGGTTTATCGATGACCAGAAAGGACGGGTCTTCATAGATCACCGAAAAGGTTTCGGGTTTTGCATTAGAAGGTTCTTTGGATGAAACCCGGACAGGAGGAACCCGTATCCGATCCCCGACCTTCAGGCGATAGTCGGGCTTGATCCGGCCGGAATTGACCCGGACTTCGCCGCTGCGGAGCACCCGGTAGACGTGGCTTTTCGGCACGCCTTTCAGCCGCCGTAGCAGGAAGTTGTCGATGCGCTGCGACTCGCTTTCCTCGCCCACTTCAAGCCAAGTGGCGCGGGGTTTGCTTAAGTCGTTCATTATGTTTATTATCCGCGCACTGGCCTCGAGTTGCGAGGCACAGGCGACCACAAGACGCGGCCGGCAAAGGAGCCCCGCGCCGGTCCCTGCAACACGCCTCCTGCCCGGCCGTGCGCCGGGCCCGAACCAGCGGTTTTTTCGCTCACCACAAGCAGCGAACAGAAAAAGCGCGCATCCCACCGCACTGCGGTGCATTAGCGCGCGCAGGAGAAAAAAAGTGAAACGCATGTTGTTCAATGCGACGCAGCAGGAAGAACTGCGCGTCGCGATCGTTGATGGTCAGAAACTGGTCGACCTGGACATCGAGTCGGCCTCCCGGGAGCAGCGCAAAAGCAACATCTACAAGGGTCTCATCACCCGGATCGAGCCCAGCCTCGAGGCGGCGTTCGTCGATTACGGCGAAGAGCGCCACGGCTTCCTGCCGTTCAAGGAGGTCTCCAAGGCCTATTTCCGCGACGGCGCCGGCCACGGCCGCATCCAGGATGCGCTGCGTGAAGGCCAGGACCTGACCGTCCAGGTCGAGAAGGACGAGCGCGGCAACAAGGGGGCGGCGCTGACGACGTTTATTTCTTTGGCGGGCAGATATCTCGTCCTGATGCCAAATAACCCCAGGGCCGGCGGCGTATCCCGCCGGGTCGAGGGCGAGGACAGGAACGAGCTGCGCGACGCGATCGACCAGCTGCAGGTGCCCGACGGCATGAGCGTGATCGCGCGCACCGCGGCGATCGGTCGCTCGACCGAGGAGCTGCAGTGGGACCTCAACTACCTGCTCCAGCTCTGGGGCGCGATCGAAGGCGCTGCCAAGGACACCGAGAAAAAGCCGTTCCTCATCTACCTCGAGTCGAGCCTGGTGATCCGCGCGATCCGCGACTACTTCCAGCCCGACATCGGCGAGATCCTGATCGACACCCAGGAGATCTACGACCAGGCGGTCGCCTTCATGCAGACGGTGATGCCGGCGAACGTCAACAAGGTGAAGCTCTACCGCGACGACGTGCCGCTTTTCTCGCGCTTCCAGATCGAGCACCAGATCGAGAGCGCCTACGGCCGGCACGTCAACCTGCCCTCGGGCGGCGCGGTCGTGATCGACCATACCGAGGCGCTGGTCGCGATCGACGTCAACTCGGCGCGCGCCACCAAGGGCCACGACATCGAGGAGACCGCGTTCCGCACCAACCTGGAGGCCGCCGAAGAGGTGGCGCGCCAGCTGCGGCTGCGCGACCTCGGCGGCCTGATCGTGGTGGATTTCATCGACATGGAATCGCAGAAGAACCAGCGCGAAGTGGAGAACCGCTTCCGCGACGCGCTGCGCCACGACCGCGCGCGCGTGCAGATCGGCAAGATCTCTCGCTTCGGCCTGATGGAGCTCTCGCGCCAGCGCCTGCAGCCCTCGCTCGAGGAGACGGCGCACATCAACTGCCCGCGCTGCAGCGGCACCGGCTTCATCCGCGGCACCGAATCAACCGCGCTGCATGTGCTGCGCATCGTGCAGGAAGAGGCGATGAAGGAAAACACGGGCGCGGTGCATGTGCAGGTACCGATCGACGTCGCCTCGTTCCTGCTGAACGAGAAGCGCGTCGAGATCCAGAAGCTCGAGGGGCGCCTCAAGGTCAACATCATCCTGGTGCCGAACGCGCACCTCGAGACGCCGCACTACAAGGTGCAGCGCCTGAAGCATGACGAGCTGAACCAGATGGAGCACGTGCCGGCGAGCTACGAGCTGGTCGAGCAGCCCGATGAGCCCAAGCCCGCGGGCGAGGAGGCCTACGCGAAGCGTGAGCGCCAGCAGGCGGTCGTGCGGGGCATCGTGCCCGATCAGCCCGCACCGATCGTTCCCGAGCCGACCCCTGTGCAGGCTGCGGTAGCAGCCCCGGCCGCCTCCTCCCCTGCGACGCCGGCAAGCGCGGCCGCGCAGGAATCCGGACGCCCCGGCTTCCTCGGCAAGCTTTTCGGCTGGCTGAAACCGGAAAAGCCCAAGCAGCCTGCTGCGGCGAACGAGCCGACCATGGCGACCGAGCCGGGCCGGCAGCCTGCGCGGCATGAGCGGCACCACGATGAGCGGCGCGACCGCGGGGGCGAACGCCATCGCGGCGACCGCGGCGGGCGCGACCGGGACGGCCGGCGCGATTTCCGCGGCGAGCGTGATCGTGGCGGACGCGACCGCGGTGGACGCGATCAACAGCGCGGCGGCGAGCAACAGCCCGGCAGCGAGCACCAGGGGCAGCAGCAACGCCAGTCGCAAGGCATCGGCGAGCGCCGGCATGAACAGCGCCAGCCGCGCTCCCAGCAGGGTCAGCCGCAATCACCGCAAGGCAACGGCCAGCCGCAGCAAGGCCAGCCGCGCGAAGGCGAAGAGCATCAGCGCCGCCGCCGTCGTGGCGGCCGCGGCCGCGATCGCGGCGAGCGCCGGCCGGGCCAGCAGCGTCCGGACCAATCGGTCTACGCGCAGCAGCTCGAGGAGCACCGGCTGCAGCAGCAGCGTGAAGCGATGCAGGAGGCGGAGGCGCGTCGCAGCGAAGCGCCGGCTCCGGTATCGCACTACCCGGCGGAGCCTGTGCCCGCGCCGGTTGTCGAGCACCGGCCCCAGCCGCAACCGGCCCCCCAGCCGCGTGTGCAGGTCCCGCAGATCGACGCGCGCGAGGCGCTTGCCAGCGCCGGCTTGCAGATCGTCGAGACGAGAAAGGCGGCCGCGCCGATGCCCGAGCCTGAGCCCGAGCGGCTCGGCAGGCCGCGGCGCGAGCGGCCCGCTGCGCCGTCAGAGGAGATGGTTCAGGTCGAAACGCGCGACAAGTGAGCGCGTAGCTCGTCCAGTAGGCTCTTCGCGGCGGCCTCGATCAGGTCGAGCGCCCTCTCGAAGTGCTCCGCCCCGCCGTAGTACGGGTCGGGCACCTCGCGGCCGGCCGCGAACAGCCGCAGCTTGTGGCGGTCTTTCCGGGGGCACAGGCGCTCCAGGATCCGCAGGTGGCCGCGATCCATCGCCAGCAGCAGTTCGAACTTCTCGAAATCCGCCTGCCCGAGCAGGCGCGCGCGCTGGCGCGAGATGTCGTAGCCCCGCTTCAGCGCGTGCGCGATCGCGCGCCGGTCCGGAGCTTCCCCCACGTGGTAGTCGTGCGTTCCCGCGGAATCCACTTCGATCCTGTCTTGAAGAGAATTCCTTTCAAGCAAAACCCTGAGAACGCCCTCCGCCGTCGGCGAACGGCAGATATTCCCGGTGCATACCATGAGAACCCTCATTCCGAGGCGAGCTCCACGCCGAAGACGCGCTTCCTGAGCTGGGCGAGCTGGTCGCGCGCCTTGGCGGCCTTCTCGAACTCGAGGTTCCTGGCGAAGTCGAGCATCTGCTTCTCCAGCGCGCGGATCTCGCGCGCAAGCTGCTTCTCGCTCATCGCCTCGTAGCGCGCCCCGGCCTGCGCGGCCTTCAGCTCCTGCGCCGCCGCGTCGCTGTCGTACACGCCGTCGATCAGGTCCTTGATGCGCTTCATCACGCCTTTCGGGGTGACGGAGTGCTTCTCGTTGAACTGGATCTGCTTCGCGCGCCTGCGGTCGGTCTCGCCCAGGGCCCGCTTGATCGAATCGGTGATCCGGTCCGCGTAAAGAATCGCGGTGCCGTTGATGTGGCGCGCGGCGCGGCCGATGGTCTGGATGAGCGAGCGCTCGGAGCGCAGGAAGCCCTCCTTGTCCGCGTCCAGGATCGCCACCAGCGAGACCTCGGGCAGGTCGAGCCCCTCGCGCAGCAGGTTGATGCCGACCAGCACGTCGAACTCGCCGAGCCGTAGGTCGCGGATGATCTCCACCCGCTCAACCGTCTCGACCTCGGAGTGCAGGTAGCGCACCTTCACGCCGTGTTCGGCGAGGTAGTCGGTCAGCTCTTCTGCCATCCTCTTGGTAAGGGTCGTGACTAGGACCCGCTCCCGCTTCTTCACGCGAAGGGAGATCTCGGACAGGAGATCGTCCACCTGCGTTGCCGCCTGCCTCACCTGGACGTTCGGATCGACCAGGCCGGTCGGGCGCACCACCTGCTCGACCACCTGCCCCGCCTTGCCCGCTTCGTAGTCGGCCGGCGTCGCCGACACGAAGATCGTCTGGCGCACCACCGCCTCGAACTCGTCGAACCGGAGCGGGCGGTTGTCGAGCGCCGAGGGCAGCCGGAAGCCGTAGTCGACGAGGTTCACCTTGCGCGAATGGTCGCCCTTGAACATGCCGCCCAGCTGGCCGATGGTGACGTGGCTCTCGTCGATGATCATGAGCGCGTCTGGCGGCAGGTAGTCGATCAGCGTCGGCGGCGGCTCGCCCTCCTTGCGTCCCGACAGGTGGCGCGAGTAGTTCTCGATGCCCTTGCAGAAGCCGAGCTCGGCGAGCATCTCCAGGTCGAAGCGCGTGCGCTGCTCGATCCTCTGCGCCTCGACGAGCTTGCCCGCCTTCTGGAAGAACTCGGTCCGCTCGCGCAACTCCGCCTTGATGGCCTCGATCGCGCGCAGCGTGGTCTCGCGCGGAGTCACGTAGTGGCTGGAGGGATAGACCGTGAAGCGGGTCACGGGATGCAGCACGCGCCCGGTCAAAGGGTCAAAGATCTCGATTTTTTCTATCGAGGGTTCTTCAAGTGAGATGCGAACCGCGTGTTCCGCATGCTCCGCCGGGAACACGTCAATCACGTCTCCCCGGACCCGGAACGTCCCGCGGCGGAAATCAAGCTCGTTGCGCTCGTACTGCATCGCCACCAAGCGCGCGATCACGTCCCGCTGCGACATCTTCTCGCCCTGGCGCAGGTGCAGGATCATGCCGTGGTACTCGGACGGGTCGCCGATGCCGTAGATCGCCGACACCGTGCCGACGATCACCACGTCGCGCCGCTCCATCAGCGACTTGGTCGCCGACAGGCGCATCTGCTCGATGTGCTCGTTGATCGAGGAGTCCTTCTCGATGTAGAGGTCGCGCGAGGGCACGTAGGCCTCGGGCTGGTAGTAGTCGTAGTACGAGACGAAGTACTCGACCGCGTTGTCGGGGAAGAACTCGCGGAACTCGGCGTAGAGCTGCGCTGCCAGAGTCTTGTTGGGCGCGAGCACGAGCGCAGGACGCCCCAGCCGCGCGATCACGTTCGCCATCGTGTACGTCTTGCCCGAGCCGGTGACGCCGAGGAGCGTCTGGAACGCGAGCCCGTCCTCGATGCCCTCGACAAGCTTGCCGATCGCCTCGGGCTGGTCGCCCGCGGGCGCGTAGATCTGGTGCAGCTTGAACGGGCTGTTGGGGAAAACAGGATCCACGGGTAAACTATTGCGGCGCAATAACGAACCTTCCAGTCTAGCAGAATGAACGCTCCTCACTCGCCCTCCCCACTGGCCGCAGTCCAGATGGCGCCGAAGGACCCGATCCTCGGCGTCACCGAAGCTTTTGTCGCGGACACGAACCCGAAGAAAGTCAACCTCGGCGTCGGCGTCTATGTCAGCGACGACGGCAAGGTGCCGGTGCTCGATTGCGTCAAGCGCGTCGAGGCCGAGCGCGCGAAGAGCGGCGCGCCGAAGTCCTACCTGCCGATCGACGGCCTGGCCGCGTATGACCAGGCGGTTCAGGAGCTTGTATTTGGAAAAGATTCTCCAAAGGTAAGAGCGAAACACATTGTTACCGTGCAGGCCCTGGGCGGGACCGGCGGCCTGAAGATCGGCGCGGATTTTCTGAGGCTGCTCGATCCCAAGGCGCCGGTGTGGATCAGCGAGCCGAGCTGGGAGAACCACCGGCAGCTCTTCGAAGGAGCGGGCTTCAGCGTGCAGGCCTATCCCTACTACAGCGCGAAGACGCACGGCCTGGACTTCGACGCCATGCTGGGCGCGCTCAACCGCATGCCCGCGGGGGCGATCGTGGTACTGCACTCCTGCTGCCACAACCCGACCGGGGTGGACCTGACGCAGGCGCAGTGGCACGAGGTTCTCGGCGTTGTGCGGGCGCGCGGGCTGATTCCCTTTCTCGACCTCGCCTACCAGGGCTTCGCCGAGGGTGTCGATGCCGACGCCTACGCGCCGCGCCTCTTCGCCGAGGCGATGTCGCCGGTGTTCCTGTCGAGCTCGTTCTCCAAGTCGGTGTCGCTCTACGGCGAGCGGATCGGCGCGGCGAGCGTCGTCACCGGGTCGGCCGAGGAGGCCGCCCGGGTGCTTTCGCAGCTCAAGCTCGTGGTGCGCTCGAACTACTCGAACCCGCCGACGACCGGCGCCGACATCGTCGCGCGCATCCTCACGACGGCGGAGCTGCGCGCGCAATGGGACAAGGAAGTGGCCGGCATGCGCGATCGCATCAAGGCGATGCGCAAGGGGCTCGTCGAAGGCGTGCAGCGCCGCGTGCCCGGGTTCGACTTCTCCTTCGTGATGAAGCAGCGCGGCATGTTCTCCTACTCGGGCCTCACGAAGGAGCAGGTGCTGCGACTGCGCGCGGAGTACTCGATCTACACCATCGAGACCGGCCGCATCTGCGTCGCCGCGCTCACGACGAAGAACCTCGACTACGTCGCCGACGCCATTTCGAAGGTAATCCGGTAGAATTGCGGCCTTTTTCCGGTCCCCGATAGCTCAGTCGGTAGAGCGACGGACTGTTAATCCGCAGGTCCCAGGTTCGAGCCCTGGTCGGGGAGCCAATAATCAAAGGCTTAGAACAATTTCTCGAACGGGTTCCGTTTATCCGTCGGCGTGTAGACTGTTTTGTAGACTCGACTCGCCGGATGTCAGAAATTGGGCTGCCCGCATTCCCCCCACTTGAACGCCGGGGTAGACGTCGCACTGCGACGAAGTGGTTTCAACGGACCCACCCCCAAGGCGGCTTGTCGTCCGATCTGCCGTACGAGCATGTTGAGGGGCGTCTCAACCCCGCGTGTGCGGGGATAACGCGAAAGTTGAAGATTTCTACAAATCGGCTTTACGGCTCACCCCCGCGTGTGCGGGGATAACGACCGACTTGACCGCGCCCTGGTCGTAGAACTCCGGCTCACCCCCGCGTGCGCGGGGATAACGGAGGCGGCTCCACCTGCTTCGCAACGCGAACCCGGTGAAGGATGGTTCCAGTCACCCTGCATTCCGGAGGCGGCTCCACCTGAATGAGGGGAACTGCGAACGGCACACGAGTTCCAGTCACCCTGCATTCCGGAGGCGGCTCCACCCATGGCAAAAAAAACAATGGCGGTAATCAAGTTCCAGTCACCCTGCATTCCGGAGGCGGCTCCACCCTCTAATCAGTGGCGTGATCGCGCAATCGTGTTCCAGTCACCCTGCATTCCGGAGGCGGCTCCACCAAGCACTACGCCGTGGCAGATCAACGTTCTGTTCCAGTCACCCTGCATTCCGGAGGCGGCTCCACCGCTTCGATGAGGATCGCATAAGCGGCACAGGTTCCAGTCACCCTGCATTCCGGAGGCGGCTCCACCCGGCGATCACTGCGCCCGATGCGCTCGGGGGTTCCAGTCACCCTGCATTCCGGAGGCGGCTCCACCATAATCACATTGATTCTGTCATCGATACAAGTTCCAGTCACCCTGCATTCCGGAGGCGGCTCCACCTGATGCTGCGGAACTCATTGATCTGGCTCCCGAATGTGGGGGGTGCCCCTTCCAGAATAAGCGCCAATCCGCTCTGCGAGTACGCCCGTTGGGACGTTTTGATCGACAAGTGTGACTTCTTGTCCCGATGCTGAGGTAAGGAGCGATGCTTTGCCCTCATTCGCCTCAACGCCAGAAACGTGGGCCGGAACGACCATCGTGAACAACTCACGACGCCCTAGCCCACCATCGCCGCGAGTCCGAAGACTAGCGACCATGTCCATGTGAAGGGCGTCCAACTTGTCGCCCTTCTTCAATTTCCTCATCAACACGGCACGCCTCGCAATGATGATCGAGGCGTTCTGATCCGCGTGCGCCGCGTGCCCGCACGCCACGCACTTGAACACGTCGCGCCCGGGGCGGTTTTCCTTCGCCTTGTGACCGCAGGCGGGACACGTCATGCTCGTTCCCGCTGCGATGACCTCGCGCACCTTGGGCAGTCCTGCAAGTTTGAGTTTGTAGGAAAGGAATTGCTCCAGTTCGCCCAGTTGGGCCTTCTTGAGCGAGCGCCGCCAGCCGCCTTTGCGTGCGCCGGTTGGACGCGCGGTTGTGATGACCTTCTTCATCTCGCCAAGCTTCTCGACTGCAACCTCCGCCCCGTAGCGAGTTGCCGTCCTCACGATCTCATTAGCAAGCCGGTGCAAGGAATGGTGAACAACCTTCTCATGCCGAAGGGTCGTGACTCCGCGGCGCTGCGCTTGGCGTTTGCGGCGCTCGTCGCTGAGGCGGATGCGGTTTCCGATTTCATTTCCAGCAGGTGCTTCCAGATCAAGCAGCGCCCCATCAGCATCCACCACGCCTACCGAGACCGGGTACACGATTCCCCGGTCTATGCCCAACACCGCACCACTCGGAGGGGCTTGCTTTTCGGGCATTTCAAACTGCGATGCAATGAACCAACGCTCGGCACGCTTGAAAACCAGCGAGGAACGCAAGACCGCTTCCCCGTTCAGAAACTTGTTCTGATGCCAGCGCGAGCAGGACATGGGAATGACAAGTTTCGCCTTGGACTTGGCCTGCCCCAGCACCTCGCCAGTGGTCGGGTCTACGCCTTCGTGTATTACTGTCTTGCGCGAGCGCGGGTCGCTCGCCCAGAGGCAGTTCAGCACGACAGCAACGCGCCCCGCAGAATCCTTAACGATCCGAGCATCTCTTGCGCGGGCGAACGTGAGGCCGCGCGTCGCCGGAATCTTGCGCGCCTTGGCGAACGCATCCCGCGCGGCGTTCTCGTCTTCAATACTAATTGCCGCGGCGAGTTGGTCGAGCGCCATACCGATGTCTGGCCGCTGTCCCAGATCGCGCTCAGGCCACGTTGCCTCGTGTTCCCCCACCCTGAGTTCAATATAGGAGGACACCGCCATCTCGACATCGCGCATTAGCCCGCAAGCGACGGGTTCGACGAGCTTGTGCTTTCCGGCGATTTTCAGTACGTGCTTGCAGGCTTGCCGCAACGCACTGCGGCGTTCCTTCTTGGGCATGGCGATGATGTCGTCGGCGCGCTCTTTCGCGCTCGCCATCGACTCCCAGAACGCCTCCTCATTCGCAGCGCGCACGCGCTCGAGCGCCGCTGCCTTACGGCGTGTCGGATTCAGCGCGGACACGGCGGTTAGGAACTGGCCCATCTAGCTACCGGCGCCTCCACTCCCAAGGTGCTACCGCCCCATCATCCGCCCACAGGCCGCGCCTAGCAAGACGGGCCTCGGCCTGAATGCCATACAGGGGCGATCCCTTCGGTGCGTAGCGCTCGAATACCCACGCCCAACCCCTTCGGACCTGCTCGGCGTTGGCGTCCACCCCGGCGCAGGTGATCCGGGCTAGGGTGCGCCCGAATCAGCCCCCGAGGGCGCTCCCGAGAAGCGCTTCCGCAGCTTCACCTTCCAGAATTTTCCCGTCGAGGTACGCGGGATCGCATCCAGATACTCGAAGCGGTCCGGCAGCTGCCATTTTATGAATGTTGCCGAGAGGTGCTTTCGGAGCTCCTCGGGTGGCGCGCTCTTACCCGGCTTCAGAACCACGCATGCCAGCGGCCGTTCCGTCCATTTCGGGTCCGGCACCGCGATCACCGCGGCTTCCAGCACTGCGGGGTGCGACATCAGAAGGTTTTCCATGTCGACCGAGCTGATCCACTCGCCGCCCGACTTGATCAGGTCCTTGGTGCGGTCGGTGATGCGCAGGTAGCCGTGCGGGTCCATGGTGGCGACATCGCCGGTGCGCAGCCAGCCGTCAACGGTGAATTTCTCCGGCTCGTTCGGCACCTCGTGGTAGCTGCCCGCGATGAACGGGCCGCGCACCTGCACTTCGCCCTGGCTCTTGCCGTCCCAGGGGCATTCCTTCCCGTCGTCGCTGATGAGGCGGATATCCATGATCGGCGCGGGCACACCGGCGAGAGCGTAGCGCGCGAAGCGCTCCTCGTCGCCCAGGTGCTGGAGCTCCGGCTTGATGTACGACACGGTGCCGAGCGGGCTCATCTCGGTCATGCCCCAGCCGTGGCAGATCTGCGCGCCTAAGCGCTTGTAGGCGCGGATCATCGCCTCCGGCACGGGCGCGCCGCCGACGAGCATCCGCATGTTCGGCGGCAGCTTGAACCGCGCCGGCTGCGTCTCCAGGAGCTGCAGCATGCTCATCCAGATCGTCGGCACGCCGAGCGCATAGGTCGGCTTCTCGGCCGCAAAGAGATCGAGCAGGTCCTCCGGATGCAGGTGCGGGCCCGGAAAGATCATCTTCACGCCCATGAGCACGCAGGCATAGGGCACGCCCCAGCAGTTCGCGTGGAACATCGGCGTCGCCGGCAGCACGCTGTCCTTGGCCGACAGGCCCCAGTGGTCGGGCTGGTTCGCCATCAGCGTGTGGATGACGGTCGAGCGATGCGAATACACCACGCCCTTCGGCCGCCCGGTCGTGCCCGAGGTGTAGCACATCGACACCGGGTCATCCTCTTCGTGCGGTGAGTAGCTGAACCCTTTCGTGTCATTCTCTAAAAAGCCTTCATAGTCGAGGAATGAAGGCGAAACAGATGCCCCACTGAAAGGAAATACAATCACCTTCTCGAACGATGCCTTGTCCTTGAACTGTTCGTAGAGCGGCAGCAGGATGTCGTCGACGATCAGGAACCGGTCCTTCGCATGATTCGCGATCCAGCCGATCTCTTCTGGCGCGAGGCGCAGGTTGAGCGTGTGCATGACGCCGCCGGCGGCCGGGATGCCGAAGTAGCACTCCAGGTGCGCGTGGTGGTTCCAGCACAGCGTCGCGACCCGGTCGCCCTTCTCCAGGCCCAGCTTCTGCAGCGCTGACGCAAGCCCGCGGGCGCGGCGATGGAAATCGGCGAAGCGGTGCCGGACGAGCGACTTGTCGGGCAGCCGGCTGACGATCAAGGAATCGGCGTAGAGCCGGCCCGCGCGCTCCAGAATCTGATTGACCGACAGCGGCTGCCGCTGCATCGTCGCGCGAATCATTCCGGACCTCCCTTTCCGGCTTTGCGGTTTTCCGGATACATCGTACACTCGCGCGGGACGGAGAGGACTTCCCTGGGGAGGGAGCGATCGAACCAAGTGCGCGAGGGGCGTTGCTGCGCGTGAAGAACGTGGGCGTGCGCTTTGGCGGCATCGTCGCGCTGGACGACGTCTCCTTCGAGGTCGAGCGCGGCCGCATCGTCGGCCTGATTGGCCCGAACGGCGCAGGCAAGACCACCCTCTTCAATTGCCTGTCGCGCCTGTATGAGTGCGACAACGGCGACATCCAGTTCGACGGCGGCTCGCTTCTGCAGGTGCCGCGCCATCGCATTGCCGCGCTCGGCATCGGCAGAACCTTCCAGAACCTGGCGCTCTTCCGCACCATGACGGTGCTGGACAACGTGATGGTCGGACGGCACTGCCGGACCAGCAGCGGCTTCTTCGTCAACAGCCTGCGCCTGCCCGGTGTCGAGCGTGAAGAGGCGGACACGCTTGCGAAGGCCCGCGCGCTGATCAGGCTGCTCGATCTCGAGCCGGTCGCCGCGACGCGGGTGATGGACCTGCCCCTCGGCACGCAGAAGCGGGTCGAGCTGGCGCGCGCGCTGGCCGCCGAACCGAAGCTCCTTCTGCTCGATGAGCCGGCGAGCGGACTGAACCACGAGGAAGTCGGCGCGCTCGGGCTGCTGGTCAGGGACATCCGCGACCGCCTGTCGCTCACCGTGCTGCTGGTCGAGCACCACATGGGCCTCGTGATGAGCATCTCGGATCGCGTGGTCGCGCTGAATTTCGGCCGCAAGATCGTCGAAGGCAGCCCGGCGGAAGTTCAGCAGCATCCGGAAGTCATCCAAGCCTACCTCGGCACGGCGCATTGATGCCCCTGCTCGCCGCCAAGGACCTGCATGCCTCCTACGCGCTGACGCGCGTCCTACACGGTATCAGCTTCTCGATGGAGCCCGGCACGATCACCACCCTGCTCGGCGCGAACGGCGCCGGCAAGACCACCACGCTGCGCGCGCTCTGCGGCATGGTGAAGACACAGGGCGAAGTGACGTTCGAGGGGCGGCGCATCGACGGCCGCGCCACCGAGGACATCGTGCGCCTCGGCATCGCGCACGTCCCTGACGGCCGCGGCACCTTCGTCAACCTGACCACCGAGGAGAACCTGCGCCTCGGCGCCTATGCGCGCAAGGACAAGGAAAACGTCGAAGGCGACCTCGAGCGCGTCTTCGGCTACTTCCCGCGTTTGAAGGAGAGGCGTGCGCAACAGGCTGGCACGCTCTCGGGCGGGGAGCAGCAGATGCTCGCGGTGTCGCGCGCGCTGATGCTGCGGCCCAAGCTCATGCTGCTCGATGAGCCCTCCTTCGGCCTCGCGCCGCTCATCGTGAAGGAGCTCTTCGGCATCCTGCGCTCGGTGAACGAGAAGGAGCGGGTCAGCATGCTGGTGGTCGAGCAGAACGCCGCGATGGCGCTCGATCTCGCGGAGCACGCCTACCTGATCGAGACCGGCCGCGTCGTGCTCTCGGGCACGGCCGACGAGATCAAGAAGAACGACTCGGTGCGCCGCTCCTATCTGGGCTACTGAGCGGATACTAGGAGAAGACCTTGGACGCCTTCCTCCACCAGATACTCGCCGGGCTCGCGACCGGAGGCATCTACGCCAGCCTCGCGCTGGCGCTGGTCATGATCTACCAGTCGACACACCTCGTGAACTTCGCGCAAGGCGAGATGGCGATGTTCGCGACCTATATCGCCTGGGCCCTGATCAATGCGGCAGGCATGCCGTATTGGGCTGCATTCTTCCTCACGGTCGCCTTCGCGTTCGTCTTCGGCGTGGTCGTCGAGCGGGTGATCATCCGGCCGGTCGAGAGCGCCTCGGTGCTCGCGGTTGTCGTGGTCTTCATCGCCCTGCTCGTGATCCTGAACAGCGTCACCGGCTGGATCTTCACCTACACCATGAAGACTTTCGACAGCCCGTTCCCGAAAGGGCTCGGCCTCGGCGTGTACATGTCGCCGCACGAGGTCGGCACGATCCTGGTCACGCTCGTCGTCCTCGTGCTGCTCTACGCCTTCTTCCGCTACACGCCGCTCGGCCTCGCGATGCGCGCCGCGGCGCAGAACCCGGATTCGGCGCGGCTGGTCGGCATCCGCGTGGGCTGGATGCTCGCGCTCGGCTGGGGCTTCGCCGCGGCGATCGGTGCCGTCGCCGGCATGATGGTCGCGCCCATCGTGTACCTCGATCCGAACATGATGGGCAGCGTCCTGCTGTATGCCTTCGCCGCGGCGCTGGTCGGCGGCATCGACAACCCCTGGGGCGCAGTCTTTGGCGGGTTTCTGGTCGGAGTCCTCGAGAACATCCTCGGCGCCTACGTGATCGGCCATGAGCTCAAGCTCGCCGTCGCCCTGGTCATCATCGTCGGCGTGCTTACGGTGAAGCCCTCGGGTCTCTTCGGCAAGGTTCTCGTGACGCGCGTATGAGCAGACGCCAGCTCATCGTCATAGCGATCCTGCTCGCCGTCGCGTTCGCGCTGCCATTCGTCGTCTCCCCGTACCGCACCTTCCAGTTCACGCTGGTCATCATCTACGCGATCGCCCTGCTCGGCCTCAACATCCTCACCGGCTTCAACGGGCAGTTCTCGCTCGGGCATGGCGCCTTCTACGCGATCGGCGCGTACTGCACCGCGATCCTGATCGACCAGGCGGGCTTTCCCTATTGGGCCACGCTGCCGATCTCCGGCGCGGTCTGCCTCGCCTTCGGCTTCCTGTTCGGCCTGCCGGCGCTGCGGCTCGAAGGCCTGTATCTCGCGCTCGCTACCTTCGCCCTCGGCGTCTCCCTGCCCCAGCTTCTCAAGTACAAGGCGATCGAGAAGTGGACCGGCGGCGTGCAGGGAATCGTGATCGCCAAGCCGGAGGCGCCTTTCGGGCTGCCGCTGAAGCCCGATCAATGGCTGTACTTCTTCTGCCTGGTGGTCGCGATCGTTCTGTTCTTCGTTGCCTGGAACCTGCTCAGGGGCCGCGTCGGGCGGGCGCTGGTGGCAATCCGCGACCAGCACATCGCCGCGGAAGCGATGGGTATCAACAACGCGATCTACAAGTCGCTCACCTTCGGGGTGTCGGCGATGTACACCGGCATCGCCGGGTCGCTCTCCGCGATCTCGATCCAATTCGTGGCGCCCGACAGCTTCAACATCTTCCTGTCGATCATCTTCCTGGTCGGCATCGTCATCGGCGGGATTGCGTCGATCTCGGGCGCGATCTACGGGGCGCTCTTCATCCAGTTCGTGCCGAACATCGCCGACGAGATCTCGAAGGCCGCCCCCTGGGCGATCTTCGGAATATTCCTCATCGCGTTCGTGTATCTGATGCCATACGGCATCGCCGGCGGCATCCGCATCGTGCTGGCGTGGTGGGCCCAAAAGAGGCAAAATAGCTGAACATCTTTCCCAGGAGGGAAAACCCATGAAATTCAGGCTTGTACCGATTGCGGCGCTGCTGGCCGCGGCGCTCGCCTCGCCGGCCGCGCTGGCCCAGAAGAAGTACGATCCGGGCGCGTCCGACACCGAGATCAAGATCGGCAACACCAACCCGTACAGCGGGCCGGCCTCGGCCTACGGCACCATCGGCAAGTCGATTGCCGCCTACTTCAAGATGGTCAACGAGCAGGGCGGCGTCAACGGCCGCAAGGTCAACTTCATCTCCTACGACGACGGCTACAGCCCGCCGAAGACCTTCGAGATGGCGAGAAAGCTCGTCGAGCAGGACCAGGTGCTGTTCCTGTTCCAGACGCTCGGCACGCCCTGCAACACGGTCATCCACAAGTACATGAACACGCAGAAGGTGCCGCAGTCGTTCGTCGCGACCGGGGCGACCAAGTGGAACGACCCCAAGAACTTCCCCTGGACGCTCGGCTACCAGCCGAACTACCAGACCGAGTCGAAGATCTACGCGGCATACATCCTCAAGCACCATCCCAACGCGAAGATCGCGATCCTTTATCAGAACGACGACTACGGCAAGGACTACCTCAAGGGCTTCCACGACGGTCTCGGGGCCAGGAAGTCGATGATCGTTAAGGAGGTTTCCTACGAGCCTGCCGATCCGACGATCGATTCGCAGATCGTGCAGCTGCAAGCTTCCGGCGCCGACGTGTTCTTCAACATCACCATCCCGAAGTTCGCGGCGCAGGCGATCCGCAAGGCCTACGACATCGGCTGGAAGCCGGTTCACTTCCTGAACAACGTGTCGCAGTCCATCGGCACGGTGCTGCAGCCGGCGGGCCTCGAGAAGTCGGTCGGCATCATCAGCACCACGTACGGGAAGGATCCGACGGATCCGGCCTGGGACAACGACCCCGGGATGAACCGGTGGCGCGCGTTCATGAAGAAGTACCACCCTGAGGGGAGCCTGATCCAGTTCGAGAACGTCTATGGCTACGGCGTGGCGCAAGTCGTGCACCAGGTGCTCAAGCAGGCCGGCAACGACCTGACGCGCGCGAACATCATGCGGCAGGCGGCGAACCTCAAGGACTTCGAGACGGATGTCGGGTTGCCGGGCATCAAGATCAATACCAACCCGACCGACTTCGCGCCGATCCAGCAGATGCAGCTCCAGCGCTTCGACGGCAAGACCTGGATCCGTTTCGGCGAGATCATCGGCGCCAAGTAGTTTTTGCAGCGGCAAGGTGGTAAGGTGAAAGCGCGAGCTCCGGCTCGCGCTTTCGCTTTCTGGAGGATCCCGGCATGGATCTGAGCGACAAAATCCTGAGCCTGAAGCCCGCCCGGATGACCGCCGAAGAATGGGCGGTGCGGCTGGAACTGGCGGCGCTCTACCGCCTGTTCGACTGGATGGGCTGGACAGAGCTCATCTACAACCACATCACCGCCAAGGCGCCCGGGACCGACAAGCACTACCTGATCAATCCCTACGGACTCTGGTACAACGAGGTGACCGCTTCCAATCTCGTCAAGGTCAACCTCGCCGGCGAGCCGGTCGACGGCTCCAAGTACCCGGTAAACGTGGCCGGCTTCATCATCCACAGCGCCATCCATGGCGCGCGCGACGATGCGAAGTGCATCATCCACACCCACTCGACCGCGGGCAGCGCGGTCTCGTGCAAGAAGGGCGGCCTGCGCTTCGACAATTTCTACAGCGCGATCCTGCACGGCGAGGTCGCGTACCACGAATTCGAGGGCGTCACCACGGACCTTTCGGAGCAGGCGCGCCTGGTGAAGAGCCTGGGCAGGAAGGGCGTCCTCATCCTGCGCAACCACGGTCTGCTCGTCGCTTGTCCCGGAATTCCCGAGGCGTTCACCACCTACTGGACGCTGCAGCGTGCCTGCGAGATCCAGTGCGCGACCGACGCGATGGCAGGCGAGAACCTGCCGATCACGCAGAAGGTGCTGGACGACACGCCCGCGCGCACCGCGCCCTTCCGCAAGGGAGTGCGCCCGGGAGGCATGGACTTCGACGGCACGTTGCGCCGGGCGGGCATTCGATACGAGGACCTGGCCTAGCCATGGACAAGAGAGCCCACAAGGAGCGTTACGACGCCGGTCTCAAGACGCGGAGCGAAGTGCTCGGCAAGAGCTATGTCGAGAAGTCGCAGGCGGCGGTGGATGATTTCAACCGCGAGTTCAGCGAGATGCTGAACACCTACTGCTGGAACGACGTATGGAACCGGCCGGGGCTCGACCGCAAGACGCGCTCGATGCTGAACCTCGCCATGCTCGCCGCGCTGAACAAGGAGCACGAGCTGAAGCTGCACATCAACGGCGCGCTGAACAACCACCTCACCAAGGACCAGATCAAGGAAGTCTTCCTGCAGGTCGCGATCTACTGCGGCGTGCCGGCGGCGGTCGTCTGCTTCCGCTGCGCCCGCGAAGTCTTCAAGGAGCGCGGCGCCTGAACGTCGGCTTCATCGGCCTCGGGCTCATGGGCGGCCTGATGGTCGCGAACCTGGAGAAAGCAGGGTTCCGGGTTCAATCCTTCGATATCAACGGCTCGGGCAACCGCCGCTCGCCGCGCGAGGCGGCGGCGGGCGCGGACATCCTCATCACGATGGTTCCGGACGGCAAGGACGTCTTGCAAGCTGTGCGGTCTGCCCTGCCCGGCCTCGCTTCGGGCTCAATCGTCGTGGATATGAGCTCTTCTTCGCCTTTGCATTCGAAAGAACTCAATTCAATGCTCGAAAGAAAAGGCATTCACTTCCTCGATGCTCCCGTTTCGGGCGCGAAAGCGAGGGCCAGGGACGGCACGCTGGCGATCATGGTCGGCGGCGATGCGGCGGTGCTGGAGCGTGCGCGGCCCGTGCTCTCGAAGCTCGGGACCGAAATCTTCCATTGCGGCAGCGTCGGCAGCGGCCACGCCACCAAGGCGCTCAACAACTACCTCGGCGCGGCGGGCACCATCGCGGGGTTCGAAGCACTGCTGGTCGGCGAGAAGTTCGGCCTCGACCCCAAGGTGCTGGTCGACGTAATCAACGCCTCAACCGGGAAGAACAGCACTACCGAGCGCAAGATCCCGCAGCAGATCTTCACCGGGGCGTTCGCCTCCGGGTTCCGGCTGGCATTGATGACGAAGGATGTGGGGATCGCGAAAGGGATTGCGTCCAGGGTTTTCCTGAAAACACCTTACCTCGACAAGACCCTGCGGATCTGGCGGGACGCGCTCAGCCGGCTGCCCGACGGGGCGGACCATACCGAGATGTATCGCTACCTGAAGCGGCTGAAGCCTCCATCGCGCGCCGCAGCTGCACCGCGGCAAGCTTCTCGTCGCAGGCAACGTCGCTCCACCTGACGGTCGAGCCCGCGGCGACGGGCTTCAGCATCTTGACCCCGTGCGCGAGGCCGAGCGGCAGGCAGCCCTGCGCGAGCGAGGCTTCGGCCGGCATCAGGCGGCCGACGACCGTGTAGCCGCCTTCTCCGTCAAGAATTTCTTTTTCCTTCAAATCTCTTTTCGCAACGGCCACGGCGTCCGCCCGCCAGCCCGTGGCGCATCCTGTCGGCTCGCCGCGCAGGCCGACCGAGGCGACCGAGATGCCGACTTCCAGCCCGATCAGGTGCCAGCGCTTGTACATGCACGCGTAGCGCCCCGAGGGGTCGGTCTTGACGCCGTATTCATTGAAGCAACGGCGGATGTAGTCGGTTTCGCCTTCGAAGACGACCCAGACGCCGAAACGGATGTCGTAGGGAATAGGTGTTTCATCCACTCTGAGGGATGAGATGACTTCAACCTGCCCTTTGTGATGCAGGACGCCTCCTTCGCTACGCGGCCTCATCAGCGAAGGAATCTCATCCACTGAACCCGGCGGGTACAGCAATCCCTCCGGCGCCGGCGTCAGGCCGGTGGCGTTGCACACGGCGCTCGTCTCGATGACGGGCTTGGAGCCATCGAGGAAGGAATTGAACATCTTCGGGTTGAGGCCGCCGATCCGCGCCTGCTCGGGGGTGAGGCCGTAGTAGCCCCAGACCGTCTCGGGCGTCGACTGCGCGTAATGCGGCAGCCACTTGTGGCCGCGCCCTGCCGCGACCACCGGGAAGCCCGCGGCGCGCGCCCAGTCGACCAGGTCGCAGATCAGCGCCGGCTGGTCCCCGTAGGCGAGGCTGTAGACGATGCTCGCCTCACTCGCCTTCTGCGCCAACAGAGGCCCGCAGAACGCGTCCGCCTCGACCGTGACGTTGATGACGTGCTTGCCGTGCTTGAACGCGCCGAGGACGTGCTCGACCGCCGCGACCGGATTTCCCGTCGCTTCGACGACGATCTCGACCTTCGGATTGGAAACGAGCCCTTCCCAGTCATCGGTGATCGGCGGCATGCGCGCCGGATCCCAGCCGACCCGCTTGAGGTTCTCCCGCGCGCTCGCGGGCGCGAGGTCCGCGATGCCGACGAGCTCGATCCCCGGCGTCCTCGGCAGCTGCGCGAGGTACATCGTGGCGAACTTGCCCGCGCCGATCAGGCCGATGCGAAGAGGGTCCTGCTCCCTCTCCTTCAGCTTTGCAAACAGATTCACGCTGCCTTCAGGCTCCCCACCAGCTCCTCGGCCGGCGTACCGTTCTTCCAGGGGAGCGCCACGTCGTACTCCTTCAGCAGGCAGTCATCAGGCAGGCACTGGATCGGGGTGAAGTCGCGGTGCGCTATGTAACCCGGGCGCTTGAAGCGGCGGATGTGGTTCGAGACCGCGCACAGAGACAGATACACGCTCACCCGGTTCCAGGGCGACAGGTTCGAGGTCGAGGCGTGCACGAGGCAGCCGTGGAAGAGGATCATCGAGCCGGCCGCGCCCTTGGGTGCGACGATGCCGCCGCGCGAGACGAGCTTCGCGATCGTGTCATGGTTGATCGTCCAGAGCGGATAGCTCGTGGTCGTCGTGTCGTGCGCGGCCTCGAGCACGCCGAGCTTGTGGCTACCCGGGATGAACATGAGCGGCCCGTTGAACTCGTTCACCTCGTCCAGGAAGATCGCCACGTTCATCGCGCGCGCCTCGGGCATCTGGTCGTCCGCCCGCCAGGTGCCGTAGTCCTGGTGCCACTGCCAGACGTCGCCGTCGAAGGCCGCCTTGCCGTTGATCTTGAACTGGTGCATGTAGACGTCTTCGCCGAAGACCTGCTTTACCGGCTCGACCATGCGGGGATGGCGCGCGAGGCGGGCGAACGGCGCGCTGTACATGTGCGCCGCAAAATTGGTTCGCACCACGTCGCACGCCTTTTCGCGCACGTTCTCGGGGCGGCGCTGGGCGTACAGGGCCGGCACCTCGTCCAGAAGGACTTGGATCTCGTCCTTCCTGAACAGGTTCGGAAAGAAGAGATACCCGTCGCGCTCGAAGGACTCGATCTGGGCCTGAATGAGTTCCATAAGCGGTCTCCCGCGGCTGGTATTATAGGCCCCCTCAAGGAGGAGTAACCCTATGCGTTTTAACAGAATCCTGGCGGCTTCGACGGCCGCGCTGGTTGCGACCGCCGTCCACGCCGTGCCGCTCAAGTGGGCGGCCCAGAACGACATCCTGACCTTGGACGTGCATTCGCAGAACCACGCCACGACCAACGCTATCCTGCAGCACGCCTACGAGGGCCTGACGCGCTACACCAAGGACTACAAGATCGAGCCCGCGCTCGCCACGAGCTGGAAGCAGCTCTCCGACACCCACTACCGCTTCAACCTGCGCAAGGGCGTGAAGTTCCACGACGGCTCGCCCTTCAGCGCCGACGACGTGGTGTTTTCGTTCCAGCGGATCCAGCAGCCGCAGGGAACGATGCAGATCTACGTGACCGGCGTGAAGGAAGTGAAGAAGATCGACGACCATACGGTCGACTTCATCCTAAGCGGCCCGGTCCCGGTCCTGCTGCGCAACATCGTCGACTTCCGCATCATGAGCAAGGCCTGGTCGGAGAAGACCAAGTCGACGAACGTGCAGGACTACAAGAAGAAGGAGGAAACCTACTCCTCGCGCAACGTCAACGGCACGGGCCCCTACATGATCAAGGGCTGGTCGCCTGACCGGAACGTCACCATGGAGGCATTCAAGGGCTGGTGGGGCAAGATGGACGGCAACTCCACCGACGTGACCTACAGCCCGGTCAAGTCCGACGCCACGCGGGTCGCCGCGCTGATCGCCGGGGACGTCGACCTGGTCACCGACCTTCCGGTCCAGGACGTCGACCACCTGCGCAAGGCCGCCAAGCTGAAAGTGCTCGACGGCCACGAGGTGCGCACCATCTTCATCGGCATGGACCAGCACAACGACGAGCTTAAGTACTCGAACGTCAAGGGCAAGAACCCGTTCAAGGACGTGCGTGTGCGCCAGGCGCTCAACATGACCGTGGACCGCGACGCGATCAAGCGCGTCACGATGCGCGGGCTGTCGATCCCGGCGGGCATCATGGTGGCGCCGGGCGTGCACGGCCACAGCAAGGACATAGACGTCTACCCGAAGGTGAACATCGCGGAGGCGAAGAAGCTGCTCGCCGCGGCCGGCTATCCGAACGGGTTCGAGTTCACGCTCGACTGCCCGAACAACCGGTACGTCAACGACGAGAAGATCTGCCAGGCGCTGGTCGGCATGTGGGCGAAGGCGGGCGTGACGGCGAAGCTGAACTCGATTCCGTTCGCCAACTTCATCCCAAAGATCCTCAACCTCGACTCGAGCGCCTACCTGCTGGGCTGGGGCGTCGCGACGTTCGACGCGCTCTACACGCTGCAGTCGCTGGTGCGCACCAAGACCACCGGCGCGGACGGCAACTTCAACCAGGGGCGGATTAGCGATCTCAAGCTCGACAACACGATCGACGCGATCAAGATCGCGACCGATCCCAAGGGGCGCGACGCGTTGCTGCGCGAGGCGCTGCTGAAGACGCGGGACGAGGTCTACTACATCCCGCTGCACCACCAGCTGCGCCCCTGGGCGATGAAAAAGCCCGTGATGGCCGTGCATAGCGCGGACGACCGGCACCAGGCGCGCTTCACGCGCATCGGCGGCGGCACCTGAGAAGCTAGAGCCGGTTCCTGTAGAAGCGACCGGCTTTCATCACTGCCAGGAGCCCTTTCTCGGGCTTCTGCAGTGGTGACAGGTCTTTCGTAGGATCCCCCGCGACGACTAGGAGGTCGGCCGTCGCGCCCGGCGCGATCACCCCCAGCTTTCCTGACTGGCCGATCAGCTCGGCGCCGACGCTGGTCGCGCTCTGCAGGATCTCGGCCGGCTTCATGGCCGGCAGGCGCAGGCCGAACTCCATCGACTGGAAGGCGTGCATGTGGCCGAGCAGGTCGGTGCCGAACGCGATCGGGATGCCCGCGCTCTTCGCCAGCCGTATCGCCTCGATCCCGCGGCTCTTCACGCGGTCGAGCTTCGTGAGCATCTCGGGGCTGAAGCCGAGCTTTGCCGACTCGGCGCTGCAAGCCGCGTAAGTCGCGAGTGTGGGCACGAGGAAGGCGCCCGCCTCCTTCATCGCACGCGCCGAGCGCTCATCGAGCAGGTTGCCGTGCTCGATCGAGCGCACGCCCGCGCCCGCCGCGCGCTCGATCGAGCGCGGCGAATAGGCGTGCGCCATGACGTACTTGCCGGCGTTCTCGGCCTCCTCGTAGATCGCGCGCATCTCGTCGACCGAGTACTGCGTGCCTTCGATCGGGTCGGTCGGGCTGAGCACGCCGCCGCCCGCCATGACCTTGAGGTGGTTGGCGCCGTTCCTGAGCTGCTCGCGCGCCGCGCACCGCACCTCGGGCACCCCGTCGCACACCGCGCCGAAGAGGCCGAGCCCGGCGCAGGTACAGAACATCTCCTTCGCGCCCCGCGGGCGCGGATCGCCGTGGCCGCCGGTCTGCGTGAGCGGCCAGCCGGCGATGAAAAGGCGCGGCCCGGCGAGCAGCCCGCGCTCGACCGCCTCCTGCAGGCCGAAATCGGCGCCGGCGGCGTCGCGCACCGTGGTGAAGCCGCGCATAAGGATGCCCTCCAGCACCTCCTTCGCCTGCGCGGTGATCAGGGAAGGCGGCTGGGCGGAGAGCTTGATCACGTCGTGCGTGACGGCCGTCACGTGCACGTGGCAGTCGATCAAGCCAGGCAACAGGGCTTTGCCCTTCAGATCAAAGGTTTTGAAATCGGAAGTTTTTATCTTTCCGTAAGCAACGTGTGCGATCCGCTCCCCTTCCACCAGGACGGTCGCGCCCTTGCGCAAAATCCCCTTGCGACTGTCGAACAGCGCCGCGTTGCGGAACGCGATGCGCGCGCTCACCGCGGAACCTGGAAGAACACCTCGTCGCCCTTGACCATGCCGAGCTCGTAGCGCGCGCGCTCCTCGATGGCGTCGAAGCCCTGCTTGAGATCGCGGACCTCGGCGGCGAGCGCCCCGTTGCGCTGCTCGAACCCCTGGTTCTTGTCCTTGCGTGCATCCACCTGGCGGTCGACCTCCCAGACGCGCATCCAGCCGCCCTTGCCCAGCCAGAGCGGGTACTGGATCGCGACGATGAGCCCGGCGAGGACGCCGGCCAGTATTTTCATATCTTGAAATTAAAAACTTCCATACCAGAATAACTCACAGAATCTCCCAGATCCTCTTCTATGCGCAGGAGCTGGTTGTACTTGGCGGTGCGGTCCGAGCGCGACAGCGACCCGGTCTTGATCTGCAACGCGTTCGCGCCCACCGCGATATCGGCGATGGTCGTGTCCTCGGTCTCGCCGGAGCGGTGCGAGATCACTGTGCCGTAGCCCGCGCGCTTGGCAAGCTCGACCGCGGCCAGCGTCTCGGTGAGCGTGCCGATCTGGTTGACCTTGATGAGGATCGCGTTGGCGATGCCCTTCCTGATCCCTTCGCGCAGGATCTTCGTGTTGGTGACGAAGACGTCGTCGCCCACCAGCTGGATCTTGCCGCCAAGGCGCCCTGTCAGCAGCTTCCAGCCCTCCCAGTCGCCCTCGGCCATGCCGTCCTCGATCGAGACGATCGGGTAGCGCTCGGCGAGGTCCGAGAGGTAATCGACGAATTGCTGCGAGTTCAGGATTTTCCTTTCGGATTCCAGGATGTAGTGCCCCTCCTTGAAAAATTCGGAGGCAGCGCAATCGAGGGCGATCTGCACGTCCTGGCGCGGCGCGTAGCCGGCGGCCTTGACCGCCTCGAGGACCAGCTCGATCGCCGCCGCATGGGTCGGCAGGCTGGGCGCGAAGCCTCCCTCGTCGCCCACCGCAGTGGACATGCCCTTGGCGTCGATGATCTTCTTCAGGGCCTGGAACACTTCCGCTCCGCAACGGAGTGCCTCCCGGAAGGACGTCGCGCCGACCGGCACGATCATGAACTCCTGCAGGTCGAGGCTGTTGTTGGCGTGCGCGCCGCCGTTGACCACGTTCATCATCGGCACGGGCATCTGCATCGGCCCGGCGCCGCCGAAATAGCGGTACAGCGGCAGCCCGGACTCCTCGGCCGCGGCCTTGGCCGCCGCCAGCGACACGGCGAGCGTGGCGTTGGCGCCGAGCCGTGACTTGTTGTCGGTCCCGTCCAGGTCGATCAGCGTCTTGTCGATGAACGACTGCTCGGAGGCGTCCAGCCCGACGATCGCCTCCGACACCTCGGTGTTGATCGCCTCGACCGCCTTCATCACGCCTTTGCCGCCGTAGCGCTTCGCGTCGCCGTCGCGCAGCTCGATCGCCTCGCGGCTGCCGGTCGAGGCGCCCGAGGGCACCGCGGCGCGGCCCATCGCGCCGGATTCGAGCAGCACGTCCGCCTCGACGGTCGGGTTGCCCCGCGAATCGAGGATCTCCCTCGCGACGACATCGACGATGGAACTCATTTCTTCTTCCTTTTCAGTTTGCTTTCCACCAAGGCGTGCTTCTTCACCGTATCGTCGAGCTCGACCAGCGTCTCGAGCAACTCCCGCATCATGCCGAGAGGCCAGGCGTTCGGGCCGTCCGAGAGCGCCTTGTCCGGATCCGGGTGCGTTTCCATGAAGAGCCCCGCGATGCCGCTCGCCACGGCCGCCCGGGCCAGCACCGGAATGAACTCGCGCTGCCCGCCCGAGCTCGTCCCCTGCCCGCCGGGGAGCTGCACCGAGTGGGTTGCATCGAACACGACCGGGCAGCCGAACTCGCGCATGATCGCAAGCGAGCGCATGTCCGAGACGAGGTTGCCGTAGCCGAAGGAGTAGCCGCGCTCGCAGACGAGGATGTTGTCCTTCTGCGAGGCTTTCTTCGCCTTGTCGATGACGTTCTTCATCTCCTGCGGCGAAAGAAACTGGCCCTTCTTGATGTTGACCGGCTTGCCGCAGGCCGCGACCGCATGGATGAAGTCCGTCTGGCGGCACAGGAAGGCCGGCGTCTGCAGCACGTCGACGACCTCCGCCACCGGCGTGATCTCCTCCGCCGTGTGCACGTCGGTCAGCACCGGCACCTTGAGCGCGCTCTTGACCCCGGCAAGGATCTCGAGGCCCTTCTCCATGCCGAGTCCGCGAAAGGACTTTCCAGAGCTGCGGTTCGCCTTGTCGTAGGAGGACTTGAAGATGAAGTGGATGCCGACCTGCCTGCAGATCTCCTTCAGCTTCCCCGCGGTATCCACCTGCAGCTGGCTCGACTCGACGACGCAGGGCCCCGCGATCAGGAAAAGCGGCTCGTCCAGCCCGGCGTTGAACCCGCACAGCCTCACTACGCCGCCACGACCGAAAGCGTGCCGCCGGGTCGCTTCGCATTGGCCCGGTACTTGAGCGCGGCGTTCACGAACGCCCGGAAAAGCGGGTGGCCCTTGCGCGGGGTGGAGGTGAATTCCGGGTGGAACTGCACGCCGAAGAAGAACGGATGGCCCGGCAGCTCCATCATCTCCGGCAGCTTCTCGCTCGGCGTGCGCGCCGAGATCCGGTAGCCCTTCGCCTCGAGTTGCGGCACGTAGATGTTGTTGACCTCGTACCTGTGGCGATGCCTCTCGTTGACTTCAGATCCATAAATGGAAAAAGCCAAGGAATCTCTTTCCACAGGCACCTTCTGTGACCCGAGCCGCATCGTGCCGCCGAGGTCCGACTGCTCGTTGCGCCGCTCGATGCGGCCGGTGCGGTCGAGCCACTCGGTGATCAGCGCCACCACGGGGTGCGGGGTGTCCGGGTCGAACTCGGTGCTATTCGCGCCCGCCAGGCCGCAGGCGTTGCGCGCGAACTCGATCGTCGCGAGCTGCATGCCGAGGCAGATGCCGAGATAGGGAACGCCGTTCTCGCGCGCGTAGCGGATCGCGCTCATCTTGCCCTCGGTGCCGCGCTTGCCGAAGCCGCCGGGCACGAGGATGGCGTCCATCTTCTCCAGCGCGCCGATGCCGTTCTTCTCCAGATCCTCGGAGTCCACGTAATGGATGCGCACCTTGCTGCGGGTATGGATGCCCGCGTGCACCAGCGCCTCGTTCAGCGACTTGTACGAATCCTGCAGGTCCACGTACTTGCCGACGAAGGCGATGTCGGCCTCGTGCTCCGGATGCTCGAGCGCGTCGACCAGCTTGCGCCAGGCCGACAGGTCGGCCGCGCGCGCCAGGATCTGCAGCTTGTGGCAGACGATCTCGTCGAGCATCTGCTCGTGCAGCATCATCGGGACCTTGTAGATCGAGTCCACGTTCCAGGCCGAGATCACGGCCTCCTTCTGCACGTTGCAGAAGAGCGCGATCTTGCGCCGCTCGTCGTCGGGCAGCGGCCGGTCGGTGCGGCACAGCAGGACGTCAGCCGAGATGCCGATCTCGCGCAGCTCCTTGACCGAGTGCTGGGTCGGCTTG